>Ga0184623_10000148_pt1 | contig 28230 bp, 22 predicted proteins | sample PLM1_100_b1_FD_133138 | JGI IMG/M metagenome (GOLD analysis project Ga0184623, IMG submission 133138) | Groundwater sediment microbial communities from an aquifer in East River, Colorado, USA - PLM1_100_b1 | ecosystem: Environmental > Terrestrial > Soil > Riparian zone | place: USA: East River... | reverse complement strand
GCCAGGGCCAGGGCCAGGGCCAGGGCCAGGGCCAGGGCCAGGGCCAGGGCCAAGGTCAGGGTCAGGGCCAGGGCCAGGGCCAGGGCGCCATCGGTGGCGGCGGATCCAGCGCCAGCCACCTGGGAACAGGCAACAGCAACAGCGGCGCCCCTGCCGGACCGACGAACCCGAACCGGCCCGGGGATCTCGGCGAGGACCTGTCCAGCGTCTTCGCGCCGTTCGACCGGCTCGGCAAGCCCGGCGATCCGTCATATGTCGCGGGAACGGGCGGGGACGGTCAGAGCCAGCAGGGCAACCAGACGGGCCAGGGCGACAACAACGGGGCCTTCACGCCGTACCAGCAGGTCTTCGGGGATTTCTATGACTACGCCCTGACGACCCTCGACCGCAACTACGTCCCGCTGTCCGTGAAGGACTTCGTCAGGGACTACTTCAGCTCGCTCGACCCGTCGAACTGAGCCTGGCGCCCCTGCGACCCACCCGGAGGATCCGATGAGCACATCGACCACGACCGACCACGCCGCCTCCACCGCCCACATCTCGCCGGAGACGTTCGCCGAACGCGCTCAAGCGATCGAGCGCGAAGTCGGCCGGGTGATCGTCGGTCAGCGGGACCTCGTCCGGCAGACGTTGACGGGTTTGCTGGCCAACAGCCACGTGCTCCTCGAGGGTGTCCCGGGTCTCGGCAAGACGCTGCTAGTCCGAACGATCGCCGACGTCATCGACTGCACTTTCAACCGGATCCAGTTCACGCCCGACCTCATGCCGGCTGACATCACGGGCACGAACATACTGATCGAGGAAGGCGGCGCCCGCGTGTTCCGCTTCCAGCCCGGCCCTATTTTTGCCAATCTCGTCCTTGCCGACGAGATCAACCGGGCGACGCCGAAGACCCAGTCGAGCCTGCTCGAGGCGATGCAGGAGCACCAGGTCACCGTCGCGCGGCAGCGCTTCCCACTCGATGCGCCGTTCTTCGTGCTGGCCACCCAGAACCCGCTGGAGATGGAAGGAACCTATCCCCTGCCAGAGGCACAGCTCGACCGCTTCCTTTTCAAGGTCATGGTCCCCTTCCCGTCGGAGGAGGACCTGATCACGATCATGGACCGCACGACCGGATCGGAATCCGTGACGGCGCAGAAAGTCGCGACCGCCGCGGAGATCGTCGAGATGCAACGCCTGGCTCGCGCCGTGCCGATCGCTCCGCACATCACGGCCTACGCCGTCAGCGTGCTGGCAGCCAGCCATCCGGACCAGCCGCGCGCGCCCGAGCTTGTGAAGGAATACGTCCGCTACGGCGGCTCACCGCGGGGCGCCCAGGCGCTCGTCACCGCCGGCAAGATCTTCGCCCTCCTCGACGGCCGCTTCAATGTGTCGGTCGACGACATCCGGGCCGCGGCACTGCCCTCGCTGCGACATCGGATGATCCTCAACTTCGAGGGCGAGGCCGAAGGGATCACGACGGAAGCCACGATCCGGGCGATCCTCGAATCGGTCGCTCCGCCGGCGGTCGAATGACCGGCCACGGTCCTGCGGGCCGAGGCTAGACGTGGGCACCGATCAAGCCGCGATTCGGCGATGACCCAGCCGACACCAACTCCAGCCGCGCCCCGGGGCACGCGGACGGCGTTCCTCCCCAACGATCTCGATCCGACGGTCTTCGACGAGGGATTCCTTCGTCAGCTGGAGCGGCTCCTCCTGCTGCTGCGGTCGCCGGTTCGTGGCGGCCTTAAGGGCGGCCGTCGGAGCGTCAAGCGAGGTCAGAGCGTCGAATTCGCCGACTATCGCGACTACACGCTGGGCGACGACCTGCGGCAGCTCGACTGGAACGTCTACGCCCGACTCGAGAAGCTCTTCGTCAAGTTGTTCGTCGAGGAAGAGGACGTGACGATCACGATCCTCCTGGATACATCGGCCTCGATGGCGACCGGCCGCCCGGAGAAACTCGTCTTCGCCAAGCGGGCCGCGGCGGCGCTCGGGTACATCGGCCTGGCATCCGAGGATCGGGTGGCGGTCAGTGCGCTCGGCGGCCGGGCGAGCCGCCGCCAGACGCCACTACGCGGCTCCGGACGGGTGTTCCGGCTGCTATCAAACCTGTCGTCGATCCAGTCGGCCGCGGGATCGACCGATCTCCTCGCCGCGGCTCGTCACGCGGCCGCCCAGCTCCACGGGCGCGGCGTCGTGGTCCTGATGTCCGATCTCCTCGATCCCGCGGCCGATCGCGTGATCCGCGAGCTCGCGGCCACCCGGTCGGAGCTGATCGTGCTGCACATCCTGTCGCCCGACGAGCTCGACCCGCAGCTCGAGGGCGACCTGCGGCTCGTCGACATCGAAACGGGCGACGGGGTGGACATCACGGCCGACCTCCCGACGCTCGACGCGTATCGCTCACGCCTCGCTGCGTGGAAGGGGTCGTTTGTCGACCTCGCGGCACGGCGACGGGCCAGCTACGTGGACCTCTCGTCGGACGTCCCGCTGAACGACCTCATCTTCGCCGAGCTTCGACGGCGACGGGTGCTCGGCTGAGCCCACGCTGATGCCTCTGACGACGCCACTCGCGCTGCTCGGGCTGCTCTTCGTGCCGGCCGTCGTGGCGATGTACCTGTTGAAGCTGCGCCGCGAGGAGCGGGTCGTCCCTTCGACCCTGCTGTGGCAGCGACTCGTGGCGGACGTGGAAGCCAACGCGCCGTGGCAGCGGCTCCGGCGGAGTCTCCTGTTCCTTCTGCAGCTGCTCCTCGTCCTCATCCTCGTGCTGCTGGCGGCGCGGCCGTTCATCGAGCGGCCGGCCGGGCTGGCGCGCGACATCGTGCTCGTCGTCGACACGTCGGCGAGCATGGGCGCGACCGACCTGTCCCCGAACCGCCTTTCGGCGGCGAAGGACGCGGCGCTCGTCGCCCTGCGCGATCTGCCGGCTGGCGGCAAGGTCAGCGTCGTCGAGGCCGGGCGGACGGCCCGGATCGTCGCTGCGGGCTCGACCGACCTGGGACGAGTCCGGCTGGCGATCGAGTCCATTCGGCCGACCACGTCGGCTGGAGACCTGAGCGACGCCCTGGAGCTCGCCTCGGAGCTTGCCTCGCAGTCGGGTGACGCCGAGGTGCTCATTGCGACCGACGCCGCCCTGACATCGATCCCGACGACTGCGGTCGATGCCAAGGTTCGGGTTCTCCGGGTCGGCAGCGAGCGAGGGAGCCGCAACCAGGCGATCGTCGCGCTCGCCGTCCGGACGGCGCCGTCGGGAGTCACGCGATCAGTCTTCGTGAGCATGGCCAACCTCGACGTGGAGGTCGCCATGCGGCGGCTCGAGGTATGGGGCGACGGGCGCCTGCTGGAGGCGCGGGACGTGAGGATGGGGGCCCAGCAACGGGCCGACGTCATCATCGACGACGTTGACCTGAGTGTCGGGGTCGTCGAGGTCCGACTGGTCGCCGTCGACGGTTCGTCTGACCCTTCGACACCGCCTGACCAGCTCGCCGCGGACGATCGCGCCTGGGCCATCGTGCCGCCGGATCGACCGCGGGAAATCCTCCTCGTCGGCGACGGGGATCCCTACCTCGAGACCGCGCTGTCGTACCTCCCCAACACGAGCCTGTTCGGCGTCAAAGCGGATCGCTATCCGGCCGACGCAGTGCGCCGGGACGGGACCGATTGGGACCTGATCATCTTCGAAGGGTTCGTCCCGGCGACGCTTCCGAGCACGCCAACGCTCGTGGTCGGACCGCCTCGGACGAGCCCGATCGGCACGGTCACCGGCAAACTGACGAACCCTGGGATCGGAACGCTATCGCCCGACGAGCCGATCCTCCGTTACGTCGACCTCTCGACGATCCACATCGCCGAGGCGGCGCGACTCGAGCTGCCGGCCTGGGCGCGATCGGTGATCCCGGGACCGAGGGGCGCGCCGCTGCTCTACGCGGGCGTCCGGGCCGGCGTCCCGAGCGCCGTGCTCGCGTTCGAGCCGCGCCGGTCGGACCTGCCCCTGCAGGTGGCGTTTCCTATTCTCATCGCGAATCTCACCGGCGAGCTCATGGGCGGCAGTGCCCCGCCAGCCGATGCCGTCAAGCCCGGCGACCCGGTCTCCCTACCCATCCCGACGGGAGCCACGGGACTCCGGATCGAACGGCCGGACGGATCGGTCGTGGAGCTCGCTCCGGGGATCGCCGGCGGGAGCAGCGTCACGTTCACCCAGACGGACCTCCTGGGTGTCTACGTGGCCACGGCGATCCGGCCTGCCCCCACGGAGGCCTCCGGGAGTCCGCCGCCGACGCCGACGCAGACACCGGTGCCGTCAGCGACCTCGCGCGCATCGGGCACCACCGCGGGAGCCGGACGGGTCGACCCGAACGCCCCCGTCCGATTCGCGGTCGACCTGTTCGATGTTGCCGAATCGACGATCACGCCCGGATCCGCCGCCGTCCTCGAGAAGCTCGGCCGTGTCGCAGTCGTGCCGGGTGCGTCGGCTGCTCCCGGTGCGTCGGCTGCACCCGACGCGACCGCGTCACCACGGCCACCAGCTCGGGACGAGCTCTGGTTCCCGATCGTCCTGATCGTGCTCGTCGGCCTGTGCGTCGAGTGGGCGCTCTATCACCGCGACGTCGTGACCCGGGCCTGGCGCGCTCTGGCAGGCCGGGTCCGGCGGCCCGAACGAGGGAGTGCCTGACGTGGGCATCGCCTTCGACGCGCCGCTCGCGCTGCTCCTTTTGCTCCCCGCTCTGGGCCTGACGTTTGGGCTGCATGCCGCGGCGCGGCGACGGACGGGCATCGGCCGGCGGCGCGTTGCGCTCGTCGTCCGGACGCTGCTGCTGATCGCACTCATCTTCGCCCTCGCGGGCTTCCGGCTCGTCCTGCCGGTCGATCGCCTGGCCACCGTCTTTGTCGTCGACCTCTCCGATTCGGTCGGCGAGGCGGGCCGCGACGAGGCCCTCGCATTCGTCCGCGAGAGCCTGGCCCTCATGCCCGAGGGCGACGCGGCGGGAATCGTGGGCTTCGGAAAGGGCGCACTGGTCGAGCGCCTTCCGGCGGAGCTCCGCGAGATCGACCGGATCGCGTCGACCCCGGTCCGATCCGCCACCGACATCGGGGCGGCTCTCCGGCTCGCATCCGCGCTCTTCCCCGACGATGCCCAGAAACGAATCGTCCTGCTCTCAGACGGGAATGACACGACGGGTCAGGGCCAGGCCGAAGCCGCCCTCGCGGCGGCCCGCGGGGTCCAGGTCGAGACGAAGGTCATCGGCCTCGGATCGGCGCCGGAGGTCCTGATCGAGCGGCTGACGACACCCTCGACGTCGCGGCTCGGTGAGGCGATCGAGGTGGTAGCGGACATCAGTTCGACCGTGGCCCAGCCGGCGACCGTCCGACTGTTCGCGAACGGCGAGCAGGTCGCCATCGAGCGGATCGATCTCGAGCCGGGCTCGAACAAGGTCGCTTTCGACAATGTCACGCCAGAGGAGGCGGGTTTCGTCCGTTTCCGCGCCGTCGTGGAGGCGGCCCAGAACACGTTCAGCCAGAACGATCGAGCCGACTCGAACACAATCGTCAAGGGCGAGCCGCGGATCCTCGTGGTGTCGGGCGACGAGGTAGTGGCCGCAGAGCTGGTTTCGGCCCTAGAGGTCGAGCGCCAGGACGTCGACACGGTAGCCGCCGCCGGCCTGTCGGCGGATCCGCTCCAGCTGGCCTCGTACGACTCGATCGTCCTCGTCGATGTGCCACGGCCGTCGCTGACCGAGCGCCAGATGGCCGCCCTCCAGGTCTACGTCCGCGATCTCGGCAAGGGCCTCGTGATGATCGGGGGGCCGCGGAGCTATGGCGCCGGCGGCTACGAGAACACGCCGATCGAGGAGACCCTCCCGGTCGACATGGGCGTCCGCGACCGGCAGAAGCAGCCCGACATCGCGCTCGTCGTCGTCATCGACAAGTCGGGTTCGATGGACGCCTGCCATTGCAACAGCTTCGACGGCGGGATGGGCGGCGGGGGCGGTTCGAACGTCCGGAAGGTCGACATCGGCAAGGAGGCGATCCTTCGGGCGGCCGCGGCGATGACGGCCCGGGACGAACTCGGCGTGGTCGCATTCGACGAGCAGGCCCACTGGGTCGTCAGGACCCAGCCGCTTGGCGGGATCGGCGACCTCCAGGGCAGCGTCGCCGGCATCCAGCCGCTCGGCCAGACGAACATCTTCCTCGGCCTCGAGCAGGCGGTCGACTCCCTCGAGGGCACCGTCGCCACCCGCCGCCACATCATCCTGCTAACGGACGGCTGGTCGAGCTCGGGAGAGTACGACGCGATCATCGCCAGGATGAAGGCAGCCGGCATCACCCTCTCGACGGTCGGGGCGGGAGGCGGCTCGAATCCGTTCCTCGAGGGCCTCGCGAAGGCCGGCGGCGGGCGCTTCTACGACGCGGCGAATCCCGCGAGCATCCCGGACATCTTCCTGAAGGAGACACAACAGGTCTCCGGCCAGCAGATCGTCGAGGAGACCTTCCACCCGATCATCACCTCCTCGTCGCCGATCCTGCGCGGGCTCGACCAGGGGTTTCCGCAGTTGCTGGGCTACAACGGGACCACGGCCAAGGCCGCCGCCCAGACGGTTCTGGTCACCGCCCGGGACGACCCGCTCCTCGCCCAGTGGCAGTTCGGACTGGGCCGATCCGTTGCCTGGACCTCCGACTCGACCGGTCGCTGGGCGCGCAGCTGGGTCGGCTGGGACGGGTTCACCAAGTTCTTCAGCCAGCTCGTCGGCTGGACGTTCCCCGGCGAGGAGACCGGCGGCATCGAGGCGTCGCTCATCACCGAGGGCACCACCACGAAGCTGCGGGTCGAGAGCGTCGCCGAGGACGGTTCACCACGTGACTTCTACACGACCGGCGTGGCGATCACGGCCCCCGACCTGACATCGAGGGCGGTTGAGCTGGCCCAGATCGCGCCGGGCATCTACGAGGCGCCGCTCGGCGAGATCGACGCCGGGGCGTACATCGTGCGGGTATCGCAGACGCGGCCGGGCTCGACGCCGCTCGGGCGGACGCTCGGCCTGGTCGCGCCGACACCGGCCGAGTATCGCCTCCTCGGGTCGAACGAGCCCTTCCTTGCCACGCTCCGGTCCGCAACTGGCGGCCGGGCGATCGAGACGGCCGCTCAGCCTTGGACCCACGACCTCGCGACGACCGATACGTACGCCGACCTGTGGCCGACCCTGCTGATCCTCGCCCTTCTCCTCTGGCCGCTCGATATCGCGCTTCGCCGGGTCTCTGTGGGGCGGCGAGAGCTGGCCGACGCCCGACGCTGGCTCGCCGGTGGCTGGCGGCGGCGGGCGAGCGTCGCCCCGCGGCCGGTCGAGGTAGCCGGGATGCTCGCCGCCCGCGACCGCGCCGCGGGGTCATCGGCTCGGGCCGCGATCCTTCGCGGCGACGTCGCAGCGAGCAGCGAGCTAGCGGTCGCGGGACCGACGGTCGCAGCCCCGGCAGTCGCGGGCGCGGCAACTGCCGCGTCGGCAGCCAGAGCCGGCGGCACCGACGCGAACCGTCCGGTGGCGCCGACTGTGCCGTCTTCGGCCCCCGTCACACCGCCGCCCGCGCCGGTCGACCGCGCGCCGGCTGCGCCGGCGCCTGCGCCTGCGCCGGTCGCCGACGATCCGGCCGATACGATCGCCAGGCTGCGCGAGGCGAAGCGCCGGGCCCGCGGCGGCTGACCGGGACTCGACGCGGGCGCGGCCAGGCGCCCGATGGTAGCCTCAGATCGATGTCCCCCACCACGCTTCGGCGCCGCTGCCCGGCGTCCGCCGTCAGCCCGGGCGTCCTGTTGATCGCGCTCCTTGTCGGCCTTGCCGGCTGTGGCCTGACGGCTGCCCCACCGGCCCCGACGCCTGCCGACTTCCAGGGGCTTGCCGGCGAGGTCGTAAAGCGCGGGCTGCAGATCGAACACATCGTGTCCGGCGACGCTGGCTGCGACGACATCACGCTCAAGCAGACGGCGATCGGGCTCGACGCATACGGCCTGGACCAGGACCGGCCGACGCGTCTGTACTTCTACATCTTCCGCAACCGCGCGAGCTTCGAACGCCTCCGCCAGACCGTCGACGGCTGCGCGACGTCGTACGCGACGGATCCGGAGACCTTCGAGTCCATCGAGGCGTCGCCATTCGTCGTCGCGAGCGCCGGTCCGTGGGCGCCTGAGTTCAAGGCGGCGCTCCGTGCGGCCATCAAGGAGGCGGCCGGGACCGGCGACTGATCAAAGGCAGAGGCGGTCCGGGGCGTAGCGGGGCGGTACAGGGGCGTCTGATGTAGTCCTAAGGACGCAGGACCGGCCCCATCGTCCCGTGCCGGTCGGGACGACCGGGCCACGGAGTCGAGCGGGTGAGCGGCCGATGCTCGGGCCATGGCCCTCCCCACACCCTCCCATCGCCGTCTCCTGCTGCCCCTGGTGCTCGCGCTCGCGCTTGCCGGGGAGGCCGCCGGACTGGCCATCGCGACGCGCGGAACACCCGGAGAGAGCGCCGGCGCCGGCGCCGCGCCCTCGCGCGTCCACGCCGCAGCGCCCCGCTCCAGCGCCCGCCCGGCAGCGCACCGGACCGGACGGACGACCCCGCCGCGGTCGCTCCCCGAAGACGACGGCACGATCTCGAGCAAGGAGCACGTTCGGCCGTCGTTGAGCCGTGGCGCCACGGTTCGCCCCGAGCTCGCGCCAACTGCCCGCGAGACGACCGTCATCGCACCGACGCCGCAACTCGCCTCGTCCTACCGCGGCCGGAATCATGTCTGGATCCCGTCGCTGGGAATCAATCGGTCGGTCAGCGCGTTCCCCTGTTCGCGAAGCCGACCGCCGGACAACGAGCTCTACCGCTGGGGCTGTGCCGGACGGAACAACGTCTACCTCATGGGCCACGCCTACAGCGTTTTCAAGCCACTCCACGACGTCTACGTCCAGGGACGCTTGAAAAGGGGCATGCAGGTCGTCTACGCGGACGACAGCGGGCGTGTCCGGACCTACTCAGTGGTCTGGTGGAAGGTCGTCCGCCCGACGACTGCGGCGGCGTGGGCCTGGGCAGGCCAATCCACGCCGAGCATGACCCTCCAGACCTGCGTGGGTCCGAACGGCAACCTCCGCCTGATGGTCAGGCTCGTCGCGACGGGCTGAGGACGGCCCCACGGGAGTTCCCCCAGAGACGGCACCCGCCTATCATCGCCCGCATGCCGGGCACCCTATCGAGCCCGATTCTCGTCGGGCGTGCGACCGAACTCTCTGCTCTCGACGCTGCCCTGCGGCGAGCCGAGGCGGGCACGCCCACGATCGTCCTCATCGGCGGCGACGCGGGCCTCGGCAAGACGCGGCTCGTCGACGAATTTGCGGCGCTCGCCCGAGAGTCCGGGGCCCGGGTGCTCATCGGTGGCTGCGTGGATCTCGGCGGCGAGGGCGTTCCGTACGGGCCGTTCCTCGAGGCGCTCCGGGCGCTAGGCCGGGAGCTGACGCCCGATGCGCTCGCCGCGCTCCTCGGCGAGGTCGGGCCGGAGCTTGTCGCGGTCGCCCCGGGTTTCGCCCGCTTCCTGACACCACCCGACGAGGGCGCCGCCGCCACGAGTGCCGCCGCCGGTGCCATCGCTCCGAGCGCCGCTTCACCGACGCCCGGTGGCGCGACCGATCAGGCCCGGTTGTTCGAGCTCACCCTCGCCCTGGTTGATCGCCTGAGCAGCGACCGACCGCTCGTCCTCGTGCTCGAGGATCTGCACTGGAGCGAACCCGCAACCCGCGACCTCCTGGGGTTCCTGGCCCGGAACCTCACGCAGGGGCGCGTCGTGGTCGTGGCGACGTTCCGCTCCGAGGACGTCGAGCGCGGCCACCCGCTCCTCGTCAGGCTGGCCGAGATCGCCCGGAATCCCACCGTGGAGCGCCTTGACCTCCGGCCGCTCGATCTCGGCGAGCAGCGCGAACAGCTCGCCGCCATCCTCGGCCGCCGACCTGCCCGCGGTGTCGTCGAGAGAATCCACGCCCGCTCGGAGGGCAATCCCTTCTTTGCCGAGGAGATCGTCGCGAGCCGGCTCGGACATGACGATGTCGACCCGGACCCGGGCGCGATGCCGCGCTCGCTCCGCGACATCCTCATCGGCCGTGTGGCGCGGCTGTCCGGTGCGGCCCAGCGCATTCTCGGCGCGGTCGCCGTTGCCAGCTCGCGGGCCGACGAAGAACTCCTCACCACGGTCACGGACCTGCCCGAAGGCGAGCTCATCGAGGCGATCCGCGAGGCGGTCGCCCGCCACGTGCTCGAGGTCGACGATCGGGCCGGGACCTACCGGCTTCGCCACGCTCTGCTCACGGAGGTCGTCTACGCAGACCTGCTACCCGGCGAGCGGCGACGACTGCACGACGCCGTCGCCCACTGGCTTGCCGAACCCGCCGCAAGGGAAGGAACCGGCGCACGAGAGCGGCGGGGCACGGCCGCCGAGCTCGCCCACCACTGGTTCGCGGCCGACAACCTCGCCGAGTCGCTCCGGGCGTCTGTCGAGGCCGCCGACGCGGCGACAGCCGTCCACGCCCACGCCGACGCGCTGCGCCACCTCCGGCGCGCCATCGACCTCTGGGATCGCGTCACCGAGCCGGAGGCACTGGCGGGAGTGGACCGCGCGACCCTCCTCGACCGCGCCTCGCAGGCCGCCGATCGCGACGGTCAGGGCAGCCTGGCGGTGGAACTGGCCCGGGAAATGCTCGTCGCCGTGGACGAAAAGGCCGAGCCCACTCGGGCAGGCGTGATGCGATCGAAGCTCGCGTTCTTCCTCTGGACGACCGGCCAGACCCAGATGGCGGTCAACGAGTATCGGGCTGCGGTCGCGCTCGTCCCGGCGGAGCCGCCATCGGTCGAGCGGGCGCGGGTGCTCGGCGGTCTCGCGGCGACGTTGCCGGCGGCGGGCCGCTACCGGGAGTCCCGCGAGATCACCGAGGAGGCCCTCAGCACGCTGCGTGCCACGGGATCGCACGAGGGCGAGCCGCGGTTGCTCAATCTTCTCGGGATGGACCTCGTGGGCCTCGGCGACGTCGATGCCGGGCTGGATCACCTGCGAGTCGCCGTCAGGATCGCCCGCGAGACAGGGGCGCTCGACGCCCAGCTCGGCGCGCAGCACAACCTCGCATTCTTCCTCAGTCAGACGGATCGCTTCGAGGAAGGCCTGCGGGTCGCGATGGATGGCCTGACGACAGCAGCGAGGGTCGGCCTCGAACGCCGCTTCGGGGCGGGCATGCGCGCGAGCGCCGGCGACATTCTCATGCGCTCAGGACGCTGGGACGAGGCGGATCTCATGACGGCCGCGGGCGGGGATGGCGGGGACGACACCTCCAGCGCGATCTACCTGCGGGCGACCCGAGTCATGTTCCTGACGGCTCGCGGGCAATTCGAGGCGGCCGCCACCACGCTGGCCGCCGCCGAGGCACTCGCCACCGGAGACATCGACCCGGATGTCCACGCCTACCTGCTCCAGGCCACGGCCGAGGGAGCGCTTGCCGACGGGCGGCCGGCCGATGCCCTCCGCGCCGTCGAGGCGGCGCTGGCCGAGTTCGCCGGCAGCGACGAGATCCTGCTCGTCGCCCCGCTGCTCGTTCTCGGTCTGACCGCCGCAGCCAACCTCGCCGACCACGGACGTGCATTCCGGGACCCGCCGGCGGTTGCGGCGGCGCAGGCCGCGGCCGAGGGACTCGTCGACCAGGCGCGGGCGCTCGCGGCTGACAGGCCCATCGGCGCGACGCCGACGCCATCTGTCACCGCGTCGGTGACGACCGTCGAGGCCGAGCGAACGCGCCTCGAGGGACGTTCCGACGCCGCTGCCTGGCTGGCCGCGGCCGAGGCCTGGGATCGGGTCCCCATGCCGTTCGCCGCGGCTCAGGCTCGGGCCCGCGCTGCGGAGGCCATTCTCCTTGCGCGCGGTCCGCGAGACGAGGCCGCCCGACTGCTGCGCGAGGCTCACGTCGCGGCCAGCTCCCTCGGGGCGGTTCCGCTGCAAACCGCGATCGAGGCCATCGCGACGCGGTCCCGGATCCTGCTGGAGGCACCCGTCTCGGCAGCTTCAGCTGCCGCCGCTGCCGCTGCCGCCGCCGTAGAACCGGCCGGGGCGACGCCGGCCGCCGCCGATCCGGCCAAGATTCTCGGCCTCTCGGCCCGGGAGTGGGAGGTCCTGGAGCTCGTCGCGGCCGGCCGCTCGAATGCGGAGATCGCCGAGACGCTGTACATCAGTCCCAAGACCGCGAGCGTCCACGTCACCCACATCCTCGACAAGCTCGGCGTGAGCAACCGGGTGGAGGCGGCGACGATCGCGGTCCGGGTCACCGCGGGGACTGACCCGGTCCGAACCGTCGATCACGCCTGAGCGTTCAGCGCCAGAATCGCTCGTCGTTCCTCGCCACGGAGTCGTCGTCCCAGAGCGGCAGGAGATTTTCGGTCCGCTCGTCCCATTCGGTGCCGTCATCGGGCTCGTCCGGATGGTGCTTCCGGTTCACCGTGTAGCCCGCGGCCCGCAGGCGGGTCACGGCGTCGTCGGCCTCGGATGGCCGGAACCCGAGCCCGACGACGGCATGGTTGCCGTGCGGCTTGAGAACGAGTACGCAGTAGATGTTGATATTGCCGACTGCTTCGGCGACGGCCCCGAGCGAGCCCGGGACGTCCTCGAGCTCCACCTCGACGCTGGCGAAGCTCACCCACGGCACGTGCAGCCTTTCGCAAACCTTTGCGAAGCGGCGCATGTCATCCCGTCCGTCGTTCCTGATGATCAGGCACAGCGGGCCCTCGTGGATCCACTCCGCTCCGCCGATGGCGTCGATATCGAGGCCTTCGTCTCCCAGGGCTTTTCCGAACCGTGCGAGCTTGCCAGGCGAGCCGCCGGCGGAGACCAGAGCGTTGACCTGTCGGTGCATGGCACCACCCTCCTAGCCCGCGCGATCACGTTCCGCGGTCACGGCCCGGACGGCGCGCGAGGCGTCGGCCGATGCTACACCCGCGCTCGCCGCGATTCGTCTTGCGAGGGCAGGCACAGCAGGCGGCCGATCGATATCGTGCCGCCGGCTGGGGATCGGCTCCGGCGACCGAGTCCTACGACTCGGGCGACCCCTCCGAGTGGGCGGCCGCGTGGTAGTCGAAGTGGGAGTCCGGGTAGACGAAGTAGCCCGCGCCCTCGAGGGCCGTCCGAGCGTCGTCACCGCTACCCAGCGGAACTCCAATGAGGATGATTGGCCGGTCTCCATGGGCGCCCACGACGAGGATCGACTCGATGTTGATAGTCGCGGCCTGGAGCACCCCGGCCGCCACTCCAAGCGTCCCGGGATCGTCGTTCAGCTCGAACGTCAGGCCGTCGACGTCGCGCAACTCGAGGTTGTTGAGGGTCGCCAAATCCCGGAGCTGATCATCACGATCCCCTGCGTCATCGTCGAGTGCGACGGCGAACACGCCGATGCCAGTGGGACTCTCGCCGCCGCCGATGGCGCGGATGTTGAACGGCGGGTCCGCCTCGCTCAGGATCGTACCGAGGTCGGCCAAATGCCTCGAATTGTCGTTCGACCGGAAAATAAAAAGCGGTGGTCTGTGCATCGCAGCCTCTTCACACGCGGCCGGGCGGCGAGGGGGTCGCCCGTACATCCCGGGCCTGCGCCCGCGCAGCCTACAACTCCGGACGCTGAGTGATGTCTCGCGATCCGGTCCACGAGTGCGTAGGCGATGGCCGGGCGGCAGCAGTTGCTTCAGGACTGCGTCAGACGATTCGGAGGCCGAGGATCTTCCGGGCGATGACGAGACGCTGGACCTGGCTCGTTCCCTCGCCGATCTCGGTCAGCTTGGCGTCGCGCATGAAGCGCTCGACCTTGTACTCCTCGACGTAGCCGTAGCCCCCGTGGATCTGGATTCCATTGTTCGTCGCCCGTGAGCTGACTTCGGATGCGAAGAGCTTCGCCTCGGCGGCCGCCAGGCTGTAGTCGCGATCCTGGTCCTTGAGCCAGGCAGCCCGCCAGACCATCTGCCGCGCCGCCTCGATCTCGGTTGCCATGTCGGCGACCATGAATGCGACGCCCTGGAAGCTGCCGATCGGCCGGCCGAACTGCTCCCGGGTCTGGGCGTACGGGATGGAGGCATCGAGGGCGGCCTGGGCGAGTCCGACGGCGAGCGCGCCGATCGAGATGCGGCCCCCGTCGAGGATCTTGAGGAAGGTCCGGAAGCCTTCGCCGCGGGCCCCGAGCATATTGGCGGCGGGCACCCGGGCGCCGGAGAAGATGAGCTCGCCTGTCGCCGACGCATGAAGGCCGAGTTTCTCCTCGAGCCGGCCGACGCTGAACCCGGGCGTATCGGCGGGGACGATGAAGGCGCTGATCTCCGCGCTGCCTTTCTCGGTCTCACCGGTCCGGGCCGTGATGATGTAGGTTCCCGCATGACCGGCATTCGTGATGAACCGTTTGCCGCCGTCGATGACCCAGGAGCCGCCCCCGGGACCATCCTCGTGTCGGGCCGTGGTTCGCGTGCCGCCGGCATCGCTGCCGGCTCCGGGCTCCGTCAGGCCGTAGCCGCCGAGGACCTCGCCGGACGCCATCGGGACGAGGAAGCGCTCCTTCTGGTCCGGCGTTCCTGCCAGGTGGAGGGGTCCGCAGCCGAGGCTGGTGTGGGCAGCGACGATCAGACCCAGCGACCCCCAGACCCGGCCGATCTCCTCGATCGCGATCGCGTAAGCCAGGGTGTCGAGGCCGGCGCCGCCCTCGTCCTCCGGGATCGGGATGCCCAGCCAGCCCATCTCGCCCAGACGGCGCACGATGTCGACGGGGAAGCGTCGCGCCCGCTCGTGCTCGTCGACGACCGGGGCAACCTCCTTGACCATGAAGTCGCGAATCGTCTGGCGGAGGAGGGTGTGTTCCGCCGAGAGATCGAGGTCCATCGGCCCGAGAGTACCGCAACGGACTCGGCCCCTCCGCACCGATCCTGCGGCCCTCCTGCCTGAGTGCTAGCCTTGCGGCCATGCCTGCGCAGCAACCCCAGGCCTTCCCGCCCCCCCGCTCCGTCCAGAGCGCACGCGTCCCGGCCCAGCCGGCCGCATCGGGCCTGCGCCGGGAGATCCTCGTCCAGCTGCGCCGAGAGGGCCCCAGCTCACCTGAGCAGATCGCGACGATGCTGGGCGCCAGCCGGACCGGCATCCTCCAGCAACTTCGATCCCTGGAGGCCGCCGGCCTCGTCGACCGGCGGACCGTCCGTCACGGCGTCGGCCGCCCGCGACACCTGTACGACGTCACCCCCGACGCCCAGATCGCTTTTCCCTCCAACTACGACTCACTGGCGGCGGGTCTCCTGGCCGCGGTCGGCACTGTCGGCGGGGACGAGCTTGTTGCCCGGGTCTTCGCCGTCCGGCGCCAGCTCATCGCCGAGCAGGTGAAGACGAGGCTCGAGGAGCGACTGCCGGCCGGCGCGTCGCTCGAGGCGAAGGTCCGCGAACTCGCCGTGATCCAGGACGAGCAGGGCTACCTATCTAGCGCGACCGTCAGCGGGGACGGCACGATCCGGCTCCGCGAGTGCAACTGCGCGATCTTCGGGATCGCCTCCCAGAGCTCCTCGCCGTGCGATGCGGAGCTGGACCTGTTCCGTGACGTGTTGGGCGCAGACGTCATTCGGGAGACGCACATTGCCTCGGGCGACCGGAGCTGCACCTACCGGATCCAGGAATTACCGCTCTCCACGCCGTCCCGCTGAGGTAGCCGTCAGGCCTCTTCGCGCTCCACGACATCGCGAGTGGCCGGGGCCACGCGGGTCGCCGGGACATCCGAGACGTTCGGGACGAACGACGAGGCCAGCGACGTCGCCGCCGCCAGCTCCTGGTCTTCGACCGACAGGATCCCGAGTCGCCCGAGCGTCGCCATCTCGTCGCGGATGTACGTCTTGAGCATCTCGGGCCCGTCCGTGTTGATCGTGAACCTGATCTCGTTCCGCCGGAACGTGTCGAAGATCCAGCGGAACTCGTCCCAGCCGGAAACGACTCGGGTGTTGAGATTCGACGTCGGGCAGATCTCGAGGACGATCCCACGGTCGCGGATCATGGCCATCGCCCGTGGGTCGTAGGCGGCCTTGACGCCGTGGCCGATGCGGTCGGGTTCGAGCAGCTCGACGACCCGGGCGACCTCGTCGACCGACCCGGATTCGCCCGTGTGCACGGTGAGGCCGAGACCGAACTGGCGCGCCCGACGGAAGAGCCGGCGGTAGTCGGCGACGCGGAAGGTCGACGACTCGGGGCCGGCGATGTCGATCCCGACGATCCCCCGGTCCCGCCAGGCAATCGCCTTCTCAACGATGATCTCGTTCAGCTCGAACGGGAACGCGCGATCGAGGCAGAAGATGAGGCCCGGCTTGACCGGGTACTCGAGGCTGGCACGGTCCATCCCGCGGGAGGCGGCCGCGATGATGTGGTCGAGATCCTGCTCGCCCCCACGGTTCCGCTTCATGGGGTTGAAGCGGAGCTCCATCGTCGTGACGTTGTTCTTGCGGTAGGCGCCTCCGACGACTTCGTAGACGGCCCGCTCGACGGCCAGCGGCGATGACTGGATGAGCTCCGTCCAGTGGAAGAGCTGGAGGTAGCCGTCGAACGAGCGATTGCGCTTGTCCGAGACCGTGATCGTGTCCCGGAACTCCCAGTAGTCGCGGGTCGGCAGCTTGATGCCCTGGGCGTGGGCGATGCTCCACATGATCGCCGGCGTCACCGCCCCGCCGAGGTGGCAGTGGAGCTCTGCGAGCGGGATCTTGCGGGAGAGCTGGCGGACCATCGGCCTCAGGATAGCCCCGAAAGCCGGCCCCGGTCAGGCGACCCGCGACGCCCATGGCTCATCGCGCTTCGCCGGCTTCGCGACGTCGGGTTCGAGGGCCAGCTCGAGCTGTAGGTCGGGCTCGGGGGCGGGCAACGGCATGAGGCGCACGTCGCGGCGGTCGGCAATGCCGAACCTGTCCTTCAGGTCCGCGACTTCGCGGCGGACCGGCTCAATCTGGCGCTTCGGCAGGTATGCCCGGCCGGCGTACTGACGCTCGTACCTCGGCACGAGCTCCGGCCAGTCCCGGGCGAGGTTCTCGAGGAAGTGCTCTCGAGTGCCCGGCCGGAGGTAAAGGACATTCGTCCAGATCGACGTCGCGCCGGCGTCGCGTGCAGCCTTGACGACGTCAGCGAGCAGCTCCGGCCGATCCGACAGGCCCGGCAGGATCGGGGCCATGCCGACACAGGCGTCGATCCCGGCCTCGACGAGGCGGCTCAGCGCTCGCAGTCGCTGTCTCGGCGGCGCGGTCCCCGGTTCGGTCGTCCGCCAGATCTCATGATCGAGTGTCGGGACCGAGAACGTCACCGACGTGCGGGCTCGGCGCGCGGCTTCGACGAGCACATCGACGTCGCGGATGACCATTGGCCCGCGGGTGATGATCGAGAGCGGGTTGCGCGCCTCAGCGAGCGCTTCGATCAGCCCGCGCGTGAGGCGGTACTTGCCTTCCGCAGGTTGATACGGGTCCGTCGCCGCGCCGATCGCCACGAGTTCGTGCTTCCAGCGTGGCCGCGCCAGCTCGCGGCGGAGTACCTCTACGACGTTGACCTTCACCCGGATCGAGCGGCCGTATCTGTCGTCGGACGGACGATCCGCGCGGCGTTCGAAGGCCCGGACGTAGCAGAACGTGCAGCGATGAGCGCAGCCCATATACGGGTTGAGCGACCAACCGAACATCATGCCGCTGACCCGGTTGAGCGCCGACCGGCAGGGCTCTTCCCGATAGTCGACCGCCATCGGCGAAGAATAGAACACCTGTTCTATTAAGTCCAGCCCTCAGCTCGCGGCGGGGACCACCCGTCCATCGGCATCAAGCGTGGCCTGCCGGCGGCGGAGCGCGCGGAGCTCTGCCCCGGGGACCTGGTCTCGGGCGTGGTAGCTCGAGCGGACCAGCGGCGCCGACTCGACATGCTTGAAGCCGAGGGCAAGCGCCTCGTCCTTCATCGCGGCGAATTCGTCGGGATGGTAGTAGCGCTCAAGCGGCAGGTGCTTCTCGGACGGCCGCAGATACTGCCCGATCGTCAGGATGTCGACCTCGACGTCACGCAGCGCCACGAAGGCTTCGGTCAGCTCGTCGCGGGCCTCGCCGAGCCCGACCATCAGGCTCGACTTCGTGTGAGCCGGGTAGCCGATCTCGACCGACATCTCCTTCGCCCGGCGCAGGACATAGAGGCTGCGATCCCATCGGGCGCGCTTGCGGACGGGCTTCTGGAGCCGCCTTACGGTCTCGAGGTTGTGGTTAAGGATGTCGGGCCGGGCGTCCATGACAGTCCGCAATCGGTCGTCTGAGCCGTCGAAGTCCGGAATGAGGACCTCGATCCCCATCCCCGGGCTTGACGCCCGCATCGCGAGGATCGTCTCGGCGAAGATCCGGGAACCGCCGTCCGGCAGGTCGTCCCGGGCAACGCTCGTCACGACGACATGCTCCAGCCCGAGCTGGCTGACGGCCTCGGCGACCCGTCGTGGCTCGTCGTCGTCGAACCACGTCGGGCGCCCCGTCTTGACGGCGCAGAAGCCACACGCCCGGGTGCACGTATCGCCGAGGATCATGATCGTCGCGGTCCGCTGGTCCCAGCACTCGCCGATGTTCGGGCAGTGGGCCTCCTCGCAGACGGTGTTGAGGTTCAGGCCCCGCATCAGGCCCTTCAGGTCGTGGTAGTTCGGACCCGACGGCAGCCGCGACCTGATCCAATCGGGGTGGCGGCGGAGCGGCGTTACGGAGCCGCCCATGGCGATCGTCTCGGGCGCCGGCGGGGCATGGTGCGGCGCATCGGGCGGGGTGAACATCGGCAGTTCGCGGGCCATCGGTTCGAGTGTAGTCAGGCCGCGCCGAACGTGTCGCGCAGGCCCTGCTCGATCTCGCGCGGCGCGAACCCGAGCTCGCGGGTCGCCCGGTCGTGGTTCGCCCAGTACGTGACCCCGGCCGACGACGTGACGACCTCGGCCAGGTTCGCCTGGCCGATCAGCCGCCCGAGCGGGGCCATCACGCGCAGCAGCCGAGTGGGCAGCCGCAGGCGGGGCGGGCGGCGACCTCCGATCCGCGCAGCGATCTCCACCGCGTCGCCCAACCTGGTCACAGGGCCGGACAGGATGTAGGACTCCCCCACCACACCACCGTCGAGGGCCGCGACGATCCCGGCCGCCAGGTCATCGACGTGGACCAGGCCGACGCCGACGCTGTCGAGGGCCCGGTACGGCAGCCGGCCCGTGTTGGCCAAGCTGAGCTGCTCACCGAAGGCGGAGTGGTCGCCCGGGCCGTAGACCTGGCTGGGCAGCACGATGATGACTGGGACACCGGCGGCGATCCGCTGCTCGGCAACCTCGTGGGCGCCGTATTTCGTCTCGTCGTACCAGCTGAGAAACCCGTCTGCGAGGTCGCGCCCGTACGTCTCGTCGATGACCCGCCCGCGGGTGTTGCCGAAGACGTTCACCGTTGAGACGTAGACGATCCGGGGGACGCGGGCCGCCTCTGCCGCGTCGAGCACACGGGTCGTCGTCCCGACGTTTGCATCCCACATCGCGCCCCGCTCGCCCCGGGTGATGCCGACCCGGTAACTGCCGGCAGCGTGGATCACGGCGTCCGCCTCAGCGAACAGCTCGACCATCCGGTTGATGTCGGAGAGGTCGTCCTCGATGACCTCGACGCCGAGCTCGCGAAGCGCGGCCGCGCGCTTCTGGTCGCGGACGAGCGCGACGACGTGATCGCCACGCTCCCGCAATACGCGAGCCACGGCGCCGCCGACGAACCCGGCGCCACCGGTAAGTACGATCCGCATCAGGCGGTTCCCGCCATCAACCGGCCGCCGCCAGTATCGCGGCCGCGACCGCGACCGCGACCGCCGCGCCGGGGCGGCCGGTCATCGGCTCAATAGACCGGCGTATCCGGTCCGACCGACTCGAGCCAGCTCTTGATGTCGCGAAGGAGAGCGGCACCGCCTGCTCCGTCGTTCGCCCGATGGTCGACGCCGAGGACCATGTTCATGACGGGCCGGATCGCGATCACGTCCCCATCCGGGGTTGAGACGACCACGGGGCGCTTCGTGATCGCCTCCATCGTGACGATCCCGACCTCCGGGACATTGAGGATCGGCATGACGAGATTGGTCCCGAGATACCCGGTGTTGTCGACGGTGAACGTGCCGCCACCGAAGTCGTCGAGCTTGAACTTGCCGGCCTTGGCGCGGACGGCGACGTCGGCGATCGCGACGTTGAGCCCGTGAATCGAAAGTTGATCGGCGTCGCGGATGACCGCCACGATCAGTCCCTCGTCGACGGCCACAGCGACCCCGACGTTGATCCTGCGCTTCGCCATTAGCCCCTGGTCGCTCCAATGGGCGTTGAAGGTCGGGTTGCGCTTGAGCGCCTCGGCCGAGGCCTTCACCACGAACGGGACGAAGCTCAGGCCGATACCTTCCTTCGCCTGGTAGTCGCGCTTCGCTCGTTCGCGGAACGCGACGAGCCGGGTGACGTCGACCTCCATCTGGACGTAGGCGTGGGGCGCGAGGAGCGCCTTCGTCATCTGGGCCGCGATGCCCTTCCGCATCTGGGTCATCGGTACGAGGAACTCGTCGGCGCCGTCGGGGAAGGTGATGGACGTGCCGCCGGAGGCGGCCACTCGGGCCGGAGCCGGGCTCGTGGCCGCGGGGGCGGCGGCGGGTGTGGCGGGGGCGGCGGAGGGCGTGGCCGCAGGCGCGGCGGCCGGAGCCTCGGCCGGCTGCGAGGGGGCCGATGCGGCCGCAACGGACTGGCCGCCGACTGGCTGGCCTGTTCGCTGAGATTCGACGTAGTTCGTGACGTCGTCCCGGGTGATCCGACCGCCACCGCCCGTCCCGACGATCTGGGCCGCGGTCAGGCCATGCTCGCGGAGCAGGCGGCGAACGGCCGGGGTCATACGGGCATCGGGATTGCCGGGCGCGTCGGTGCCGGTCGCGGTCGGAGGGGCCGGAGCCGCGGCTACGGCGGTCGCACTCGCCGGTGTGGCGGCGGGCGCGTCAGCTTCCGGCCGCTCGTCCGAGCCAGCCGGGCCGTTTGCCGGTTCCACCGTCTTCGGGCCTTTCGCGTCTGCCGCCGCCGGAGCCGCATCCGGCTTGGTCGGGCTCATGCCGTTGCTCTCGTCGGCCGTCTCGATGATGGCGATCTCGGCGTTGTTCGGGACTGTTGCGCCCTCCTCCGCCAGGATCTCCTTCAGGACGCCGGCAAACGGCGAGGGAACCTCGGCGTTGACCTTGTCGGTGATCACTTCGAGAAGCGGCTCGTACTTCTCGACGGTGTCGCCGGGCTGCTTCAGCCACTTGCCGATCGTCCCCTCGGCCACGCTCTCGCCGAGCTGGGGCATCGTCACCTTGGCCACTGGTCATTCCCTCCGAGGTTCGCGAATGGCCCCAAGTGTCGCGCATCGCGCCGTCTCGTGCCGCGTTCACGTATCGTCGGAGCATGCCCGCCAAGCTCAAGGCACCGCCCGACATCAGCACGACGTGGCCCCAGGTCGCCGCGCTTCGCCTCGATCGACAGCACCTCATCGACCGCCAGCCCGCCGATCGGCTACTCGATGTCGTGTCCGAGCACGTCGGGATCCAGGCCCAGGTGATGAGCCTCGCGGAGCTCCAGCTCAACGCCCGCCTCGACGGCCTGCGTCGCGACGACGTCCGCGACGCGTTGTGGTCGAGGCGGAGGCTCGTGAAGACCTGGGCAATGCGTGGCACGCTCCACCTGATCGCCTCGCGCGACCTCGCTGCGCTGGTGGCAGCGAGTCCCACTCGCGGGGTGGCGCCCACCGGCGCCTGGCTGAAGTACTTCCAGGTCACGAAGGATGAGCTCGACACGATCTTTCGCACGGTCGACGCGACGCTCGGCGGCGAGCCTCGCACGAGGGCGGAGCTCATCGATGCGGTCGGCGAGGCAACCGGGCCCCGACCTCGCCGCGAAACTCCGATCGGGCTGGGGCTCGTTCCTCAAGCCTTCGGCGGCACGTGGGACGCTCGTCTTCGGACCCGACCGCGGGCGGAACGTAACGTTCGTCGATCCGGAAGACTGGCTCGGCGAGCCGGTGAGGGCGTCGGGCGCGGGCAGACCCGACCCGCACGAGGCGCTGGGCAGGCTGGTCGAGCGGTTCCTTGGTCTCTTTCCGGGTGCCGACATGCCGAGCATCGGCCGATGGTGGGGCAGTCGATACACGATGCGAAAGGCGATCGATGCGGCAGGCCTGGACCTCGTCAACATCGACGTCGACGGCACGGCCGGCCTTGCCCTCCGGTCGGACATCAAGGAGCTCTCGGCGAGGAAGCCGTTCACCGGCGTTCGCCTGCTGCCCGGCTTCGATGCCTACGTAAACGACCTGCCGCGCCGGGTCGACGCCCTTATGCCGGCAGATCGGCATGAGGCTGTCCACCGCGTCGCCGGCTGGGTTTCGCCTGTCGTGATCGTCGACGGCCGTGTCGCCGGGACGTGGGAGCTGGCGAGCGGCAAGCGAGGCGGAATCTCCGTTCAGCCGTTCAGCCGATGGCGCGGCGGAGCGCGCGCGGAACTGACCGCCGAGGCCGACCGAATCGCCGCCTTCCTGGATCGGCCACTACCGGTGTCGATCGCGTCGCCGCTTCCACCGCCAGGTTGACCGGCGGCGTAACGTAATCTCGATGCTCCTCGATGCGATGTTCCTCGACCAGCCCGGGTTCCCCCCGAGCTTCCTTCCGCTGGCCATCGCCCTGGGCGGGATGATCGTCGGCTTTTTCTGGCTGAGGCGGATCGCCGGCCCCGACCCGGACAAGGAGCCGTCGTTCTGGCGCTATCGACAGGTCGACGAGGTCCGTCGGCCGTCGAAGGTCAACTGGCTCCCGACAACGGGCTGGATCGCGACCCGCCTCGCGATGAGCGTGGCCATCGGCGTCCTTGCGTACGTGCTCCTCGCTCCGGGGCTCCATGAGGGCTTCGGATGGGCGGTAGCGGTTGCACCGTGGCTCTGGCTTGCCGCGATCGGCTTGGCAGCCACGGGAACCTTCTGGATCTTCCGCATCGCGCGGGCCGATCCCGAGTCCAAGACGCGATCCTGGCGCTACCGCGACTTCTGAGGGCTCAGTACGCCGCCAGCTTGCGGATGCTGTCCGCGATCTTCTCCGGGTTCACCATGAACCAGTCCTCGAGAGCGTGGTTGTATGGCACGCCTGGAACGTCCGGCCCGGCGATCCGCGTGACGGGTCCGTCGAGATAGTCGAAGGCCTCCTCGGCCACGATCGCCGCGACCTCGGCCCCGTAACCGCCGAACCGGTTGTCCTCGTAGACGACGAGGCACTTGCCGGTCTTGCGGACCGAGTCGAGGACCGTCTCCTTGTCGAGCGGCCGGAGCGTCCGCAGGTCGACGACCTCGACGCTGATCCCTTCATCCGCAACGCGATCGGCAGCTTCGAGCGCGTAATGGGCCATCAGCCCGTAGGCGATGACCGTCACCTGGGTGCCCGGATGAGTCACCGCCGCCTTGCCGAGCGGCACCGTGAACTCGCCGTCGGGGACGTCGCCGCGGACGCTCCGGTACATCTTCTTGTGCTCGAAGAACAGGACCGGGTCCTCGTCGCGGATCGAAGAACGCAGTAAGCCCTTGGCGTCGTACGGGGTGGACGGGATCACGACTTTCAATCCCGGGATGTGGGTGAAGAACGCCTCGACCGACTGGCTGTGGTACAGCGCACCGTGGACCCCGCCGCCGTACGGCGCCCGGACCGTCATCGGCAGGCCGTAGCCATTGTTCGAGCGGTAGCGCATCCGGGCCGCTTCGGAGATGAGCTGGTTAAAGGCCGGGAAGATGAAGTCGGCGAACTGGATCTCGGCGACCGGCCGGAGCCCATTGATCGATGCGCCGATCGATGTGCCGATGATCTGCGACTCGGTCAGCGGCGTGTCGATGACGCGCTCGTCGCCGAATTCGCCCCACAGCCCATCGGTCGCGAGGAAGACGCCGCCCTTCTTCCCGACGTCCTCTCCGAGCAGGATGACCGATTCGTCGCGGGCCATCTCTTCCCGCAACCCTTCGCGGATCGCCTCGATGAACGTCTTCGTCGGCACCTATTCGGCGCTCCGCTCGATGCCCTCGCCACCGGGACCCGCGGGTTCTGGCTCGTGCGTAGGCCGCGCGCCCATGCCCCACGCCGGTGGCGTCTCGCCCGGCCAGTCCTCGGCGAAGACCCACTTCATCGCGGTCGAGGGGTCCGGATCCGGCTGGGATTCTGAGTACTCCGTCGCGTCGTCGACGGCGGCGGTGACCTCCGCGGCGATCCGCGCCTCCGTCTCCGGCGTCAGGATCCCCGCGTCCGCGAGCTGGGCGCGGAAGAGCGGCAGCGGATCGAGGGCCTTCTCGGCGGCGAGCTCCTCCTCCGACCGGTACTTGGTCTGCTGGTCGTCCGACGAGTGGGCCGTCAAACGCATGACCTTGGCCTCGATCAGCGTCGGGCCCTCCCCGGCCCGGGCCCGCTCGACCGCCGTTCGCGCGGCGGCGTAGCACGCCAGGACGTCGGAGCCGTCCACGAGCACGCCCGGAATCCCGTAGCCGGCGGCACGCTCCCAGACGCTGGTGCCCGCGACCTGGCGAGCCATCGGCACGCTGATCGCATAGCCGTTGTTCTCGACGACGAAGATGAACGGCAGCTTGTGGATGGCGGCGAAGTTGAGGCCCTCGTGGACGTCGCCCTGGTTGCTGCTCCCCTCCCCCATGCTGGTCATCGCCACCTGGCCGGTCTTTCGGATCTTGGCGGCCAGGGCGATCCCGACGGCGTGGAGAAGCTGGGTCGCGACCGGTGAGGAGACCGAGACGAGGTTGTGCTCGTGGCTGCCGTAGTGGCCGGGCATCTGGCGGCCGCCGGACGAGGGGTCGGTGGCGGTCGCGTACTGCGCGGTGAGGATATCGCGAGCACTCATCCCGAACGTCAGGCAGGTCGCGATCGAGCGGTAGAAGGGCGCGATCCAGTCCTTCTTCTTCTCGAGCGCCCAGGCGATCCCGACCTGGGCACCCTCGTGGCCCTGGCCGGAGATCACAAACGGGATGCGGCCCGCTCTGTTGAGGATCCACATGCGCTCGTCGACCGCGCGGGCGAGCGCGACGAGGCGGTACATCTCGAGCAGCTTGTCGTCGGACAGCCCGACGGCGTCGCCGAGGTGGGTCGCCTTCGCCGCGCGGGGCGTCACCGCCATCAGGTCCTCCGCTGCAGGATCAGAAGTTGATCGACCGGCCGTCGACGGCCAGCGCCGTCTCGCCCAGGATCTCCGAGTAGGTCGGGTGAGCGTGCGTCGCGCCGCCGATCTCCCACGGCGTCGCCTCGAGCTCGAACGCAACGGACGCCTCTGCGATCAGGTCCGTCGCGTGCGGGCCGATGATGTGAATGCCGAGCGTCTCATCGGTTTCCTTGTTGCCGATGATCTTGGCGAAGCCCTCGTACTCGCCGCCGATGATCGCCTTGGCGATGGCCTGGAACGGCACCTTGCCGATCTTGATCGGCAGGCCCTGTTCCTCGCATTGCTGCTGGGTCAGGCCGATGGAGGCGATCTCGGGCCGGGAGTAGGTCGCCCGCGGCTGCCTGACGTAGTCGATCGGGTGGACGTCCTTCTCGCCGGCGATCACGTGGGCGGCGACGATGCCCTCATGCGTCGCCGTGTGGGCAAGCATCAGCCCGCCGACAACATCGCCGACTGCATAAACGTGGGGCTCCTTTGTCCGCATCCGTCCGTCGACCTTGATGAAGCCGTGGTCGAGCTCGACCTTGGTGGTCTCGAGCCCAATCTCTTCGACGTTTGTTGCCCGGCCGGCCGCGACGAGCATCATCTCGGCCCGGAGTTCCTGTTGCTCCTTGCCCTCCGGACCGACCATGACGCAGATGCCGTTCTTCTCGACATCCACCTTGGCGGCGTCGAACCGCGCATTCGTCATGACGGTCATGCCGCGGCGGGTGAAGCTGCGCTCCAGCGCCTGACTGACCTCGCGATCCTCGAGCGGGACGATCGCGGGCAGGTATTCGAGCAGCGTGACCTTGACCCCGAGATCCTGGTACATCGAGGCGAACTCGACCCCGACCGCGCCGCCGCCGACAACGACGACGTCCTTCGGGAGCTTGTCCGACTTGAGGACGTCGTCCGACGTGACGATCCGCTCGCCATCCGGGACCAGGCCCGGCAGGGACTTGACCCGCGAGCCGGTCGCGACGAGGACGTCCGTGGCTTGGAGGACTCGGTCGCCGCCCTTGCCGGGCGTGCCATCGTCGCCGGCCTGGGCGACGCGAACCTTGTTGGGCCCCTCGAGCCGGCCGCGGCCCTGGACCCAGGCGACCTTGTTCTTGTCGACGAGCGTCTTGAGCCCAGTCCACATCCGCTTGACGACCTGGTCGCGGCGGGCGGCCATCTGGACGTAGTCGATTTCGGGTTCGCCGGGCAGCTTCAGGCCCATGTCCTTGGCATGCCGGACCTTCTCCGCGAAGCCAGCCGATTCGAGGAGCGCCTTCGTCGGGATGCAGCCACGATGAAGGCACGTCCCGCCGATCTTGTCCTCGTCGACGAGCGCGACTCGGAGCCCTAGCTGGGCTGCTCGGAAGGCGGCCGAGTAGCCGCCATTGCCGGCGCCGAGCACCACCAGATCGAAGTCATTGGAGGAGCCGACGGCCATGGGTCAGGCGCCTTTCGCGGGCCGCGTCCCGCGCACGCCAAGCGGCCGGGTGGGCGATTGGGTCATCGCTGCGATGGTACGCGTGGCGTCGCGCACCGCGCAACCGAGGGCGGATCAGTCGATCGCCGCCGCGCCCACGAGGATGCAGTGATCGCTGCGCCGAGGGGTGCAGTCCTCGGCGACGGACAGGGGCCGCGTCCCAGGACCGCCGAGGAAGTGGTCGATGCGGACGCCGATCGGTAGGAATTCGAGGCGGCTCGGCCGCCACGTGCTGCCGGGACCCTGGCCGACCTCCTCGTGGGCGTCCCACATGCCGCGTGACAGGTCGTCGAAGCCGGGCTCGCGGTCGGTCAGGTTGAAGTCGCCAAGGACGATAACCTGGTGTCCGGCAGCGATCGCCCGGTCGATCCGCTCGCGGATCCGGAGGATGTCGGCGTCGCGCTGAGCCGGGTCGTAGCCGAACGGGAGCGGGATTGCGTCCAGGACTCGATACCGCGGCGGGAACGGGTGGGCGTTGACAACCGTGAGCGACCCATCAGGTAGCTGGATTTGAACCTCCTGGACGACCGGGTTGACGTCGTCGCTCGCGTTCAAGATCGGGAGACGGCTCAGGATTCCGGTCCCGCCGACGCCGGGCCGCGGGACGAGGGCAACTCCGGCGAAGCGGCCTGTCAGCTCGGCGTCCGCCAGGATCGCCGCCGCGTGGCCGGGCGTCAGCTCCTGGAGCGCGATGACGTCCGCATTGGTCGCGCGGAGCTGAATGACGACGTCCGCGACGGCGGGAGCTCCGGCTTCGAGGTTCCAGCTCATGACCCGGACGACAGTCTCGTCCGCCACGGGTGCCGCCGCGGGTAGCGAGACGAGGCCGGGCACGAATCGCACGGCGCCGATCGCGATCGCGGCGACGACGGCGAGGCGGAGGCCTCGGGACTTGGAGGCGAGGGCGAGGGGCGTGAGGACGAGGACCGGGACGAGCAGGTGGGGTCCGAACACGTGGCTGAGCGCGATTGGGCCGCCGCGCTGTGGCGCGACGAGGTTCACGATCGACACGATGGCGACCATGACCGGGTAGGCCGCGACGAGATTGATCATGCGCCTGCGAGTTGGGTGCCGGCTGAGCATTGCCGTGAGGATGCCATCAAGGGGCCTGCTCGGGGTCGCGGCCCTGGACGTGGCCGATGCTATTCTCCGACGACGATGGACGGGTTCACGGTCCTTCTCGTGGCCGGCTCATACGTCTGCGGCTCGATCCCGATCGGCGTCGCCGTCGCGAGGCTGAGCGGCGGCCCCGACCCGAGAACCGTCGGCTCGGGTCGGACGGGCGCTACGAACGCGCTGCGGGCCATGGGCCGCGGTCCGGCTGCGGTCGTGGTTGCGGGCGACGCGCTCAAGGGCGCGATTCCGGTTCTCAGCGCGCAGGCGCTCGCAGTCGGGCCGGCGGTGGAGGTCCTATGCGCCACGGCAGCCGTCGTCGGCGCGACATGGTCGATCTTCCTTCGATTCCGGGGCGGACGGGGCGTCGTCACGAACGCGGGTGCGATGCTCGTGATTCAGCCGCTCGCCGTCCTGGCGGCTGCTCCAGTGTTCATCG
>Ga0184623_10000146_pt1 | contig 28390 bp, 34 predicted proteins | sample PLM1_100_b1_FD_133138 | JGI IMG/M metagenome (GOLD analysis project Ga0184623, IMG submission 133138) | Groundwater sediment microbial communities from an aquifer in East River, Colorado, USA - PLM1_100_b1 | ecosystem: Environmental > Terrestrial > Soil > Riparian zone | place: USA: East River... | reverse complement strand
TAAGTACAGAAAGATATTCTTTTAATTGAGCGTAGCTAAGAAAGGCTTTGTACATAATTCTTGTTTTTGTTGCACCACCATTTGCTGCTTCTAGGATCATTGACACTATTTCTGTTCTACTTCGGTATTTCATATTTAAGTATGTGTTAAATTTACTATTTTAACATATTGGCACAATAATCTAGAACAAAACGAGATTCTACATAACCTAATTGAGATTCAAAATGTTAACGATCGAACGCTGTCTTTACTGGTAGAAAATATGAGAACTTCAACTTCTTTACTGACTTTTGATGCAATAATTCCATAAATTTAGACACATAGATCATTCATCTTTATCGATCTTCGTTATAACAGGGACTTTCTGCTATTTCATCATCCTTTTGTTCATGCTTACACTTTTGTTTAGTATTAAAACAGTGTTGGCCATCACCAACTTGGTCATAACAAAAATCTTTATCTGAATCAGCCCATGCTACACTATATGAACTGCTTATTAGAGCCAATGTTAATGTCATAATAGTAACCAAAGTTAAAATAATTTTACTTTTCATCATCATAATAAAAGAGTTTTCTAGATTAAAACCTATGCGTGCAAGTACCTAAATGACAATTTTCTATAAAGATTGTACTTTATCCTCAGCAAGCCTATTCAAATGTAAATCATTCTGTCAAAACTGCGGAGAATGGAATGAATTTGGTAGTTTCATATGTTCAGAATGTGGAAAGGAGACTCAAAGGAGAATAGATAGATAAAAGGATATTTAATAACAACAAATTAAATTACTTTGTTTATTCATTGAACAGGTTCTATTATTAATGATGGATTTTTTTCCCTTGTTGGTATTGGAGTTTATGCCTTGCCACCAATATTGATGATATTTTTTTATAGATGCTATTTTTTTCATCTCCAAAATTTCAGAAAACTCAAGTTGTGATAGGTCAGTATTTGGGAATTGGTTTACTCATTATTATTAGTGCCCTAGGATCGTTACTAACTGATAGATATGAGATAATAGGAAGTATGGTCGCAGTTCTAGGAGCAGCTATAATATTTTATGGACCAAGATAGTTTGAAAAATAGATCCTAATGTACCTGATATCGTCCACGATTTATTGTTTCTTTCATTACCACCAAAACAAAAATTCCAGACCCTACTGCTAAAAAAGCCACTAGTTGAATAGCACTATTAAGACCAAATAGATCTGCTATGTAACCAATTCCCACTGCTCCGAATACAAAACCTAGATCCCTCCAAAATCTGTAAACACCTAAAGATGTTGCTCTCCATTTTGGATGTGCTACATCGCTGATAGCAGCCAAGAGAGTTGGATATACAAGTGCAGTTCCTACACCAAGTAATGACATACCGATGATCCAACCTAACATGGAATCAGTAAATAATACTACCCAAATTCCAATGCCTTGGATAAACATTCCTGGATAAATTAGCACCTTTCTGCCCACCTTGTCACTAATTGTACCTGTTAATAGTTGGAGAACTCCCCAAATTCCTGGATGAAGTGCCTTTAAAAAACCAATTTCACTAATTCCTACTGCAAAGGAGGCGAAGTACAAAGTGAATAAACCCCCACGTTACTCCAAAAATTAAATTATTGATTAAACCCGCTTGACTAACTGATAGAAGCGTGCGATTTTTCCATGAAGTTTCAATAAACACCTGTTTAAAGTTAAGGTCGGGTTTGTTTACTTTTTCGTTTGACAAGTCATTTTTTATTTCCAACATGGTAAATTTTCTGGTATCCTTAACAATAACCCAAGAAATAACAAGACCAAGCATGGCAAATGCAATACCAAGATAAAATGGATAGGGTTTCAACCCATACGTGGAAGCTAAGTAGCCTGTTACAAATCCAATTAAAGCCACGGATACATACCCTGCGAACTCATTAAGTCCTAATGCTAGTCCTCTTCTTTCTTTTCCAACAAGGTCAATTTTCATATTAACCGTCATTGACCATGCTAATCCTTGATTGATTCCAAGTAAAATATTTGCAAAAATAATCCAGTTCCAATCAGGAGCTGATAGTAAGAAAAACGGAACTGGTAAACCAAAGAGCCAACCTAATACCAATACATTTTTTCTTCCCCACTTGTCAGAAAGATTACCGGCAAAGAGATTCAGAATAGCCTTAACTGCTCCAAAACTAGCTATGAATGATACAATTATGGCATTAGATTCTATGCCAAAATCATTTTTACCAATAAGTGGTACTACTGTTTGCTCAAGTCCAATCATAGCACCGACAAAAGCATTTACTAAAACAAGGATAAGGAATTGCTGGATATTTGCTTGTAACCCGAGCGTTATGCGACGGGGTTGTTGTCATCGCTATTGGAATTCAAGTACGCTCCTGCAGGAAACTACTTAGTTTTGTTTGACCTTAGATTCTTATTTTTCAATTCGCGCTGACTGCATCTTTATTTTCTTATAGGCTTCCGGTAATACAACTGCTAGAGTTCCAGCCAGTAACGCTAAAGGGATGGATAATAGTATCGATTGTTTATAGAATATGAGGTCAACTGTTTCTGCTGTTAATATGCAAACAGTCTCTGCAGTTACCAAGATGATAACACTGGTCTTTAGAATATGTTTAATGTTTGATTGTCTATGAAGGGAGGATAACTTAGAAATTCCTATGCCAAAATTATTGAAAGTAATAAGAAGATTGGGAAAAAATCCTTTGTTTGATTGCTGCTCAAGTACCGAACAACAAGTATCTATCTTTGTATTATTCCTAAAATCATATCTACCAAGAATGGTAACAAAAGTAGTAAACCCTGCCGAAGCGTATCCCATGATGTACGCTATAATGATTCCATGTAGATTATATCCAAAAAAATATAATCCACTATTTTGTCCAATTTCTGCTGCCATAATACACAGTATTTCAATTCCCAAGGCTGCCGCAAAAAAAGTTCTTACATGACCGAAAAACAATAGACCATGATGTTTGTTATTACCAATCTTATTCATATGTAACCCAATACAACAACACACTTCCTTGGTACAATAGATGCAATTGTTGAAATTTACATTCTTACAATGATCCTCAATACAATGACATTCTGAGCACTTGAGCATAACCTTTCACCTAGGATTAATTATAATGGTATATGAAACTTTTGAAAAATCTGCTCTTTTCTCATCTTACTATAATCAACAAAAAAGAATTTAGGTGACCATTCGTCGGAAAGTTAAATTTATTCTTGGTCGAGTGATTTTCCTAGATTTAGGTAGACTATGTAGCCAGTTTTTTTGCGTTGCATTCTTCATTAACAGTAAACTACCATGTTCAAGTAATACTGAAATAGTTTTATTACTTTGTTTATGCTTAAAGGAGAAATTTCGCTCCTCCCCAAAACTCACTGAAGCTATGGCGCTATTATCTTCAATTGATTTTTCATCATCGCTATGCCATCCCATACCTTCATTGCCATCATGATACAAGTTCAATAAACAGGAATTAAACTTTGTATTCGAAAGATTTTCTACAATTTGTTTAAGGTTTACAAGTTCTCTAGTCCATGGTAATGCTTGCTTTATAGTATTTGAATAAATATACACATAGTTAGAATCGCCGTACCAGGCAGTTTTTCTTTTGGTAACTATACGTTTTCCAAATACTACCACTTCGTCATTCTTCCATGGAATATTTTGTAATAATGAATGAAAGTATCTGTTCGCCTCATCAAATGTTAAGAATTTGGGGTAGTAATATGCTGTACCATCCTTGCTTAATAGATTAATTATTTGGCTTTGAATAATGAAAGTACTTTTTGTTATCTTATACTTAATCCTTATGTCATATGCATGCAAAATAATGAATCTGCTATATTAGAGCAGATATTTTCCATCTTTGTGATGCACTGGTGATTTACGATTGAATTATCTCTGATTTACAATGGATCAGTTAATTAATTCAATGTGGTATCCGTTAAATTCAGAATACTACTGCAGGGCATCATGAAAAATAATTCCGAGTGTGTGTCGTTCCCCATCATGAACCTCACTTATACCATGCCTCATTTGCACTTGATAATAACCTTTATTGCCCTTTATGGGTCTGAAATTTGTAGTAAGAATCAGCATATCGCCCATACGTGGTCTAAGTACTATGGCTTTTGATTGTGCTCTTGGATTTTGCTGCGTCAATACAAATTCTCCTCCAGAATAGTCTTCATCTGGTTCGTTCAGGAAGAGTACGAGTTGCATAGGAAAAAAAATATTTCCATATAAATCCTGATGTAATGTATTAAACCCTCCCTTGCCATATTTTAGAATCAGAACTGTGCATTCAGTTTGATTGTTATCGTGGCATAACTTTTGAAGTCTTTCAAAGTCATTCGGAAATTGTCTTTTTAGGTTTAGTAGCCGCATCCAATTGTTTGCGATAGGAGCAAGTTTAGGATATACACCTTTTCTTATATTATGAATTAAATTGGGCAAAGGATACTTGAAATATTTATATTCTCCTAAACCAAAACGATATTTTTCCATAGTAATAATCTTACGATAAAGATCCACATTACCATATTTGTCGATAAGCTCTTTACAGTATTTTACAGGCAAGAATTGTGACAACAAAATATATCCTTTCTCATCCATCTCTTCGGCTATCCTTTGATCATTGATTTCAGAGATCTTTTGCTGAATATCATTCATTATTTTCACATATAATTTTTCGTTAATATTAAATTTGAACTACTTGGCATAGGGGGATCTTATTAAATATACAAGCAGGACATATTGGCTCGCTTCGCTTTCTTGTTGCTCTTCTAAATGAGTCAATTCTAACCAATCTTATCTCCCAAGGCGAGTTCAAATCAAAAGACTAAAGTTAGTGCTAAACCAGTGCCAATTTATCATTGTTATCGCAACTAGGATGTTTGATAGTTGTCATACTTATTCTGGGTTTGATTTACACTTTTTTGCAATCTTCTTTGGTCCATCTTCTGGCACAACAGCCATCAACCCAAAATTATGTCACGTATGAAAAACAGAGCAACTTTATAAAAGAATTCAAAATTCCGATAAACGAGAGAGGATTAAAGGGATTAACTACTGACAGTGGGGAAAATGTTTGGTTTTATCATGCAACCTCAAACGGCAGTATGATAATGAAAATGTCAAAAGAAGGTGACAATTTTACTAAGTATGACATTCTTGGTAACACTACTGTTGACACTGCCGTAATAAACCTTGCAGGAGGTCAATTACTATTTGATAATACCAGTGAGTTAATTTGGTTTACTGATGCTAGAACAAATTCCCTTGGAAAGTTAGATGTGAAAAACAGCAAGATAGAATTATTCTCTATTCCAACCAACAATTCTGGAATAATGGGACTTGCTCTTTCACCAGATAAAAAGGTTGTTTGGTTCACAGAGATAATAGGAAATAAGATAGGAAGTCTAGATATTGAATCCAAAAAAATTACCGAATATCCCACAGGAGATAACAGTGGACCCACACTTCTTACTTTCGATAGTAAAGGTATTTTGTGGATTACTCTATCGTATGCCAACAGCATTTTAAGAGTTGAACCTTGGTTACTGATTCCTGGAATCAGAAGTAGTGGAATGTATACAATTTCTGTAGAAAAACCAGATTTTTTCTCCCCATTTGGCATAGCGACCATCCAAGTAAAGGGGATTGAGAAGATCTTTGTCTCAGATCATGGTTCTAGCAGGGTTATCGTTGCAGATATAGATTCTGATTTAAAGAATTATACTTCATATTGGACCTCACCTTCACAAGCTCTTCCAATGTCTCTTCCAAGTCAAGTCGTGTCAGATAAAGATGGAAATATCTTTTTTCTCGAGCATGGTGGTAACAAAATAGTAAAGATATCGTCACATAATGGAGTGATGACAGAATTTGACATCCCTACCGGACCACTTGCGACTTCCTTATTCTTGGCAGTGTCTGAAGATTCGAAGCGAATCTGGTTTACAGAATGGGCATCAAACAAAATAGCATATCTTGATAATACTTTGCAGGTTCCACTCAATCTGGTGATCAGAAACAACGAAACGTCTTCTACCGATACCGATGGCACACTCATAACTCTAAAGGAAGGCGAATCTTTTTCTGTTCAAGTAGGATTAACTCTAGGCAAGAACTGGTCTTCTCATGTATTGGCAAATGATACTGAACTTTCTGTCGTTGGGATGACTGATTCAGGACTTCAAGGAGTCGCATATACATTAAAACCCCAGAGCGTAAATTTGATGGATGTTCCAGAGAAAGATACAGTAATACATTTCATAGTAGAGAGGGAGAAGGTGGTAGCTGGAAACTACACCATTATGATAAGGGCATCATTATTAGAAAAAGATGGTCTTATCTTATCATCGCTATATCCACAATTGGTAAAGTTAGATGTTCCTACTATGCCATCTGAAATCAACAAGATACAAAATTTTGAACGATTTTCATCAAAAAACTTGGAGTCTCCCGACTCAACAGCACTATTATTTAGAGACATCATTAGGATTGGTGCTATTACAATAGTAATCGCCCTAGTAGGATATCTCATATATCATAATGTTGTGCTTAAATTCAAAAAACCCAAGATATAAGTACTAAATCTAGAACTTCTCGCTCGCAAGATGACATCCAGTCGTTGAAAGTAAATGCCTTAGGCATCACTTCTGGAAATATACCATTTTACATTCCTAACTATCAGAAATTTATATGAGTTCTAATAGATATGTTCTGTCTAAATGAAGGGTAATCGAGAAGATAAACGCTTAAACGATAAAAGCTACTTTGCAGTCAAACGCCGACGAATTAAACGGAATCTGAAGATAATCATTCCTGTCAGTATTGTTGTAATAGGCGTGGCAGTGGGACTGATGTTTATGGGTGATCCATCTGTGCAAAGTAACAAAATGTTATCTCATAACCATATTCAACTAAATGTCACATTAAATGGTAAACCTATTGAAGTTCCATCTGGTATAGGCATCAAACAGATGGGAGTTGGTGAAAATTCGCTATTATACGGTGACCATACTCTGGATCAATACGGGATGGATGGTATGTCTCCACTGCATACTCATGATGATAGTGGTTTAATACATGTTGAATCCAATACTGTCAGAAATTTCAAACTGGGAGAATTCCTCAGTATATGGCGGGGTCTTGATACCAATGGAAAAGTTGTAAAAGCATCTGTTCGCGACACACCTGTATCCGATTTTCAAAATATTGTTTTAAATGATGGAGAAAAAATAAAGTTAGAAATCATGTCTTAAAATACGCTATTCTTATCAAAAATCACCACATATTCCTGGAACGGCAACCTTCTTGAACAAATGAGGCGAAATTACTAAGCTGTTCTTTTCATATTTTCAAAGTTCTTGTCACCATGAAAGTTACAAAAGCGACAGAGCAGCTCTATTACATTTTGAATGTGATGATCAGATGGATTTATTTCGGTTTTTAGAACATTAATATATTCTAAGATTTTGGATGTATTATGTTTGTTTCTAATTAGAGATAATTTATTCTGTGTTGGAGGAGGAATTTTTAGGGTAACATAATCTTTCATACTTTTCCTTACTAAAAAAGGGTATATAAGTTAATATTGTAAGTTACTCTACAATGAAACAAGCGTGGCTTTTTCCGTTAGAATTTTTAAAAATTCCTTTCTATTAAATTTGTTGCATGGAAACTCGAGTCTTTCACATATATTGTTCATTTTTTCTTTTGTTACCCGCAAAAGAGAGCTATCTTGTTTGACAAACATTTTACGAATATGTTTTATTGAGTCAATAATGGGTCTTTTCTTTTCAGAAAGCAAAACGAAACATGCAGAACCATTATTTTTTATCCCACCAAGATCAATTGCTTTATCGACTTGATTACAACAAACTAATCTCAATAGCAATTCCATTTCCAACCTTTTCGTAATCTTGATTTTTCTCTTATTAGATTCTAAAATAATCTTTATTAATTCAAAGATATGTCTTTTGCCATAAATAAAACTCGGATTAATACCCTGAATCAAAACATCTGGGAATAATTTTCTAAATGTTGCAATAGTTATTCCTATATCAGATACACCAATGCTCTCGATACAGATAATTGCTACAAAAATTGAATCAATTTTATATAATGGGAGGTTACTAATGCTTTGGATCTTTTCTTTCATATCAAGTTATGTATTATTGTATACTAAATTGGCTTAACCGCCATGAATCAGATTAGCAATAGTCACAATATCACCGGACTTGATTTTTTGATCAGTACCAGATATCGATAAATCTACTCCATTAATCAAAATCAAGAGGTTTTCTTTATCAATATAATTAGAGCTATTGATGTTTTGATTTAGCACCGAAAATATTTTTGATAACATGATTTCCTTTTCATGAATTATAATATTTTCTCTACCGCAATATTTCTTAATGGAACCTAATAGTTTTAACGTAATCAATTTCCTACTAGGTAACTAATTATCATGTTTGTTCAACATCTTCTTCGATTTTCTTATTTTGTTCTTTTGCTTGTTTGTTGATATATGAGGCAATATACCCGGCTATTTGATTTCTTAATTCTTTTGATCTAACTTTTGCAAGCTCATCTATTACTTTCTTATTTTGTTGAAAATCAACATTGAATTTATTGGGATATCTGTTTAAGAGTTCAGTTGAAAGTTTTTTAACTCTATTCAATATCAAACACTATTCATATAGGCTATTTTATACTTTCCTTAATGAAGATACCATATTAAGGTACTAATCAAAGAATGACGTGGAATTTTTTTCAAGTATATCTATCGCTTTCTTGGGAGATAAGCAAAGAATTTCTGATATGCTTCTTACAACGCTCATAAGAGTCGAGGTTGGTAGTGTGATGACATTCTTAAAACATGATGGATATCTTACTGGTCCGTCAGTTTCAACTAGTAATCTTTTTTCACTTGTTAACTTCAACAAACCTTGTTTTTTCTTAGAATATACTATTGATGGGCCAAAGGAGATATACAAACCCATATCAAGAGATTTTTCTAATTGTTGTGGAGTTCCATCGAACCAGTGAAGGCAGGCTTTTTTCAAATTATATGTGGACAGAACATTGAGAATTTCGTCTAGTGAATTTCTGGAATGTATTGAAATGGGCTTATCATATGTTTCTGCAATAGTTAACATTTTATTAAAGACTTGAATTTGTGACATTTTTGTATTTTCCTTTTGATCGTAGTAGGTTGGGTCTAATCCGATTTCACCAATCCCATTAATATTACGTAGATTTGAGGTAACGATTTCTTCGAACCTTGAAATATTTTCGTCTACAAATTGCGGATGGATTCCAATAAAATTATAGACAAAACTATGGATATCCTTTTCCTCAAAAAGTTTTATTGCCTTTAATGAAGTCGAAATGTTTACTGTCACCGAACATGCTTTCATATGCATTTCTCTCAAGGTTATCAGTATTGATGACAAAAAATTGTCATATTGAGTATCAGTGAGATGAATATGAGAATCGTATAGCGGAGAGCTCATTTTTCAATCTGCGCTTGACAAAATATTATTAGTGAATCAAGTTGCATAAAACAAAAAATACATCATGTGACTAGTTCTATTCGTCTTTTGTCTTTTGTTATCCAGCTAACCCTTACTAATCCAAATATCTCTAAATCGAGTAACGTTTTGTTTAAATCGGCTTCTGTTATTTGTACTCCATCTTTTCCGAGATTACTCAATAACTCATTATCTGATAAATTTCCTAATTCCTTTATTTTTTCTAAAACAGTATTTCTTAAAGGATATTTCAAGTATTTCCACCAAATTCAAAATTTATAATTACGTAGATATTTGGTTTACTTTTTATATTATAAATACTCTTCTAAAAAATTTGAAATAGTCAAATCAAGACTGAACAATTGTAATCTAATTTCGCTAGACAGGATTGTAAGGAAATCAATGTAATATGAACAGAGCAACAATACTAAATTTAATCTATATTTGAATAATTGTAAGATACTGATAATATAGTTTGTTTTGCTCTAAATGAGCGATGTTAAAATGAATTAGTCGATTTTATTTCCATGATGTTAAAAGACATAATATGAATACTAATTTGGAATCTAGTAGAGAGAGAATAAATTTGATTTTTTATATTCTGTTTAATTATCCAACTGCTTAAGAGTAAATACAAATCTCGATCCTTCAAATTCAGTTATTCCTTGTCTTTCCCAATTCACTTCATAATTATGGGTAATATTTTTACCAATTATGCTTATTTTCCTAGGAAGATCAGCAAAAAGAGTTTCTATTTTTTCAAGATTTTTTGTCATTAACAACGACCTTCGCTTCTTCATGAGATATTTAACTGCAACATTTTTGTGGAGATATCCAAGCTCCTGAATTTTTTCCTTTCCGATATCGATAATAAATTCACGCTTAGTCAATATTAACAACATCTTGATTCAATTAAAAAGTCTCATTGTCAATTCTATTAGAACATTATGGGTGAATTTGATCGCGTAGAGTTACCAGATAAGCCTTATCATGAATTATAACATTTTGTAATCCTTCGTACATTCAGTAGAATTTTAGATATACAAGAAAGGTTTATTACTTTTGTAACATATAAAAATACATGTATTCTCAAACTTTTTCTGTCCCTAATGCGGTAAAACAGATTATTGGTTCTAACACCTTATTTTTTCAAGCTCTAAGTACAGGAATAGCAAATTATACGGCGTTAGCACAAAAGATTAAACCAGAAGTTGAGAAACTAACCAGGTCTGAAGTTAATATTAATACTTTAGTAGTAGCGATAAAAAGATTTGCGGATTCTTTGGATGAAATTGAATACGAATATCATCCAGTTTTCGATGGAATCAGAATGACTCTAACAGGGAGCATTCTAGACATTGACTTTCAAGAATCCGATGATGTGTATCAAATTTTGGATGAAATATTTGAATTGGGCAGCGGATACGATATGTTTAGGACTAATAAGCAAATTCGTCTGTTTGCTGAAGATATTGATGAAATTCGAAGCGTGTTTAAATCTTCTCCTAAAGGTGCTGCAGGGGAAATAAAAGATGGGCTTTCCAAAATCACAATTACTGTTCAATCAGATAAAGAAAATACATACGAAGTACTATCAATTGTTTTTTCTATACTATACAACAATGGCATTCCATTGTACAATGCTTTTTTCTCACAGAATGAAATAATTTTGATTTTAGGTATGAATGATGCCGCTAAAGCATATGAAATCATTAGAGAAAAACTATACAGACATGACTAGTTTGTTTGTTAGTTAGTTTCATAGTTTTATATCTAAATCCGGGAGAGAAAACAAACTGTGGTGATTATCTGTAGTATTGAACCGAAACCTTTTCTCCTGGTTTACCTTCTCTTTGAGCTTTAATCTTTTTCACACCTTCCTCAATATGCCTCATCATTACATGTGCTTCTGATGCATGTCTTGCCGCTTCTTCAGGTGTAGGATATTTGGCCAGATATTCATGTAGAACCAATGATACTGCAGTATTAATCACAGAGCTGGTGTCAGCTCCACTGAAACCATCAGTCATTTCAGCGATTCTGGCCAAGTTAACATCTGATCCAAGTGGCTTATCAATACTGTGAATTTCCAATATTTTTTGTCTTGCTGATTTATCTGGTAATGGAACTAACAAGATCTTATCAAATCTTCCAGGTCGTAACAATGCAGTATCAATGATATCAGCTCTGTTTGTTGCAGCCAGAACCACTACTCCTGTAAGTGATTGGATACCATCTAATTCTGTAAGCAATTGGGATACTACTCTTTCTGTAACCATGCTATCTCCACCCATGCCTCTAACTGGGGCAATTGAATCTATTTCATCAAAAAATACGACACATGGAGCCGCTTGTCTAGCTCTTCTAAAAATCTCTCTAATGCCACGTTCTGATTCTCCTACCCATTTGCTCAACAGTTCAGGTCCCCTTACGCTAATGAAATTTGCTTCAGATTCAGTAGCTACTGCTTTGGCTAAAAGTGTTTTACCAGTTCCTGATAAACCGTGCAATAAGAGACCTTTTGGCATTGAATGCCCTAGTTTGGTATAGAGTTCTGGAAACCTCAATGGCCATTCTACAGCTTCTTGTAATTCACGCTTAATATCCTCTAACCCTCCTATTGCAGACCATGGAACATCCGGTGATTCCAAATACACTTCCCTCATTGCAGAAGGTGTAACTTCTTTTACAGCATTATCGAAGTCTCCTTTAGTAACTATGAGTTTGTTTAAGACTTCAGGAGATAGCTTTTCATCTTCCAAATTTAATTCAGGTAATAATCTTCTCAGACACTTCATCGCAGCTTCTTTACAAAGATATTCAAGATCAGCTCCAACAAAACCGTGTGTGACAGCAGCAATCCTATCTTGTTCCACATCAGTATCTAATGGCATATTTCGTGTATGAATCTGCAGTATTTCTAATCTTCCACGTTTATCAGGAACTTTGATCTCAATCTCTCTATCGAACCTTCCTGGTCTTCTAAGAGCTGGATCTATTGCATTTGGACGATTTGTTGCAGCAATCACAATTACTTTTCCTCTTGCCTCAAGACCATCCATGAGTGATAACAATTGAGAGACGACTCTTCTTTCTACCTCACCTGTAACTTCCTCTCTTTTGGGAGCAATTGAATCTATTTCGTCAATAAATATAATTGAAGGCGACTTTTCCTTTGCTTCCTTGAAAATTTCTCTCAATCGAGCTTCAGATTCGCCATAAAATTTACTCATAATTTCTGGTCCAGAAATACTAATAAAATGAGCATTACTTTCATTCGCAACTGCCTTTGCAAGTAAGGTTTTCCCTGTTCCAGGAGGCCCATATAATAATACACCTTTTGGGGCTTCAATACCTAGCTTTTCAAATATTTCAGGATGTCTTAATGGTAGCTCTATCATTTCTCTAACTTTTTGGATCTCCTCTTTTAGTCCGCCAATGTCTTCATAAGTTACTTGAGGAACTCCTCTAAGGGTTTCACCTTTTTCAGCGATATGAAATATTGTTTTTTGAGTCACCAATACTGCATCTGATGCTGGTGTTACTCCAATTACTTGAAAAGTAAGTCTACCGCCAAAATAAGGAACCATGACATTATCACCTTTGATTAATGGTACGCTTTCAAGTGCATCAGCAAGGTAACGTTCGTCAATGGGTGGAATAGCCTCCAGGGGTGCAACTATTACTTTTTCTGCAGGAACGGCTTTTATCTTTTTTACAATTACTGTGTCCCCAATGGCGACACCTGAATTATTTCGCACTAGGCCATCTACTCTAACTATGCCTTTCCCCTCATCAGAAGGATAAAGTGGTAGACATTTTGAGACAGTTCTTCTTTTTCCTCGTATTTCTATAACGTCACCTGTAGACGCAGTTAACGAGTCCATTGAATCATAATCGATTCTAGCCACTCCACGACCTACGTCTCGAGTATATGCTTCGAGAACCTTCAGTGAGAGAGTGTTTTGACTCACGATATCACATACTACCGTACCTATCTTTATACCTTTGTCGAGGATTACACTTGACAAATCTTAGCAAGCCAAACATCAGATAAAAAATAGTATATTTTCTAACATTATCTATATTTTGTAAAAATAGTCTCACTATGTCAATCTTATCGTTAACGTAAAAAATAAGAGATGATTAAAGGGTTATACTAACAAAACTGTATGGAAATCTTTATTCTACCAAAAGATTAAAATCACGAAGTTCTTTAGTTTGATTGGACTGTATTGGGCAAAAGAACTTTAGTACGTAGAAGGGGAAGAGGAGGCAAACAATTTCAGTCCATAAAAAGAGGAAAAATTGTACCTGCTAAATATCCGAATCTACAATCATCTGAACAAAAAATTGGTTCCATAGTTGACATTATTCATGAAAGGGGAAGAAATGCACCTTTGGCTAAAATTCAATTTGATAAAGGATTTAACTATTTGCCTGCTCCTGATGGAATGGAAGTTGGAGAAAAAATCCAAATTGGAAATAATGTGGATCTTAAACCAAATAACATTTTATCATTGGAATCAATTCCAGACGGTACGCTTATTTGTAATCTAGAGAGGAACATTGGCGATGGTGGAAAGCTCGTAAAGTCAGCTGGATCATCTGCCCTAGTATTTTCTCATACGTCTCTGGGTGTTTCGATAAAATTACCATCAGGGAAATTTACAACATTGAATCCAAAGTGCAAGGCAATGTTAGGAGTAGTTTCTGGTGCAGGAAGAAAAGAAAAACCATTTCTCAAGGCAGGAAATAGAGCTAAATACATGATTGCACACGGTAAGCTCTATCCCACAGTAAGAGGAATAGCACAAGCTGCCGTTTATCATCCACATGGTGGTGGAAGACATCAACACGTAGGTCGCCAATCATCAGTAGGAAGGACAACACCACCTGGTAGAAAGGTAGGAAATATTGCTCCAAGAAAAACTGGTAGAGCTAGAGTAAAACAAAAACAAAAGTAGACATTCATATTCAAAAATTTTTTTGTAACGTTATTCATGATGAGAATAAGAATCAACATTTTAGGAATATGACTGTAAAATTCGATAAGCTAATTGGATTAATGCAAAAGGCTCTTCGAAATAATAATCTTGTTAGACCTACTGCCTTAAAGAACTTACAAATTCAAGAAGAAGGCGATCCCTTCAAAATATTAATAGGGACTATATTGTCGGCACGTACAAGGGACGAGATCACAACCAAAGTAATTAAATCGCTCTTTTCTGAATTTAAGAGCCCAGATGAGTTATCCAAAGCAAATTTGAAAGATTTAAAGAAAGTGATCCAGAAAATAGGCTTCTACAATGTCAAGGCAGCTAGAATAAAAGAAGTATCACAAATACTAATTGAAAAATACAATGGCAAGGTTCCATCTAATTTAGGTGATCTCCTTACATTGCCAGGAGTTGGAAGAAAGACTGCGAATTGTGTTCTTGTGTACGGATTTAAGAAACCTGCAATTCCAGTAGATATTCATGTTCATAGAATTTCGAACAGAATTGGAATAGTAAATACCAAAAAACCTGAAGAAACTGAAATGGTCTTACAAAAATCTGTGGAGAGAAAGCATTGGACTAGAATAAATGAAACTTTTGTTACATATGGTCAAAATATATGTTTGCCGAAAAATCCAAAGTGCAAAGTTTGTCACCTGACAAAAATATGCAAATATTACAAAAAAAATACCTAATCTCGTTTTTTTCTAATAATTAGAACCAGCACAATTGATCCAATAATGATGATCGGTATTAATGGCAGATAGTACAATGGAGATTCAGCAGGATTACCAAAAAGAATATCAAATGAAATTGTACCGCCATTTGAATTGTTTGCGTCGTTTAATTCATCTTTACCATATATCGATACTGATCCTACAATAAAATCATTTACTGACAGCTTGTCAATTATGATTCTCTTACCGTTAGTTATAGTTAAACCCTGATTATTTGCATGGGCCACAAAAATTGGCTGGTCTCGAGACCATCCATCTTCATCTCGTTCATATACTCTAATATAACCTGTTTCATTTGTATTTATGGCGACCCAGAATTTTCCAGTTTTTTCACTAAACATTGCTAATTCTATGAATTTTTCGCTTGGAGCAGGTTCTTGAATCTTTACTACAGTTTTGGTATTCTCTAAATCGGTATAAGATAAATTATTTTGAATGGTCAATTGCCAGTTGGTTGGTATAGATTTTGAGAAATAGTAAACTAATGGTTGTCTTCTATAAGCGTTGGATGCATCTGCATCAACAATAAATCTTTCAGAATTCTTTGTTTTGATTATGTCATGAAAATTGTTTTGTCCATTAATTGACATCATAGGATAGGTTATCAAAAATACTGCTGCAACTAATAGTCCAAGTTTCAGTTTTCCTATCAAGATTATTTATTCAACTACAAATGGTTCTTCTGATTTAAGAATCAAATCTGATATTTCTGGGCGCATTAAATGTTTTTCTGGCATTTTACCCGAATTCACCATTTTTCGAATCATAGTTCCGCTTAGTTCTTCTTTTGATTTTACTCCATGAGGGCATGTTTTTTCGTTAGCGTACGACATACATTTTTTACAGTAATAGAAAGATGGAAAGATAACAGGTCTGATATCCAAATCAGGATATTCATTAAATATTTCCTGGGCTGCAAACGGAGGATAATAATTGCCTACGCCAGCATGATCTCTACCTACAATGAAATGGGTACAGCCAAAATTTTTCCTCATAATTGCGTGATGTATAGCTTCGCGTGGACCTGCATATCTCATTGATGTGTGGATAGTTGAAAACAATACCCGACTTTTTGGAAAATAATTCATAATTAATGATTCATAGGCATTAATTATTAGACTGTCAGTGAAATCTCCTATCTTTTTCTTGCCTATTAGAGGATTAACAAACAATCCATCGTAAATGTTGAGAGCAGCTTTTTGAAGCATTTCATGAGCAACGTGGGGCACATTTCTGGTTTGAAATCCTACAACAGTTTTCCATCTTCGTTTAATAATTTCAGAACGTGTTTGTGATGGCTGCATTCTAAATTTTTGTATTTCATCATTTTCTTTCAAATGGAATACTTCCAATTCTCCGCCAACTAGAAATTCTTTCATTTTAAATAATCTATTTACACCAGGATGATTGACATCATTAGTACCGTACACCTTATCTGCAATATCCTGTTTATTATATCCATAAATTTCCTCTACATGCATTACGCCAAATTTTTGGCCACCGCTACAAAGAACAACATCCCCTATATCCTTCATTTCCGTCGCAACTTTTTTTTCTACATCAAGAATTATAGGGACGGTCCATGGAATGTTATTACTCAATCGTCCTTCCTTAAGAACACTGAGCAAATCTTCTTGATTCATAAAACCCTCAAGGGGACTAAAAACACCTGTAGCTATATTTTCAGCATCATTTCTTATGTCAGAAGATACTTCTAAAGTCTTCAAATCGTCGTAATCTTTTTCAATATATTTATTTATTAATTTACCACCATGTGGTAAAATTAGATCAGTTGCCAATAATTATTATTGACCTTCTTTCCAATGCAGACCGCATTCTTTATGGGAATCAATTTCCCACCACCACCTTCCGGCCCTGGGATCTTCGCCTTGCTTTACGGCCCTTGTACATGGTTCACAGCCAATGCTGGGATATCCTCGATCGTGTAATTTGTTATATGGAATTTTATTTTCATGGATATATTCCCAAATTTCATCGTTTGTCCAGTCAGCCAATGGATTTAATTTAATAATGTTGTTGTTTAAATTATCAACCTCTATCTTCATTATCTTGTTTCTAGTTACCGTTTGTTCCCGACGGAGTCCAGTAATCCAACAATCGAATTGCTTTAAGGCTCTTTTCAATGGTTCAATCTTTCTAATATTACAGCATAGTTTCCTATTTTCTACACTTTCATACATTAAATTCATTCCTTTGTTTGCGACCATCTCCTCAACTTCTCTTGAATTTGGGAAATAGACGTCAACTTTAATGTTATATTTATTTCTTATCTTATCAATAAGATCATAAGTTTCTTGATTTAGTCTACCAGTATCTAAAGTAAATACCCTAGTTAGATTCCTATTAATTTTACACATCATATCAATTAATACAACATCTTCGGCACCAAAGCTGGACGCGAGGACCATCCTATCACCATATTTCTTGAATGCCCAATTTAGTATGTCGGGGGCAGATTTTGATTCCATTTCTTCCGCAATATTGTTTATCTCTCTCACTAAAGCATCCTGTGCCTTGTCCTTATCATGATTTATCTGCATTATTTTTAACTTGAGTGAAATAGGCTTATAATTATTATTCTTTTATCTTTTTAATTTAATAAAGCTAACTAAAATATACTTGAGGAGTTTTTATCCATTAGGAAGATTCATTATTAGTGTTGTATATGAGTGATCTCTGGTGGTTTTAGTTTTTGGCTCATGATTTTTGGCAGAATATATTCAAATATCAGAATTTGGGCTTCGATCCAATTGGATGGATATCAAATTGCTCTAATGAGGTTGATTATTTTTCATTAGGGAAATCTTTTGAAAAAATGAAACATAATTCATGGGCCGACTTGTCGTGGTTTGATTCATTTTACTATAGCGGAAAAAATCCAGATATAACACGGAGGACATACAATGTCAATGAATCAATTTCAGAGGATTTCAAAAACAAGAAAATTATTTCATTAATGAGAATCCACAATGAAGTGGCTGAAGATTATCAAAGTCTATCGAATCTTCTAAGTAATTTTTTTGGTAAAAAACCTCCTAAACACCAGTTAAGAAGAGTGGTACTCTCAACCACATCGCAATACGAATCACAATTTGGACTGGTTGATTACATTGATACACATAGAGGAAATAAGCTAGGATATACTGCAGTAAATATTTCGTCTGGAAAACTAATAGATCCTGATGAAGAACCAGATTCAATAGTTAATTCTTCAATTGCCTTAGCTTCTGCCTTGGAAAATCTCCTGTTGCTTGGATGTACCGCAGGTTTTAGAATAATACCGATATATGATGCACCAGACGAGAACTTACTGGACAAAATAAGAACAAATAACGACATGTTTGCAGCAAAATATAATTTGTTACTTGATGATTATAGTTCACTTAAATTAGGAAAACTTTTTTTTGGAGCAACAGCATATGCTCACTCTACCAAGGAATTACCGGTTAGATATGATCTCATTCAACCTGGCATGGTTTTAATACTGACTGATAAATTTGGTTCGTTAACCCCATTGAGTATTTACACAATAAATCAGATAGGAGAAATGAATTCCATAATAGGTGAACATGAATCTATTGATATTAACATCAAGAATAAAATAATAAAATCGTTAACTCAACCCAGGTTTTCCTTAGGTAAGATAATTTCAAAGTATTGTCCTGACTTTGGAAAAGAAATTGATACTAACTTGAACATAGTTGGTGTATATCCTGTTGGTTCAGATGGGATTCTGGCATTAATCAATTTGGCCAAAATTTCAAATTCTCATATAGTGGTAAATGAAGTCCCCATAAAATATGAGGAATTGGCGAGATTTGCTACAGATGAATTTCTTGTATCTAATTCAACTGCATCTGTAAACGGATGTCATTTGATAATTGCAAGTGAAGACCTTGCTCCAATAATTTTGGAAGATTTAAGAAAACATAGCTTCAATCCGCAAATAATAGGCTTTGTTACTGATAAGGAACGGCCAATAGTTACTATAAATAATAATATAAACAAATATGTTGCGGCAAAACATATTACATCTCTTTTCAATATTCCAGCATAAAAATTATTATCAAAGAATTTTTTTACAAATTTAGAAATATTTTATTATTCGATAGACTATAAAAATAATATGAATGCTACAAGTGCTGATAACTGTATTTTTTGTAAAATTGCTCTAAAGAAAATTGATGCCAAAATAATTGATGAAAATGAAAATGCAATTGCATTTCTTGATGCATTTCCATTAACGGCTGGACATACTCTGGTTATTACAAAAAAACACTACACAAAATTACAAGAAGTTGAACTCGATCAAATAGCCCATTTTTTTAATTTAGTACACAAGATATTACCTTCGATAGAAAAAGGGACAGGTGTACAAAGCACTCTAATAGCTATCCACAATGGTAAAGATGCAGGACAAGAAATACCACATTTACATGTACATATAGTACCAAGAAAACCCGGCGATGGTGGAAATGCAATCCATTCAATGTTTGATTCAAGCCATAGACTAGGGGAAGATGAAATGAATAAAGTTCTTAAAAATATTAGAGGTTGATCATGATGGTGGATTTTTGGTATGAAAATACGTAATTTAATTTGGTCTCATGTTTGATTTTATATCGACAAGTTCCATTAAATTATTTAATGTGAATTTTGGAATCTCATTTCGATTTATGGGTTCCTGTAACTTGAAGATAGAATTAGTGAGTCTTACTGTAATCATTCCCAATACATTTGCGAGTTGTATATAAGTATCAAGTCTGTCCCCGATCATTATACATTCTCCTGATCTCTTTTTCATCATATTTAGAATTAATTTAAAAATCTCTTCATCGTGTTCTCTATTTGCATCATAAGAAAAAATACAACTATCAAAATATTTGTCTAGTTCATAAAGTTCCAAAATTTTTAATATTTTCTTGTCTTTGTTGGCGATTATCCCTATCTTAAAATTTTGGGAAAGGATTTCTAGAGTGCTTGATGCATCATCGCACGGATACATAAAATGTTTTTCAGCAAATTCAATTGATGGAAGAATATATTTTAAAATTATTTTTTCATATCCTATTGGCATTATGGCTCTACAAATTTGAATGACAAATTCTAAAATCCCGCCGTCTACTACTTTCCTATTCTTAATGATATCGTTCTTAACTACATCATAATTTCTAATATCAATTTTAGCTCCAAATTGATTTAATAGGTATAATAATCTAGAATCAATATACGAATAAAAATTTTTTTGGTCTATTAATGTTCTCCCTACTAGGAATATAAAATTTAACATCAAGTATCACTATTATTTAATATTGGCATTTTAGTTTTTATGTGAATAATCAAACATCATGGTTTATATTAGATCTAAATATTTTTACTCTTAATTTCAATATATGATTCTCTAAGTAAAACAAAGACCAGGGAAAAAATTGTTACTGCTGTTGATAGATGAATTGCAACTATAATAGGATTCAATTTGCTTGATACAACAAGAATGCCCATAACAATCTGGGCAATAATTAATGAGGTAACAATTATCACCATCACTTTATTTAACTTCCAAGAACTTTTTCTAAGAAAAATTAAAGATATGACAGTAAAAATAGCAGCGATTATAGCCACAAGTCTATGAAAGTGTTCGTAGAAGAATTTTTCCGAAGGAAAGGCGAAACCATTGGGACATAATGGCCATTCTGGGCAAGCAACATCCTTATTTAAAGAAGAAATATAAACGCCAATGAGCATGGTCGCATAAATCAGACTCAAGGAAATAAGTGGCAATATTAAATTTAAAAGCTTGATATTTTTCATATTCATCAATTGTTTATCATGATTGGTTTACTAAATCTTAGGACAAGGCATAAGTAGAAAATAATTCGAAATAGAAATTGTAGAAACTGAAGAAAAAGGATTCATAATAATTCTTCGTCTATTTTCTCAATTTTATCAATATAATTAGTGCAATTACATCCCACTATCAAACATCTACCTACGTCGAATAGTGAGTTTTTTCTATCTTTATTCTTTTGGCGTTCATGTGCTACATAGATGTGACCGCAATAATCGCAATTCACAGATTGTAAGAAATGAGCATCCGTTATTAACTTTATCAGTACTACGTTGAATTTTCTTGGTTAAATTAGAGATGTTTTATTCAGTTCCGTTTTTATATAATACATCGATATTCTATTACAGAATATGGCGATATACTATGAACATTAATGAATTCATTTCTACTTTACCAAGTTCAGTTGTTAAAGGTAATGATATTAGATTGCCAGACAATGTAGTAAGAAGAATCTTTAAACTTGCCGACCTCAATAAAAACGATATTTTTTATGATCTAGGATGTGGAAATAGTAATGCAATATACATAGCATCAATGGAGTATAAAGTCAAGAAGGTCATAGGTGTAGAAAAAAGAAAAATAGTAGTAAGAGAAATTCTTAAAAAAACTCAAGGAATAGAAAATGTTGCAGTCATTAACAACGATATACGAAGAGTAGATATTTCTGATGGTAATGCATTTCTTTTTTGGTTTCATGATGATCGAATCATAAAAAGGATGATAGAAAAATTTACTGCAGAATTAAAAGATGGCAGTAGAATAATTTCGATATGGTCTCCACCCGGTCTGATTTTACCGGATAAAATTGATTTTCCTTTTTTTGTGTCCTATACACCATTCAAGTTTGCAAATAGTATTGAAGAACAAATCCAGGCTGTTTACGGTCAAAAATGTCTAGATTTTACGGCTGCCTGGTTGTTAGGAGACAAATATTTGGATAGTTTGGAGGTCGTACCATCAGAGTATAAGAGATTTCTCAACATTCTATATGGTATGATAATTTGGATAAATGCATGGAATATGAAGGTTTCATGTGAAGATGAAATTCCCCCTCCTGTTGAATCATATCTAGGTATTCTAAAAACATTCTTCAGCATAGATTTATCATCTTTAATTGAACCTAAACATTAGGTAAAATTAAAAATCAATATCTTTTGTCATAATTACAATATTTTATCACCAGCCAAACCAGCCCAATTTCTTAAAATACCAAACCATTACTAATGACGGGACTATCGCAATTATTATTAAAACTATGAATGAAGTAAATGGACCAAGAAAAACTGGAGTACCAGTTTCAATACCACCAGGTAGATTAATATTCATTCCGTAATACGCACCAATTACTGTTGCAGGAATGGAAAGAGTAAAGAGAATAGTAAGTGTTGCCAATATCTTATTTGACTTTTCTGTACTTAACATGAAATCGGTATCCTTGAAGATTTCAATAGTTTCTTTAGATTCTTCAAGGACTTCAAGAACTTTATCTGTGTGATCTCTAACATCATCGTAATAATCAGTCAAATCTTCTTCAGAAAATCTTTGCATTTCTTTGCTTAAATCCAATATTATTCTCCTCAATGGTACAACCACCCGTCTAAGAGTTGTTATCTCTCTACGTAATAATGAAATGTCTCTAGCTACCGCAACTTTCTCATCAAATACTAAATCTTCAATGTCATCTAAATTTCCTTCAAGTTTCATTAAAACATGTAGCAAATCGTCAACCATAAGATCGATTATACTATGTAATAGATAACCCGATGAAGATCCCATGAACATCTCTTTCTGTTTTTCATTATCCTTACAAAGATTGAACATTTCAACAAGAGGCTTTAGTTCCCCCTGCTGTACCGTAATTAGATAATTAGGACCGGCAAATATTGCAAGCTGAGTGGAACGTGGAATACTCTTATCCTTATCCACCGTTGGAAAATGCAAAATTACGAAGATATGATCCTGATATTTGTCAATTTTTGGTATTTGTATTTTAGAAAGACAGTCCTCAATATTTAATTCATGAAATGGATATTTCCCTTCCAAGATCTTTAATTTTTTTCTAGTAGGTTTTTGGATATCTATCCAAATAAGATTTTTATTAGTAATAGATTCAGGTTGATCCGAATATTCAATATTTGTCATCTGCCCTCATTCTTGATTATCTTTAAAAAGTTGAAATATTCTATATTAAGATATCTAAATCTTGCACAAATGATGAGAAATTAAGTTAAAATAATACAGAATTATTTTTATCCTCATGGCAAAGGTAGTTGTAGGAAAAACTTCAGACATTCAAGAAGGCAAGTTAGTGCATATAACAGCTAGTGGAAAGGAGATAGCAGTAACAAAATTGGATGGAAATTATTATGCGATTGACAATATTTGTACTCATGCTGGAGCGGAGCTCCACGAGGGACAAATGGACAATAACGAATTAACGTGTCCATGGCATGGAGCAAAATGGGACATTAAAACAGGTAGTTTAATCGCGTTTCCTCAAAAATTAAATCCATTGCAAAGTCACAAAGTCTTGGTAGAAAATGACACATTATTTATCGAAGTGTAGATTTGAAAAAAATTGACATATAATTTGTTGCGTGGTTAATTTTATGGTAATTCATTAAAAGTAAGAAGTGCAAATATGCCAAATATTTTATTAATATTATTATTTACTAAATCAAAGTACAATAAGGTAAATAGTAATTTAGTCTTCAATAAGATAACAAACACTGTCAATAAGTTGTAACCAATCATTATATTATTTTTCTAAATGTCTATTATGGAGGAACAATTTTTGGAATATAATGGGAACATCATCTTGTTGCGCAAAGATCTAAATGTTTGTTAAAATTAGATCTATGGGTAGTGATTGATTAATTGATTATTTGATATTTATTCGTCCCTAACCATATGAAATGCGTTAATGTATCACACATAAGCGAAATCCTTAACAAACAAGAGATTTGGACCTGCTTCGTCTGCATTTTCTACGCTGAAACCTTAGAGATTATTTTTGACCATCTAATAAACTATGATCGTTACCTTTGTATTTCTAAATATTTCGGGTAGTATATTATAATTGTCGAAAACTTGGTATTGTTATTTTCAGGCCTTGAGTAAAAAATTATTGATTTATATAGACTTGTAATAAATATGGCATAACTGAATCAAAGATATGAAGCTTGATGTCCCGAGATTTACAGAAAGATTTGGATCGGTAAGCCTACACGGAGTTCAACGTGTATACGAACTAGATTCTGGACACAAGAACAAACATCCGAAAACTGAATCTGAAGTCATTCGTTCTATTGATGATGAAATCATTTCGAAAATAGAATCTGAAATGGCAATTGTAATTCCTATAAAAGGAGAACGTTTAAAGCTTCTAGAAGGAGTACTAAGTGGCATTCCTCATGATTGTTTGACAATAATTGTATCAAATAGTCCAAGAGAACCAATTGATAGATATAAACTAGAAAAACAGGCGTTTGAACAATTTAACAGATTCGCAGGAAAAAAATCAGTAATAATACATCAAAAAGATGCAGGTCTTGTGAAGGCTTTAGAGGAACTTGGATATACAGATCTTTTTGATTCGGATAATAAAATACGTAATGGTAAAGGAGAGGGGATGTTCATTGGTATGCTCCTTTCAAAAATGATGGGAAAAAAATATGTAGGATTTGTTGATTCTGACAACTATGTCCCTGGTGCTGTAAATGAATACACAAAAATATTCTCGTCTGGGATTGCGTTATCTACCACACCGTATACAATGGTTCGTGTGTCGTGGATATACAAACCAAAGATTTCTGAATCTGGTGTACGATTTTCAAAGCTGGGGAGAGTCTCGGAAATGACAAATCAATTCTTGAATTTTATGATATCATACTATACTGGATTTGAAACTGAAGTAATACGCACAGGAAATTCAGGAGAACATTGTATGTCTATTCAGTTGGCAGAATTATTGACTTACTCCTCTGGTTTTTCCATCGAGCCCTATGAAATAGTTAATTTGTTGGAACAATTTGGTGGAATTACCCCGCCAGAACACAAGGATACTATGGAAAAAGGAGTTGAAGTGATGCAAATTGAAACACGGAATCCACATTTTCATGAAGAAAAAGGAGATTTGCATATAAAGGAGATGTTCTTACAAGGCTGGGGAAGTATTTTTCATAGCAAGTTATGTCATCCAGAATTACGTGAAAAATTAAAGGCGGAGTTAATTTCAAGGGGAATATTAGAAAAAATAAAAGAGCCTCCACAATTACCTAAAATGAGACCGTTCAAAGATCTGGATATTTTGAAATTTGAAAAAATATTAAAGGAACAAACAAACACCCTTACAATATTCGAATAAAATACTAGCTTAAAGATACTTGATACAATTCAAACTTAGACTCTTTCATTTACTCATTATATAGTTAATTAACCGTCTATAATATTGCAAGTTTCATTTTTCATTATTTTGCGTATGATCAATAGTGGCGTGCCAATCAAAATTGGAATAGTTATTACAATAAATAGGCTTTGAAATGGAGCGAGTGCAGAAATTGTGGCGCTTGTACCAAATCCAACAAGGACTGAAAATAAGCTCCCTGCACAGGTCGGGCAACCAATGAATAAACCGCTGAATACACCAAAAGTTGAAGTAATTGAAAATTTTCTTTGAGACTGATCTCTAAATATCTTGAGAAAGTATACATTTAATGCAAAATTAAAACCAACTAGTAATGAGACGGTTATTGCGAGTATTAGATTTATGGGAATTATCAATATAGAAAATAATTCCGTCAGTTCCATTGTTATCATTGGAACATATCCGGGATAATTGCAGCATAGTGTGACAGAAAGAGAAGGGGCAGTATTACCTTCAACATCAGCATGGTAAATAAGAATTTGAGATAAGAAACCAAAGAAAATCCCATACATAATAGATGAAACAATAAATATTTTCCAATAAGTCTTGTTGGTTAAAATCATTGCAATGTATCCAAGATAACTCTTCTTAGGCTCTGGTTTCAAAGATTCAGAGCGGAGTATCAAATAAGATCCATATCCAATAGCTGCTAAAGAAACTAATATCAAAATAATCACGGCAATCGCTAAATTATACAATCTTGTTATGTCTGTTAACGATTGATGAGAACTAAAGAAAGAGTATAGAATGATGGCAATTATTATGGAAAAAATGCTGATTGAAATAATACGTATACCTCTATTTCTCAGCGATTTATAATTCTCGAACATAGTCAATAACCAACAAGTAAATTGATTTATGAAAAACCACCTTATGAATATTAAGTTAAATTAAATAACTGTAAAAAGAGGAGAAATTTGAGTTACGAAGTCCTCTAGTTGGATAAAGTCTAAATTTATCGTCATATATAAAAAAAAATATGGGCGAAACTTTCAGTAGTGAAGGATTTGTTACAGCCTCCATAAGCTTTATTGGTTTTGTCGATAAACTTGGTCTTGAGGGAATTCTTACATTAAAATCAGACGATGGAAGAGAATTTCCAATACGTGCATTTTCAGGTGAAGTTGCAAGACATATTCTGAGATTTAAAGAAGGAGACAAAACTACCATACCTACTATTTATAACCTTATAGAAGAAATATCATCTTTACAGGATTTATTATTGGTTGAAGTTAGAATTTACAGAAACGGTCCTGTATTGAGGTCTAATCTTTACTTCAAAACTCGAAAGGAGATAATTACTTTAAGAAATTATCGTGCGTCTGATTCTATTGCACTGGCTGCATTTTTTGATGTGCCAATAAGAGTTAGAAAAAATCTGTTTGAAGAAACCATTGAACAATAATTTATCTGACTTAAGTAACTATTGTGAATAGTTTGTTATCGCTTAGTGCCTTATTGACTTCCATCGCAATTCTGCGGCCAATACCAAATGTCTGGCCATAAGAATATTTTGTGTATGGAGAGGTTGTTGCCATTATGGGATTTCCAGGAACTCTTAGAGAAACATCATAAACAACTATTTCTAATTCAGGGGTGACAATACTCTGTAGAGAAAATGGTCCTATTATTCCAGGTGGATATTCCTTTCTCACAGTTTCTGAAAATTTATCACCGAGTTCAAATATTTTTTCTAGCATAGACTCCCTGATGCTTGCAGGGGTATGGCCAATTTCTATATGTTTCACTTCTATGTCAAATTCTAGTTGTTGTCTTGCAGGTATGGCGTTCAGATCGTTGAGATTGGTTTGAAGTCTTCGCTCAATACCCAAAAATTCAGTTTCAGGAGTTAAAGGAGAGGAGAAAAAATTAAAATTAAAATAGGTGCCTACAACAAATTCTTCGATCACAGACGACTCTAAATCTTGACTAGTGATAACTTTCTCTTTTATCTTATTTTGAGATTTTTCCAAATAATCTTGTGCTGAACTAACCACAAAAAATGCTCTTTCTAGCTTTCTTGAAGCTTCTTGAATCTTTACTATTGCCAGTCCATTTATGTCAGAATAATTTTTGTATATTTTTGGATGAGCTATTTGTGCTTGTTCCAATAAAAAGTACTGATTTTTATCATAATTCCTTTCTTCAGCTCTAAATAAGTTCCTATTTCCAAGTATTGGCAACAATAATTCATTTTCAATGGAATCGTACCCAACATATGCAGTGAATGCCCGATGAGGTACCATAATTGCATTAATTTCCCTGAGTTTGTCTTGATTTTCTTTGAAAACTACATCTGAGAATTTATCTACCAAGATTATTTCGTCTGCTAGTCTTTTGAATCTCAAGTATGGCAATTCTCTTCCTTTTTGACAAACGCATACTGTTCTCAACCCTTCATCTTTTGCACCATCCATTATTTCCAATGCCGAATGACTTCCTAGAACTGCCAAGTGTATATTTTTTAAATCATATTTGTTTACAATCTCAGAAATTGTATCAGTACCAATCATGTTTATGCATGCAGAAGATTATTGTTATAAATAAAATTTTCCAAAAATAGTAATATTGAATATTAAATATTGCTTGAAATAGACTTAGCTACTTTTTTCTTTATTAACGGCACCTTCAATGGCTTTCCTAAGATCATCGTCATTCTTATTTGAGTAGTCTATACCTAAGGATTCTGCTATTTCTTCAAGTTTTTCACGTCCAACCTTATCTTTGCTCCTAATTTGCTCCAGTTCCTTTTTAGCTTCAATTCTTGCTTTTTCATATTCTGTTGTTGCTTTTCCAAAG
>Ga0184623_10000143_pt1 | contig 28809 bp, 25 predicted proteins | sample PLM1_100_b1_FD_133138 | JGI IMG/M metagenome (GOLD analysis project Ga0184623, IMG submission 133138) | Groundwater sediment microbial communities from an aquifer in East River, Colorado, USA - PLM1_100_b1 | ecosystem: Environmental > Terrestrial > Soil > Riparian zone | place: USA: East River... | reverse complement strand
CAGGATCCTGACGCTCACCGAGAACCAGCGCCGTTCCGGTGTCATCACCCTTTCCGCCGGCAACGCCGGGCAGGCGTATGCATGGGCCGGTCGAGCGGCAGGCGTTGAGGTCACCGTCGTCATGCCGGAGGCGGCGGTCCGGTCGAAGGTCGAGGCGTCCCGCGACTACGGGGCCGAGGTCATTCTCCACGGCGCCCACGTCGGTGAGACATTCGCCGAGATGGAGCGCGTCCGGGACGAACGCGGCCTGACCTTCGTCCACCCGTTCGACGATCCCGAGGTGATCGCCGGACATGGTCCGATCGGGCTGGAGATCCTCGAGGACCTGCCGGACGTCGACGTCGTTGTCGTCGGTGTCGGGGGCGGTGGGTTGATCTCGGGGGTCGCGGCTGCCCTCAAGGAATCGCGGCCAGCGACCCGGGTCTTCGGCGTCGAGCCGACGGAGTCGAATGCCGTACAGCTTGCCATCGCGGCAGGCGAGGTCGTGCGCATCAACCCCAAGAGCGTTGCCGACGGCCTCGGCGCGCCATTCGCCGGCGTCTGGACGCTGGCGATGACCCGGCGGTACCTCGACGGCATCGTCCTGCTGGACGACCCGACGATCCTTGCCGGAATGCGGTTTGCCGCGGAGCGGATGAAGCAGGTGCTCGAACCCGCCGGCGCCGCCGCACTGGCCGCGGTCCTCTTCGGCCGCGTTCCGCTGCGTGACGGTGACCGTGTCTGCGTCGTCGCCTCCGGCGGCAACGTCGAGATATCCCGGCTGGGCGAGCTCCTCGCAGCCGCCGCGCCGCTCCCGACGTCGTCGTCCACCGGCGTTCCGGGAGGCGCATGAGCGAGGACGAGACCGCTCCATCGCCACCGGACAATCCGAGTCTTCAGGCGGCCGGTGCGGCCGGTGCGGCCGACGCGCTGTCGCAAGCGGCGCCGCTCGAGCCTGCGGCGCCGGGATCCCCGATCGAAGCGGCTCCGGAGCCTCCGCTCCCGGCGGCGCCCATCCCCGGCGCGTGGGCAACCCTCGGCGGCGGCTTGGATCTCAGCCTGTCGGCGAATCGCCAGCTACGGGGGGCGTCGGTCTACATCGGCCTGTTGACGCTGGCGCTGGTTGGCCCGTTCGTCATCATCGTCCTTGCGTTCGCCGCCTCTCAGGGCGGCTTCGGCTGGCTGGAGGACATGATGCTCGGCATCCAGCCTGACCTCCTGCCGGTCGACGACAGCGTCGGGACGTACCTCGTGGTCAGTGCGTTCGTGGCCGTCATCGGGTTCTTCGTCATCGGCATCGAGAGCCAGATCATTGCCGCTGCGATCCTCGGCGGACGGGCGCTCGGCCGGCCGATGAGCCTGCGGGAGGCCCTCCACCGATCGCGCCAGGTGTTCTGGCGGATCGTCGGCGCATCGCTCCTGGTGGGCTTCCTGCTTGTCCTGCCGAATCTCGTCCTCAACGCCGTCCTCGAGTCCGCGTTCGATGCGGCTACAGAAGCTCCCACCGTCATCGCCACGGGTATTGGCGCGCTGCTGGCAGCTCCGTTCGCCTACATCGTGACCGGGATCGTCCTTGGCGACGTGGGAGCGGGGGAAGCGGTCCGCAGGTCCACGAGGCTGGCCCGGGCGCGCTGGCGGCTGGCGATCGCCGTGTCGTCGGTCGGGGCGGTCATGGCCTACATCCAGTTGTTCGCGATCGGGGCGGGCGTCGACATCCTGACGAGGTTCGGCAGCATGCTACACCTCGGCTTCGACTCACCGGGCGGAACGATCGCCCTCACAGTCATCGTCCTGACCGGCGTGCTCGCTGTCGGTTCGCTGACGTTCACGCTGACGGCGTTGCGGGATGCCCCCCAGGTCGTGGCGTTCGTCGGGATGACCGGCTACGGCGCGGGCCTCGACCGGTCGCGGCGGACCGATGGTGCGCCGTTGCCCGTGCGCTGGATCAGCATCCCGATGCTCATCGCGATCGGCCTCGGGGCGTTTGTCGGCCTCGCGGGCGTCCTGGAGCTGACCTGACACAGGGTCAGTCGACTCCGAGCTCTCCAAGGCGGTCGTCGTCGATGCCGAGGTGATGAGCGAGCTCATGGATGACCGTGATTCGGACCTCCTCGGCGAGGTCGTCCGGGTCGGGGAAGTCCTCCTCGAGCGGCAGCCGAAAGAGCGTGATCCGGTTCGGGGCAACGAGCCAGTCCGCGCCGTACTCCGTCCTGGGGACGCCCTCGTACAGCCCGTACAGCGTGTCTTCCGGATCGAGATCGTTCTCGGCCAGCTGGTCGCGCGTCGGCTCATCGTCGATGACGATCGCCACCTCGCTCAGGCACTCGCGGAACGGCGAGGGAATGCCGGCCAGCGCCCGCTCGACGAGTCGATCGAACCCGACATGCGGGCGCGGCCTCGATCGGGGACGTGGTCCGCGGCGGCGCTTCGGCATCGGCGCCTATCCTAGCGTCGTGGATCCCTCGATCGAGCCGGCGGGCTTCGTCGTCGTCTCGGATACCGGGGATCGAATCCACTTCCTCGATTGGGGTGGCGAGGGCAGGCCCGGCGTGGTGCTCATTCACGGCCTGTCCAACACCGCGTGGGCCTGGGCCCAGGTCGCGCGCCGGGTCGCCGCACACCGGCGCGTCGTCGCGATGGATCTGCGCGGCCACGGCCTGTCGGACGCGCCGACCGGGCGCTACGAGCCGGAGCTCCTCGCGGCTGACGTCGTCGCGGTCGCGGAGGGATCCGGGGCGCTCGACCCAGAGGGCGTCGTCCTCGCGGGCCACGGGTTCGGCGGGATCGTCGCCGCGTGGGCCGCGGCGGCGCTCGGCGAGCGGTGCCGGCGGCTGGTCCTCGTCGACGGCGGCTGGGAGGACATCGCAGCTTCGTCCGGTATGGAGCCCGACGAGTTCCTGCGCGGCCTCGACGAGCCGCCGGAGGTGCTTCGGTCGATGACGGCCTATCTCGCCGAACGGGCCGCCTTCGACCCGGCGACGTGGGATGCCGACCAGGAAACGGCGGCCCGGGCTACCGTCGTCGAGACGCCGGCGGGACGGCTCGTACCCGCGACGCGGCCACACGCCCTCGCCGCTTGCGTCGAGGCGATGTTCGACTATCGCCCGGCAACTGTTCTGCCCGCGGTGCGTGCGCCGATCGTGGCCCTGGCGGCGACCTCGCCGCCGCCGGTTGCGGGCCTGCCACCGATGGACCTGGCCGTCCTCCCCGCCACGGGCCACAACCTCATGCGATACCGGCCCGACGACGTGGCGGCCGCGATTCTCGGTGGGGCGCCGGGGTAGGCTTCGGCCAGAGGAGGGCAATCACTTGCAGGTCGTCTACTCACGCGCGCACCTCGGCCACGACATCACGACCGAGACGGTCTTCGGTCGACAGATCCCTGCCAACGAGGTCGCGGAGCGGGCGGAGATCATCCGCAGGAGTCTCGAGGCCGACGGTGGGTTCGCGTTCGCCGAGCCGACGGAGCACGGGGAATCGCCGATCATGGCGGTCCACGATCCCGGCCTCGTCCGTTTCGTCGAGGAGGCCTGGTCGCGGGTCGAGCACGAGCGGCTGGACCTGCGCTACCTGGTCGCCGATACCTACCCGACGTTCCGGATGTTCGAGGGCATGAGCCCGGAGTTCGTCGCCGGTCAGCCCGAGCCCGAGGCGGTCGGTGGCCGGGCCGGTTGGTGGGGCCTCGATACGGCGAACCCATTGGTCGAGGGCACCTACGGAGCCGCGCGTGCGGCGGTCGACGTAGCCCTGACGACCGCGGAACTTGTCCTCGGTGGCGAGCGAGCGGCCTACGGCCTGTGCCGCCCGCCCGGGCATCACGCCGCGCGATCGATGGCGGGCGGCTACTGCTTCTTCAACAACGCGGCGATCGCAGCGGAGGCGATCGTACGGGCAACGGGCGAGCGCGTCGCTATCCTCGATGTCGACTTTCACCACGGCAACGGCACCCAGCAGATCTTCTGGCGCCGGGGCGACGTGTTCTATGCCTCCATCCACGCGGATCCAGCTCGCCAGTATCCGTACTTCCTCGGCTACGCAAGCGAGCGAGGCGAGGGCGATGGCGCCGGCGAGACCCTCAACCTCCCGCAGCCGGCGGCCCTGTCCGACGAGGGCTTCCTCGCGGCAATCGACCGTGCCCTCGAGGCGATCCTGGACCGGCCGGGGTCGTTCATCGTCGTCTCGCTCGGCTTCGATACGTACGGCCGCGACCCCATCGGCGACTTCGCGCTGACGACTCCCGTGTATCACGAGGTCGGCCGCCGCGTCGCCGCGACGAGCCGCCGGCTCGTCATCCTCCAGGAAGGTGGCTACTACCGGCCTGCGCTCGGCGACAACGCGGTCCTGTGGCTGCGGGGCGCCGAGGGGCGCTGAGGCGATCCGGCGTACCATCGCGGCTCGTATCGGAGATCGTGAACGACGTGCCCAGCCCGACAGACCTGCCCGCCAACGTCCGCCGCCTCGTCGATGAGATCGAAAATGAGATTGGCGAGACGGTCCTGGCGGCCGACGACATCGCCGGCGAGGTGTCGCGTGATGGCGGCGGCGGCAACGGCAAGGTCGAGTCGGCCGTACGGGAGATCCTCATCGAGATCGGCGACGATCCGGATCGGGAGGGCCTCGTCGGGACGCCCGAACGGGTCCATCGGATGTACACGGAGCTGACGGCCGGCTACCACGTCGATCCGGACAGGCTGATCAACAAGGCCATCTTCGAGGTCGACTACAGCGAGATGGTCGTCGTCAAGGACATCCCGTTCTACTCGCTGTGCGAGCATCACCTGCTCCCGTTCTTCGGGACTGCCGCAGTCGCCTACATCCCGCGCGGGCGAGTCATGGGGCTCTCGAAGATCCCCCGAGTCGTCGAGATGTATGCGCGCCGGCTCCAGATCCAGGAGCGCCTGACCCAGCAGATCGCCGACTTCCTCCAGACGCGGCTGGAGCCGCAGGGGGTCGGCGTCGTGTTGGAGGCGACCCACCTCTGTGCGGTGATGCGCGGCGTCCGGAAGCCAGGCACGATCATGACCACGTCGTCGGTCCTGGGGCTCTTCCGCTCCCGCGACAGGACCCGGGCCGAGTTCTTCGCCCACCTCGACCGCGCCGCGCCCGGCGCCTGAGGATCCTGGGAAGAGGGCTGGGCATGACGAGCCGACTCCCGCCCCTCGCGCGGCGCCCTCGCCGCCTGGATTCTGGCAAATGCCCGCCCCATGAGCGCTCGTCAGGCTCCAACCAACTCTGATCGGGCGCCCATGCACGATTCGTGCGCAGGTTCGTGTCAGGTGCTCACCAGGCGGGCGGATGCCGCAAAATCCGTGACGAACGCTCACTGGGCGGGCATCTGACAGAAATCGATGGGGGAGCGGGTAGAGCGGGGGAGCGGGCAGGGTCGAGGACCCGCCGCGCAGTTCCAGCTACCCCCGCGCGACCACCTCGATCGTCTTGGCGCCCCCCACGAGTTCCACGTCGTACCGGTCCTTCGCCCCGTCCCAGCCGGGCGATTCGACCGTGGTTCGGCCGCCCTGCGCACCCAGCCGAGTGCCGTCGAGCGTGGTCTTCGCCGACCCGCCGGCATTCGTCAGCCGAACTGGCACGGACGCAGGCCGTTCGAGACGGATCGCGCTCGCGCCGCCGACGAGCCGGATGCCGACCTCGCCGCGAGGTGCCCCGAGCTCGAGCTGGACCCGCTCGATGCCGCCGGTGAGCTCGAACCGCGCCAGGTCGATCTCGCGCAGGTCGGCTTCGACGCGCTGAACGCCACCGACGAGCTCGATCGTCCAGGGGATCGCCGTGTTGAGGGCGATCGTCGCCTTTCGCTTGCGCCAGTCGAACGGGAGGCCCCGGTACTGGACGATGACGCGCCCGTCGCGGAGGCGAACCTGCGGCGTCGCGCCTTCGAACTCGGCCCGATAGAGCTCGGCGGGCGTCTCTCCGGGGCGCAGGCGGACTTCGGACAGCCCCGATCGGATCAACAGTCGAGCGCTCGTCAGACCACCCACCGGCGCGGAATGCTCGGACGACGCCTCGCTCGCCGATCCGGCCTCGGGGTGCTCGCGCAGCGTCGTCGCCTCATCGCGCGTGACCTGCTCCATGCGCGTCAGGAAGTCGCCGATGAGATCGAGCTGGGCGTCCGTGTACCGCCCGATCTCCTCCGCTCCGGCCTCGCCGATCCGGCCGAGCGTTGACTGGATCGCGGCGACCTTCTCGGGGACGACCTCGACGATGACCCGGCGGCGGTCGGCAGGGTCGGGGACCCGGCGGACGTAGCCGGCCTGCTCCAGGCGGTCGATAACACGAGTGACCGCGCCGCTCGTCAGCCCGGTCAGCTCGGCGAGCCGGCCTGCGGTCGTGGCTCCGAGCTCCATGAGGGATTCAAGCGTCTCGATGTCGGACTCGGAAAGGCCAAAACGGATCGCAACGGTTTGGCCGAAGAACGAGCCCTGGATGTTGACGCGGCGAAGCGCCCGGATGACCGAATCGATGTTGTCTCGGGTCATGACTTGACATTAGCTCCTGTGTCGGTAACTATCTGCACCGATCAGATAATGACCCATGTTGCTGAACAGTGCAAGTAGCTCAGTCGACAGCATAGGGCAGGGACAAGGAGGCGACGCATGTCGGCACCAACGCCGATTCGCAACGTGATGATCCAGACGAGCGACCTGCGTCGGACGTTCAAGACGCGGAAGACCGCGGTGGAAGCCGTCCAGGGCGTCGACCTGAGCGTCGCGGCGGGCGAGATCTTCGGCTTCCTCGGGCCGAACGGGGCCGGCAAGACCACGACGCTTCGAATACTCGCAACCCTGTTGACGCCGACGTCCGGCGAGGCGACGGTCGCCGGCGTCGACCTTCGGCGAGAGCCGCAGGAGGTCCGGCGTCGGATTGGCTACGTGCCGCAGGGCGGCTCGACAGACCCGGCTGAGACCGGTCGGGGCGAGCTCGTCATCCAGGGTCGGCTGTACGGCATGTCGAAGGCCGACGCCACCTCGCGGGCGGCCGAGGTCCTCGAGAAGCTCGACCTCACCGCGTCGGCGGACCGGACGACGGGCACCTACTCGGGCGGGATGAAGCGCCGGCTCGACGTCGGGCTCGGCATCGTCCACCGGCCGCGGGTCCTCTTCCTCGACGAACCGACCACCGGCCTGGACCCGCAGGCCAGGGCTCGGATGTGGGACGAGATCCGGAAGCTTCGGTCGGAGGGCACCACCGTGTTCATGACGACCCACTATCTCGAGGAGGCCGATGCGCTCGCCGACCGGCTCGCGATCATCGACCACGGCAAGATCGTCGCATCGGGGACGGCCGACGAGCTCAAGCAGGCGGTTGCGGGCGACGTCGTGACGATCGGCGTCAACGGTGCCGGGGCGCAGGTACTCGCGCTGGTCGAGAAGGTCCCGTTCGTCCGCGAATCCTCGCACGACGACGACTCCGGCTTGGTCCGGATGTACGTCGATCGTGGCGAGCTCGCGGTTCCGCAGCTCCTGCGGATGCTCGACAGCGCCGGGTTCGCCCCGACGTCGATCACGCTCCACAAGCCCAGCCTCGACGACGTCTTCCTCCGCCAGACCGGCCGTTCCCTTCGCGAGGAGCCGGCGGCCTGATGCGGCGGCCGTCAATGTTCGGCCCTTAATCCTGACGAAAGGAATCCATCGATGACCGTGTTTCGTGATACCTGGCTGATCTTCCAGCGCTCGTTGCGTCTGACGCTCCGGTCGCCGGTCTGGCTCATCTTCGGGATGACCCAGCCGATCCTCTACCTCGTCCTGTTCGCCCCCCTGCTCGAGGCGTCGACGTCGGCAGCAGGAACCGGCACGAACGCGTTCAACTGGTTCATCCCGGGCCTCCTCATCCAGAGCGCCATCTTCGGCAGTGCATTCGCCGGCTTCGGCCTCATCGCCGAGCTGCGTGCCGGTGTCGTCGAGCGGATGCGCGTTACGCCGATGAGCCGGTTCGCGATGCTCCTCGGGCGTTCGCTTCGGGACGTGGTCATCCTCGTCGCCCAGGCCACGGTGATGATGCTACTCGCGCTCCCGTTCGGCCTGTCGATCGACCCGGCCGGGGCCGGCCTCACGCTGGTCCTGTTGGCGTTGATCGGGCTGCTGATCGCGCCGCTTTCGTACGCGGCCGGGCTGATTCTCAAGAGCGAGGACGCGCTGGCGCCGCTCGTCCAGTCGATCGCCCTCCCGCTCCTGCTCCTGTCCGGCGTCCTCCTGCCGATGGCGTTGGCACCGGACTGGCTCCAGTTCCTCGCCTCGCTCAACCCGCTGACCCACGCGGTCGACGCGGCTCGAGCGCTGTTCAACGGCGACTGGGGCAATCCCGAGATCCTGATCGGGGGGTCAATCACGACCGTCGGCGCAATCCTCGCCGTCTGGATTGCCTCGCGAGCCTTCAGCCGCGCGAACGCCTGAGCATCACCGTCCGCACTTGCCGCCGGCGTCCTCGATCGGGTGCCGGCGGTTCTTCTTTTCTGGCCGCACGTGCTCGTACAATCGGCGGCATGACTGAACGGCCGATCAAGGTGCTCATCGCCAAGCCTGGACTCGACGGGCACGACCGGGGCGCGAAGGTCCTCGCCCGCGGCCTCCGTGACGAGGGGTTCGAGGTCGTATACACGGGCCTCCGCCAGACGCCCGAGATGGTCGTCAGCGCCGCCCTGCAGGAGGACGCCGACGTCGTGGGCCTGTCGATCCTCTCCGGCGCGCACATGACGCTCGTTCCGAGGATCACCGCGCTGCTGCGCGAGCGAGGCCTCGATGACGTGCTCGTCACGGCCGGCGGCATAATCCCCGACGCCGACATCGAGGCGCTGCGCGAGGCGGGGGTCGCTCGCGTCTTCGGGCCCGGAACGACGATCGCCGAGGTTGCCGGATACCTCCGGGCCAACGCCCGTCCCCGCGACTAGGGTGGGGCAGCGGGGCGGAGCGGATACCTCGGCGGAGACGCTCGCCGATGCCGCGCTCGCCGGAGACCGCCGGGCACTCGCCAGGCTGCTGACCGCGGTCGAGAACCGGACCGCGATCGCGGAGGCGGCGATGCGGCGACTCTACCCGCTGGCCGGCCGGGCCCATCTCGTCGGGATCACGGGGTCGCCAGGATCCGGCAAATCGACGCTCGTTGCGGCGCTGATCGGGGAGGTCCGGCGGGCCGGTCGGTCCGTGGCCGTCATAGCTGTCGACCCGTCCTCGCCGATCACCGGCGGCGCGCTGCTCGGTGATCGCGTCCGGATGCAGGCGTACGCCTCGGACGACGACGTCTTCATCCGCTCGATGGCGTCCCGCGGCCACGCCGGCGGCCTCGCATCGACAAGCGTCGCGGCCGCGGCGGTTTTGGACGCGGCGGGCTTCGATCTCGTACTCGTCGAAACGGTCGGGACCGGGCAGAGCGAGGTCGAGGTCGCGGCGTCGGCCGACACGACCGTCGTTCTCGAAGCGCCGGAGATGGGCGACGAAATCCAGGCGATCAAGGCCGGCCTGCTCGAGGTCGCGGACCTCGTCGTCGTCAACAAAGGCGACAAGCCCGGCGCGCAGCGGACGGCATCCCAGCTCAGGGCCATGCTCGTCGCGGCGGCGCCCGGACCGCGTCGCGGCGAGATCGATCCCGGTCGGCCGCGCCCGAAACGGCCGGAGGTCCTCATCACGACCGCGGCGACGGGCGACGGCGTCCCGGAGCTCCTCGCCGCGATCGACCGCCACCGGGCCGCCGGACGCGAGGGGCTGTCGGACGGCGCCCGCCTGGCACGCGCCGAGGCGCAGGTATGGGCGATCCTCGCCGACCGCCTCGGGGATGCGCTGCACGTGCCCGAGCGTGCCGCCGACACGAAGGAAGTCCTGGACGCGGTCGCGGACCACCGACTCGATCCGTACGCGGCCGCGGACAGGCTCCTCGCGCCTCTCCTCCGCAAGTCGTGACCGCGGATCGCGGCGCGGCTAGCAAGCCGCGACTCGTCACGCCCGCGTTCCTCGCGCTGGCCGCAGCGACACTCGCCTTCTTCATCGCCGGGGGCCTCGTGCTGCCGATCGCACCTCGCTTTGCCAAGCTCGCCCTCGACGCCGACGCCCTGGGCTTCGGGATTGCGATCGGGTCGTTCAGCGTGACCTCGCTGGTGCTGCGCCCGATCGTCGGCTGGTCGACCGACAGGTTCGGACGGCGACCGCTCTTGATCGGCGGGGCAATTGCGAATGTTGTCGCGCTGGCACTCCACCTCGTTGCGAATGACCTGCTCGTGTTCACCGCGGCGCGCGGCCTGCTCGGCGCCGCCGAAGGCTTCTTCTTTGTGGCGGCTCTGGCGGCCGCCGCGGACATCGCCCCGGACGCACGCCGCGGCGAGGCGATCAGCTTCCTGTCGCTGTCGCTCTACCTCGGGATCGCGATCGGGCCGCCGGTCGCCGAGGCGATCTTCGCCGCGGGCTCCTACCCTGCGGTCTGGATCGCCGCGGCGCTCGTGGCCGCGGTCGCCGTCGCCCTCACGTTGCTCGTGCCGGAGTCGGCTCCCGGCCTCGACGCCGCGCCAGGCGAGCGCCCGGCCCGCGGCCCACTCATCCACCCGGCCGGCATATTTCCCGGGATCGTGATCCTCTTCGGCCTGTGGGGGATGGCCGGCTTCCTAACGTATCTGCCCTTGTACGGGCCTGACGTCGGGCTCGAGGGTGTCGGCCTACCGCTCACGGCCTACGCCCTTGTCGTCGTAGGTCTGCGGATCGTCGGAGCGACATGGCCAGACCGATTCGGGGCGGCGCGCCTGTCGGGAGCGGCCCTGGCGATCTCGGCCGTGGGCCTGACGATCATCGGCGTTGCCCCCAACAGCATCGTGCTGATGGTCGGGACGATCGTGTTCGCCGCCGGCGTTGCCTTCACGATGCCGGCCCTGCTCGCACTTGCCGTGTCGCGCGTTCCGCCGACCGAGCGGGGAACGGTCGTCGGCACGGCCACCGTCTTCCTCGACCTCGTCTTCGGCTTCGCGCCCGTGACCCTCGGCTTCGTCGCCGAGGCGACCGACTACGGCGTCACGTTCCTCGTCTCGGCTGGCTTCGCCGCGATCGCCGCCGCGCTCCTCGTCGCTCGCCGGGAGAGCCTCGAGCGACCGGTCGCCCTCGCGACCGAGTAGGCTCCCGCCATGGGGATCGAGCGCGTCTTCGTCGCGGGTGCCGGGCTCATGGGCCACGGCATCGCCCAGGTCCACGCCGCGATCGGCAAACGCGTCGTCCTCTACGAGCCGGACCTTGCCCGCGCCGTCGCCGGCCGTGAGCGGATCGCCGGCAACCTCGATCAGGTCGTCGCGAAGCGGCGGCTCGCGGCAGAGGAGCGGGACGCGATCCTCGAGCGGATCGAGGCCACCGACGACGCGCGGCGGGCCGCCGACGCCGGGCTGGTCGTAGAGGCGATCTACGAGGATCTCGAGGTCAAGCGCAGATTCTGGCGCGAGATGGATGGGCTCGCTCCGGCCGACACGATCTTCGCCTCCAACACGAGCTCGATCGCGATCGACAGCCTGGCGGCGGCGGTCGAGCCCCACCGCCGGCCGGCCTTCGTCGGGATGCATTTCTTCAGCCCGGTGCCGGTGATGCGACTCGTCGAGCTCGTCCGCGGGACAGCGACGTCGGACGAGACTGCGGCGACGATCCGGGATCTGTCGGCAGAGCTCGGCAAGCACGTCATCGTGTCGGCCGACCGCCCCGGCTTCATCGTGAACCGGATGCTCATGCCGTTCCTTGGCGAGGCGATGCGCGCGTTCGAGGAGGGAGTCGGGAGCGCCGAGGACATCGATGCGGGCGCGACGATCGGCCTGAATCACCCGATGGGCCCGCTCGCCCTCGCCGACTTCATCGGGCTGGACGTCTGCAAGGGCATCATGATCGTGCTCCACGAGGGCCTCGGCGGCGAACAGCTTCGCCCGCCCAGGGTCCTTGTCGATCTCGTCGACGCGGGCCACCTCGGCCAGAAGACCGGCCGCGGGTTCCACCGTTACGCCAGGAAGAGCGGTTAGCCTCAGCCGACGAGCTGCCCCGGACCCAGCAATCCCCTGACCGTCCGATCGACACTCTCGATGTCGAATGGCTTCCCGAGGAGGGTGATGCCGCGCGCGACGGCGAAAGCCCTCAGCTCTGCGTTCAGTACGTCGCCGCTCATGAACACGAAGCGGCGGGCGAGCCTCGGGTCGATCGCTGCGACGGCCTCGTGGAACGCGATCCCGCTCATGCCGACCATTCGGTGGTCGCACAGGATCGCGTCCGGAGGATCGTTCCGCACGATCTCGAGGGCGGACGGGCCGTTGGAGGCCGGCATCACCTCATAACCGCTTCGACGCAGGATGCGGGCGAGAAACTCGCGGATCGCCGGTTCGTCGTCGACGACCAGGACGCGGCTCGGCCGCGACGCCGCCTCTGAGTCCGGTTCGGTGTCGCCGAGACTGTCCGCGCCCGCGCGGCCCTGGGCCGGCAGGGCCGCTGACACGCCTACGAGGTTCGCCACGATTTGCCGCGTTCGGTCGGCTTCCTCGACGAGCATCGCGGCGTGGTGGCGGAGTGCCTCGGGCAGGCTTGGATCGGTCCGGATCAGGTGGCTGAACGCGACGATCGCGGCGAGCGAGTTGTTGAGATCGTGGATGAGCGCGGCGTCCGGCCGCTGGGCATGGTGCTCCGGGGCGTCGTCGTGATCGGGCACGCGGGTATCCTACGCTCCACGTCCGGTCGGACTCGTTTCTCGTGCCTCGCCCGTTATCTGGAGGAGATGCCCTGAGCTGGCCGCTGACCGAGGAGGAGCGACTGCTCCGCGACACTGCCCGCGAGTTCGCGAGTCGCGAGGTCGCGCCCGGTGCCGCGGATAGGGACGAGAACGAGCGCTTCGACCGGTCGATCTTCAACCGGATGGGCGAGCTGGGGTTGACCGGCGCGCCGCTGCCGGAGTCGGTCGGTGGGGGCGGCTTCAGCTACGTCGGCTGGACGCTCGTGATGGAGGAGCTCGGGGCGGCCGACCTGGCGTCGGCGGTGACGCTGTCCGTCCACATCCTCTCGCAATACCCGGTCGTGACCTGGGGAACCGCCGAGCAGCATCGGCGCTGGCTCGGCCCGATGATCGCGGGCGAGGCGCTCGGGGCGTTCGCCCTGACCGAGCCCCACGCCGGCTCCGACGCCGGCGCGATCCGGACCCGTGCCGAGCGCGACGGCGACGCATATCGATTGACGGGCGCGAAGATCTGGATCTCGAACGCACCGGAGGCCGACCGCTACCTCGTCTTTGCGTCGCTTGACCCCGCCACGGGACCGGCCGCGATCACGGCATTCCTCGTGGAGAAGGGGATGGCCGGCTTCAGCTTCGGAGCCCACGAGCGGAAGATGGGAATCCGATCCTGCCCCGCGGCGGAGCTCGTTTTCGATGGGGCGGTGGTACCGGTGGCGAACCGTCTCGGGGAGGAGGGCGACGGTTACCGGATCGCCTTGTCCGCGTTGGCCGAGGGGCGGATCTCGATCGCGGCGGCGTGCGTGGGGCTGGCCCGATCGGCGCTCGAGCAGGCGGCCCGCTACCTCGGCGAGCGGCAGGCGTTCGGGGGCGTGCTGGCCGAGCAGCAGGGCCTGCGTTTCATGCTCGCCGAGATGGCACGCGACGTGGAGGCGGCACGGGCGCTGACTCGCCAGGCCGCGGCGGCGAAGGACCGCGGCGAATCGATCGGCGAGGCCTCGTCACTCGCGAAGTGGACGGCTTCCGACACCGCGATGCGGGTCGCCACGGATGCCGTCCAGTTGTTCGGCGGAGCCGGCTACTCGCGGGAAACCGGCATCGAGCGCCTGATGCGCGACGCGAAGGGCGCTCAGATCTACGAGGGCACGAACCAAATCCACCGCCTCATCGTCGCCGACGAGCTATACAAGCGGCTGGGCCCCGCCTAGCCCGGCCTCTCTGCCAATCCATCATCGGGCGAAAGTTGGACGCGTCGGTGTTTGCCAGACTCTCCGACACAGCAAGACTGGCAAGGTAATCTACCGCCCTCGACGCCGCGACGAGCGTGGAAGCTAAGGCAGCGGCCCGCCCGCGCCGCCCAACTTTCATTGGGTGAGCAAATGGCAAGAAGGGCGCGCCTGCCGGGATGCCAGGCGATGACGTCGATCGACCCGCGTTCGCCGTAGATCGAGAACATGACCTCGGGCTGGACGATCCAATCAGGCAGGCTGGCTAGTCGCCGGACAAGGGTCTCGACCATGCCGGCATGGCGCGTATCGATGAGCTGGTCGAGATCGCCGCCACGCCAGCGGGGAACGAGATCGATCCGCGCGTCCATGGCGCTGAAATACACGGCGCAACACGACGAGGGTCGTGGCGTCGATGCGGCCGTGCTCGAGGCGTGAAATGGCCGCTGGCGACAAGCGAGCTGCGGCGGCGAGCTGGACCTGAGTCCAGCCTCGGCGATACCGGAGCGTCTTGATCACGGACCCGAGGCGGATGTCATCCACGGGCGGAGTCTGCCTCCCGGCTCTTATCTCGGGCTTACCGGTGTAGATTTGAGCTATGACCGACCAGCTCAACGGCCGAAACGGCCACGTTTACATCGTCAGCGCCGCGCGGACGCCGATCGGGAAGTTCGGCGGGGCGCTGGCCGGCACGCCGGCCGTGGAGCTGGGCGGCGTCGCAATCCGGGCCGCGGTCGAGCGAGCGCGCCTGCCCGACGGGACGCCGATCGATGAGGTCCTCATGGGCCAGGTCCTGCAGGCGGGCGTCGGCCAGGCACCCGCGCGGCAGGCGGCGTTGCGGGCCGGTCTCCCGGACGGAACGAGCGCGACGACGATCAACCGCGTCTGCGGCTCCGGACTCAAGTCGATCATGCTCGCGGCCGCCGAGATCCGGGCGGGCGACGCCGAGATCGCCGTCGCCGGCGGCATGGAATCGATGAACCAGGCCCCGTACATCCTGCGCGACGCGCGGTTCGGCTACCGGCTGGGCAACAGCGAGCTGGTCGACGCGGTTATCGCGGACGGGCTGTGGTGCACGGTCGAGGACTGTCACATGGGCACCCACGCCGAGCGCGTCGCGATCGGCAGCCACGTCAGCCGCGAGGACCAGGACGCGTTCGCGCTCGCCTCGCATCAGCGGGCCATTGCCGCGATCGACGCCGGCCGATTCGACGACGAGCTCGTCCCCGTGACGGTCCGCGACGCGAAGGGCCGCGAGACGACGGTCGACGTCGATGAGAACCCGCGCCGCGACTCGACCGCGGAGACTCTCGCCCGTCTCAAGCCCGCGTTCGCCCTGCCGGACGGCCCCGACCGCGGCGACGCGACGATCGGCACCGTGACCGCGGGCAACGCCCCCGGCATCACGGACGGCGCGGCCGCGACGATCGTCGCCAGCGAGCGCGCGGTCGAGCGCCTGGGCCTCAAGCCCCTCGCCCGGATCGTCGGCTATGCCCAGGCGGAGGTCGAGCCGAAGTGGCTGTTCCTCGCTCCGATCCAGGGCGTCCGTCGCCTCCTCGACCGGATCGAGCTTCCGATCGAGGCATTCGACCTCGTCGAGATCAACGAGGCGTTCGCGGCCCAGGTCCTCGCCGACGGCCGGGAGCTCGGTTTCGACTGGGAGAAGGTCAACGTGAACGGCGGGGCAATTGCCCTTGGCCACCCGATCGGGGCGAGCGGCGCTCGGGTCGTGGCGACCCTCCTCCATGAGCTCAACCGGCGGCAGGGCCGATACGGCCTCGCGACTCTGTGCCTGGGTGGCGGCGGCTCGGTCGCGGCTGCGTTCGAACGCGTCTAACACGCGTGCTGCTTGTAGTCCTTGGGGCTGGCGCATCGTACGACAGTGTTCCCGAACCACAAGGTGCCCCACACTCGATCTTCGATCGACGTTACTTTCGACCGCCTCTGGCCAGGGAGCTGTTCGAGCGACGGCCTAACTTTGAAACAGTTCTTTACCCACAATTCAGCAAGGCTGGCCCGCTTGTCGATGATGCTCGTCAGGCGATCCTTCGCGGCGAGAATCTCGAGGATCTTCTCGCTAGCTACGAAGAGCGGTCACAGGCTGATCAGCGGGCGCGGCGGCAGCTCCTGGCAACAAGGTTCTACCTCCAGCAGACCATCGCAGAGTGCGCCAACGAGTGGCTCGAAGCTCACGCTGGCGTTACGCACTACCACTCCCTTCTCGAACTCCTCGCCCGAGAGGCGTCTCCAGCGCTTTTCGCAACGACCTGCTGATTGACAAAGCCTTCGAAACGGTCCTTGGCCGCAGGTTTGGGAGCATGAGCGACTACGTCGACGACCCGGACTTCAAGCTTTTCAAGCTTCACGGATCGACTGATTGGGGACATCCGGTTGCCATCGATCGCGAGGGCGTCGGCATTCCAGAAGGGCTCGAGAGCAGGTTGATAACAGCCGCACCAGACCTAGCACCTCGCCCGACGTTCGACTTCTTTCGGGTACGCGAAGACGTCTTTGTCGACGATACGACGGCGCGCATCCCAGCAATCGCAATCCCTGTTGCGTCGAAGAGTGCGTTCGAGTGCCCGAAGGACCATGTTGCGCTACTGACTAGACTCCTTCCCGAGGTGACAGCCATCCTGATCATTGGTTGGCGAGCCGGGGAGGCTCACTTCCTTGCGCTTCTGAAAGCCGTGCCTCGACACGTACCAGTTACGATCGTGTCGAGCAACATCGAACGCGCCCGAGAAACCACTAAGCCACTTATGGACGTTGTCGGGCTCTCGAGCTTTCACATTCGTCCCGACCCCGAATCCGGCCGAATCGTATCGCCCGGGTTCCAGGGACTTATCCAGAGTTCCTGGGCTACGAAGAGGGTGGACTACGCTCGGGCGTAAGCTGAACCGTGTTCGCATGAGGTCGACCATGACCGCAATCACGCGCCGCCCCGAGGCAACTGAACCGGGGTCCCCGCCGACATTCCGCCTCTTCATCGCCGGAGAGTGGTGCGAGTCGACAAGCGGCCAGACCTTCGAGAGCCGCAACCCGGCCGACACCCGCGACGTCATCGGCCGCTTCCAGCAGGGCACGCCGGCGGACGTCGCGATGGCCACCCGCGCCGCCGATACCGCGTTTCCGCTCTGGCGCCGGACGCCTGCGCCGAAGCGCGGCGAGATCCTGTACCGCTTCGCGGAGCTCATGGCCCAGAACAAGGAGCGGCTCTCCCAGGCGATGAGCCGGGAGATGGGCAAGGTCATCGCCGAAGCCCGGGGCGACGTCCAGGAGGGGATCGACATCGCCTACCTGATGGCCGGCGAAGGGCGCCGGATGTTTGGCGAGACCGTTCCGTCGGAGCTCCCGGACAAGTGGGCGATGAGCATCCGCCAGCCGATCGGCGTGGCCGGCATCATCACGCCCTGGAACTTCCCGATTGCCATTCCGTGCTGGAAGATCATGCCGGCGCTCGTGACCGGCAACACCGTCGTCTTCAAGCCGGCCACGGACACGCCCCATTGCGCGACGCTCGTCGTCGAGCTGATGGCCGAAGCCGGGTTCCCGGCCGGCACCGTGAATCTCGTGACCGGCGGGGGAGCGGAGGTCGGCGACGCGATCGTCGACTCGCCCGACGTCCCGGTCATCTCATTCACCGGATCGTCGGCGACCGGGAAGCGGATCGCCGAGCGGGCCGCTCGCCGCCTGAAGCGGGTCAGCCTGGAACTCGGTGGCAAGAACGGGATCGTGGTCATGGCCGACGCCGACCTCGACCTCGCGACCGACGGGATCCTCTGGTCGGCCTTCGGGACGACGGGTCAGCGGTGCACCGCCGCGAGTCGCGTCGTTGTCGAGCGGCCCGTCCTCGATCATCTGCTCGGCCGACTCGAGTCGCGGGCGCGTGCGCTGCGCCTAGGACCGGGCTCAGACCCGGCCACGGACGTCGGGCCGCTGATCAACGCCGAGGCAGTCGACAAGGTCGCGTCCTACGTCGAGATCGGCCGGTCCGAGGGCGAACTCGTGACCGGCGGCCAGCGGATCACCGATGGCGACCTGGCGCACGGCCACTTCTTCGCGCCGACCGTGTTCTCCGGGGTGAAGCCGATGGACCGGATCGCCCAGGAAGAGATCTTCGGGCCCGTCCTTTCGGTCATCCCGGTCGATTCGTACGACGCGGCGGTCACGGCGCTCAACCAGACGCGCTACGGGCTGTCCTCGTCGATCTACACCCGCGACGCGAACACCGCCTTCCGGGCGATGCGCGACTTCGAGACGGGCATCGTCTACGTCAACGCGGGAACGACCGGCGCCGAGACCCACCTCCCGTTCGGCGGCTGGAAGGAGACCGGCAACGGCCACCGCGAAGCCGGTCACGCGGCCCTTGATACCTACACCGAGTGGAAGTCGATCTATGTCGACTTCAGCGGCCGCTTGCAACGGGCCCAGATCGACAACGTCGGGCCTATGGCGTCGGAGGCCTCCGCCTTGGACCTCCGTGAGCGATAGCGGGTTCGCCGCTGAGGGGGTCCATTCGCATGTGCACGTTCGATGACGTAAGACGAATCTCGATGGCCCTGCCCGAGGCCGAGGAGATCCTCACTTGGGAAACGGACATCACCTTCCGGGTCCGGAGCAAGATCTTCGCGATGGGCGGTGACGGGGCTGATCACGCGTCGATCAAGGCCACGCCGCTCGTCCAGGCCGACCTCGTCGATCGTGACCCGAAGACATTCGCACCGGCAGCTTATGTCGGCCGTTTCGGCTGGATCTACGTCGACCTGGACAGGATCGACGACGCCGAGCTGGAACGACTCATTCGGCAGGCGTGGCGGCTGACCGCTCCGAAGCGACTCGCGGCGACCCTCGAGGAGGCCTGACAGGCGCGCTAACGCGGCTGCGTCCACGCGCCCATCGTTGATCAGCGAGTCCGATCGAGTCCGATCAGCTCCCGCAAGTCGAGTCGGTCTTGTCGAGCGTCTCGGCGAAGGCGACATTCGCCTTCCTGATGGCTTCGATCGCGGCGTTGATCTCGGCCACCTCCTTGTTCCCGATATCGACCTGCCTGTTGCTGATCCTGACCTGGGCGTTCGACTTGCTGAGCCAGGAATTGGCCGTCGCGTAACTGCCGGCCGCCGCGCTCGTGTACGCCTTGGCCATGTAGGAGATCGCGAGATCAAATGCCTTGTACCGCGCAATGTTGGCTTTGTTCCACGCGGAGCCGCTCGTCGTTCGGTCGAAGCTTTGGCGCTGCATATCGAGAATCCGGCGGATTTCAGTGAGGTTCGCGGCCTGAGCCTCGATGCAGTCGGACTTGCGGCTGATCTGGAACTCCAGGACCTTGGTTCGAGACTTGTTGGTCGCGATCGTTTTCTGTTCCGAGGCGACCCTGGCGCTCGCGTCGGTCACGTTGCCCTGCGTCTCCGCCAACGACGTCTTCGTGACATCGAGATCAGCGGCGGTCGCGGCCAGGGTCTGCCGCGTCCGCTCCAGATCGGTGTTCGTCGTGTACGCCCAGGCGGCCGCCCCGCCGGCGGCAAGCAGCAGGAAGATGACGCCGATGGCCACGATTCGGAGGTCGATGCCGGACCGTATTACGTTGGTGCTCATGAGCCCACCCCCGCGCAGGTCGCTTCGGTGGTCTTCAGCTGCTGTTCCAGCGCCTTGACTGCGACTTCGATCTCTGTGGCCGACCGATCAATCAGGTCGAACTCGGCGAGCTGCTGCTTGGCCTGGATCGAGACGACACCGACTGCTTCCTTGCCCTTCGCGGCCCACGACCGCGCCGACGCAAGGGCTCGATCGAACGACTTGCTGTAGGCCTGGTAGTACGCGTTGAGTGCGTCGCCGGCCGCGTTCGCCCGCTTCGTGTCCGATTTTGCCCAGGTCGAGTCCACCTTGGTCCGGTTGTTGTTGATCCTCTGGAGTTCGGTGATGCCGACGAGTTCTTCCAGCGCCGATGTCTGGAGGTCGACGCATTTGGTCTGGGTCGACACCTGGGCCTCCAGTTTGGCCACCTTGGAGTCGAGCTTGGTTCGCTCCTCCGTGGCGCCGGCCAGTGTCGTGTTCGTCGCGTCGAGCGTGGCGGTCGTGTCGACCAGCGTCGATTTCGTGGTTTCGAGATCGCCTTCGGTTGATGCGAGCGTGGCCCGGGTCGCAGTCAGGTCCTGGTTGAGCGAGTAGCCCACGGTCGCTGCGCCGCCGATCGCGAGCACGCTGAGGACGGCCATGAGCGCCGACAGCCGGCCACCGACTCGACGCCCTCCGCGGGCCTGTTCCGGAACGAACGCGTGAACGGGCGGATGCTCGACTGCCTCCGTGGGGACAGCGGCATCTGTGTCGAGAGGCGTGGCGTACGCATGGGTGGCGACCGCCTCGGTCGCTGCATCGATCGCCGGCGGAGTGTCGGCTGCCGGCGGCGTCGCTCCCGACGATGTGGGATCCGGATCTGGTTCTGGATCCTTTCGGTCGGGGCCGAGTTGATCCATCTGTCCCTCCAGTTCCCTGGGGCCGGCGGCGGTTGACGCGACGGGCGGCGCGGGCGGTGATCCTACGCGCCCCGCGTCTCCGGGGTCTCGCGTCCTGATCGACCAACTCGGTGCGGTGCGGCACCGGGTTCGGGATCGTCGGCTACCCTAGCCGTGGCCGTCCGTCGCCGTCCCTTCGAGGACCGTCGCCGTCCGTCACCGTCCGTCACGCCTTGGGGAGACTCGCCTGATGACCGCGCCACGCCAGGCAACGAACCCCGCCGCCCATCGGATAGCGGTGCCCTGGACGGTTCGCGTCGCGGGGTGGAGCGCCCGCCACCGCTGGCCCGTGTTCGCCCTCTGGTTCGTGGCGACGATCGGCATCTTCCTGGCCAGCCTGGCTGCCGGCGGGACCGACTCCGCCGAGGCGGTCTCGAACGACGAGCGGTCGAAATACGAGGCCGGCAAGGCCTATGTCGTCTACAACGCCGCCAACACGCAAAGCGCAGAGGAGGCTTCGCAACAGTTCCTGCTGATCGTCTCCAGTCCCGACGCCACCATCGACGATCCCACCTTCGCGGCCGCGATCTCGGACATCGTGGCGAGGGTGGGGGCACTCCAGACGACCGCCGAGGGGACGACGGGCCCGGTCTTCGAACAACTCGTGGACCCGATCACCGCGCCTGCTTCGGCCGGCCTCGTGTCACCCGATCGGACGACCGTCAGGGTCGTCGCTCGCGTCCCCGGCGACGGGGAGAAGCTCGTTGCGCGATTGGAACCGGTCCCCGCGCTGGTCGCGGAGATCAAGGCGGCCCATCCCGGCTACCGGATCCACGCGCTCAACAACACGCTCGCCAACGACGAGATCAGCGAGCTGATCAACGGCGGCCTCGATGCGTCGCTTCGGCTGACCATTCCGCTGACGTTCGTCATCCTGCTGATCGCATTCGGGGCGGTCGTGGCGGCGGTCATCCCGCTCGTCCTCGCGGTCACCGCGCTGCTTGCCGCCTTCGGGATTCTCGGGCTCTACAGCCAGTTCGTCTCGCCGGTCAGTCCCTACGCAAGTCAGCTCGTCGTGCTCATCGGGCTGGCGGTCGCGGTCGATTATTCGCTGTTCATGCTTACCCGCTTCAGAACGGAGCGGCGGCATGGCCGCGACAAGCTTGCCGCCATTCACGTCGCGAGCAACACCGCGGGGCGGGCGGTCTTCTTCTCGGGCCTTGCCGTGATGATCTCGATCGGCGGGCTGTTCCTGCTGGACGATCCCCTGTTCCGGTCAATGGCGATCGGGACGATCTCGGTCGTCCTGGTGGCCGTGATCGGCTCCTTGACGTTCCTGCCGGCCACACTTGCAATCCTCGGTGACGGGGTGAATCGGCTGAGCATCCCCGTCGTGGCTCGCAACCGCGAAGAAGGAAGCGGCTTCTGGGCGATCGTCGTGCGGAGGGTCATGCGGCGCCCGATGATCGCGGCCGCCCTCACCGCGATCCTGCTGCTCGCGATCGCGACGCCGTTGGTTCGGCTCCACATGGGTCAGGCCGACTTCACGGCCTTCCCCGACACCCTCGACGGCGTCCAGGCGGTCAACCTCCTGAACGAGAAATGGCCGGGCGGATCGACCTTGGAGCTCAGCGTCGTCGTCACCCGCGCGGACGAGGCGCCGACGCAGGCCGCAATCGAGAAACTGTCGCAGGCGGTGCTCGCGATCGACGGCATCAGCGAGCCGGCAAAGGTCTTCACCTCGACGGATGGTCACGTGGCGTTGGTGTCGTACGTGATGGCTGGCGGCAGCAACGACCTCCGCAACCAGGACATCGTCCGGGAGGTCCGCTCGACTGCTGTGCCGGCCGCATTCAGCGGCGCTCCGGGCGCCGAGGTCTACGTGACCGGCGATGCCGCCTACACCCTCGACATCGTCGACTTCTACGCCCGCGGCATGCCACTCATCATGGCCTTCGTCCTGACGCTGTCGTTCCTGCTCCTCCTCGTAGCGTTCCGTTCGGTCGTCATCCCGATCAAGGCGATCCTCCTGAACCTGCTCTCGACGGGGGCGGCGTTCGGCGTCCTCGTGTGGGTCTTCCAGGACGGCAACGGCGCCGACCTGCTCGGGTTCAAGCCGGGCCCGATCGAGGGCTTCATCCCGGTCTTCATTTTCACGATCCTGTTCGGGCTGTCGATGGACTACCACGTCTTCATCCTCACCCGGATCAAGGAGGCGCGGGACCGCGGGCTGCCATCGAACGAGGCGGTTGCTAGGGGAATCGCGATCACGTCGGGGACGGTTACGAGCGCCGCGGCGATCATGGTCGTAGTCTTCGGCGTCTTCGTGACCCTCGAGCTGACGATCATCAAGCAGCTGGGCCTCGGGCTCGCGGTCGCCGTGTTCCTCGACGCGACGGTGGTCCGGAGCGTGCTGCTGCCGGCCTCGATGCGCCTGCTGGGCGACTGGAACTGGTGGCTGCCACGCTGGCTCGATTGGCTTCCCCACGTCACAGTCGAAGGCGAATCCGACGAGCCGGAGGTCGTGGGCGCGGGGGCGAGCGCCTGATCGGCGCAACCGAGGACTACTCGCAAGGGTGACTCTTGGCCCATTTCGGGCTTTCACCTGGCGGGACACGCTTGCATCGGCACGTAAGATCACGTTCCGGCGCGCGGTCGTGGAGGGAGAAGTGAACAACATCGACCAGGCAGTCGAGAAGGTTTTCTCGCCTGCCGCCCTCAGGATCATCCGGCGCCACAGGCCGGATCCTGAGGATGGCCGCTATTGTCGTGCGTGCGGTCGGCCCGCAGGGGCCTGCGACGTGCTTGCCCTGGCACACGCAGTCGCCTCCGACCTCCGGGTCGCACAGAGCCGTGCAAAGGCCGCCCAAGAGCCGACTCGCGACGGCGGATCGGCCTCTTCAGGCGAGGCAGCCACGTCGGTTAGGGGTTCCGCTCGACTGAGCGTACCCAGGCACCCGGGCCGCCGACACACCGATCGGGCGCCAATAGAGGCCTGAAGGCCATCCGTGCTCCAGCTCAGTGGAGAAAGGACGACGCCCGGAGGGCGGGGCAACCACCTCTCCGGGCGTCTGAGCTGACGGCGCTGGTGTGCCCTTGCGCTCCGCCATCCCAAGAGGTCCGCGGGGGGGCTGGCGGACCGGACGCCGAGCGTAACCGCGCCTGGGGTCGCCTTGCATTAGGTGGGGTGACCTATCTGCCGACGGCCTCGAAGGGGCGAGGTAAGCGACGCGCGGAACCCGGCGCGCGAGACTTTCTCAGACGGTAGGTTTCGCCGGGGCCCCAGGGCCCCAGGGATGTGGTCGTCTGAGGGCACCCCAAGATGCGGAAAAGCCGAAGGTCTGCCGGTCTTGTGGGTGGTGAACTCCCAGATACGTGGCAGCTAATCGGCCATACGTATGATGCCCCCGCAGAGCGGAGACGCCGCCGCGCCAAGCGCCCGCCACACCAGTTGGAGTGACGGGATGCGATCCCTTAGAATCGTCGTTCTGGTGATGCTGCTTGCTGGCTCATCGCTGTTGATGCCTGCCCATGGGGCGGCCAAGCCGCCTGCCGGTCCGGTAGAGATCACCAACACAGAGACCGGCATCAAACTCTCCAATGAAGCGGCGGCGCGCCAGTCATCACGCCGTCAAGTCAAAGCTGGCGACCTCAGAGTCTGGCGGCTCGGACCCGGTGACTATCTGATCGGCGACGAGTGGCCCCAGCATTTCAAGTCCGATGTGGTGACGGACGCCTCGGGCATGACGACTGTCTCGATGTCATACGACGTGGGCAGTCGGCAGTCGGCCTACACTTCCCGGATCGCTACCAACGGCGGCTCCGTCCAGGCGGCGTGGTCCTACATCAGCGGGGGGTGTTTCACCCGGCTACAGAACCTCTTCGGTTGGCTGGACTCTTGCTACCAGGTCCACAAGCTCACGAACGAGGGCGACCCGCGAGACTTCTACAAGTTGGAGCAGTACGGCAGCGAGGGCGCCAAGATCCTCGGAAAGATCTACTCCGGATCACTCGGCGCGGTGAAGGCTTCGTCCAGCTCCGCCATGTCGTGGATCGACTGGAGCCCCCGGAGCACGGTGTCAGGCAGTTGTCAGACGGTGCCGCTCTCCGTGTCGGCTCTCGGCGTGTCCTTCTCGGCGTCCGGGTTGATGTGCGAGCGATGGAACATGTACAAGTACGCCGATGCAGGACGTTACAAGCAGGAATGGAGTTGCGGCTGTGCCCCGACCTTCGGTCAGCCGTATCCCAACGTGCGTGAAATCGACTACCTCCAAGTGATCAGCGTCTTGAACGGAAAGTCCGCGATTTGGACACTGAGCGCCTCGTACCAAGCAATGCCGTGAGGCGAAGCGGTGCTCTCGTCGGGGTCATCGCTACGTTGGTGATCGGGTGCGCCCCGACGGCAAACACGGCGCCACGGACGCCAACGTCGGAGGCAGCCCTCGCGTATTTCGCCAACGTGGTCGACCTCGTCGAGCGCGGCGACGTTCTCTCCATCTGCACGCGGGGATCTGGGACGTGCGCCCACGATCTCAGAAACGCCGACCTCACGTCCGTGCCAATAACGCGACCCAAGGTCATCGGGACGAGGGTTATGGCCTCGAGGCAGAAGGCCGATGGCACGTGGATCGTCGGCGGACAGGTACTTGAGGTGTGTGGCGTCGACGGACACAACAAGCCCTTCTACTCCGAGCTCCTCGTGTTCTATGACGGGGACCGGCTTATCTCGACGAACCCTCTCTATTGGTCGGGCTTGCGCGTATCCATGTCAGATACGACCACCCTTCCGTCTCCTGCCACCTGTTAGTTATGCGAGGGCGGGCGCCGTCTCACCGCCCCGCCCTCGCCCGCTGAGGCACGTTCCATCCGTCCTTCGGATGCCCCGGCACCGTCGAGATACGCCTTATCGTGTCGGGCTCTTGTTGGCCGCCCGAAGGTGACGGGCGAAGGATCGAGCGTTGGCCGGGATATCGCCGGCTACGGTAGACTCGGCCGCGCTGCTCAGTTAGATGCTCTAACTGAGCGTGAACCTGCTGGGCCGGTAGCTCAATGGCAGAGCAACTGACTCTTAATCAGTTGGTTGGGAGTTCGAGTCTCCCCCGGCTCACCAGCAACCTGCGTGAAAACGGCCCTCGGAGCGATCCGAGGGCCGTTGGCTATTTGGCGAGGTGTTCGCCGGTTCCTCAGTTGGACGGGAGCGCGATCCAGTCGATCGTGGTGTCGGCCGGTGCGTTCTTGGAAGTCCCGCCGTCGTCGTTCTGGTGAAGGGTGAAGCCGCTCGCCGTCTTCGACGTAACGAAGATGTATCCCCAGCCGGCGTTGCCGCCCCAGTCCGTGTCGCTGGTGATCATCCAGGCGACCCGGTAATTGGCACTCGGCATGTTGCTCGAAAACGTGACGATCGTCTCCCCGGTCGGAGTGCCGGAGGACCTCAGGGTGACGCTGCCAGCTCGGTAGCTCGTGAAGCCGTCGGCACCAACGGGTCCGGCAGGGCCGGCAGGACCCGCAGGACCGGCAGGACCCGCAGGACCGGTGGCCGCATCGGCGCCATCGGCGCCATCGGCGCCGGCCGGACCTGTAGCACCATCGGCACCGTCCGCGCCCGCGGGACCCGCGGGACCGGGAGGACCATCGGCCCCGGCAGGCCCGGTTGCCCCATCGGCGCCGGCAGGCCCGGTTGCCCCATCAGCGCCATCGGCGCCGGCAGGCCCGGTGGCCCCATCGGCTCCATCGGCTCCATCGGCGCCAGCGGGACCGGCGGGACCGACAGCCCCGGCCGGACCGACCGCACCGGCGGGACCGGTTGCCCCGGCAGAACCCGCAGGACCCATCGCGCCAGCCGGACCGACAGCTCCGGCAGGACCGGAGGCCCCTGCAGGGCCGACAGCTCCGGCAGAACCGACCGGACCGGCTGGCCCAGCAGCACCAGCGGGACCGGCGGGACCAGTAGGTCCAGCCGGACCGGCAGGACCGACAATGCCGGTACCGGCGCCCTCGATGAAGCAACCGGTGACGTCAAAGACGACGTGGGTTGTCGAGGTCGCGCGTCCCGCGACAAACGTGACGCTCAGCTTGCCGCCAGTTCCCAGCGCGCCCTGGACGGAGTTCGCGCGGATGTCGCCGAGGGGGAAGTTGAGGGTCGATGTCGTCGGGCTGTTGGTCGGAGCAGGCGTAAGCGAGAGGTAGCCGCTGGCCGTCTGCTTGTCGACCGTGAGGTTCCCGGTAACGCCGACGGCCGAGTTCGGGATGTTGATCGCTGGGTTGCTCGGGTTGCGATTGGTGACCTGGAATGTCCGTGCAACGCGGTTCTTCAGCGGGCCGCTGAGCCCGACGTTGAAGCGCGAGTCGACGAGGCGATTCGGGGCGACGGGGATGTAGACGTACGTTGGCGCAACCGCGGCAGGGGCGAGCTGCTTATGCTCGGTCGCCGGGCTCGTTCGGCCGGCGGCGACGCCGACCATGGCGCCAACGAGGCCGATTGCAACCGACATCGTGAGCAGCAGTCGCTTCGGCATGAGCGCCCGACTAGTGGACTTCGGGGCGTCCTGGCGAAACTAGGACCCTCGCCCCAATCTGAATCGACCGAAACCTTCCCGCCCAGCGGACGGCCGCGGCCGATTCGGTGCTACGCTTCGGGGGTCCTTGACGGCCGGTCCTGTGAGGCCGGCGAACCGGTCCCGTGAGGCCGGAAAGGAGGCAGATCAGAGTGTGTTCGCGCGCCCACCGAGCCCCGAGGGCCGGTGGCGTTTTCATGTCGGGGGACGAGGGTGTGACCGCGACGATCGTTCCGCCGCTGCCACGGCCGAGCTCAATCGTCGATCCGAGGGTCGGGGATCTCGGCCCTGCGCTGCTTGCCCTCGAGGACGGCACGATCTTCCCTGGGATCGCATTCGGGGCCGCGGTCGCCGCGGGCGGTGACCTCGTCGTGAACACGAGCCAGACCGGCTACCAGGAGGTCTGCACCGACCCCTCGTATGCCGGCCAGGTGGTCGTCATGACCTATCCGCTCATCGGCAACTACGGCCGGCTGATCGAGGACGACCAGTCGCTCCAGCCGTGGCTCCGTGCGCTGGTCGTGGCGAATGCGACCGCGGCCGTTGTCGATGACGTCCGCCAGCTCGCCGCGCTCCTCCGCGACCAGGGCATCCCCGCGATCGCCGGCGTCGACACCCGCGCGCTGGCCCGTCATCTCCGGGCGAACGGGTCGCTCCGGGGCATCGTGACCGAGCCTGGTTTCGTCGATTATGACGGGGCGGTCGATCGGGCGCGGGCTGTTCCGCGCTGGGAGGACCAGGATTTCGTCGGCCAGGTCTCGCCGGCTTCGATCATGGACGTTGGCAGCCACGACGAAGGGGGACCGCTGATCGGGATCGTCGATTTCGGACTCAAGTCGAACATCGTTCGCGGAATGCGGCGGCGCGGCGCACGGGTCCGGATCCTGCCGCACACGATTTCGACTGCCGTCGCGCTTGCTCAAGATATCGACGGTTTGATCCTTTCCCCGGGACCGGGCGATCCCGCCCGACTCGACGGACCGGTCGCACTAGCGCGGGAGATCATCGAGGACGGGCGGCCGCTGCTCGGGATTTGCCTTGGCCACCAGATCGTCGGGCGAGCGGCGGGCGCCGAGACGCGCCGCTTGCGGTTCGGGCATCACGGAGCGAACCACCCGGTCCGCGACGTCGACCTCGGGTTGGTCCAGGTGACCGCCCAGAACCACGAGGTCCAGGTCGTCGGTGAGTCGGTGCCGCGGGGGTCGGGCTTCCGGGTCAGCCAGGTCAACCTGAATGACGGTTCGGTCGAGGGCCTGCGCCACGCAACAAAGCCAATCGAGACAGTCCAGTACCACCCCGAAGGAGCGCCAGGCCCGCTCGATGCCCTCGCGGTGTTCGACCGGTTCCTCGCCGCTGCGGAGGCGCGGCGCGGGTGAGTCCCGTGCCACCGTCCGGGAACCTGGCCAAAGTTGCGCGGGGAGGCAGTTCGCGGAGCTCGATGACCGAGCCGTCGGTCTTCGGCCGATGGAATCAGCCGCAGGTGTCTAATCGAAGCGGCCTTCGAGGGCACGAAGGGTGTCAGATGTCGGCGAATGTTCCCCGGGCGCAAGTTTGGCGATTTGGAGCGGCCACCCATTCATCGGGGGATTACAAGGCCACCTTCCAACGGACGGCGAGGCCGGTCAGGACATGGAATCAGCCGTCAGGGGCTAACCGGGATCAGAGGAGCAACGCGGCGGAGCCGCGGGGGCGGCCGAACAGTCCCCGCGCGGATATCTGGCCACATCCGAGGCCGGCCGCATGACCGTCTCGAACAAGCCGGCATCGGTGCTGATTCTCGGCTCGGGGCCGGTCGTGATCGGCCAGGCGGCCGAGTTCGACTACGCGGGGACGCAGGCGTGCCGCGCGCTACGCGAGGAGGGCATCGAGACCGTCCTCGTGAACTCAAATCCCGCGACGATCATGACCGACCCCGGTGTTGCCGAT
>Ga0184623_10000142_pt1 | contig 28828 bp, 26 predicted proteins | sample PLM1_100_b1_FD_133138 | JGI IMG/M metagenome (GOLD analysis project Ga0184623, IMG submission 133138) | Groundwater sediment microbial communities from an aquifer in East River, Colorado, USA - PLM1_100_b1 | ecosystem: Environmental > Terrestrial > Soil > Riparian zone | place: USA: East River... | reverse complement strand
TGCCCCTCTAGCGCGCCGGTTCCGGCTCGGTGACATCTGCGACCAGCGCGTCGAGCACTGTCAGAGACCTGCGGCAACGACTGCGTCCAGGGCGGGATTCGCCATGTCGAGAGGCTACGTCAGTCCGGTTCGGTGTTCTGATGGGCGGCGCAACCGATCGGCTCACACGAGATAGGGAGCATCACTATGTCCTCTCCGGTCAACCCGCCCGGGCCCGGCGTTCCAGGCACGCTGGTCCTGCCGTTGCTCGACGCGGCCGTCGACTCGTTCAGCCGAAGCTGGTCGCTGCTGCTGCTTCGCGGTATCGCGACGTTCGCGCTGGGCGTCACGCTGCTGGTCTGGCCCGATGTCACGCTGCTCGTCGTGGTCACGCTCGTCGGTGCGTACCTGGTGCTGTTCGGTCTGCTGGAGATGGCGTACTCGTTCCGGGTCCGCAAGGCCAAGGACCGCTGGTTGGAGTGCCGGCGCGCCGTCTCATGAACGTGCCGTTCTGGGTGTGGGCCGCCCTGATCGTCGGCCTGTTCGTGCTGCTGATGGTCGACCTGTTCGTGGTCAGCCACGACCCGCACGAACTGCGCATCTGGGAGGCGGCGCGCTGGGCGGCTCTCTACGTCGTGCTGGCGATCGCGTTCGGCGTCGGGCTCTGGGCCGTGTCCGGAGCGGAGTTCGCCAGCCAGTACTTCGCCGGCTACCTGCTGGAGGAGAGCCTCTCCGTCGACAACCTGTTCGTGTTCGTGCTGATCATGACGGCGTTCGCAGTGCCACCGGAGCACCAGCACAAGGTGCTGCTGTTCGGGGTCATCGGTTCGCTGGTGCTGCGCGGAATCTTCATCGCCGCCGGCGTGGCGTTGCTGGAGGCGGCACACGGCGTGATCATCGTGTTCGGCGCCTTCCTCGTCGCGACCGGCATCCGGCTGGCGACCCAGCGCGAGACCGTGCCTGACGTGGCCAGCAACCCGCTCGTGCGGATCGTACGCGGGATCGTCCCGACCAGCGTCGAGTACGACGGTGGACGGATCCTGACCAGGTTGGACGGCCGCCGCGCGCTTACGCCGATCGGGGTGGCGATGATCGCGATCGCCAGCACCGACGTCCTGTTCGCCGTCGACTCCATCCCGGCGGTCTTCGGGGTGACGCGCGAGCCATTCCTGGTCTTCGCGTCCAACGCGTTCGCGCTGATCGGGCTGCGCTCGCTCTACTTCCTCCTCGCCGGCGCCGTGCAGCGGCTGGTCTACCTCAACATCGGCCTCGCCGTGATCCTGATCTTCGTCGGGCTGAAGATGGTGCTCGAGGACGCCATCACGATTCCGGTGTGGCTGTCCTTGCTGGTCATCGTCGTCGTTATGGCGGTCACGGTCGCCGCCTCGCTCTGGCGCGAAGCACGGCAGCCCGCGGAGGTCTCGGCTCGGCGCTAGGCGCCTACAGGTTGATTTCAAACCCTATCCGCGTGGGTCGGCGTGCGAACTCGGCTGGATCCCGATTGCTGTGAGGTCCACGAGTGCGCGGGCGCGGGCCAGCTCGGCGGGCGAGAACGGTAGGTCCGGGCGGGTCAGCGTCAACCGCCCGCCATGCGGGTCGTCGAGGCGCATCGTTGTTCCGTCCAACGCGGGTTCGCCGTCGGGCTGCGGGCTCCACGACACCATCGCGCCGCGATACAGCTCGTGCAGCACCATCGGCAGTTCCTCGGGGTCGGCGACTACCCGGGCGGCGAGCCCGAGGATCCGCGCGGGCAGGTCGGTCAGGTCGTGCGCGTCGGCGGGGCCGACCCAGATGTCCGCGCCGTGGCCGGTCCGGATCGTGGCCGCCAGCTCGGCGGGCCCGACGCGGTGCGGCACCTCGACGATCAGCTCGTCGGTGACGGCGTGGCCAAGCGGATGCAGCTCGACGGCCAGGATGTTGACGCTCAGGTGGCTGAGGCTTTCGGCCAGCACGGCGAGGCTGCCGGGCGCGTCGTCGACGGTCGTACGGATCCGCCACAGCGCGGTCGCCTCTCCGGTGCGGAGCTGTACCGGGGCGCGGCGGCTGGCGTGCTGCAGCCACCGTCGCACATTCGGGGTGTGGTGCATGGTGCCGGGGTGTGGTGCGCGCCGCCGCAGCACCCCGCGGAGAATGGCGGCGCTGGCGACGAGGGCGACGCCCAGCGCGATCAGCAGGATCGGCCCGTGCTGCTGGTGGCCGAGGAGGTTGGCGAGGAGGTGCGCGGCGCCGACCGTGACGAACACGGCCGCCAGCTCGGCCAGCTCGCGCAGCCACCCGGGCATCGCCGGCCGGGATAGCGGCGGGCCGACGCCACGGAGCCGAGTGCTGAATCGATTCGGTTCTCGAGTCATGGGAGCAAGCCTGCGGACCGGATGTTCCACCCGTGAATCCGGGATGTCGCCGCCGGGTAAAGATGTCGCCGCCGGGTAAATCAGTCGACCTCGGCCACGGCCGCGGCGAACTGAGCGGCGTAGAGGCGGGCATACGCGCCGCCCGCGCTGAGCAGCTCGCGGTGGGTGCCCTGCTCGACGATGCTGCCCAACTCCATCACCAGGATCAGATCGGCGTCGCGGATCGTGGAGAGACGGTGCGCGATGACGAAGCTGGTACGGCCGGTGCGTAGGGAGTTCATGGCGCGCTGGATCAGCAGCTCGGTACGGGTGTCCACCGAGCTGGTCGCCTCGTCCAGGATGAGGATCGCCGGCTCGGCGAGGAACGCCCGCGCGATCGTGATCAGCTGCTTCTCGCCCGCGCTGACGGTGGAGCCCTCGTCGTCGAGGACGGTGTCGTACCCGTCGGGCAGCGTGCGGACGAAGTGGTCGACGTGGGTGGCGCGGGCCCCCTCGACGATCCGTTCGTGGCTGGCGTCGGCCGCGCCGTAGGCGATGTTCTCGGCGATCGTGCCGCCGAAGAGCCACGTGTCCTGGAGGACCATGCCGGTGAGTTCACGCAGGTCTTCGCGGGTCATCGCGGCGATGTCGACGCCGTCGACGGCGATCCGGCCCGCGTCGAGCTCGTAGAACCGCATCAGGAGGTTGACCAGCGTGGTCTTGCCCGCGCCCGTCGGGCCGACGATCGCGACGGTCTGGCCGGGCTCGACGCTCAGCGAGAGGTTCTCGATGAGCGGCGTCTCCGGCACGTACCGGAAGGACACGTGCTCGAACTCGACCCGACCTTCGATCCGCTCTGGGTGGGCCGGCGCGGCGGGGTCCGGCCGCTGTTCCTCGGCGTCGAGCAGCGCGAACACCCGCTCGGCCGAGGCGATCCCGGACTGCAGCAGGTTCGCCATGCTCGCGATCTGGGTGAGCGGCTGGCTGAACTGCCGGGAGTACTGGATGAACGCCTGCACCTCGCCGAGTGACAGCGCGCCGGAGGCGACCCGCAACGCCCCGACAACCGCGACGAGCACGTAGTTGATGTTGCCGATGAACATCATCGCCGGCTGGATCAGGCCCGAGATGAACTGGGCGCGAAAGCTGGACGCGAACAGCGTGTCGTTGTGCTCCTGGAACGCGCGCTCGGTCTCCGCGCGGCGGCCGAACACCTTCACCAGCGAGTGCCCGGTGTACGCCTCCTCGATGTGGGCGTTGAGCCGGCCGGTCGTGGCCCATTGCTTGACGAACTGCGGCCGGGCACGCTTGCCGATCTGGGCCGCGACGACGACCGAGAGGGGCACGGTGAGCAGCGCGATCAGGGCCAACAGCGGCGAGATGGCGAACATCATGGCCAGCACGGCGACGATCGTCAGCAGCGACGTGACGATCTGGCTCAGCCCCTGCTGCAGTGTCTGGGTGACGTTGTCCAGGTCGTTCGTGACGCGGCTGAGCACCTCGCCGCGCGGCTGGCGGTCGAAGTAGCTCAGCGGCAACCGGGAGAGCTTGGCCTGGGCCTGCTCGCGCAGTCGGAAGACGGACCGCTGCACGATCACGGTGGTCAGCCGGCCCTGGATCAGGCCCAGCACCGATGCGGCGACGTAGATCGCCAGGACGATCATGAGGACCCGCCCGACGGCGCCGAAGTCGATGCCGCGTCCGGGCACGATGTCCATCGAGGCGAGCATGTCGGCGAGCGTGTCTTTGCCCTGGTCGCGGAGCCGGTCGACGGCGTCGGCCTTGGTCGTGCCGGCCGGAAGCTGGCGGCCGACCACACCGGTGAAGACGATGTCGGTGGCGCGGCCGAGGAGCCTCGGGCCAAGGACGGAGAGCGTGACGCTGCCGGCCGCGAGGAACAGCGTCGCCGCGATGAGCGGATGCTCCGGCTTCAACGTGCGGAGTAGCCTGCGGGTGGAGCCACGGAAGTCCAGCGACTTTTCGGTGGACATGCCGCCCATGAACGCGGCCGGGCCGCGCCCCATGCCGGCGGCGCCGGGTCCGGGGCCGCGTCCGGGAGTGGGGCGTTCGCCCAGGCCACGGGGCGTCTGGACGGTCACGCCGCCTCCTCTTCGGTGATCTGCGATAGCACGATCTCGCGGTAGGTGTCGGATTCGGCCATCAACGTGTCGTGGGTGCCGGTGGCGACAACCCGGCCCTGGTCGAGGACGACGATGCGGTCGGCATGACGGATGGTGCTGACCCGCTGAGCGACGATCACGACGGTGGCGCCGACGGTGTCCCGGGTGAGCGCCGCCCGCAGCGCCGCGTCGGTGGCGTAGTCGAGCGCCGAGAACGAGTCGTCGAACAGGTAGATCTCGGGCCTGCGCACGAGCGCGCGGGCGATCGCCAGGCGCTGGCGCTGGCCACCGGAGACGTTGGTGCCGCCCTGGGCGATCTTGGCGTCCAGCCCGCCCGGCAGCTCCTCGACGAACGGCCTGGCCTGGGCCGTTTCCAGCGCCCGCCAGAGATCGTCGTCAGTGGCGTCCGGGTTGCCGTAGCGGAGGTTGCTGGCCACGGTGCCGGAGAACAGGTACGGCTTCTGCGGGACGATGCCGACGGCACGGGACAGCGCCGCCGGATCGAGGTCGCGGACGTTGACCCCGTCGACGAGCACGGTGCCGCCGGTGGCGTCGAAGAGCCGGGGGATCAGGTTGAGCAGCGTGGTCTTGCCGCTGCCGGTGCTGCCGATGACGGCGGTGACCTCGCCGGGCCGCGCCTCAAGGTCGATGCCGCGCAGCACGCACTCCTCGGCGCCGGGATAGCGGAACTCGACGTCGCGCAGCTCCAGCTGACCGTGGAAACCGAGCGCGGGCACCGGGTTCGCGGGCGGCACGACGCTGGGCTCGGTGTCGAACACCTCCGCGATCCGCTCGGCGCAGACCTCGGCGCGCGGCACCATCATGAACATGAAGGTGGCCATCATGACGGACATGAGGATCTGCATGAGGTAGCTGAGGAACGCGGTCAGCGCGCCGATCTGCATCTCGCCGCTGTCGATCCGGTGCGCGCCGAACCACAGGACGGCCACGCTGGACACGTTGATGACCAGCATGACGCCCGGGAACATCAGCGCCATCAGCCGGCCGACGCTGAGCGACGTGTCGAGCAGCGCGGTGTTGGCCACGCCGAACCGGTCGCGCTCCGAGCGGTCGCGGACGAAGGCGCGGATGACGCGGACGCCGGTGATCTGCTCACGCAGCACCCGGTTGATCTCGTCGATGCGGGTCTGCATGAGGCGGAACAGCGGCCGCATGCGGGCCACGATGGCGGTGACGATGGCGCCGAGCACCGGGACGATGACGAGCAGCAGCCCGGAGAGCGGCGCGTCCTGGTGCAGCGCCATCAGGATGCCGCCGACGCACATGATCGGCGCCGACACCATCAGCGTGAACGTCATCAGCGCCAGCATCTGGACCTGCTGGACGTCGATGGTCGTCCGCGTGATCAGTGACGGCGTGCCGAACTGGCCGACTTCGCGGGCGGAGAAATCCTGGACCCGGTGAAAGACCGCCCCGCGAAGGTCGCGGCCGACGGCCATCGCCGTGCGGGCTCCGAAGTAGACGGCGCCGATTGCGCAGACGATCTGCACGGTCGTGACCACGAGCATGTCCGCGCCGACATGCACGATGTAGCCGGTGTCGCCCTTGACGACGCCGTTGTCGATGATGTCGGCGTTCAGGGTCGGCAGGTACAGCGTGGCCAGGGTCTGCACGAGCTGCAGCACCAGGACGAACACCAGCGGGGTGCGGTACGGGCGGAGGTACTCGCGCAGGAGCCGGATCAGCACGTCGATCCCTTCGGGGCTGGTGACGCCATCGGGGCGACGTTGGTCAGCGCCTCGCGGAGCACGGAGGCGAATGGAGCGGTGGTGGCCGAGCAGAGCCAGTACTCGGTGGCCACCCGCGCGGCGCCGGCGACGGCGGCGGCGAGCACCCGGGGGAACAGGGCGGCGTCGAGGCCGGTGCGCTCGGCGATGGCCTCGGCGAGCGGCGCTTCGATGGCCGCGATCGTCTTCAGGAACTCACCTCGCAGCGCCGGCGCCGAGGTGACCAGGCAGAGCGTCGCCTTCTCGGGTTCGGCCGGGCCGGCGTACTCCTCGAGCATCGCCCGGAGGATCACCTCGGCGAGGGACTCGCCGGCCGGCCGCTCCCGCACGGCCGACGCGATCCGGTGCGCCCGCTCGGCGCCGAGCGCGCAGATCGCCTCCTCGCGGCTAGAGAAGTAGTTGTTGTACGTGCGGGGCGAGACACCGGCCGCGGCGGCGATGTCGTCCACCCGGACGTTCTCCAGCCCGCGTTCGAGCGCGAGGCGCAGCGCGGCCCGGCTCAATGCTTCCCGGGTGGCCAGCTTCTTGCGCGTGCGCAGGTCTGGCGTCGGCTCACTGTCAGCGTCCACGAGCCGACCGTACGCCTTGATTGCGCGCCACGCAAAATTGCGCGATACGCAAGGTGGGTCGAGATCGCAGTGAGTACGGCCAGCGCCGTACCCAGACTGCCGAGCTTGCCAACATGTCATCCCCCGTGGATGCAGAGCAGAGTGTGCCCGCAGCCTAGGCAGGACAAGGCAGGCGGCTCAACGCAATTCGTTACTGCACCGACAAGTGGACGTGATTGGTGTGGTCAGAGGACGGGTCGCCGTTGCCGCCGTCGTACGCCCGCCAACCCGTGCCGGGAAGCCAGATCTGCCGGAACCAGATCACGTAGAGGACGCCGAGGCGGTCGGCGTTGTCGACGAAGTAGGCTGCCAGCCGCTCGCCGTACGCCTTGTCGCCGCCGGTCGCCACGCCACCGAACCCGTCCGGTGCGGCCGCGAAGTCGCACGCCCGACCCTTGGGGTGCTCGCCGAACGACGCGCGCCGGAAGCAGGACACGAACCGGGTGAAGCCGGCCGCCTTGGCCTCCTGCAGGGCGTTTAGGGTGCGCGACGTCAGGCAGCCGCTCGTGGTCGGGTCGTCGATCGTGCAGCCCTCGGAGGAGAAGGAGCCGTCGGCGTTACGCGGAACGGCTGCGGCGGCGCGCAGGCCCGAGCCCGATGCGAAGCCGGCGGAGGCGCCGCCACCGACCGCCCTCAGCGCCCGTTCGGCATCGGCCTTCCGCTTCGCCATCGCCTTCTCCTGCACGGCCTGGAGCTGGGTCTCGCGGGCGAGCTGGCGCCGCTGACGCTCCAGGTCCAGACGGGCGTCGCGGAGTGCGGTGATGCGCTCGTTGTTCTCCGTCGACAGCCGGTTGATCAGCTCCGACCTGCCCAGGAAGCCCGGGATCGACTTGCTGTCGAGCGCCGCGGTGAGCAGGTTCGGCCGGCCATCCCGGTACGCGGCGGCAGCGAGCGTGTCCACGTCCTTGGTCAGCGCCGCTGTCCGGCGCTCAGTCTCGTTCTGCCGTACGACCAGGACGGCCTGGCGCTGCTGGGACGCCGCGAGCCGGCCGCGGGCGTCCGCATAGCCCCGGGCCGCGTCGGCCAGTGACTTGCGCAGCGCGGGCGTGCCGCCCTCGGGATCGACGATGGCGCTTCCCGGGGCCGCGGACACCGTCGCCGGGGCGCCTGACAGGAGCAGCGCGGCGACCGCCACGATTCCGAGCCCGACTACTGCCCGTACCGGTCCTCGCCGCATACGTCCCCCTCCAGAGCTGACGAACCGTTCGCCGCACGGGGAGATGTCCACGCCCCGCGCTGACTGGTACGCAGCGCGGGTCTGGACGGTTGAACGCCGGAGCCGGCTTCCCGTCAGACTGTGCCGCCGTTCGCGTACAGGACCTGCCCGTTGACCCAACGGCCCGGGCCGGCGAGGAACGACAGCAGCTGGCCCTGACCTCACGAGAGGTCAGGGCCAGCTGCGGTGGCGAAAACGGGTTACGCGATCGGTGCCCCGACGTCGTTGCCGCGGAGCCGCTCCAGGTCGCCGGCGCGGACCCGGATGATGAAGATCGCGACGAGCGCCGCGAGCGTCACCAGGCCGACACCGGCGAGGAACGCGTTGGAGATGCCTGCGGTGAGCACCTCGTGACCCCACGGCGCGGGGAACTGGCCGGTCTGGGCGAACTCTGCCTGCTGCGCTGGGGAGGCCTCCGCCATGAAGCGCGGCACCTGGGACTCGGCCTCGGTCCGGCTGGCGGTGCCGAAGACCGTGACCAGGATCGACAGGCCCAGCGAGCCGCCGACCTGCTGAGTGGCGTTGAGCAGGCCGGATGCGGCGCCCGACTCGTGCTTCGCGACCCCGGACACGGCCGTGAGGGTCAGCGTTACGAAGTTGAGCCCCATGCCGAAACCGAACAGCAGCATCGGGATCAGGATGCCGCCGACGTAGGACGTGCCGGTGTCGATCCGGGTGAGCAGCGCCATCCCGGTGCCGGTGAGCAGCGAGCCCACGATGAGGAATGGCTTGGGCCCGAGCTTCGGCAGGAACCGGGTGGACAGGCCCGCCGAGATGAAGATCGCCCCGGTGACCGGCAGGAACGCGAGCCCCGCCTTGATCGGGCTGTAGCTCAGGACGTTCTGCACGAACAGGACGATGAAGAAGAACATCCCGAACATGGCCGCGGCCAGGCTGAGCATGATCACGTACGAGCCCGAGCGGTTGCGATCGAGGAACATCCTCAGCGGGGTGATCGGCTCCTGGCTGCGGCGCTCGATCGCGACGAACGTGGCGAGCAGGACCGCGGCGACGCCGAAGGCGGCAAGGGTCCAACCGTCGCGCCAGCCGTCGTCCGCGGCGCGGATGAACCCGTAGACCAGCGACGCCATACCGAGCGTCGACGTGATCGCGCCCGCGATATCGAACCGGCCGGTGTGGCGCTCCGACTCGTCGATGAAGCGGGGCGCGAGCAGGAGGATGAGCGCCCCGATCGGCACGTTGACGAAGAAGACCCAGCGCCAGTCGAGCCATTCGGTGAGCATGCCGCCGGCGAGCAGGCCGATGGCCGCGCCGCCCGCGGAGACGCCGGCGAACACGCCGAACGCGCGGTTGCGCTCTGGGCCCTCCGGGAAGGTCGCGGTGACCAGCGCGAGCGCGGTCGGCGAAGCGATCGCACCGCCGATGCCCTGCAGGACGCGGGCGGCCAGGAGCTGCCACGGCTCCTGGGCGAAGCCGCCGAGCAGGGACGCGACGATGAACAGCACGATGCCGGTCATGAGCACCCGCCGGCGCCCGAGGATGTCGCCAGCGCGCCCGCCGAGCAGCAGCAGGCCGCCGAAGGTCAGCGTGTAGGCGTTCAGCACCCAGGACAACTCGGTGGTGGAGAATGAGAGCGCGGTTTGGATGTGTGGCAGCGCGATGTTCACAATGGTGGCGTCAAGGACCACCATGAGTTGAGTGATGGCGATGACGACGAGCGCGATGTTTCTTCGCCGTGACTGCGCCGCGGTCTGGGTTGAGTCTGGAGCTGTGAGTTGGGCGTTGGCCACGAGGAATCCCCCATAATGCGACATAGTGAACGTTCGCGTTCACTATGATGGACGGTAGTATCACCCACCTAGAGAACGCAAGCGTTCACTAGAAATATGACGGAGAAATCGCCGATGGTCCTGCCCCGTGAGCATTCCGCGACCCTGGCCGGTCCCGCCGCGTCGCTGCGACGCCGCGGTGAGGTGCTCCAGCGTGCAATCTTCGACGCGGTGCTGAACCAGCTCAGCGCGGTCGGGTGGAAGCAGCTGACGATGGAGGGCGTCGCCGCCTGTGCCCAGACTGGTAAAGCGGCGCTGTACCGGCGCTGGGCGTCGAAAGAGGATCTCGTGAAGGCGGCGCTGGAGAGCACGCTGCCACTCGTCCAGGAAGCGCCCGACCTCGGCAACATCCGCGACGAGCTGGTGTACCTCCTGGACCGGATGCGCTCGGTCATGCTGTCGCCGGCGGGCTGCGCCCTGCGCGCGATCATGGAGGAGATCGAGCACGCGCATGCGCGTGCCTTCCACACCCTGATCCAGCAGAAGGTGCTGGCCCCGGGCAAGCGCATCTCCGTCGACGTGCTGGAGCGCGGGATCAAGCGCGGCGAGGTGCGCGCGGACGCCGACGTCGACCTGCTCGCCGACGTCGGCCCGGCGATGATGATGTACTGCGCGAAGATCGGGGGCGGCGTGGTCGACGCCGGCTACCCTGCCCGCGTGGTGGACGAGGTGCTGATGCCGATGGTGCGCCCCTGACTCAGCGGCCGGGCTGATCACCGGGGCCCGGCTGCTCGGCGAGGAACCGCTCCAGCTCGGCGCCCAACTCGTCCGCGGACGGCAGCGCGTCGGTGTCGGTGACGAGCAGGTTGGCGCTGTCCCGTCCGCGGACGAACGCGTCGTGCTGCTGCTCCAGGGCGCGCACGAGCGCGCTGGCTTCGTCGGCCTGGGCGATCTGCGCGTCGATGTCCGCCCCGGCGATCTCAGCGGCCGAGTGGAGCGCGCCCGTCGGCAGCAGGAGACCGGTGGCCCGGGACACCGCGCCGAGCAGCGCTTCGGCGGCGGCCGGGTAGGCCGTCTGCGCGAGGTAGTGCGGAACGTGGACGGCGAAGCCCATCGCGTCGTGGCCGTGGTGGCCTAGCCGGTACTCCAGCAGGTTGCTGGCGCTGCCGGGCACCTGCACCCGGTTCAGCCACGGCTCGTGGCCGGCGACCAGCTCGGGGCGGGTGGCGTGCGCGGTGATGCCGAGCGGGCGCGTGTGGGGAACAGCCATCGGGATCGCGTTGAGCCCGACGGTCAACCGCACTCCGAGCCGCTCGACCAGCCCGATCATCGCCGCGGCGAACCGGTTCCACAGTAGATCCGGCTCCAGGCCCGCGAGCAGCAGGAACGGCGTCCCGGCGTCGTCGTGGAGCAGATGGAGGCCGAGGCTGGGCTCGTCGTAGTCCTCCCAGTGGTCCTCGGCGAACGTCATCACCGGGCGGCGCGAGCGGTAGTCGAGCAGTTGGTCGACGTCGAACGAGGCGATCAGCCGCGCGTCCAGGCTGTTCAGAAGGTGATCACGGGCCAGCTCCGCACCGCTGCCGGCGTCGACGAAACCGCTGAGCGCGTGAACGAGTGTCGGCCGGCCCAGCTCGGGAAGGCCCTCAGCCAGCGCGTACAACTCCTGCGGATCAAGCACTGCCCTGGTCCCCTCGTGACACGTGACGGACTGCTTCACCAGTTAACACCGTCCCGGCACCGTGGCATTCCCGTACCGCACCGACATGATGGGGTTGGGCGACGAGAGGGGCGAGGCGTGAAGGTCAGTGCGGGGTTGCTGCTGTTCCGGCGTACGGCTGAGGGCGTGGTGGAGGTGCTGCTCGGGCATCCCGGTGGCCCGTTCTTCGCCCGCAAGGATGACGGCTTCTGGTCGGTGCCCAAGGGGGAGTACCACCAGGGTGAGGAGCCGCTCGCGGCCGCGTACCGCGAGTTCACCGAGGAACTCGGCCTCGAACCGCCGGTCGGGGAGCCGGTGCCGCTCGGCCACGCGCAGGCCCGCGGCAAGGTCAACACCGTATGGGCGCTGGAGGGCGACCTGGACGTCGGCGCCACGCGCAGCAACACGTTCAGCATGGAGTGGCCGCCGGGGTCCGGGCGGCAGCGCGAGTTCCCCGAGATCGACCGCGTGGGCTGGTTCGACCTGCCGGCGGCGCGGGCGAAGATCTTCACGTCGCAGCAGCCGTTTCTGGACCGACTGGCCGAGCACCTGAGCAGCTGACGGCATGATCTCGGCATGAAGATCTACGCGGAATTGCCGGCTGTGCGCCTACGCCAGCTCATCGCCGACGGCCTGATGCTCGCCTGGGGCGCCCTGGGGATCTGGCTGGTCGTCTGGCTCCGGGAGCGGGCGTCCGGCCTGGCCGAGCCCGGCCGGAAGCTGGAGAGCACCGGCGGGGATCTCGGCGAGCGCTTCGCCGACGCGGGCGATACGGCCCGGAAGGCGCCCGGCGTCGGGCGGTCGCTCGCGGCACCGTTCGAGGCCGGCGTGGACGCCGCCGACGCGCTGGCGCGGGCCGGCCGCGGCTACCAGGACCTCGTGCAGGACGCGGCGAATGTGATCACCGCGCTGGTCGTGGTCGTGACGCTGTTCGGGATCCTGCTGCTGTGGCTGCCGCCCCGCGCCTGGTGGATACGGCGCGCGACGGCCGTGGCGCGGTTGCGGGACGAGCCCGCCGGCCGGGATCTGCTGGCGCTCCGGGCGCTGGCGTCCCGGCCGCTGCGGCGGTTGCGTAGGGCCGGCGCGGACCCGGCCGGCGGATGGCGCCGTGGCGATCCCGAGACCATCGCGGCGCTGGTGGCGCTGGAGCTGCGTGCCGCGGGATTGCGCCAACGACGGCTGGCCTGAACCCGTTCAGTTGCGGAGGTGCCGCTTACGCCGCGGATCGGGGTGCCGTGCGGCGTGGCTAGGCACGGGCGGGAATGCCCGATCGGGCAGCGCGGTTGTAGCGGGCGGTTGGTGTGCGAGTGTCCCCCGGGCCTCACCTATCGCCGGCGCGGATTACCGTCAGGCTATTACCGTCAGGCTGGAGCCGCGTCGCGCCACTCGCCGAGAGGCGACCTCCACGCCAACCGCCGGCCCGCCCCCGTGATGCTCCCGTGGTCACGGGGGCGGCGCCGTATCCGGGCTCGCGACGGCGTGGCCGACCTGACGCGCCGCTGGAGCGTGCGATCGGCCTGAGCCGAACCGGTATCTGGCGACGCGCTGCCGCCACGTGGTGGGTAACCGAGTTACACACGTGGGGGAGGCGGAATCGATGTCGTTGGAAGACAAGGGATTTCCGGGGGTGTTCGAGCACCCGTCGGCGGGGCCGAGCGAGCTGGACGCGCGGCGGCTCGCCGTTCGCTGGCGGGCCGGCATGGAGGAGAGCGCCAAGCAGGCGCTCGTGGAGGAGGCCGGTCTGGCGCCGGCCAGCGTCGGAGACGGTGATCGCCGCCCGGCGATCGCGGTCAATCACACCGACGGGCTGTGGTGGGTGGAGCGCGCAGACGGGGAGGCGATCGACGAGGACGTGATCGACGCGCTCCAGGGCAGTGATCTGGTCGAGTGGGTGTCGCCGGCGTACCGTGCGGCCGCGCCGCAGGGGGCACGCGCAGCCGACGTCGGACCCGCCGCCGACGTGGCCGTCTACGCCGTTAACCCGACCAGGATCTACGTGCGCCGGCAGTCGCTTGAGGCCGTCGGCGGTACCGAGGCGCTGGCCGGCATCAGCCTCGACACCACCCGGTCCAGCAGGATCAAGGACTACACGCCGGTGCGGGTCGAGGCCGGCACCGCGCTCACGGCCGCCGGCGCGGTCACCGCGTCACTGACCGATCGGGGCGCGCCGACGTCCGGGGCCGTGCGGTTCGAGACGATCCCGTTCATCTCGCCGACGACGTGCGGCGGCAAGGGCGACTGCTCGCCGCCCGCCGGTGAGTTCACGCCGGACGACCCGCAGTTCGGCCTCCAGTGGGGGCTCCAGCGCATGGAGGTGCCGCGGGCGTGGCAGATCGTGCGCGGTGACCCGTCGGTCGTCGTCGCGGTCATCGACGAGGGCGTCGAGCTGGGCCACCCGGACCTGTACCTGCACCCGCAATCCTGGAACGCGTCCACCGATACCCCGGACGGCGGCCCGACCGGCAACCACGGCACGGCCTGTGCGGGCATCGTAGCTGCGCGGCTGGACAACGCCCAGGGCGTGGCGGGCGTGGCTGGCGGCGCGCGGATCATGGCGATCGCCACCGCTACCTGGGCGGACGTCGACATCGCCGAAGGCCTGTACTTCGCCGCCGACAACGGCGCGCGCGTGGTGTCGATGAGCTTCGGCGTGTATCCGGAGTGGAACGTCTGGGACTTCGACCTGATCCGCGACGCCCTCCAGTACGCCCATGACAAGGGCCTGCTGCTGGTGGCGGCGTCCGGCAACGAGGACGGCGCCGTGGCCCGCTTCCCGGGCAGCGACGTCCGGACCCTGTGCGTGGGTGGGTCGAACCGCAGCGACGAGCGCAAGCGGGGCGGCGACTCGTCGTCGGAGCCGTGGTGGGGCGCTTCCTACGGACCGGACGTCGACGTCGTGGCGCCGTGCCTGGAGATCCCGACGACTGACCGGCTCGGCGGCGACGGGTACGACCCGGGTGACTACACCGGCGGCTTCAACGGCACGTCGTCCGCGACGCCGCATGTCGCCGGGCTCGGCGCGCTGCTGTTCAGCCTCCGTCCGGAGCTGACCAACGTCGAGGCGCGCAGCCTGATCGAGAGCACCTGCGACAAGATCTCGCCGGCGCTCTACGCCTACGCGAACGTCCCGACGAAGCCGTCCGGCACCTGGCACGAGGAGGTCGGGTACGGCCGGGTCAACGCCGAGCGGGCGCTGCTCGCGGCCTGCGCGGCCGGCGGTGGTGCCGACGAGGACTGCAGCGGCTGCGGTGGCAAGTGCGAGGAGGAGACGCCGCGGGAGTGCCGCGGCCCGCGGCCGGTGCCGTGGCTGCCGTACGACCGCTGCCAGTTCTTCTACGAGTCGCGGGTGTTCGGGCTGGACCGCTTCGAGCAGGGGCGCCTGGAGATCCGGGTCACCTACGAGCACTGCCTCAAGCTGCTCGGCCGCCAGCAGGGTCCGCTGATCTACACGACCACGCTCTTGCCGGGCGAGACCGTCAACCTGTACGAGTTCGACCGGTACCGCCGCGTCCGCGCGGAGGAGCAGCGGCTGTCCGTGCACTCGTCGTTCCGGCAAACGATGAGCGCGCTGTCGCAGACTCGCCGGTTCGCCTCGGCGTCGTCCTATGTGGAGAGCCTGGTCGAGATCCGGACCCGTACGGACACGTCGGTGTCGGCCGGTGGCGGGCTCGCCGGTTTCTTCGGGGCGCCGCAGGTGCGCGGCGATTCCTCAGTCGCCGCCGAGACGTCGCTGGCCAGCGGTTCCGCGGTGACGATCGTCTCGGAGCAGTTCGCGCAGAACGCGGTGACGGCGGCGCAGTCCACCGAGGCCGAGCGCTCGATCGTCGTCTCGACCTTCGAGGACGCCGAGCACCGGGAGACCACCCGCCGCTCGTTCCGCAACGACAACCACTGCCACGCGGTCACCTACTTCGTGCGGCGCGTCATGGAGGTCTACGAGGCCTCCAGCCACGTGGAGTCGATCGAGTGGCGGATCGGGGACACGCCGTGGCGCTCGATCGACGACCTCTCCGACGAGGCCGAGAAGGTGATCAAGCGGTACCGGGAGATCCTGCCGAAGATCCACGACCACGCCCGCGACCGGCGCCAGGTCACGCTGCCGACGGACGGGACGCTGTACGAGGCCGAGCTCGCGTACTGCTCCTCGTGCGAGCCGGAACGGGAGGCCCACCTGCGGATCGAGCTGGAGGACGCGCGGTTGAAGGCCCGCCGGGCGTGCCTGGAGACCGAGCGGCTCGCGTTCGAGCTGGAACGCCGCCACGGGGTCGCGCAGGCGGGCGAGATCACGGCGTGAGCGACGCACTGACGGGCCAGCCCGCGTCGGGCTGGCCCGTCAGCCTGCGCCGAAGCAGACGAAGCTGCTCAGGTGCTCGCCGGCAGCGGCGCGCGCGAGCGCTTCGGCGGGGGAGGAGCGGCTGGCCAGGCGGTGGTACCCGGTCATGACGGCCGTCGCGGTGTGGTCGGCGATCCGGCTGACGCTCGCGATGACGGTTGCCGAACCGGCGCTGAGCAGCGCCGTCGCCATGCCGAGCGCCTCGTCGCCCGGGCGGACGTCGGTCAGCCCGAGATCGCACGACGAGAGCACAACAGTGTCCGGCGGTCGGTTCAAGCGCTGGACGTCGTAGCCCATCAACGGTCCGCCTGCGAGGTCGAGGGACGAGAAGAGGGCGTTCTCCGGCTCGTGGTGTCCGTGGGCGGCAAGGTGTGCCAGGCCGGCGCCGTCGAGGCCGGTGAGCGTGGCCGCGGGCGTCGCGGCCACGCCGGCCAGCACGCGGGCGCCGGGCGTCAGCGCGGCGATGGCCCGGATCTCCGCCTCGCCGTGGGCGTTGCCCGGGCCGGAGACCAGCAGCGCGGTTCTGCCGGACCGAGCTGTCCGGCGGCGGGTCAGCGCCGCCCGCCACACGGCTGCCGACGGCGCCACGGTGACCGGACGCTCCGCGCAACCGGCCAGGAGCCGCCACGGGACGGTGACCAGCGCGCCCGTCGGGATCACCACTAGCTCGCGATCGCCGATCAGGCCCAGCAACGGATCGAGCACCGCTGCTCCGAGCGCCTCGGCGTCGTGCCCGGTGGCGGCCAGTGCGGCGTCGAGCATCCGCTGCGGCAGGGCCCGGCCGGCGATCGCGTCGAGGTCGGCCCGGAGCCGCCGTAGCGCCTCCGCGGCGGCGGCGTAGGGTCCGAGCGGCACCAGCGTCGTGGCGCCGGCGATGACCAGTGCCCGCAGCGACGCGCCGTCCCGCAGGTAGAGCACCATCGCCGCGCCGCCCAGCTCAGCGCTGACGGCGCCCAGCGACGCCGGCCGGGGCTTGAGCCAGCGTTGCCTGATCCGGAGACGAACCAGGATCGGTGCCGGATCGTCCGTTGCAGCGCCTCGCACCGGCTGCGGAGCGGTCCGGTCGGCCGCCGTTGCAGCTCGGCCTGGCGTACGGCCTGGCGGGCGTGGCGCAGCTCCTCCAGCGCGGTCGCAGCGTCGGGATCGTCCGGCGGGCGGACCGGTGGCAGCAGCAACGCCTGCGCCCGGGCGCGTTCGGCCCACGCGAAAACTGCAGCCGGGGTGCCGGAGGCCAGCGCGCTCGACAGGCCAGCCTTCGCGAGGTCCTGCCCGTGGACGGCCGCGCCGGTCTGAAGGTCGAGGCAACCGAGCTGGCCGCGGTACCGCTGGAGTTCGCCCAGGCCCGCGAGCAGGTGGCGGGTGGCGTCGCGGGCCCGGCCGTCCGCCCCGGCAAGGTCGGCCTCGGAGAGGCGCCAGAGCAGCCTGGTGTCGAGCCGATCGGCGCGGTGCGGTGCGCGGAGGCCGGCCAGCGCGCGCCCAGCTTCCGCGACGCGTCCCGATGCGACGAGCGCGCGTACCGCGACCAGGCCGGCCAGCCGCGCGTCCTCGTCCAGACCGAGCGCGCGGAGCGTTTCGGCGAGCCGGTGCGCCCGCCGCGCGGTTGCCGACGGAGTCGCGCGGGTGGCCAGTTCGGCACGGAGCACGACGAGCGAGGCGAGCGCCGCCCAGAGCGCGTTTCCCCGGCGGAGGAACCGGACCCGGGCGCGCGTCGCCCACTGACGGGCGGGCTCCGGCTGGCCGGCGAGCAGCGCCGCCTCGGCCCTGGCCAACTGCGCCTCCGCGTAGTCCTGGCTGAGCCGCTGCCGGCCGAACTGGTCCAGCGCCGCCGCCAGCTCCCGGTCGGCCTCGCGGAAGAGTCCGGCGGCGAGCAGCGCCCTGGCGCGATCGACGGCGAGCACCGGCAGGAACGCTGGCGCCAGCGTGGCGTACTGCCGCGCTGCCGCGTCGAACGCCCGCAGCGCGGCGGGCAGGTCGCCGGCCAGGTAGTCGAGGAAGCCGAGATTGTGGGCGGCCTTCGCGCCGATCCGGGCCAGGCCGTGCGCGTCCGCGAGCTGGGCGCAGCGCCGCAGGTCGGCCCGCGCGGCTCGGGCGTCGGCCGCGGCGATGTGCAGGACGGCCCGGTTGAGCAGCGCCCTGGCCAGCTCGGCCGGCTCGGCGCTCTCGGCCAGCCGGGCGACTGCCGCGTCCAGGTCACGCAGCGCCTCCTCGCGGCGCCCGGTACGCAGGAGCAGCAGGCCGCGCTGTCCGAAGAGGACACCCAGCCGGTCCGCAGGTAGCAGCGGCTCGGCCTCGGCGAGCAGCTCCAGGCCGGCGCCCACCCGTCCCTGCTCGGCCTCCGCGTGCGCGAGGCTCACGAGAACCCGGCCGCGCAGCTCACCGGGTGGGCCCTCGCTCGCCCCCGCCGCCGGCAGGAGCCGGAGCGCCGCGCGCAGCCTGCCGGTGGCGACGGCCGGGCGCCCGTGCGCCATCGCCGTGACGCCGTCGGCGTGCAGCGCACGGGCGGTGGCCAGCTCGGCCGGTGCGGTCACAGCAGCAGCGACGGGGTCACCACCCTGCTGGCGAGATCGACGCCGCTCTCGGGAGTCGGGTGGACCAGGATCTGCGCCAGCCCCGGGATGATCCCGTCGAAGACGAACCGGCCGGTGTCGTCCGCGGTCGTGGTGTAGGACTGGCCGCGTGAGTCGGTTCGCTCGCGGGTGATACGCAACTCGACCCGGAGCGGCGCGGGCGGCGCGAGCCAGCCGTCGAGCCGGACCCCGCCCGTGGCGGCCTCGGTGATCGTCACCATGATCGTCAGGCTGTCGGAGTCGAACGTGACCGTGCGGGTGCGCTCGGCGCCGCGTGCGCCGGAGCCGACCAGCAGGTCGTCCTGGAGCCGGGACACCACGACGTCCAGGCCGTCCAGGTCGACGTCCTCCAGCGCGATCGCGAACCGTACGCGCTCGGTCAGGTCAGCCGGCGGCGGGTCGGTGAGCGAGTGGAACGCGTGCAGGTCGGCGAGGATCGACGCGTCGACATCGTCGAACGGCTCGTGCTCGCCCGGCTCGCGCGCGCCGGGGATGCCGTTCATCGGGGGCTCCAGGACGGGTCGGCCAGGAGCATCGCCCGGAGCTTCGCCAGGCACCGTCCCCGGGTGGGTCCGATGCTGCCGACGGGCATGCCGAGCGCACGGCCCACCACCGTGTAGTCGGGACGGTCGACCATCGCGACGATCCGCAGCAGCTCCCGGCAGCGCGCCGGCAATCGCTGGAAATGCCGCCCGAGACTGCGGTGCCGCTCGCCACGTCCGACCAGCTCGTCGAGGTCTGGGCCCGGATCCGGAACGGCGTCCAGCGCCTCCGGCGCGGCGCCCGGTTGCTTGCGGCGGCGTGCGTTGGTGTGCCACGCCTCGCGCCGGGTGGCGGTGACCAGCCACGCCGTCAACGCGTGCGGCGACCGGATGTCATGGAGCCGGCGCAGTAGTTCCAGCCACGTCGTCTGCACCACGTCTGCGGCGTCCTCGGTGTGCAGGCCCTGCGCCCTGGCGACGTGCCAGAGCAGCGGGGTGAGCGCCTCGACGATCTCGTCCAGGGCGCCCAGCTCGCCTCCCTGCGCCCGCTCCAGGCACCGGGCCATCCGCGCGTGGCGGTCCGGGTCCGTTGCCGCGACGGGCGTCATGACCCTTGCGCCTTCCGGGCCCGGCGGCGCACGGGCGCGGTCTTGGTCGGGGTGGTCTTGGTCGGGGTGGTCTTGGTCGGGGTGGCGCTCTTCAGCCCGCCGCGGGCACGGCGTGCGGCTGCTGCCGGGGTGACGTCGCGTAGCTGGCCGGACTTGCGGGACCGGTCAGCGGCGTCGAGCAGCGTCCTGGCCAGCCTGGCCGCGAACACGGGCGAGGCGAACGACGTGCCGCTCCACCGGCCGAAGCCGCCGGAGAAGTCGTCCGGGTCGACCGCCTCGCGGGTGAGCGCCGGCTGCGCGCCAGGTATCCGCAGCGACGGCGTCCAGCTGCCCTGGAACGTCGTGGGGAATGTGCTGACGAGTGCGGTGCCGGGCTCCCACGCGGTGACCCAGTCGGCGTCGTTGCTGTAGATCGCCTTGGTGCCGTTGGGGTTCAGCGCGCCGACGCTGGTCAGCGGCGTCAGCGGCTGATTCGGTACGGCGGCCAGCGCCGCCGGAAACATTGGCCGGATGGTGGCGTCGTTGCCGGCGGAGGTCACCACGGCGACGCCGAGGTCGGCGATGCGCCAGAGCACGTCAGACAACTCGTTATTGGTGTATGCCTCGTCCTCGGGCCGCTCGTGGTAGTAGCCGAGGGAGAGGGAGAGCACGTCGACGAAGTGGTCCGGATTGCCGCTGGCGATCCGCTGGTGGAGTGCGGCGAGGGCGTTGATGAGGTCGCGGTCGTGGACGACGCCGTCGCTGTACATCACCGGCACCGGGAGATGCCGCGCGTCCGGGGCGATCTGGCGCACCAGGCCGGCGATGAACGTCCCGTGGCCGGCGTGGGTGTCGAGCGTGCCGACGAGCGGCGCGACGAGCGTGCCCGATTGTTCCGGGTCTGGGATCGGCTCGACCGGCGACCAGCTCAGGACAGCGCTGTCGATGAGGAAGTCAGCCTGAGCGGGCGTGGCGGGGTCGAGCCACGGGTGCGCGCCGGTGCCGGTGTCGAGCACCGCGATCACCGGACGTCGCCCAGCGGGCAGGTCGGCGACGGCACGCCGTGTCGGGGCGTCCGCGAGCACCGTCAACGGCACCCGGCCCTGGTAGCCGGTCGCGCCGGGCGGGCCGCCGTGGCCCTCGGTCGCCGGGTGGCCTTCGGTCGCTGGGTGGCCCTCCGTGGCTGGCAGGCCACTTATCTTCGGCGTGAGCAGGTCGGTACCGAAGAGCAGGTGTTCGAGTGAGAGACGGGCGGCGTGGCGGACGAAGCGGGTGCCGCGGGCGCGGAACCGGATGCGCTGGAGCACCGGCCAGGCGTCGACCGGCTGCTCGACCGGGCGGTCCCGTTGCTCCGCTGGTAACGGCACGAGGAAGAACGCGGCGACGCCGATGTCCTGCGGATCGCCCGGTTCGGTGCCGAGGCCCAGGCCGGTCTCGGCCAGGACCGTGCGGACGAAGTCCCGGAAGGCCTCGTCGCCGATGACCGCGCGGGGCCCCAGCAGGTACTCGTACCGGTAGACGGTCGGCGAGATCGGCGCCCGGTCGTCGGCGGGCACCTCGTCCGCAGGCCACAGCACGCGCGCGCGGTGGCGACGTAGGAGTTCCGGGGATGGCCGGAACGGGGGCTGCGGCTCCGGCCAGTCCGTCCCGGGGACGAACCCCGGACGGTCCGGCGGTGTAAAGCCCGCGCTTCTCCGACGTTGACCCGGCATGGCGACCTCCACAGGCGAGCGAGTGTCCGGCCGCGGAAACGGCCCTCTGCAGACAAGTGGCCGCCCGCCTTAGTGAGATACCGGCGATTGAAACACGGTCAGGTGAGGCGCGCTGTCGGGTTTCCGTCCACTCCCTGCACCGGTATGTAGCGCAGCCGAGGCACCCCTTTGGCCAACGCGAGGACCAGACGCGTCCCGCAGGTCCAGGACGGTCGATCCCGATCTCGCCGACGACGATCCGCTGCCGGAGTACCCGCGCGGCGGCCAGGAGGACGCCGACGTGCCGCCGGAGTTCCGCGCGGCCGCCACCGATCCCGGCCCGGACCTGCGTGACCAGTGTGCGTGCGCGCCTCATATATTCATGCGGGCGACTAGCATCTGAATGGAGTCCTACAGAGACGGGAGACCGTTGAGCGATCCGAGCCCCAGCCCGGCTGAGCGGCTGCTCGCGCTCTTCGACGGGCACCGGCTCTCACCGGCACAGCGGCGGATCGCGCAGTACCTCCTCGATCACCTGCCGGAGTCGGCGCTCCTGTCCAGCGTCGACCTCGCCGTGCGGGCGGGGGTGAGCCAGCCGTCGGTCACCCGGTTCGCGGTGGCGCTCGGTTACCCGGGTTATCCCGCGCTCCGCGCCGCGATGCAGCCGATCGTGCTCGGCGCTTCTGGTCCGGCGGACTCGCGCCGCAACGATGTGCAGACCGCAGTCGCGGCTGAGCTGCGCCACCTGGAGACGCTCCAGCAGAGCCTCGCCGACCCTGGCGCGGTGCTCGATCTCGGACGGGAGCTGGCAGCGTCCGCTCCGCTGGCGGTCCTTGGCCTGCGCGTCTCCGCCACACTCGCGCACTACTTCGGCTACGCCGCACAGCGGATCCACTCCGATGTCCGCACCCTCACCACCGGCGGCGGCCTGGCGTCCGACGCCCTGCTCCAGGCCCGCGACGCCGGTGGAGCCTGGCTGCTCGCGTTCGTGCTGCCGCGCTACCCGGCCGATGCCGTGCGGGCGCTGCGGTTCGCCCGGAAGATCGGACTGAAGACCGCCGTCGTCACCGACGTGCCGTTCGTGCCCTTCGCCGCCGACGCGGACGTGCTACTGCCGGTCGGCGTCGGCTCCCGGCTCGTCTTCGACTCCTACGCCGCGCCGATGGTGCTCGCCGCCGTCCTGCTGCAGGCGATGGCCGATGCCGACGGCGCCCGCACCCGGGCACGGCTCGCGGCGTACGAGGAGATCGCGGACGAGCAGGGCTACTACTACGGCTGACGCCGGCGGGGGCCGTTCGCGACCCCCCGCCGGCGCCCGGGTCAGCAGCGAACCTTGGCCTTGTGGATGTTCGCCGGCAGCGCGGGCTTGCCGTCGACGGGCGCCGGCTCCTCGGGCGTGGGCGCGACGCCCCCGGCCGCGATCTTGTCGAGAACGGCGAGGCCGCTGGCCTTGACCGTGCCGAAGATCGAGTAATTGGGCCGCAGTGCGGAGTTGGCGTAGACGAGGAAGAACTGGCTGCCGTTGGTGTCCGGGCCGGCGTTCGCCATCGCCAGGACGCCGCGCGCGTAGACCTTGCGGGCGCCGGTCGGGTCGGTGGGCGCCGGCGGGAGGTCGGTCGGCAGTTCGTCCTTGTACCGGTAGCCCGGGCCGCCCTCGCCAGTGCCGCTCGGGTCGCCACACTGCAACACCTTCAGCGTGGGGTACGCGGTGAGCCGGTGGCAGGTGGTGCGGTCGTAGAACCGGTGCCGCGTGAGGTGGAGGAAGCTCTGCACCGTGCACGGCGCCTTGGCCCGGTCCAGGGTCAGCGTGATCGTGCCGTGGTTGGTCTTCAGCGCGACGTCCACAGTGCCCTTGTCCGGCGTCTTGCGCGGATCGAGGGGGAGCGGCACGGGCCGGGCGGGCGGCTCGTCCGGGGTCTCGGTGTACTTGCACGGACCCTGGGTGGACCCGGTCGGCGCAGGCGGACGGCTGGCCGCCGAAGCGGGGCCGGTGGGGAAAAGGACGGTGCCGGCCGCGAGTAACGCGACTGTCGCCGCGGCGGCTAGGCGGGCGGGCCGCAGAGCGATGCCGGACCCTGCTGGCTGGTGACGCTGCGTGGTGCTACGCACGTCGATCCTCCCTGGGGTGCGAAGCGCTGGAAAACGCCCAGTTTAGGGGCATCTGGGCGACACTTTTGTGGTTATAGCCACCAACATGTCGCCCAAAGCCGCGCATGCGCGTCCTAGAGGGCACCGCCCGGGCGGGCAGCGGCGGGGGACTGGTCGAACTGGGTCCGGTACAGCTCCTCGTAGCGGCCGCCGGCGGCGAGCAGTTCTGTGTGCGTGCCGCGCTCGACGATCCGGCCGTCCTCGACGACGAGGATGAGGTCGGCAGCCCGCACTGTGGACAGCCGGTGCGCGATGACGATGGCGGTGCGTCCGGCCAGCGCCTCGGTCAGCGCGGCCTGCACGGCGGCCTCCGATGTGGAGTCGAGGTGGGCGGTGGCCTCGTCGAGGATCACCACACGCGGCCTCGCCAGGAGTAGACGGGCAATCGTCAGCCGCTGGCGCTCGCCGCCGGAGAGCCGGTAGCCGCGCTCGCCGACTACCGTGTCCAGCCCGTCGGGCAGGGACGCGACCAGGTCGGCGAGCCGGGCCCGGCGCAGCGAGTCCCACAGCTCCTCTTCGCTCGCGCGCGGCCGGGCCAGCACCAGGTTGCCCCGGATCGAGTCGTGGAACAGGTGCCCGTCCTGCGTGACCATCCCGAGGGTGTCGCGGATCGAGTCGAAGGAGAGATCGCGGACGTCCACGCCGGCCAGCCGCACCGCGCCCGAGTCGACGTCGTACAACCGCGGGACCAGTTGTGCCATGGTCGACTTGCCGGCGCCCGATGAGCCCACCAGCGCCACCAGCTGACCCGGCTGGACCCGGAACGAGACGTCCCGCACGACCGTGACTCCGCCGCGCTGGTCGAGCTGCGCGACCTCTTCCAGCGACGCCAGCGAGACCTTGTCCGCCGCGGGGTAGCCGAAGTTGACACTGTCGAACTCCACCGACACCGGCCCGTCCGGAACGCGTACCGGGTCGGGCTTCTCCTGGATGAGCGGCGGCAGGTCGAGGATCTCGAAGACCCGCTCGAAGCTGACCAGCGCGCTCATCATCTCGACGCGGGCGCTGGCGAGCGCCGTCAGCGGGGCGTACAGGCGGGTGAGGAGCAGGGCGAGCGACACGACGGCGCCGGGCTCCAGCTGCCCGCGCAGGGCGAAGAAGCCGCCCAGCCCGTACACGACCGCGAGCGCAAGCGCCGAGACCAGCGTCAGCGCCGTGACGAAGATCCACTGGGCCATCGCCGTGCGGACGCCGATGTCCCGGACGCGGGCGGCGCGCGCGGTGAACTCCGCGGACTCGTCCGCCGGCCGGCCGAACAGCTTCACCAGCGTGGCGCCGGGCGCGGAGAAGCGCTCGGTCATCTGGGTGCTCATGGCGGCGTTGTGGTCGGCGGCTTCGCGCTCCATCCGGGCGAGGCGGTTGCCCATGCGGCGGGCCGGCAGCACGAACACCGGCAGGAGGAGCAGCGCCAGCAACGTGATCTGCCAGGAGAGGCTGAGCATCACGGCGAGCGTCAGCGCGAGCGTGACCAGGTTGCCGACGACGCCGGACAGCGTGTCGCTGAACGCGCGCTGCGCCCCGATGACGTCGTTGTTCAGCCGGCTGACGAGCGCGCCGGTACGGGTGCGGGTGAAGAACGCGATGGGCATCCGCTGGACGTGGTCGAAGACGGCGGTGCGCAGGTCAAGGATCAGGCCCTCGCCGATCCGCGCCGACAGCCAACGGGTGACGATGCCGAGCCCGGACTCCGCGATCGCGATGACGGCGATGAGGACGGCGAGCCCGATGACCATGCGCTCGTCGCCGCTCTTGACGATCGCGTCGACGACCCGCCCGGCGAGCACGGGCGTGGCCACGGCCAGCACCGCGCCCACGACGCTGAGTAGGAGGAAGGTGATCAGCTGGCGTCGGTGCGGACGGGCGAAGCGGCCGATCCGCCGGAGCGTGGCCACGGAGAACGGCCGCCGCTCGTCTTCGGCGTTCATCGCGTGGTATAGCGACATCCACGCGGTCACTTCCATGTCCATGAGGCACTCCCCAGCCAGCTGCCGTTGCTTCTGCCAGCCAAGCACTCCGGTGTGACACATGCGCGAGATATCTCGCCGCGGCCTCCTCGGTACAAACGTACGGAGGAGGTGCCCTTGGCTGATCAGGCAGATACCGCGCAGTAATTGCAACGAACGCGCGATCCTCGGCGATCATCGGCGTTCATCGTCGGAAGGACCTTCGTGATCACGTCCCTGCAGCGCCGTGCCGCTGGCACACCCGCCCACGTCCGCCCCCTCACGCGCGCCGGCTGGACGGCATGATCCGGGCCCGCACGATCGCCCTGGTGCTGCTGGTTGTCGGCGCTGGCCTGGCGCTGCTCGGCGTCGCGTACGGCGTCGAGGGGCTGACCACGTGGGACGGGGAAGCCTGCCCGGCAGTGTTCGGCGACGACCGGCTCATCAAGATCCTCAGTGGCAAGGACCCGGAGTGCGACCCGATCCGGGAAGCGCAGAGCACCCGCGTCTACGCGCTGCTCTGGATCGGTGGCGTGATCCTGCTGGGCGCGGCCGCGGCGTGGGGCACCCGGTTCGTCCGGCCGGCGCGGGTCCGTGTAGAGGCCTGACGGCCGGCCGGCGGATGGCTAAGGTCCCCGTCGAGCGAACCGCCCGTGCCGACCTCCTCACCGTCGGGGTGGCGGCACTCGTCAGCATGGTGCTGTCGCCCATCACGGTCATCTGGGCCGTGGTGGTGAGCGTCCCGGTGGCGCTGGCCTCCTGGATTCTGAGCCGCACGGTCTGGCCGCGCGCCCGCACGGTCTGGCTCGCGGCGCTGGGCGTGCTGCTGGGCACCGTGCCCTACTTCGTCCTCGCCGTAGTGCAGGCGTTCGCGAACTGAGGACGGTACCTTGGTACCGTGGTAACAGTTGAGCGAGTGCAGACCGGGTTGCGGATCGAGCGGAACCTGCTGAAGGTCCTCAAGGGCTTGGCGGAGTATCTCGACCTTTCCTTGGGCGATCTGGTCGAGGGCGTCGTCCTGCACGCCTTCGAAGGGAAGGCGCCGTTCACGCCGGAAACGCTGGCGAAGATCGCGCAGCTCAAGGCGGTCTACGGGCTGACGCTGGCCGCCTCCGACGCGCACCGTCTCGAGGAGGGGTAATGGCTTCGACCAAGACGGGTGCCCAGTACACGCTCGCCGGTACGTTCGCGGTCGCCCTTCCTCCCGAGGAGGCGTTCCGGCTGTTCACACCCCAGGGGGAGCAGGACTGGGTCGAGGGGTGGCTGCCCCGCTTCTTGACCGGCGCTACTGACGACACGGCGCCCGGGACCGTCTTCGAGACCGACGCCCATGGCACGACCACCACCTGGATGGTGCTCGACCGCGAGTGGGGCCGCCGTATCTCCTACGCGCGCGTCACCCCGACCGTCCGCGCCGGAACAGTCACCGTGGTCGTCGACGGCGCGAACGGGCACAGCGACGTGCGCGTCACCTATGAACTCACGGCGCTGACCGACGCGGCCGAGCCGGAGCTGCGCGAGTTCGCCGCCGGCTATCCGGCGTTCCTGCGGTCGTGGCAGGACGCCATCGCAGCCGTCCTGCGGCATAGGTAAGAGGGCCCGCAAGCCCCGGCGAACCGGGACCCGCGAACCCACTCTGATGTTCGACTACCCGTTGCGGTGGCACGTCACCAGGTCGTCGATGGCGCGGCCGAGCAGGCCGTACTTCTCGCTGTAGGCCACCGGGAAGACGCCGGGCGGGTCAGCGGGCCGGTTGACGTCGGTGTAGCGGTCGCCGAGGTTCGAGTGGATCACGACGATGAAGCTCCGGCGCGCCTTGCCGGGCAGGTTGTGCACGATGCCGGCGTCGTTACCGGCGGTGTCGACCAGGCCGGTCTTGTGCAGGAAGCGCACCTCGGCCTCGTCCTGGCAGGGACGCACGTCCTGGCCGTAGACGCGGTGGTCGACCTTCACGGTGCCGTCGGCCTGGTTGATCCACCGCTCGGGCGTCACCTGCGGGATACCCGGCGCCGGGTAGGCGCGGCCGCACCAGTTGGTGGTCGATAGGACCTGGTTGAGGCCCTGCTCGCCCAGCGTCTTGAGGTAGAACGCCCGCGAGGAGTCGCTCAGCAGCGCCTTGGTGACGCGGGTGCCGTCCGGCGCCGTCCAGAGCGTGCCGGGGCCGCCGTTGATGATCAGCAGCAGCTTCGCGGTGTCGAGCGCGTTCATCTGGGTGTTGCCCCAGCCGCCGCCGTCGACCGGCCGGGTCTTGACCAGCTGCAGCATCGGCAGGCCGAGATCCTTGAACTGCTGGTTGAGCGGGTCGATCGCGTTCTTCTGGTGCAGCAGCTTGATCAGCGCGCAGGTCGACTCGTTCCGCGACACGGTCTGCATCTCGTCGAAGAACTGCCGGATCGGCTTCGTGACGTTGAGGCCGCAGGCCGTGTTCGGCGCGCCGGTGCGGTCGTAGGCGTAGTCCTCGTCGAGGGAGATGACGCCGCGGTCGACGAGCTGCAAGATACCGAAGCCAACCATGAGCTTGAGCACGGACGCCGGGTAGGCCGACATGTAGTCGATCGGTGCGTTCTCGCGCCCGGGGATGGCGTCCACGGTTCCCTGGCCGCCGTTGTTGTCCCACTCGGCATCGTCCCACTTGCGCCAGCGCACCTGGTCCGTGGCGATGTTCCGGTCGAGCGGTACGATCTTGCCGCCCGGGTACTGCGGGCTGAGCAGCACGTTCGCCGCCGACAGGGTACGGCCGTCGCTGGCCAGCTCGATGACGGCGGCGTCGACGTTCGGGGTCTGGTGGATCGGCGCCGCGGCGGCGGCGGGTGCGAAGGTCCGCGCGCCAAGCCTCGGCGTGGCCTCGTAGCCATCGTCGCTCTTGGCGGCGATCCGGGCGGCGGCGGCCGTGCCCGGAGGAGCCTTGTCGATGACGTCCTTGAAGTTCTGCTCACGGATGGCGTGGCGCAGCTCCGCGGCGAGGCGGTAGCTGCGCCAGTTGCCATTGCCGTCGGCGTCGCTCGGTTCCGCTGCCTGAGCCGAGTAGATGAGGCCGCTAGCCAGGACCGCGCTCGCGGTCAGGCCGGCGAGCACGCCTAGGCGGCGTCCGGACAGTGTCATGCATCCTCCTGCGTTTCGAAGATCCCCGTGGCACGACAGAGGTCGTAGATGTGCGGTGGTGAGCCGAACTACCTGGTCCGGCCTCGTCGGAACGGTCGGAGCGTATCTGGGCGGCGCCACCACCTCAGCACGCTACGTACCGGTTTGCGCTATTCAGCAAGAAGGCCAGCGCAGCCGGGGCCACGGCAGCGCTGGCCTGCGGTTATGCACACACAGCGCCGGCCGGGAGCTCTCGCTCCCGGCCGGCGCTGTCGTACGTCGGGGGTCAGCCCACGCGCTCGATCCGGGCCCGCCGGATGAGGAACTTGCCCGGCTCGCGGACCTGCTCGAAGGCCGCGTTGTTGAGCAGCGTGCAGCTGCCGGATACGCCGGTCACGCTCACCGTGGTCGACTTGTTGTTGTCGAGGTTGGTGACCTTGAGGCGGGTGCCGGCCGGGAACTGGTTGCTGGAGGCAGCCGGGGCGCCGCCCTCACCCGAGAGCGTCACCGTGGAGCCCGCGCAGACGACCTGACCGCTGGCGCCGCCGTTGTTCTGCGGTGCGCCAGCC
>Ga0184623_10000141_pt1 | contig 28842 bp, 37 predicted proteins | sample PLM1_100_b1_FD_133138 | JGI IMG/M metagenome (GOLD analysis project Ga0184623, IMG submission 133138) | Groundwater sediment microbial communities from an aquifer in East River, Colorado, USA - PLM1_100_b1 | ecosystem: Environmental > Terrestrial > Soil > Riparian zone | place: USA: East River... | reverse complement strand
TTCCCGCAGCACCTTCTGGTCGGGAAGAACGAGACCGAGATGAAGATCACGCTCTCGATCGGCGACGGCCACAACGCCGACTGCCCCGACCAGATCCTGTGTCCTGGCCGGCACTCGATCTTCAAGATCCTGGGGGCCGACGAGGCGGACAGCACGAGCGTCGGGACGAACCCGATCGGGTGCGTCTTCTCCGAGTACTCGCTGATGGACCCGAAGGCGTGGAACTTGACGCGCCCGATCCTCGCGGAGAACGGCGGCTGGGCCGTCTTCGTCTACACGCCCCGCGGGAAGAACCACGGCTGGACGCTCTGGAAGCACGCGCTGAAGTCGACCGACTGGTTCGCGTCCCTGAAGACGTGCGACGACACACGACGCGACGCCCAGGACGAGAACGACACGGTCGTCATCTCGCCGAAGGCGATCCAGGACGAGCGCGCCTCCGGGATGGCCGAGGAGCTGGTGCAGCAGGAGTTCTACTGCTCGTTCGAGGGCGCCCTCCTCGGGGCGTACTACTCGGACCAGCTGAAGGCCGCCTACAACGAGGGCCGCGTCTGCCGGCAGGAGTACGACCCCAAGTACCAGGTCGACACCGCCTGGGACTTCGGGATCGACGACGCGACCGCGATCTGGTTTACGCAGACGATCGCCGGCAAGTGCCGCGTCGTAGACTACCTGGAGTCCTCGTCGCACGGCCTCGGGTGGTACATCGAACGGATGCGCCTGAAGCCCTACGCGTACGGACGACACTACGTGCCGCACGACGCGAAGGTCCGTGAGTACTCGACCGGGAAGACCCGCGTGCAGTTCGCGCAGTCGATGGGCGTGACGCTCGAAGCCGTCCCGAAGCTCCCGATCGAGGACGGGATCAACGCCGGCCGGATGCTGCTGCCGCTCTCGACGTTCGACGACACCGAGAACGACTCGCTCGTGGTCGAGGAGCACCAGGGGAAGTCGGTCCTGTACGAGGGCTGCTCCCGCGGTCTGGCCGCGCTCGCGTCCTACTGCCGCGAGTTCGACGAGAAGAACGCGACCTGGCGCAACGTCCCGAAGCACGACTGGGCCTCCCACGGTGCGGACGCCTGGCGAACGCGCGCGGTCGCGTGGCAGGTCAATCTCGGCGGGACCGTCCAGGACTGGGCCCGCACGCTCCACAACATGCACGGTCCGCTCGAACAGGAGCAGGCAGAGACATTCACGCCGCCATCGCGGCGGCTCGGCGCGAACACGCGCGAGCAGGTCGCGGCGCAGACCGAGGTCGAGCGCGGCGACGACTGGTGGAGATAGACCGATGCCTCTCAGCAAGTACTACGGCGGTCACGGCTCGAAGGTGATGAAGAGCATGACGAAGGAGTACGGCGCGAAGAAGGGCAAGAAGGTCTTCTACGCGACCGCCAACAAGCGCAAGGGCAAGACGATCGCGACGAGCGGGAAATGATCCGAAGATACGTCTACAACCAGGAACTCGATCGCGTCGTTGAGATCGAAATGAATCGGCTCGGAGTCGCCGAGTTCCGTAAGCTCGATATCCGCAAGACACGCGAGGGCGCGCTGGAGCGCGCCGACCGTAGAGAGTGGTCTCACAACAAGTTCGGCACCGAGCTTCGGTGGAAGGAGTAGGACATGGCTGCGAAGGTGAAGGGTCTCTTCCGAGTGAGCGCACAGGACGCGACCACGGTGACGTTGCTGCCGGTGGCCGGCGACAAGACCGTGCCCGACCTGGCGGACAACATCACCCAGATCGTGGTGACGTTCACCGCGCGCGACTCGAAGTACTTCGATATCGTGAACCGCGTGTTCAACATCGACTTCGAGAAGAAGTAGGACGCGATGGCCGGCAAGATCAAGCATAAATTCCCGTCGCCCGTCGCCGACGAGGGCATCGCGACCGAGGTTGGCCCGAACGAGTGGAACGACTCGCTCGCGATGTCCGAGGGCACCGATGGCGACATTCCAGTTCGGCGGACGGCCCTCGCGGACGGCTGGGAGCTGATCAAGCTCGGCGCGAGCCCGCTCTGGGTAAAGTCGAACGACGTCGGCAACTCCGGCACGAGCGAGACCGACCTTCACTCGTACACGATCCCGGCCGCGCACTTCAACGTCAACAACCGCGCGATCCGCCTGTCCGCCTGGGGCGCCTTCACTGCGAACGCGAACACGAAGACCATCCGCGTTCGGTTCGGTGGCGGGACCGCGATCGTGATCAATCCGGTGACGGCCGCGCCGAACGGCTCCCGCTGGTCGTTGGCGGTCGTGATCGTCCGTCGCGCGAGCAACGACCAGGAGCTTCTGTTCGAGTCGAAGGTCGCACTCCTGCACGAGACGAACGGGCGCCAGCTCCAGACCGAGACCGACTCGGGCGCACTCGTCCTGAAAGTCACCGGCCAGTCCGGGACCGCCGGCAGCGACATGACGATCAACGGCTCGATGGTCGAGTACCTCGGGTAGAGATGCTTCCAAAGAACGCGCGCTCCTTGGAGCAGCGCAATACGGAAGCCAGCGAGCGCAATGCGACGCTCGTCGCGCAGCAGGCAGAGGCGGCGGCGCTCCTCGCCGCGAACAGCGCGATCCTTCTGATCTGGATCGAAATCAAGAACATTGTGGAACGGATCGCGGTGAAGCTCGAAGAGCAGCCGGGACCGCCCTAAAAAGGAAACGACCATGGCGAACGTACTGACGACCCCCGGGACACTGATCCTCGATACGGCCGCCACGATCTACGCGACCGGCGTCAAGGTGAAGATCCGTGGGTTCGTGTTCACCGGCACAGTCCTGGAGCTACAGAACGGCGCGGCGGCGCCGGTGCTGCGTATGTCAGCAAGCGGCGCACTATGGTGCGGCGAGAAGCCGATCGTCATCAGCGGCCTGATCATCAACGCCGGCATCGTAGGTACCCTCACGATCTGGCTCGGATAGTTTCTCGTGGCGACACGGAGCCACGTCCGGCACGTCGTCGAAGGGAAGTCGAACATCGCGGTCTGCGTCGTTGAGTGGTCGGGCCTACTGGCGGGCGATGTCGGCGAGTCGCTGGTGGTGCTTCCCCTCGCCGACATCACGGTCCAGGTCCTGGGCGTACCAGGAGGCTCGACGATCCTCTTCGAGGGCTCGTGCGAGTACCCGGTCGTGACGACGCGTGTACAGATCCGCGACGGCTTCACGGCCCTCGCGATCAGCTTCGCGGCCTCGCCCGGGATGGCGCAGATCGGCGATGTCCCGACGAGCCTGCGGCCGCGCGTCGTTGGCGGCGACGGCACGACCAACTGGGCCGCCTGGCTCTGCGCGAAGGGAGATCTGTAGTGCAGTGCCAAAGAAGCCCAAGAAGCCCAAGAAGAAACTGATGGGCGCGAGCGGGACGGCAGTTCTGAACTTCGGCGCGACGCCGGTCGACGAGGCCTCGATCGTTGTGACGGGCCAGGCCGGGATCGCGGCGGGCTCGCACGTCGAAGCGTTCTTCATGCGAGAGACGTCGGCCGACAACAGTCTCGAAGAGCACGAGGAGGCCGCCGCACTCTGTGGGCTCGTCTGCGGCGCGATCGTCGCCGGCACGGGCTTCACGATCTTCGCACACACCTTGGCGATGCTCGGCATCGGCCAGTTCAACGTACGGTGGGTCTGGGCATGAGCTGGTTGCATCGAGTTCTCGGTAAAGACGGCACGACCCAGCTTGGGGTCGATCCTACCCACTTCGCTGCTCGGATGTCGGGACGCCCCATGCACCTCGGGGTCAACGGCGCCGCGTACGCGCTCGCGGTCAAGAGCGGCATCATGGCCGCCGGCATCGGAGCCAACGCCGAGATCTTCCAGATGCGCTGGACGAACGGCGCCGGTTTCAAGATGCTCCTGCGGTCTATCGTCGTGAATATCTATCGGGCCTCAGCGACGGCCTTCGCGTCTGGAACTTTCAACGTGACAGCGACCCACGCGCGTGCCTGGTCGGCCGATGGCGGCGCAGGCGTCGCTGTCGTCATGAGCACCAACAACACGAACAAGAAGCGGACGGACTTCAATCTCTCGAAGTTCTCCGATACGGGCATTCGTCGCTCGGACACGGCGGCGTTGACCGCCGGGACCAAGGTGCTCGATACCAACGAGTTCGCGCAGATTGGTGGATATACGGGCGCAGTAGCTCCTGCGGCCACCGTCGAGGTCGCGCCCTCGATCATCGCGCCAGGGACGTACCTGTGGCAGCGGAACACGCACGACGAGTACCCGGTCCTGTACGAACAAAACGAGGGCCTGGTGATTCGCGTGACGGTCCCAGCGACCGGCACGTGGGGCTACACGCTCGGCGTCGAGTGGAACGAGCTTGATCCGACCGAAGCGGACGGGTGGGCGTAAAGTGTGTCGCTCCTTCTCGCGCTTCTAGGGGGCGGACCACCGCCGATTGAGCTCGCGGGAACGATCCCGCTCTCGCTCTCGTTCGCAGGCGCGCTGACGACGCAGATCCAACTGGTGGGCGCGGTCGGTATCACGCTCGCGCCGGCCGGCTCACTGACGACGGCCATTCAGCTCCAGGCCGCGATCGAGATCGCACTGAACGCGACCGGCAGCATGACGACGGCCATTCAGCTCGTTGCCGCCGTCCAGATCGCGCTCGCGAAGGCCGGCGACCTGACGACCGCGATCCAGATGGCGGGCTCGGTGAATATCGCGCTCGCGATCGCAGGCGCGCTGACGACACAGATTCAGATGCAGGGCCTGATCCCGATCGGGCTCATGGTGACTGGAGACCTGACCGCACCGGGTCCACCTGGCGGCGGCGACGTGACTCGATACATCGTGAACTATAGGAGACGACGGTGAGCGCTTCCGACTACATCGAAGACAAGATCCGCACACACCTGATGCGGACCGGCACGTGGGCGAAAGACACCACGCGCTACATCTCGCTCCACACGGCCGACCCCGCCGACACGGGCGCGAGCGAGGTCTCGGGCGGCTCCTACGCGCGCGTCCAGCGCGATGCGGCCGACGCCAACTGGTCGGCGGGCACTCCGACCGATGGCCTCACGGACAACGTCGCGACCATCACGTTCCCTTCACCCACGGCCAACTGGGGCCTGATCACGCACGTCGGACTGTGGGACGCGGCAACCGTAGGGAACTTCCTCGGTGGCGGCGCCCTGGCGGTACCCAAGAACGTCAACGGCGGCGACGCCGCACCGAGCTTCGCGATCGGCGCGCTCGACGTCATCGTGTCCTGATGCCCGACATCAAGACGAAGTACGGGACCGGCGGCCAGGTCATCACGATCACGCTCGCCCCTGGCGGGGTGGGGCTGGCGAGCGGATCAGCGCGCGAGTCCCTGCTCGTGGACAACACCACGAACCTGTTCCTGGACGCGCTCGTCGGGGTGAAGGTGAAGTTCGCGAACACCGCCCCAGCCGGCGACAAGCGCCTGTACATCTACGCGGCCGGCGTCTGGCGGACGTCGTCCCTCGTGTGGCCGGACGCGGTCACGGGCGCGGACGCCGCAATCACGCTGAACAGTCCGACGCAGTTGAAGCTGATCGGCGCGATCGAGGCCGCACAGAACCTCACGCGCATCAGCGAGCCCCTGTCGGTCGCGCAGGCGTTCGGCGGGCTCCTGCCGCCGTCCTGGAGCATCGTTCTCCTGAACAGCAGCGGGGCGGCCCTCTCGACTACCGAGAGCGATCACTTCGTGGAGTACATCGGCCTTCTAGCGTCGAGCCCGTAACGCCGTGGGGATCGACATCCTCACGAAGGGCTGGAGCTTCATCCCGCCCGTCGACGCGCGCCCGGTACGTGGTCACTCGCTCTGCCCGAAGTACGGCTTCCTGCTGGGTGGGCGCACGATCGACATCGTGACCAACATCGAGGCATTGCTCGCCGGCACGCAGGGCTCGACCCTGTACTCGCCGACGTCGGCCCGAGGGTTCGCGGGCCAGGCGCGGGAGCACAGTGCGACCACGGACTTCGATACGCTGGGGCTCGATAGTCTGGTCCTGCCGCTGGCCGATATCTCGATCGTGCTTGGGTACCAGAAGACCGACGCGACCGCACGCGGCTCGGTCGCGTTCGGGACAGCGACAGGTACCACGTCCGTGTGCGACGGCTACATCCCGTTCAGCGACGGCATCACGTACTGGGACTACGGCGGTACGGCCGGCACCAACCGCCTCACGGTCGGCGGCCTGACGTTCGGTGACGACATCTGGGCATTCACGCAGGGCGCCCGAGGCGCCGAGATCTGGCAGAACGGAATTCTTCGAGCCAGCAACGCTGGCGTGAATACACGCGTCCAGGGCGGGACCCAGTTTCAGCTCGGGAAGAACAACTCGCAGGCGTCCGACCTGGCGAAGTGGAAGTTCTTCTGGATCTACCACCGGCAGCTCCAGATCCCGGAGATCGCGCGTATCACTATGCACCCCTTCTGTTGGGTTGCGCCGAGATCATAGATGATTCCGAAGACGCTGCTGTTCAGTAGCGACATTTTCTCGGCTGAGGTTCCCGTCACGGTGACGCTCGCGGGCGCCCTGACGACCGACATCCAGCTCGCGGGCGTGATCACGATCGCACTGTCTCGGGCTGGTGCGCTGACGACCGCGATCCAGATGCAGGGGGAGATCGGTATCGACGTGTCGATCGTGCCGGAGGACCTGAAGACCGCGAACAAGGCGAAGCGACTCGACGAGTGCGGCCACCCGCTCTTCACGAAGTGCGGTAGCTGGCTCACCAACTAGGAGAGGGACGCACATGACGCTCTGGCAGAAGATCGTATTCATCCTGCGCGACCAGCGCGGGTTTGGTGGTGGCGGCGGATACAAAGCACCGGCTCCTGCGCCCCCGCCCCCGACCGAGGAAGACCCGGCCGTGCAGAAGCGCAAGGCCGCGCGACTGAGCCAACAGCGGTACGCGCAGGGCTTCGCGTCCACGATCGCGACCGATCGTAGCGCCCTGGGTGGCACCTCGACGCCGTCGCCGACTGGCTCGGTCGAGAAGCTCGGCTAAAGCATCGTGGCGATCCAGGCGGGGGCGATCAACCGCAAGGCGGTCGTGCTCGACGACCTTGCGATGCGCGAAGAGGCGCAGCTGCACACGAAACGCTGGGCGTCGATGTACTCGGATCTGTCCACGTGGCTCCGTACGTGGCAGGAGCTGACCGAGTTCATCATGCCGCGCAAGGCGAACGTGAACCTCAATCGCACGCCGGGCCAGACGCAGACCGAGCGCCTGCTCGACGCGACCGCGGTCCATGCGAACGAGCTCCTCTCGGCCTCGATGCAGGGCTCACTCACGTCCGGCTCGGTGAAGTGGTTCTACTACCGCCTGCGCGGCCTGGAGTATGGCAAGGACACCGAGACCGACAAGTGGCTCGATCAGTCGGGCGACGCGAGCTACGACGAGCTGAAGCAGTCGAACTTCTCGGCCGAGTCGCACGAGTTCTACGCCGACCTGGGCTGCATCGGGACCGCCGCGATGTTCATGGCGCGCCGGAACGCGAAGCCGGGCCAGCCCTGGACGGGCATGCGCTTCAAGACGCTCCAGCCTGGCTCGTACTGTATCGACGAGAACGACGAGGGGATCGTCGACACGCTGTACTACAAGTTCTCGCTGACCGCGCGCCAGGCCGTCCAGAAGTGGGGCGTGCGCGCGCTGCCAGAGCAGATCCAGGCCGCGTACGCGAAGGAGGTCGACAAGGACAAGCCCTTCGAGTTCCTGCACTGCGTGTTCCCGCGCAAGGACTCGTACTCGCGCGCGTACGGGAAGGACAAGGACCGGCTGCTCGGACCTGACCGGCCGTTCGCGTCCGTGTGGCTCTCGCTGGAGGGCCCGCGCATCCTGGAAGAGAGCGGGTACTTCGAGTTCCCGTTTGCGGTCGCGCGCTGGACGAAGACCTCGGGCGAGAAGTACGGTCGTTCGCCGGGCTTCACCGCGCTCGCGGACATCAAGACCCTGAACAAGCTCGTGGAGCTGAAGCTCCGCGCGCTCGCGAACATGGTGTACCCGCCGTTGAAGGTGCGCGACGACGGCGTCCTCGGGGTCGTGCGGCTCTCGCCGGGCGGGCTCACGCACGTCCGGGACATGGAGGCCGTCGAGGCCATCATGATCAAGGGCGACATCAACACCGCCGTCCTGAACGAGGAGAAGCTCCAGCAGGCTATCCGGCGGATGTTCTTCGCGGACCAGTTGCAGCTTCAAGAGGGGCCGCAGATGACGGCCTACGAGGTCCAGGTCCGGTACGAGCTGATGCAGCGTGTGCTTGGTCCGACGCTCGGTCGACTGGAGGTCGAGTACCTCGGGCCCGTGATCGAGTTCGTGTACCACACGCTGGAGCGTGCGAAGCGCCTGGAGAAGATCCCGCCGACGATGGCGAAGGCGCTCGACAAGAAGGGCAAGAAGTTCGACATCGAGTACGAGGGCCCGCTCCAGCGCGCGCAGCGGCTGGGCGACGTCGTGACCGTGCAGCGGTTCTTCCAGGTGGCGCTGCCGATCGTCGAGGTGGACCCGGAGGCGCTCGACAACCTCGACACGGACGCAGTGTTCCGCATCCTGGCGAAGCAGACCGGTGCGCCACCGGCGATCATCCGCTCGATCGAGGAGCGCGACAAGCGGCGCCAGGAGCGGCGCCAGCAGCAGCAGCAGGCGCAGCAGCAGGCGCAGGCCAACGAGACCATGAAGGCCGGCGGCGCGGCCGCCCCGATGCTCAAGGCGCTGTCCGAGGCGCAGATCAGCGGCATCCTGCCGCAGGGCGGGATGACAGGCCGCGGTGTTCCCACCGGCGGCGTAGGGAGATAGTGTGGAGAACGCGCAGGCGCCCACGAACGACCAGGACCCGAAGGAACAGACCGAGGCGCTGTTTCGCCTCACGGTGTTCGCCAACTTCTTCAACAGCGTCAACGGGCGACTGATCATGGAGTACCTCCGCGAGTCGCTCGACGGCAGCACGTACCGATCCGACCCGTATGAATCTGCGTACGCGGCCGGCCGGCGTTCGGTGTACCTCAACATCTTGCAGGCGGTCGGGCAAGGCATCGCAGTCATGGAGGCGCCCGAACCGAAGCGCGTCCATCAGGCGAAGGCCGAGCTTCCCGCCACGATCGAGGAGCTCTAACGTGGTCAACGAGAATCCCGCAACAGGGACCAGCGGCAACGAGCCCGCGGTAGTCGAAGGCAACGAACCCGTCGTAACGCCGCAGCCAGGCACGAAGCAGGTCGGCGAGTCCTGGGTGCCGGAAGATCTCCGGTCCCACAAATCGCTCACGAAGTTCAAGACACCGGGCGACGTCGCGAAGGCGTACGTCAACCTGGAGGGGATGCTCGGCAACCGGATCGCGATCCCCGGCGAGAACGCGACGGCCGAAGAGAAGTCCGCCTTCCGCACGAAGCTGGGCGTGCCCGACAAGGCCGAGGCCTATCCCGACCCGGACAAGATCGAAGGGATGCCTGACCTGGACGAGAAGCTCGTCGGGAACTTCAAGCAGGCGGCCCACAGTGCCGGCCTCGGTCCCGCACAGGCCAAGTTCCTGATGAACTGGTGGATCGGCCTGGAGCACGCCCGCAACACCGAGAACGTCGCGCTGGTCGAGCGCGCAAAGAACGAGGGCACGGCCAAGCTCCGTGCGTCCTGGGGCGCCGCCACTGGCGAGAACATCGGGCTCGTGCAGCGGCTGATCGCCGAGACCGGCGACGAGGACCTGAAGGAGGCGCTCGAACGTACTGGCGCCGGCAACGACCCCGCCGTCCTGAAGTGGCTGGCGAAGCTCTCGCGTAGCTTCGTCGAGGCCGACCTGATCGACCCGAAGATGGTCGGGACGAGCACGGACGAGGCGAAGGCCGAGATCGAGAAGGTCAAGGTCGCGAGCGCGACCGACAAGAAGCACCCGTACCGGAACGAGAACCACCCCGGCCACAAAGCCGAGGTCGAGCGCGTGCGCGCGCTCTACGAGATCGCGTACCCCGATGTTGCGTTCGACGTGACCGTGTAACTGTTCGCGTAGTACAAGGGCGCTGGCCCCGAAAGGGATAACCGAGCGCCCCGCCGAGTGCGGCGTCACTGCACAGGCGGGCCGGCGTGAGCTGCGAAGCTCTAACCGACAACCCTCCGAGTGGAAGTGGCTGTTCGATGTTGTGAACTACAACCATACCCTGGAGGGTAGACCATGTCTCAGCAGATCCCGACAGCGATGGTCAAGCAGTACCACGACAGCGTGGAGATGCTTGTCCAGCAGGAGGGCTCGCGCCTCCGCAGCACCGTACGGCAAGAGACCCAGAACTCCGAGGAACAGTTCTGGGAGCAGATCGGTCCCACGGCGGCCCTGACGATCAACAACCGTCACGGTGACTCGCCGCAGGTCGACACCCCACACGACCGGCGTCGCGTGACGCAGGAGTTCTTCGACTGGGGCGACTTCGTGGACAAGATCGACAAGGTCCGCATCATGATCGACCCGACCGGCCCGTACACGAAGAACGCCGCGTACGCGCTCGGACGGCGCTGCGACGAGATCATCCTCGCCGCGATGTTCGGTACCGCGTTCACCGGCAAGGACGGCTCGACGTCCGTCACCTTCCCGGCGGGCAACATCGTCGCCCTGAACTTCGGGGGCACCAACGTCGGGCTCACCGTCGCGAAGCTCGTCGAGGCTCGGCGTCTCATGCGCCGCGGCAACGTCGATCTGCGGATGGAGGAGCTCCACATCGCGGTCTCGGCGACGCAGGAGGCCGACCTTCTGAACACCACGGAGGTGACGTCCGTGGACTACAACAGCGTGAAGGCGCTGGTTCGCGGCGACGTCGACACCTTCCTGGGCACCACCTTCGAGCACACGGAGCTGGTGACGCTCGTGTCCACCACCCGGAAGGTGCCGCTGTACTGCAAGAGCGGTCTGCTCTTCGCGCAGAACCCCGACATCACCACGGAAGTGGTTCGTCGATGGGACAAGCGCGGTTCGTGGTACGTCTACGCCATGATGGGCGGTGGCGCAGTGCGGATGCAGGAGCCCAAGATCATCGAGATCGACTGCCTCGACGCGTAAGCGTAGGCAGCGACAGATACGGCGGCGTCCTTCGGGGCGCCGCCAGTCTTCTACCCCAAGGAGGGGAACATGGCAGTCACAGTCGAGAAGTCCACACAAATGACCAAGCTCACGGCCGCTCTGAAGCAGGAGCTGTCCGTCAAGGAGCTTGGCGCGCGGCTCCGCACCGCGCGGTTCGACTTCACTCAGGGCGCCGCAGCGGGCGACGTCCTCTCCACGCAGGAGCTCTGCCGGCTCCCGGCCGGGGCACGTATCCTCGGCAACCTTTCGTGGCTCAAGTACTCGGCCTTCACCGCGACCGCGACGATCGACATCGGAACGCGCGCACACAAAAACGCGCAGACCGGTGTCGCCATCGTCGAGGACGGTGACCGGTTCGTCAAGGACCTGGTGGCTACGGCAGCGGGCCGCACCACGTTCGCGTCCAGCACGCACAACAGCGTGGTCGGCGCTGGCGTGATGGTCGGAGACCAGGACACCGTCCTCGGTGACGTGGACGTGTTCGCCATGAATCGGGTCGCCACCATTCCGGCTGGCGCCACGATCGCGGGCGAGATCGTCTACGTCGTCGACTAACGACGGCGCGTCCTCGCAGTAAAATCTCGGCGGGGGCTGCGGGAGACCGTGGCCCTCGCCTGTTGTAAGGAGAATCGCGTGCCCTTCAAGCCGTCGTCCTGGTCGCCCCGTACGACCGTGCCGGTCCTGGGCGGTACGAGCCTCACGATCGGTCACATGGCGGACGATGGCGTGCTCCTGGTCGCGAGCGCCGCACAGTTCGTCGATGGCCCAGGCGTCAACGACAGCTACGAGATCAACGTCGGGGCCGTCTCGAAGGACCGGGCGCTCACGTGGACGCTCCTGGAGGGCGACCTTGAGATGTTCGCGTCCTACTTCTCGGTCGAGACGCCGATCGGGGTGCGGTATTTCCGTCTCCGAAAGAAGTTCGGACGCTCGTTCTTCATCGCGAACTCAGAGATGTTCGCAGGCTACCTGACGCTCGATCGAAGCGACAACGGGCTCGACTGGTCGCCAGTACAGACGTTCTACTCGTGGCCGCACCTCGCGAGCGTCGGCGCCGGCCGCGCCTCGAACACGTACGGAATGAACTACCTGCGTCTGCCAGCCTCCGGCCCCGGCGGCGCGGACGCGGACTGGCTGCGTATCCGGCTGAACGTAACGTCGGACTCCGGCACGCCGGTCGACGTCACCGACTGGTGGCGCTCGGATGACTTCGGCGAAACCTGGGTGCTCGACCGCGCGGAGGCCGGGCCGATGGTGGGCACGACACTCCAGTACATGGAGAAGTCGCCGAACGGCGGCGGACGTCTGATTGCCTCGACCGGCGCGAGCTTGTTCTTCTCGTCGAACAACGGCGTGACGTGGACGGGCGCGGGCGGGTTTCTTCCTGCGAACAACAAGGTCCAGGCGGTGCCGCAGGTCGGGCGTACGTGGTGCCTTATTATGTCGGCGGGCCTTGGGTCGCAGGTGCAGTCCGGGATCTCGTGCGACGACGGCCAGACCTGGTCAGCCGGCGGCACTGCCGGCGCCGCCCAGAACGCCAACCCGGTGCTGATTCGTCTAGGCCCATCGGAGGTCCTGTGCTTCGAGCGCGACTCCGATACGCTCCCGACCGGCGTCCAGATCTTCTACAGCCTCGACGGCGGCGAGACCTGGATCAGCGAGGGGATCGACACACGCATTCCGGGCCTTCAGGCGTCGGTGACGGTGGCCGGGCTCTTCCCGGACGGAATGCCCTTCGTGATCGGCTTCAACCGCGTCGTGCTGGTGAGCGAGGACCGGCCCACTGGGAACTTCAATCAGCGGTCGATCTGTCCGCTCGCGAACGTCGGACTGAAGAAGGCGGGGTCGCCGAACCTGTGCGGACACCCGATGCTACAGAACCCCTGCTTCTGAGGAGTATGGAATGGCCTTCGAGACCGCGAAGCTCGACGTGATCAACGGCGCGCTGCTGCGTATGGGCGGCGAGCCCCTGGCGACCTTCGAGGAGGTCTCCGACCGCGGTACGCTCGGGCGCCAGTGGGTCGACAAGACGCGACGTGAGGCCCTGCGCGCGCACCCGTGGAACGTCGCGCTCGTGCGCGACCAGTTGAACAGCTTTCCGCAGGCGACCCTCACGCCGGGCGCGATCTCCGGGACCAACGTCCTGTTCACCGCGTCCGCGCCGGTCTTCCTGGAGACCGACGTACGCTCCCGCCTGGTCGTCGGCACCGCCACCGGCGGCATCGCCCGCGTCCGTACGTTCGTCGATACGCAGAACGTCCGGGCCGACATCGAGACCAACCTGGCGGACGTCAACCCGATCGCGATCGAGTCCTGGCGGATCGCGCCGGCCTGGCGGTTCGACTTCCGGTTCCCGAAGCCGGCGGGGTACCTGCGCGTGATCGAGGTCGAGGGCCTCTCGGGCCTCACGACGCCCGGCAGCTTCTTCTGGTCCTGGTGGCAGCACCGCGACAACTCGCCGGAGCCAGTGAAGGCCGAGGGCATCTGGCTCGTGACGGACGTCGGCGCGAAGATGAACGTCCAGTACATCGAGGACGTCGAGAACCCGGCGCTATGGGACCCGAACCTCGCCAACACGATCGAGGCCCTGCTCGCGTTCCGCATCAGCTACGGCATGACGGGCTCGCTCCAGGCGGCGAAGACGCACTTCGACGCGTACCAGCAGGGGCTGCGCGAGGCACGCGCCGCGGACGGTCAAGAGGGAACGGCCGACGACTCTGGCTCCGACATGCTGATTGCCGTGCGGATGTAAGGGCGTAGCCTCGTGGGCTTCCACCAGCTTCAGTCCAACTTCACCGGCGGGATTCTATCGCCCTACCTGTTCCTCCGCTCGGACTTCAAGAAGTACCCGAACGGCGCGGAGGACCTGTTCAACACCGTCGTGAAGGTATCTGGCGGCGCCGTCCGGCGCGCGGGCACGCAGTTCGTCGCGAAGGCGAAGAGCCGCTCCGCGTTCCAGAAGAGCGCATTCCAGAACAACGCCTTCCAGATGGACCCTACCGGCGCGAAGATCCTCCTGGTGCCATTCATCTTCAACACGCAGGAGGCGTACGTCCTGGAGTTCGGTGCGGGCTACATCCGTTTCTTCCGCAACCGAAAGCAGCTTCTCGGGACCGGCGGCGGCTCCGAGCTCGTACTGAACGGGAACTTCGACACGGACCTGACGTCCTGGACGCTCCAGCAGGACAACGGCGCGACCGTGACGTGGGACACGGGCCACGCGGTGCTGACGCCGGGCGCGGCCGGTACGGCCGGGATCTCGCAGACGATCGCTGGGCTCGACCCCGGCACGACCTACGTGGTGAACTTCACCGCGGGCGGTGTCCAGACCTTCCAGATCGGGACCGCCCTCGGCGCGGGCGACGTGATCCAGGATACGGCAATCACGTCGGGCGACTTCCGGGCCACGTTCGTGGCGCCGTCGTCGGGCACGATCGTGATCTACTGGCGCTCGACCGAGCCCTTCTCGGCGAACACGCTCGACAACGTCAGCGCGCTGTCGGCGCTCCCTCTGGAGCTCGCCACGACCTACACGGCCGCACAGCTGCGCTCACTGCGGTTCGCGCAGTCGGCGGACGTGCTGTACATCTGTCACCCCGAGCAGCCTGTGCGGAAGCTCACACGGCTGTCGGACATCCTCTGGACGCTCCAGGACGTGGTCCTGTCACCGCCCCCGAGCGAGGAGGTGGATCTGGAGCCGGCGACCACGCTGACGCCGGGCGCGACCATCGGCCAGGGCGTCAACTTCCACGCGGGCGCGGTCGGTACGTTCTTCGCGGCGGACATCAATCGACAGATTCACGCGCAGGGCGGGCTCGCGGTCATCACGGCCGTGGTCGATTCGGACGACGTGACGGCCGACATCATTCAGCCGTTTATCTCGACGAACCCGATCGGCGCCGGCCTCTGGTCGTTGGACGGCTCCCCGTCCTCGACGTTGACGCTCGGGGCGGCGGGCCCGGTCAACACCGTCACGTCCGCCACGCTCACGATCGCGGGCTTCCGTTCGATCGACGTCGGCGCCTTCATCCTCGGGCTGGAGGGTATCGCGGAGATCACCGCCATCGGGTCCGACACGGTCGCGACCGTCCGCATCCTGAAGCCCTTCACCGGTACGTCCCTGGTGTCTGGCGCCTGGACCCTGGAGCGTGAGAGCTTCTCGACAGACCTGGGCTTCCCTGACGTCCCGTGCTTCTTCGAGCAGCGGTTCTGGCTATTCAAGGGCCAGGACGTTCACGGCTCGGTCTCGGGCGACTTCGAGAACTTCGCGGGCGGGTCCGACGACGACGACGCCGTCCGGTTTCCGATCGCTGGTCGTGTCGACGTCATTCGGTGGGCGAAGGCCATGAAGAACTTCGTCATCGGCGCGATCGGGTCCGAGTACAAGGTCGATGGCGGCGACTCGACGGCCATCACGCCGACGAACGTCCACGCGGCGCCACAGAGCGACTGGGGCTCGGACCCGGAGCCGGACGCGATCCCAGCGGGGGTCTCGACGCTGTTCGTTCAGCGGGGGCGGCAGAACGTCCGCGAGATGGCGTTCGACTACGCGTCGGACGGCTTCACGTCGCCGGACCTGTGCATCCTGGCGGACCACCTGTTCGGCTCGGGCATCATCCAGCTCGCGCGCTGCGCCTCACCGGACTCGTTCGTCCTGGCGGTCATGGAGGACGGCTCCATGAACTGCGCGACCTACGAGCGCAAGGAGGACGTGGTTGCGTGGACGCGACTCCGTCCCGGTACGACCGCGATGGGTGAGGGCGCGTACCTCTCGGCGTGCGTCATTCCAGCGAAGTGCGGCACGGGCGACGAGATCTGGGCCGCGGTCGAACGCAACATCAACGGACGGGTCGACAACTACATCGAGGTCTTCGACGGGCAGCTGAACACGGACTGCTCGCTCGTCTCCGATGACGGAGACGAGACGCTCATGACGTCCGTGACTGGGTTCGGCCACCTGGCGGGCGAGAGCGTGGACGTCCTCACGTCGGGCCAGAGCTTCTTCCAGAAGGGCGCCTTCCAGGGCAACGCCTTCCAGAAGCGACGCACGACCTACCAGACGACGGTGATCGACGGCTCTGGCGAGCTCACGATCCCCGACCCTGGCGCAGTACGGGTCGAGGCGGGCCTCCACTACGAGAACGAGATCAAGACGCTGCGGCCAGATCCATCGGGCCAGGGCGGTACTGCAATGTTTCAAAAGAAGCGGTCAGCCACGGTCTACATCCGGTTCCTGTGCTCGGGCGGCGCCGGCATCAAGGTGAATGGCGAGCTGGTGAAGCAGACGTCCATCGAGTCCCAGGAGGTGTTCGATTACATGCGGCAGGCGAACCTTGGCTGGGACCGTGACGGCCAGGTGACGATCCGACAGACGCAGCCGTTCGCTATGACCGTCCTCGGCGTGGCGTACAGCTGGCAGGCGAGCGACGGAGATATTCCTTGATCGAGGTGAAAGACGGCCAAGTTGTCGTCACATACACGCCGGGTCAGTGGCCGGTGGGCGTGCTGACGGGCCACGAGGGCGCGAACGGATTTTTTCTAGAGCACGTCATCACGTTCCCGGGCGCGAACGCAGGCGATCTGGTGGGGATGCTCTCACACGGTTTCCAGGTGGCGCGCGAGCGTAAGTACGCGTTCGTCGCGTTTCGCATCGCGAAGGGATACCCGACCGAACGAAAGCTCACAGTCGCGGCACGTTGGTTCGGGTTCACGCTCTACTATGAGGACGACACCATGCGGCACTACGTGCTGCACCTGGAGGCATGATGCAAATCATCCGAATGCCCGAGCACCTGGAGCAGGACGTCCGCGACCTGTACGAGGCCGGCCACCCGGGGTGGGCGCAGCTCCCGACCGACTGGTATGTCGCGAACCCTACGCTGATCGTGATCGAGCCGTATCCTGAGCACGTCGTGGCGTACACGTCCTTCGCGATGAACGTCGCCGACAACGGCGACATCGCGATCATCCTCCAGGACACCTGTGTCGCGTTCCACGCGCGCGGGCGCGGGTACTCACGGATGCTGATGCAGTCCCGGCTCGACATCGGGCGATCGCTCGGCGCGAAGTACGCGATCGGCGTCACGCAGCCGGGCAACGTCGCGATGCTGGGGCTGCTGCGGTCGATGAACTTCCAGGAGATCACGAAGCTGCCGCGCCACTACAAGATGGCCCAGCCGCCGCAGGACGGGATCATGTTCATGTACTTCTACCCGGAGAGCTAAGATGGCGACGATTGCCCTTCTTGCGGTCGCGATCATCGGTGCGGCGGTCTCGGCGTACGCCGCCTACGACGCGGCCCAGAAGCAGAAGGAGAACCTGAAGACCCAGGCGAAGATCCGCGAGGACGACGCCGCAATGACGCGCCTGGCGGGCGAGGCCGCGGCCGCGCGACAGCGCGCGAAGGACAAGAAGCGGCTCGACAGCTTCCACTCGCGCGCGGGCGCCGCGGGCGTGGTCGTGGGCGAGGGCTCCTCGCTGCTCGCCGAGATGGACTTCGCTGCCGACGCGGAGGTCGAGGCGCAGCACCTCCGGTACGGCTACACTCTCAGTGCGCGCGGGAAGGACATTCAGGCGAACTTCCTGAAGCAGCAGGCCGGCCAGATCGACCCCGAGATGGCGGCCGGGATCTCGCTGCTGTCCAGCTCGGGCTCGATCGCGACCTCCTACTACGGCGGTGGTGGCGCTGGCGGCACCGGCAAACAGACCGGCGGCGGCCTGAAGTCGGCGGGAACGGCGGACGATTAAGATGCCAATCTACCCGCGCTACGAGGGCTCGTCGAACGTCGCGTCGCCCGACACGCCCCTCAATCCGACTGAGGACATCCGCTCGAAGCAGCTCGGTCAGTTGGGGCATGCGGTCGAGGGCGCCGGCCTTGCCGGGATGACTGTGGCGCAGAAAGTCAAGAAGCTAGAGCGCGATACGCTCGCGATCGAGCGTTACATGGGCGCCGTCTCGGAGATGGAGGCGTTCGAGGAGACGCTACGCGGCGACAACGCCGAGGACGCGCGCAAGAAGTTCAGCGCGTTCCAACAGAGCCGGCAGGCCGACTGGTACAAGGGGCTCGACAAGGAGGGCTCGTTCGCCCTGGAGACGAAGCTGTTTCCAAAGACGATGGAGTACCAGTCGGGCGCCGCGAAGATCGAGAACCGGTACAAGGTCGATCGCTTCTCCGCGACGCTGATCCAGGGCGAGAAGCAGCTGGTCCAGGGTATCAACCGCGGTCGCGTCCTCGGCGACCCCGAGCAGAGCGACGAGTACAAGACCTTCGCGCAGCAGATCGACAACGGCGTCTCGCTCGGGCTCATCAACAAGGAGGAGGGCGCAAAGCAGAAGTTCCGCGTTCTCCAGAACGGCTCGTACGACGCCGCGTACCGCCTGATGATCGACGCGCCCGAGGAGTACATCAAGCTCGACGACCAGGACAAGAAAGAGAAGGGCGGGACCTTCCTGAAGAACATCCCGGACAAGGAGCGCGCCCAGCTCAAGGGCCAGGCCGAGGAGCGCATCCGCTCGAAGCGGAACGAGGAGTGGTCGATCCTGGAGCGCGCAAACACGCTCCGCGAGCGCAAAGAGAAGGAGCTCCGGGAGGCCGCCGAGATCGACGTCGAGAAGCGCCTCCGCGGCGACAAGGACACGCAGCCGATGACGATCCAGGAGCTGGATATGCTCGGTGGCTCGACCGGCCTGCGTCTACTCTCCGGCGAGAAGTACCGGTTCTACCGGGACGCGATGACGAACAACCTGATCCAGGGCACATACTACGACGAGCCCACGCTCGCGCGCGATCTCGGTCTGCGCGTGGACGGGGTGAACGACTCCGCGTCGAACGTCCAGGAGGTTCGATCGCTGAAGGCCGAGGTCATGAAGGCCGTGACGGACAAGAAGCTCACCTTCAAGACCGGCACCACCTGGCTCCGTGCGCTCGACGAGAAAGAGAAGTCCGAGTCGAGCCCCCTCAATCGCCAGTCGAACGACGCGAAGGCGCTCGTCAAGCAGTGGCTGACGACGACAGGCCCGATGCAGGCGCCGAAGGAACTTGAGAAGGCCGTCCTGGGCGAGGCCCTGACGCTGGTCGTTCGCAACCAGTACAGCCCGAACCCAGAGCCTCCGCTGGAGCTGATCGAGCGCCACCGGGCCGAGTGGCAGTCGCGCGTGGGCGTCCCTGGCCGCCGGACGGTCAACGAGGCGCGCCGCGCCGAGGGGCTCGGTCCCTCGCCGAAGGACGGCGCGCCCGATACCCTGCTCGACACGAAGGCCCGCGCGCTCGGGACGCAGTACCAGCAGATGCCGCCGGGCCCTGCGAAGGACGCGCTGGCCGAGAAGCTCCGGCGGCTGCGCCTGATCGAGAAGCTCCAGCAGGAGAACGCGTCCCGGTTCCCGCCGAAGTCGGGCGCGGAGACAGTCGCACCGAAGTCGGGCGGCGGCTACACGGCCCCCGTCACCAACCCCACACGGGAGTAACGAATGAGCGACAGCAAGATCAACGACTCGTACTACCGGCGCGAGCGCGATGAGCTCGATGCCTGGATCGCCGAGAAGGCCGCCGCGGCGCAGCCCGAGGGCCAGAAGCCTGCCCCGAAGCCTGCGACGAAGAAGCCAGAGGGCCCAGGCCTGGGTAGTCGCCTTGGTGCCGCGATCGAGGGCCTGCCGGACGTCACGGGCCGGCCCGAAGGCACGATCCCGTCGCCTCTGGAGACTGTCGGCGATGTCGCGGTCCAGACCGTGGGCGCGGTCGGTAAGCAATCCAAGGAGGGCGTAGCCCAGCTCGGTACTGCCCTCAGTGGCAAGTCCACGCCCGCCGTCGATCTGCGGGTCGAGGCCGAGGACACGAACCGCATCGGCAACGTCCTCGGCACGGTCCGTGATCTGTTCTTCGGGTCGTTCAGTGCCGCGACGCCGTACAGCGCCGCCGGTGGCCACATGCTCGCCGAGGTTGTCGAGTACCACAACCGGGGCTACTTCACGGACGAGGTCATCAAGGCCCACCTGGCGGACGCGAAGCTCCACTTCCCGGAGGCCGTCCCGTACTGGGAGCGGATGCTGGTCCTCACGCCCGAACAGCGGGCGAACGAGAAAAAAGAGGCCGCCCGTATGATCGGCGAGGTAGGGACCGGGATGGCCTCCGTCTACACCTCCGGCCTGAGCGCGCTGGCGAAGATCGTCAAGTCCGGTGGCGCGGTCGCCAAGGAGGCTACGGCAGCGGGCCGTGTGGCCGCCAAGGAGGCGGTAGGAGCCACCGCGGAGGGTACCGCCCGCCAGGTGACGCCAAAGCGTGTCCCTGGCCTCGCTGAGGCCCCGGGAGAGGCGCCGGTGGGGCCGGCTGGAGCCGCCGCAGAGGCCGCTCCGGTCGTGGGGGCGTCCGCGAAGATGACCCCCGAGCAGTTCGTCGAGCAAATTGCTGCCCCCGGCGCGGAGACGATCCTGGAGCGTGGCAAGCGGGCCCTCCAGACGCCCGAGGTCCAGGAATGGGCCGCCAAGATCTGGGACGAGGTCCGGGGCGAGCGCGGGGCGGTCGGTATGCCGGTCCCTGGCGCCGCCGGCGGGGGCGAGGCGGCCGTCAAGAAGGCCGGGGGCCAGTTCCTGGCCGAAGACGCCTCCGGCACCTGGTTCAACGACCCGAAGACGGGCTCGACGCTGCTGGTCGAAGCTGGTAAGCCAGTCACGCCCGAGGCGATCAAGGCGCACACGGTCGAGAGCCGCGTCCAGTTCAAGGCCCAGGAGATTATCGACCGCACGAACGCGGAGGGCGGCGTCAGCTACAGCGCCACGACCCACGACTTCGCGCCGGCCGACAAGGGCTTTGCGGTCTCCATCGCGCCCGAGCGCGGGATGATGGTCCGTGGCCCGCTGACGGCCGAGGACCTCGGGACGTTCGCGCGTAAGAACGCCGAAGTCCTGTCGGACCCGCGCGCGCACCTAGGCACCTGGAAGGACAACGCCGGCACGACGCACGTTGACATCTCGGTGATCGTTCCAGACCAGGCCGAGGCCATCGCGCTCGGCCGCCAGTACAAACAGAAGGCGATCTACGACTTCGCGAACAAGACCGACATCCCGATTCAGGACGCGACGCAGGGCATGCACCCGATGGGCGCGCCTGCGGCGCCGCTTACGCCCGAGGAAATGAAGATCGCGAGCGAGTACGACGCGGCGCTGCACGACCCGGCCGCGAAGCCGGCGTGGGACGCGCTGATGACGGAGACTGAGAAGCTCTACGACGACATCTCGAAGAAGATCAACATCGAGACGGTCCATGGCGCGCAGCCCTACGGCTCGATCGACGAGCTGGCGGCCGACATGAAGGCCGGCAACCTCAAGGTGTCGGATGTCGGAATCGAGCACCCGTTCTGGACGCCGGAGCAGAACCTTAAGTTCCGTGCGGTCCACGACTACCTCGGGCACCTGAACGGTAACGACTTCTCACTTCACGGCGAATACCAGGCGTTCCTGGCGCAGGCCGAGCACGTCCTGTCGCCGGAGGCGAAGCGCGCGCTCCAGACCGAGGTGTACGGCCAGGCGGCGTCGTACTACAAGAACCAGGCGTTCGGCGAGCAGAAGGCGTTCCTGTCGTCGGAGAACCTGAATCTCCCGCCGGTCGAGCAGCGGCTCGCCGGCCTGGAGGGCGAGCCCGGGATCACGAACGCGCTCGCGCCTCGCACGGAGACCGAGTCGGCCAAGGCCGCGATGCCTGGAGTCGCCGAGACACAGGCACAGGCCCGCGCAGCCTACGAGCAGCTCGCGAAGAACGAGACGGCGCTCAAGGGCCTGTCGGACATTCGTACGCAGTTCCAGGCGATGGTCGAGTCCCTCAAGGGCGACGAGACGCCCACGTTCCTGGAGACTCTACGCCAGATCATGAAGGACGAGACCGGCGCGATCGGCGCGAAGATGCCCGAGACGAAGCGCGCCCTGAAGCTCGCCGCGAAGGGCGAGGGCGGCGCCAACTGGTACGTGGGCGTTCCCGAGGAACTACAGAAGCACTTTGGCAGCGACTGGGAATTGATGTCGAACCTGATCGCGGTCACGTCGCCGAACATGCGCGTCGAGAAGAACGTCGAGTACGCGATCGACGCGTACGCGAAATGGAAGAAGGGGCTCGACCCGGCCCAGATCGGCGCCGACGTCCCGACCGCGTCCGCGTTCACGAAGCGCGCGGTCCAGGGCCTGCTCGAAGGCCAGCCCCTGGAGGGCGTTCTCAAGAGCCAGCTCAAGGTCTACAACTTCGCCCAGGCGCTCAAGGGCGACCGGAACGCGGTCGTGATCGACCGATGGATGTGGGGGATCTTCTACCCGGAGGAGGCCGCCAAGACCAAGGCCACCACCGAGGCCGGCACCTACTCTGGCACGCCCGCGCGGTACGCGCTCGTCGCGGACTGGATGCGGACACAGGCCGCGAAGATGGGGATGCAGCCGGCGGACCTCCAGGCCGCGATCTGGGTCGGTGCGAAGATCGACGCGGGCGATCTTGGCGGGATCAAGCCCCTCCGTGACTACATCGCGGAGGCGATGAAGTCCGGCAAGCTCGAACAGGACGCGTTCGACTTCTTTGAGAACGTCGGCAAGACGATGAACGAGGAGGGCCGTATCAACCTCGCGACCACGATGATGCTCGCGCGGGCCTCGATTGGCGCCACCCTCGGCGGCATGACGGGCGACGACCCAGAGTCGATGGCTCGGAACGCGTTGATCGGGTTCGGTGTCGGCTCGATCGCGTCCGGCAAGACCGCCCGCGCGATCGGGCAGGCGTTCGCCGGCACGAAGCTCCACGGCGCACTCGACGACCTGGCCGCCGTCCTCAAGAGCGAGAGCGGCGCGATGGTGCCTGGCGCGGAGTTCAAGCGCCCGTTCGCTGACTTCGCCAAGAAGCCGGAGCCGCCCGCGCCGACCGTGCGCCAGCTGGACCCGGGGAAGAAGCTGGCGAACGACATCAACACGAAGCTCCAGTTCGCGAAGAAGTTCTCCCGCACGTACGACGACCAGATCGCGGAGTCCCTCCGCTCGAACCGGTTCAGCACGATCGAGGACGTCCTGAAGGTGGACGCCAAGGTCGTGAAGCCCGCCGAGGTCGAGGGCACGATGAAGGACCTGGTCGGGGTTCGCGACTTCGTGATGGAGGATCTCCTGGAGACCTTCGCTCGCGCGAAGCTGTCTGGTGACCCTGCGCTCGCGCGCGAAGCTCGCGCGAAGTACGCGTTCGCTGGGCGTGTGAGTCAGCACGTGACCGACGCTGAGAGCGCCCTCAGCAAGGGCGTTGCTCGTGGCGGCTCGCCGGTGGGCGCGGTCGACATGGAGCGGTTCTCGAAGGACCTGCAAGGGATTGAGGCCGCGATCGAGGGCACGATGAAGGACAGCCAGCTGGTGGAGATGGTCACGCGCCAGGCCGACCGCGCTGCGGCGGCGAAGCTCGCCGAGACGGGATCTCGGTACCCGCAGGCGCTCTGGAATATCTACTACGGCCTGAACCTGCTGTCCTCGCCCCTCACGCACGCGAAGAACGTCATCGGCGACATGGCCGGCCTCGGGCTCGCAATCGCCGACCGCGCGATGGGCGAGCTCGTCGCGATCCCGTTCCACGTCGTGGGCAAGGGCCAGGGGCACGTCCGCTTCGGCGAGACCTACGAGCTGGTGCGCGGCGCCTGGGAGATGGTGGCCGACTCCTTCCGTGCGGCCAAGCCCAAGGGCGCCTTCGGGTACGGCCGCGACACCTTCCGCTCGGGCGAGTCCGCCTTCGGTGACGTCACCAAGGCCGGCGAGCGCCTCCGCATGCTGGGCGCGAAGGTGAACGACGCCGAGCTTGGGGGCCCGCGCGCGCTCGCGAAGGTCGTGGACCTGATGTCCACCCTGGCTCAGAAGAACCTGAAGTTCATGGACGGCACCGACGAGTTCTTCAAGGTCCTGACGTTCAACGGCGAGATTCGCGCGCAGGCGCGCCGGGCCGCGGCGGCCGAGGGCTGGACCGGCAAGGACTTCGCAGAGCGGCTCCAGCACTATATCGACAAGCCGACGACCGAGATGCTGGAGAACGCGCACTACTACGCGCACGAGAACACCTTCACAAAGGCGTTCGACCCCGAGGCCGGCGGCTGGCAGCACCTCTGGGGGGCGGGCGCGACCGCGCAGGCGATCTCACAGACGCCGCTCGTGCGGTTCGCGGCCACGCCGTTCTTCCGTACGCCGACCCGGCTCGCGGAGTTCTCGCTGACGCACACGCCGGGCCTGAACCTGATTGCGGTCCAGACGATGTCCGACATCGCGGCCGGCGGCGCGAAGGCCGACCTGGCGGTCGGAAAGCTCGTGACAGGCCTCGGGGTCGCGGGCCTCACGTTCTACGCGGCGACGCACGGGTACATCACGGGCGCCTGGCCGAAGGACCTGGCGCTCAAGGAGCGGTACAAGGGCACCGGCTGGCGGCCGTACAGTCTGTACAACCCGTGGACCGGCAAGTACTGGTCGTACGCCGGGATCGAGCCCATCTCGACGATGCTCGCGGGCGCGGCCAACCTCGCACAGTACGCGCCGCACCTGGAGGACCACCAGTTCAACACGGTCGTGCAGGCGATGGCGCTCTCGTACAAGGACGGGATCTTCAACAACCCGTTCCTCCAGGGGGCCTCGGACATCTCGGACGTGATCGAGTCGATGAACCGTGAGGACAACGTCGGGAAGATGCTGGAGTGGGTCGGGAAGCGCGCGGCCTCGCTGGTCCCGTTCGGCGCGCTCGGGCGCAATCTCGCCCGCTCGGCCTCCGACGTCGAGCGCGAGACCCGGACGGTGGACGACGCGCCGCCGGAGCTTCGCGAGATGGACACCGTCATCAACCAGTTCCGCCAGACGGTGCCTGGCTGGTCCGACACTCGGCCCGCGAAGATGAACATGATCACCGGCGAGCCCGTCCCGGCCGAGTCGGGCTGGCTCGGGTTCGCGCTCCCGTACCAGATCTCGTCCAACGCGAACGACAAGGTCCTGAACGAGCTCGTGGCACTCGGCGGGGCCGGCCTCCCGAAGGAGGTGCCGCGCGTCCTCGGCGGGAACATGCCGCGGGACAACATCATCGTGAAGGAGTCCGACATCAAGGAGGGCGTCCTGCTCACCGACGACGAGCGGACGGAGTTCACGCGCCTGCTCACGCACGCGAAGAACGACGAGGGACGTACGCTGCACCAGGAGCTGAACCACCAGATGTTCGAGGACAACGAGGACTACAAGGACGCGAGCAAGGGCCGCGACGGCGGTCGGGCCCAGATCATCAAGCAGATCTTCCGGGAGTTCTACATCACGGCCGAGGAGAAGTTCAAGGAGGGCCACCCCGAGGTGGCGAACGTCATCGAGCGCCGGCAGCTGGAGCGCGACCTGGGTCGCCTGCCGTCGTCTATGGAAGACATGAAGGACCCGATGCGACAAATGCTCGAAGAGGACCAGAGGGCCAAATAAAATGGACGCAAACTGGAGTCTAGTACTCGTTGCCGTCGCTGCCGCTATCGCTCCGTCTCTTGTCGCGCTCGGGGCGTGGCGGTCGTCAGACAAGGTCCACAAAATCGTCAACTCTCAGCGAGACATCATGATCGCGAAGGTGACGGCGTTGGAGGGGGAAATTTTGACCTTGAAGGAGTCGATCTTGTCAGCCCGCAAGCGACTTCGAGGAAAGCGACGACACTGATGCAAACGCTCACGCTCGATCGCGCGACCTACCGCGTCTACCTGAACGACGACTACCTCTGTGAGGCCCTGGAGAACCAGAAGCTCCTGATCCCGGCCGGCACCTTCAAGGTCGTCCTGACAAAGTCGGGCCGTGCCAAGAGAGGCACGCTCTGGACGCCGTGGGAGGGCTTCCTCCTGCCCGAGCTCCTCGCGGTGCCTGGCCGTACGGCGATCCGCATCCACGCGGCCAACGAAGAGCACCAGGTAGTGGGCTGCATCGCGCTCGGGATCGACCGCGTGGACGGCAAGCTCCTGCATTCGCGGGCTGCGGTAGAGCTCTACAAGGACAACGTCCTATTCCCACACTGGATCGAGGTGAAGTGATCATGGGCTTCGACATCGCACCGTACGGGCAAGCCATATCGTCGCTCTCGGACCTGGTCTCGGGCGCCATGAAGCGCATCTGGCCAGAGAAGATGGGCGAGCTGGACGCGGCGAAGCTCAAGCAGGAGGTCGCGCTGTTCCTGTTGACGCAGCAGGGGCAGGAGGCGATGAAGGAGTACGAGGACCGCGCGTCGGCGCGCGCGCTCGCGGCGAAGGACGTCGAGAAGGGCAACTGGTTTACGAACGTCCTGGCCGCGACCGTGCGACCGTTCTTCGGCTACGCCGTCATGCTGATGTTTCTCGCGTCGTGGCTCCCGGCGCTGATCCCTGGCGGCCAGACCACGATCGAAATCTCGTCGATCCAGAAGGAGATCATGCTGTCGGTGATCTACTTTTTCTTCGGCGGCCGGGTCGTCGAGAAGGGCCTCGCGATCTGGAAGGGACACGAGCCCAACAAAAACTCAGGAGGGTAACATGGAGTACCTGATCGTTGCCGCAGTGTCCGCGCTGTTGTCCCTCGGGGGCGGCGGCTACCTGGGCTACAAGTACGGGCGCAAGGCCGAGGCAAAGGCCCAGGAGTATCTCTCGAAGCTCAAGGCGTAGCTCACCACGCGCGGCCGCCCGCGTCGAGATACGGCTCGGCCTCTTCAGGCGTCACGACCGTCAAGGAGCCGCCCTCGTACTTCAGCGCGCGCGGTCGCGCTCTCCAACGCACGTCCGCGAACTCGATCGGGGTGTCGTCCGTGAGCCCCGCCAACTCCAGCTGCGCCTTGAGCGACCACCAGGTCAGTTGCGCCTCGGCGGCTGCGGCCGGCGTCGGACGCTCCGGGATCTTCGCTCGGGCGCTCGCTAACAGGACCGCCTTCTCTTCCTCCAGCGCGCGAATATCGTCCTCGCTGAGTGGCATCACTCCTGAACCTCCCACGGCTCGATGTCCGCGTCCGCCCAGTTACAGGCCGCGTAGTGCAGCGGCCCGAAGATCTCTGGGTTATCGGATCGCCGGCTCCCGAGGTATTTCTGCATCTCGTCCTTCTTCGCCTGGGCGGACTTCTGGCAATCGAAAACGCCGAGGATCGCGCTGCCATCGTAGTCGTGGACCGCGACGATGTAGACGGTCGTCATCACTTCTCCTCCTGCTTGCTGTTGAATGCGGCCAGGAGGAGCTCGATCGCGGTACGAAGCTCCAGGTCCAGCGTCGGGTCGCGCAGCGCGGAGATTAGGCGCTTAATCGCCGCACGCAGCCGGTCGGACGTGGCGCTTCGCGCCGCGCGCTTCTCTGCTAGATCCATTTTTCTTTCCGTGCGCGCTCGCAGGCGGCGATGACCGAGGCCGTTATGCGCTCCTCCAGGCCGAGCAGCCACCGGATTGCGTAACGATCAGCGCAGACCGGGCACGGCAACGGGAAGCAGTGCTTCCCGCAGAAGGTGGGCGTCGGCGACGGTGGCGTCGGTGGAGTCGGACGACTCGTCGGCGTCGTTACCGAAGCACCCGTCAGGGGATCGGAAGTTGAGGGCGTCGGGGAGGGGCATGGCGCGTCCATTTTAATGCCGAAAGCCTTCCTTCGGGACGGACACCGGGCCGCCCTCGGAAATCGCGACGTTAAGGCCCAGGACCTTCGTCACAATGCCCTCCGCGCTGCTCTGCGCGCGGTAGCGCGCCGTCCGGCGCGGGAAGATCGCACGAAGGTGCTCCACGACGCGCGCGAACCCGTCGTACAGCCCCGCGTTCTGTGGCGGCGGCCGGTCGTCGTTCAGGTTCCCCTGCTCGTGCGCGTCGATCAGGATCGCGATGCACGCGAGCGCGTTCGCCAGGTGCGGAACACGTGTCTTCGGGTCCGCCCACTCGCCGTTGAAGTACTTCGCGAGGTGGCGGCGCGCGGCAGCGATGTAGACGCTCGTCATCACGCCGGCTACACGCCAGTTGAAGCCGCCGTACTTCTGGTCGCCCTCGACGAACGCGAGCGCGCCGTACGCGACCGCGCTGTCTGGGAACAGCGACAAGTCCAGACGATTTGTCGCGGCGTCGTCCTTCGGGTTCGTGGCCTTCGAGTCCGACGCGCCGATCACACGCCGGCACTCGGCCGCCACGAGCTTGCGGGCGCTCTCGTACTGTCGTCGTAGATTGTCGTAAGCCTCCTCGTTGCTCATGGTGCTCACAGGTACATAACCTCCAGGCCCAGCGCCTCCGCGCAGGCCTTCTCGGCGTTCGCTCCCTTGCTCTTCTCCCAGCCCGGCAGCATTGCGATCGCGTCCGCGTCGAGACAGATGAACTTCATATCGGCCGCGAGCGCCTCACGGAGCGAGAAGCCCTTCTGCACGGCCGGCCCCAGGTCGCCGGTGGCGTTGTACTTCCAGACCTCCTCGCCGTGCTGCTGGTGGTCGCGCTCGGCTGGGCTGAAGACGTAGTGGCCCGTGAGCCGTAGCTTCGCGGCGGCCTCGAAGAACGCCGGGAAGTTGAACTGCGGGTACCCACGCATCGGGCCTGAGAGATAGATATTCATCGCTGCCCTCCCCAGCGTACGCGGCCGATCCCGCTCCGCGCGCGCGCTGCGAACGTGTCGGTCATGACGGTGTAGAACCCGTCGACGAGCGCCTCGACCGCGGCGAGGAGTCTTACTTCGCGCGCTTCTTTCGTCGCGCACGCGCAGTCACGAGCGCAGCCGGGAGATAGTCCCAGTCCACCTCGTTCCACTGGTGTCCCGTCTCCATGAGAATAAGATCGGGCCGTGTTCCATTCATCTGGTTCGGGCCGGCGGTCGCCTCCTGCCAGGTGAAGATACGATGCCCCATCTCGCGCAGC
>Ga0184623_10000140_pt1 | contig 28854 bp, 28 predicted proteins | sample PLM1_100_b1_FD_133138 | JGI IMG/M metagenome (GOLD analysis project Ga0184623, IMG submission 133138) | Groundwater sediment microbial communities from an aquifer in East River, Colorado, USA - PLM1_100_b1 | ecosystem: Environmental > Terrestrial > Soil > Riparian zone | place: USA: East River... | reverse complement strand
GGACGCTCGATCTTTCCCATCCTTCGCCTCTCGGGTCCGAGGGCCGAGGAACCCGCGATTCGTCTTAAGGTTTCGGAGGGCGGGGCCGCAACGGATTCGTCGACCCCGCAGGAAAGACTTATCCCAATCGCTCGATGCGGGGCGCGAATGAAGTCACCGTCTCCTCCTACGGACGCCCTCCACGTCTCGGCGGAGCAGGTCGCCGCGTTCCGGCTCTCCCGCCATCACCTCGCGAAGCCCGCACCCCGCGCCTCCCTCGCCCGCGTGGCGGGGGACATGTGCGGGGCCCAGGCCCAGATCATGTCCGCCGCGGCGCTTTCCCTGCGGGCCCGGGTCCGCGGCCTCCGGCCCGAGGACGTCGAGAGAGCCCTGTGGGGCGACCGGACCCTCGCGAAGGTCTGGTGCATGCGGGGGACCGTGCACCTCGTCCCCTCCGAGGACCTCGCCGTGTTCGCCCGCGGCTCCATCGGCCGTGCGAACCGCGACACCGCATGGTTGGAAAGTCACGGCCTCCCCGCTAAGACGATTGACCGGGTACTCGATGCCCTCCGGCCCGCCCTCGACCGACCCCGCACGCGGAAGGACCTCGCGGACCTCGTAGCGAAAACGCTCGGGGTGGCCGCGCACCGGAAGAGCGGCCGCGGGTGGGGCGCTCCAAGGAATGCGCCCGGCATCCAGCTCGGGGGCACGAGCCTCCCCCTCGGCTACCTTGTGTTCCTCGCGTGCTACCGCGGCCTCGCGTGCGCGGGGCCGACCCAGGGGAACGAGGCGACGTTCGTGCGGCCGGACGTATGGCTCCCGAAATGGCGGGACCTACCCGTGGAGGAGGCGGAGACGGAACTGCTTCGACGGTACCTTCATGCATACGGCCCCGCCACGGTGACGGACTTCGTGGCGTGGTCGCGGGTGACGACCAAAGGCGCGCGTGCGAGCTGGGCCCGGTTGGTGGGGGAGCTCGCGCCCGTGGACGTCGAGGGAAAGCCCGCGTGGCTCCTACGGGCGGATCTCGCCGATATCCGGCGGGCGAGGATCGATCGACCCACAGTCCGCCTCTTGCCGTATTTCGACTCGCTCCTCCTCGGCCATCAGAGTAGGGACCATCTCGTCGGAGGGGCGCACTACAAGCGGGTGTATCTGCCCGCGGGGTGGATCGCACCCGTCGTCCTCGTCGACGCCCGCGTGGCGGGGACCTGGGGGTACGAGCGGAAGGGGGAGCGCCTCGCCCTCAACGTGAAGCCCTTCGGTCGCCCTTCCCGGGCGGTGCGTGAGGGAATCGAGGCGGAGGCCGAGGACGTGGCCCGTTTCTTCGATGCCCGCCTCGAGCTCCGGGTCCGCTGACCCGTGGCGGGGGATCAGGCGGCGAGGCCGTACTTGCGGTACCGCGCCGTGCACGGCGGCCCGGAGGCGATGAACATCTCCCGCGCGTCCACGTCGAGGATCGCGGATACGACGGTCTGGTAGCGGAAGTTCGGCGGCTGTTTCTCGTCGACGTGGCGGCAGATCGAGTTCGGCTTCTCGTCGTGGTCCCGGAGGATCTCCTTCAGGTCCTCCACGCGGACCTTCCGCCCCCGCCCCGTCGCCTCCCGGAGGAGCTCCCGCATCCGGTCGTATCGATGGTACGTGGAGGGCCGGTCATCCGCGAGCGGTTGCCGCAGCCCGCCCGCATCGGGATGCGTGAAGTGGTTCGCGTGCGCGAGGAGCCCGTCCTCCGGGGAGAGCCGGTACTCGGAGTCCGGCGCCGCCTCGATGTCGACGACCTCCGCGGTGGAGCCCGCAGCCCCGACGACGAAGTTCGCGGAGCACGCCCGCTCCGACCCCGCGACGGCCCGCAGGGCGTCGGGGAGCGTCCTCGATGCGAGGACCTCCCAGCACCGGACGTGGAACGGCTTCCGCAGCCGGGCCCAGCTGTCCTTGTCCGTGACGAGCCCGTTGATCGCGAGGCCGATCCCCGCCGCGTTCACGCCGATCTTCGCGCCCGCGATCCCCGCCTCGGTGAACCCGAGGCTCTCCGGGAGGCCCCCCCGGTGGGCCGCGACGACCGCGCCCCGCACGTCCGGGATCCAGTCCCAGTTCTGGCCGATCAGGAGGTGCCCGTTCGCGGAGCGGGAGGGGAGGACCGCGAACGCGGTGCACCCGCCCGCGAGCTCCCGCTCGAGGCCGACCCGGACGAATTCCGTGTACAGGATCTCGTACCGCACGTTCACCGCGACGACGTCTAGGAGGTCGTGGCGGGAGCCCTCGGCGATCCCCCGCATCTCCGCCGCGTACGCGGGGTTCTCCCGCTCGATCACCTGGAGGTACGCGGACGCCCGACGCCAGATCTCGTCGTGGTCGATCCGGCCGTCCTCCTGGAACCTCCGGAGGTACATCGCGACGTTGTGGGCGATCGCGGGCCGCGCCGCGCGCCCGTGCTGCCGCCCGACTTCCAGCGGGCTCCCCGCGAGATGGAGGAACGCGAGCCGCCCCGTCACCCGGTGGCCTCCCGCGCCAGGTCCTTCTGGAACGTGATCCACACGGGCTGCTTCACGAACCCGAGGGCCTCGTTGATGTTCAGGATCGGCCGGTTCATCGTGTTGTTCCAGGTCCGGATCTGGCGGAACCCATGATCCCGCGCGTACGCGATTGTCCGCATCTTCAGGGCCCACGCGAGCCCGCGTCCGCGGTGCTCCCGCACGACCCCGGTGAGGCCCTGATACAGGACGTCCGGGGAGCCCTCGCTCCTCCAGAGGTTCGAGATCCCGACGTAGCGGTCCCCGGCCTTCGCGAGGAAGTACGCATCGTGGAGGGCGTCCGGGTTCTCGATGCCGGAGAGGAACATCTCGTACGTGGAGGCGGTGTACACGTCCGGGTTCGGGATGTCGGGGCCGATCTCGTTCACCATGTCGAAGATCCCGCGGAGGCAACCCGGGTTCTTCGCCCGCTCCCCCTTGAGCGTCACGATCTCGACCCCTTCGGGGACGTTCGCCTTGTCGGCGAACTTTGCCGCGTCCACCGTGGCGACGTCGAGGTGGGACTCCCAGTTCCGCATCTTCTCGACGAAGCCGCGCTTCTCGAGCCAGCGGACGCCGTGCGCCATGCTCTCCCTCGCGCTGGACCTCACGACGATCGCATCCTTCGCGCAGAGTTCCTCGGCCGTCGCATCGTACATCGCCTGCCCGATCCCCCGGCGCTGCCAGTCCGGGTGGACCTCGAGGTCCATCCAGAACTTCTGCGGGTGGAAGCTCCACGGCATGTGGCTGAGTTCCGCGACTGCGACGACCTCCCGCGTCCCGGGGTCGTCGGCGACCCACCGTCTCAGGAAGTACTTCTTGTCAAAATGATCGTCCTCGTAGCGGGCCTCGTCCACGGTCCACTTGTGGGGCGGGTACAGGAGGTTCGAGATCTCGACGATCCGGGGGTAGTCCTTCGGCTCAAAGTCCCGGATCTCGACCCGCTTCGATCGTACTTTCTCTTCCGTGCGCGTTGTCATCGGCGAACCGTTCCCCAGCGGCACAGGAGACTTATAGGTTCCGTCCTGAGTGCAGCGACACGACGCCCGGCAGGCGGGCCGCCGCTCTCAGGCCGCGGGCTTCTTCGCCTCTTGCTCCCGCAGCGCCCGCCGGAGCACCTTCCCCACGAGGGTCATCGGGAGCTCCTTCACGAACTCGACCTTCTTCGGGACCTTGAACGGCGCGAGCCGCTCCTTGCAGAACGCGACAATCTCCGCGTCCGTCGCGGTCGCCCCGTCCTTGAGGACGAGGAACGCCTTCACGCTCTCCCCCCGGTACGCGTCCGGGATCCCGATCACCGCCGCCTGCTTCACGGCGGGGTGCGTGAACAGCACGTCCTCGACCTCCCGCGGGTACACGTTGTACCCGGACGCGATGATCATGTCCTTCTTCCGGTCCACGATCTTGAACCGCCCATCCGCGTCCATCACCGCGACGTCCCCCGTGAGGAGCCAGCCGTCCCGCGTGATCACCTTCGCCGTTTCCTCCGGGCGGTTCCAGTACCCCTTCATCACCTGGGGGCCGCGGATCGCGAGCTCCCCGGACTCCCCGACCCCGACGTCCCGCGACCCCGTCTCGACGTCGACGAGCTTCGCGTCCGTGTCCGGGAGCGGCATCCCGATCCCCTCCCGGTACTCCCCGAAGATCGGGTTGCAATGGGTGACCGGGGACGCCTCCGTCAGCCCGTACCCCTCGACGAGCTTGCCTCCCGTCATCGCCTCGAACTTCCTCCGGACCTCCGGCGGCAGGGGCGCGGCCCCGGAGATGCACGCGCGGATCGACTTCAGGTCGTACCTCGAGACGTTCGGGTGGTTCACGATCGCGATGTACATCGTCGGGACGCCCGGGAAGATCGCGGGCTTCGTCTTCGTGATCAACTTCATCAGGGGCTCGATCTCCCGCGGGTTCGGGTGGATGATCATCGCCGCCGCGATCGTGATCGGTCCGAGGAGCGCAATCGTCAGCCCGTACACGTGGAAGAACGGGATCGCGCACAGGAACTTCTCCTCGTGCGGCTTGAGGCCCGGGAACCAGGCGATCGCCTGGTGCGCGTTCACGACGAGGTTCCGGTGCGTCAGCATCGCCCCCTTCGGGGTCCCCGTCGTGCCGCCCGTGTACTGGAGGACGGCGACGTCGTTCAGGTCCCCCGGCTCCTGCGCGACGGGCTCCGCCGCGAGGAGGTCCTGGAACCGGTGGACCCAGGGCTCCCGGGGGATCACGATCTTCCCGTGGTCCTTCTTCTTCTTGATCGGGTACAGGGCAGCGAGGAGCCCCGGGAGGTACTCCTTGATGTCCGTCACGACGACCCGCTGGATCCCCGTCGTCGCCTTCGCCTTCGCGGCGTTCTTGAAGAAGATGTCCACCGTGATCACGGTCTCCACGCCCGCGTCCCGGTACATCTCCTCGAGCTCCCGCGGCGTGTACAGCGGGTTCGTCTGGACGACGATCCCGCCCGCGCGAAGGACGCCGAAGAACGCGATCACGAACTGCGGGCAGTTCGGCATCAGGAGGGAGACCCGGTCCCCCGCCTTCACGCCGATGTTTCGGAGTCCGCCCGCGAACCGGCTCGCGGCGGCGTCGATTTCGCGGTATGTGAGCCTCGCGCCGTAGAACTGCGTCGCGACGGCCTCCGGCGAATCCCGAGCCGCCTTCGCAAGGAGCCCCGCGACGCTCGTCTTCGGGTAGTCGATCGTCCTCGGGACGCCCTCCGGCCAGCCTCGGAACCACGCCCGGTCCATGCTCTCCCCCCGACGGGAATGCGGCCTCCGGGTTAAAGAATCCGGCCCGAGAACACGATTCGGCGTCTGCCGATGGGGGAACGCCCCCCGGGGGAGCCGTGTCCTACACTTTTAAGTAACCCGACCTTGATGCGCCTCTCCATGAGCATGCCACCCCCAACTGGCCCGCCTCCTGCCTATGGACCGCCCGGTGCGCCCCCGATGTATGGACCGTCCGCGAAGCCGAAGACGATGAAGACGATGATCGCGGGGATCCTGCTAATCCTCGCAGGGATCATTTCCATCGCCTTCTGGGCCCTCGTGTTCACGGACCCGCTTGTGCTCGGGTTCGCGGCCATGATCCCCGGCGTCACCGCCATCATCATCGTGTGCGGGGCGATCGCGATCATCCTCTCGCTCCTCACGCTCCTCGGGGGCGTCATGGCGTTCCGCCGAAAGATGTGGGGGCTCGCCCTGCTCGGGAGCATCCTCGGGCTCTTCACGTTCGGATTCTTCGGGATCAGTAGCCTGTTGTCGTTCATCGCCTTGATCCTTGTCGCGATATCTAGGAACGAGTTCTAGGCGTCTCACGACAGCGGACCTCCATGCGGTTCCGGGGGTAGCGGAGCGCACCGTCGGGCCCGAGGCATCCCCCTCGGGCCGAAGCCTTTTCCGCGCGGCCCGGTTCCGAGGTCCGTGAGCGGGACCGTCCGCGTCGCGTCGAATCCGCCCGTCGCGGTCGCCACGATGAACCGTCCGCCCGAGAACGCCCTCACGTTCGAGGCCATGGCGGACCTCGCCGCGGCGGTGTCCACCGTCGAGAAGGAACCCGGCATCCGTGCCGCCGTCCTCACGGGGGCGGGCGGGACGTTCTGCGGGGGGACGGACCTGCGGGAGTTCGCGGGGGCGGAGCCGAAGGGCCTCCTCCTCGCCGCGCAGCTCGGGCAGGACGTCGCGTGGCGGATCGAGCACTCCGAGAAGGTCTGGGTCGGCGCCGTGGAAGGCGTCGCCCGCGGCGGCGGGCTGGACCTCGCCCTCGCGTGCGACCTCCTCGTCGCGGCAGAGGACGCCCGCTTCGAGAGCCCGGAGGTCGGCGAGGGCTGGATCCCGTTCTTCGGCGGCACCCAGCGGCTCCGCCACGCCCTCGGGAAGGCCCGCGCGAGGGAGGCGATCCTCACGGGGGCGCCGATCCCCGCCCGCGATGCCCACGCGATCGGGTTCGTGAACCGCATCGTTCCGAAGGGCCGGGCCCTCGCCGCCGCCGAGTCGTTGGCGGGGGAGATCGCGGCGCGTCCGTGGCCCGCGGTGCGGGCCGCGAAGAAGGTCCTCGTCGAGCAGCTCGACAAGCCGTACCGCAACGGGTTCCTCCTCGAGGCGCAGTACCTCGCCCAGCTCGTCGTCGACCGGAAGAAGGAGAGGTGAGGGGGCTCACCGGCGGCCCTTGTCCCGGAGGACCTCGTCCTTCCGGCCCCACCGGTCCACCTCGAGGTCGATCTGCGCGTCCGTGACGACGAAGGCGCCGTCCTTGATCCCCTCGTACTTCAGGACCCGCCCCATCTGGCCGGGGTTCTCGAACCGGAGGAACGCCTTGAAGAGGCCGAAGTCCACCTGCGCGTGCTGCTCCCCGAGGGACACCTCCCCCGTGAGGCGGGTGCCGTCCTGGAGCACGGTGCCCTCCATCGCGACCTGCTTCGCCCACGTCTTCTTCAGGGAGCCGAACACGATCAGGCGGCCGGCGACCCACTCCCCCGCGCGGACCTTCTCGTACGCCTTGCTCGTGTCGAGGGCGTGGATGTCCACGAAGCTCTCCTTGTCGTCGATCCGGTAGTCCCACCCCTTCGCGGGGTTCCGGGACATCCGGATCCGGAGCTCCCCCTCCGCCTCGCAGTGGTCGCACAGGATCGCCCAGAGGACGCGCCCCTTCACGGGGAAGCGGGCCTCGAACTCGACGGAGGTCTGGATCGGCTTCCGGGCCACGGGGCGGGCGATGGCGGGGCGGGGCCATAAGGGCACCGCGGGCTCCGTCCGCGGACGGCTAGAACTGGACCGTCGCCGCGGCGGCGACCGCGAGGAGGAGTCCGAGGCCGAGGAGCGCGAGGCCCAAGATTCCGAGCTGGCCCTTCCTCCGGTCCCCGACGGCGAGGAGCCCGATCGCGAGGAAGCCGAGCAACGCGGCGGCGATCCCCAGGTCCACGGTCAGCGGGCCCCACGCCATGGCGGAGCGAGATGGGGCCGTCCCCAAAAACCCTTCGCCCGCCGCACATCCCCCCAGGCCCCCGGGAGCGGGGGTGCAACCCTTTTCTTCCAGTTCCGTTGTATCGCCGCGGATGACCTCGGGTCCCGGGCCCGGCGCGCGGAAGACGGCAGGGCCCTTGCGCGCGAAGGGGGTCCTCACGGACCTCGTCGCGGGGCCGAAGGGGTACGTGACGGAGGAGTACCTCGCCCGCAACGCCCTGATCCTCTCCCGGGTCCTCCCGGATCCGCCCCGGGTCGTGATCGACGTCGGATGCGGGTACGGGGCCCTCGCGACCGCGATCGCCGTCCTGACGGAGGCCCGGGTCGTCGGGCTCGACGTCCTCGAACAGCGCGCGAAGGCCGTGCGGGCCCGCCCCCAGGCGAAGGGGCGCGTCGAGGTGGGGATCGCGAACATCGAGGCGGGCCTCCCGATCCGGAACGAGGTCGCGGACCTCGTGATCGCGTCCGAGATCATCGAGCACCTGCACGACCCCGCCAAACTCTTCGCGGAGGCGCGGCGGGTCCTGAGGCCCGGGGGCCGGCTCGTGATGACGACCCCGAACTCGGGGGCGCTGCCGTACCTCGCCCTCCGCCTCCTCCCGAAGCGCGTCGCGACGCGGGTCCTCGGCCGCTGGCTCCAGCAGAACCTGCATCCCGAGATCGTCGGAGGGGCGGGGGGCCACCCGGACGACCACCAGCGGGAAGGGTTCACGCTCGACGAGCTCGAGCGCGGGGCGAAGGCGGAGGGGTTCGCGACGGAGGAGCTGTTCACGTACCGGATCCCCGCCCCCGACAAGATGATGGACCTGCTCCCCCACCGGATCTCGGTCCGCCTCGCGGCCCTCGGGGCCCACCCGCTCCCGGGCGGGCTCGAGCTGTTCGCGGTGTTCCGGAGGCGCTGAGGGCGCTCCGGTGCGGGCGTCCGCGTCGTGAAAGGGCGCCCTTTATATCGACGGCCCGGGTTTCTCTGCGAACGGGTCCACGATGGCGGAGGAGACGCTCGTCCGGAACTACAACATCGAGTCCGGCCTAGGGAAGGCCCTCCCGAAGAAGATCCTGTTCTGGGACGAGACGATGCGGGACGGGGAGCAGACCCCCGGCGTGTACTTCTCCCCGGAGGAGAAGCTGAAGATCGCGACGACCCTGAGCGAGATGGGCGTCGACATCATGGACGTCGGGATGCCCGTCGTCTCGAAGGAGGAGGCCCGCGGGGTGAAGCTGATTGCGAACGCGGGCTTGGACGCCTCGATCCTCGCCGCGTGCCGCGCGGTCCGGCGCGACGTGGAGGCGTGCATCGAGTGCGACGCGGACGAGGTGTCGATCTTCATCGCCTGTTCGGACCTCCACCTGAAGTACAAGCTGAACATGACCCGCGATCAGGTCCTCGAGGCCGCCGTGCGGGAGTGCGAGTACGCGAAGGCGCACGGGGTCGGCGTGACGTTCGTCACGGAGGACACGTTCCGCGCGGACTTCGACTACGTCGTGCAGCTGCACAACGCCGCGATCGACGCAGGCGCGACCCGGGCCGTCTTCAGCGACACCGTCGGGTACACGACGCCCGCGATGATGAAGTGGTTCATCGGGCGGGTGAAGGAGAGGCTCAAGCCCGTCCAGCTCAGCGTCCACTGCCACAACGACTTCGGGCTCGCGGTCGCGAACAGCCTCGCGGCCCTCGAGGCGGGCGTGGAGGTCCCGCACACGTGCGTGAACGGCCTCGGGGAGCGGAGCGGGAACGCCGCGTTCGAGGAGCTCGTGATGGCCCTCGAGGTGCTCTATGGACGCAAGACCGGGATCGACGTCTCCCGCCTCGCGGAGGTCTCGAAGCTCGTCGAGCAGCTCAGCGGGGTGCCCGTCGCGATCAACAAGGCGATCGTCGGGTACAACAGCTTCAGTCACGAGAGCGGGATCCACACGGACGGCGTGATCAAGATGACCTCCACGTACGAGCCGATGCAGCCCGAGCGAATCGGGCGGGAGCGCCGGTTCATCCTCGGGAAGCACACGGGGTCCACCGCGGTGGAGGACAAGCTCAGGAAGAGCGGCGTCCCGGCGACCCCGGAGCAGGTGAAGGCGATCGTCGCGATGGTGAAGGAGCTCGCGGAGACTCGCTCGAAGGAGGAGCAGGCCGCGTTCCTCCGGGTGTACCGGGAGCGGGAGGAGAAGCGGCGCGGCGTGAGCGACGCGGAGTTCTGGGGGATCGTCCGGAAGGCCGGGCTCACTCCGCCTCCGGAATACCGGTGAGGCCCGCCGCGCGGCCGGTTCTTGTGGCGGGTGATCAGGTCCCCGTTCGATGCGGGCGATCCCTGACGGCGATCCGAGATCAGCCCTTTCGGTGGTCGTGGAGCCCGAGGACGTTGCCCCACGGATCTCTCACGGACCCCGCGTTGTCATCCTCTCGGTGGACGACGTATCCCGCACGCTCGAGGGCATCCGCGGCCGATTTGAAGTCCCCGACGTGAAGGTTCAACGGGCTTCCTCCTTTCTCCAGCGCGCACGGGATGGGATCCTTCTTGCGGTAGAGGGTGAGGGTCCCGCCCGTCGTTGCCACGACGGTCCATACGGGGTCGACCTTCCCCGCGACCTTGAACCCCAGCGCGTCGCGGTAGAACCGCATCGCCTTGTCCATGTCGCCCACCTCGAAGACGAGGTGTCCGATGTCCTGGACAATCGCCATCGCCACGTAATCGACTCGAAGGGAATAAGGGTTGCCGCCTACGTGTGTCCCCGGCGCGGGAACACCCGCCGCGTGTGGCCGAGGATCTCCTCCTTCGTGCCGTGGCGGATCACGGTCGCGTCCACCGCGCACTCGGACTCCACGTACCCGCCCTTCCGGATCTCCTCGGACTCCACGGCCCGCCGGAACGCCTCCGGGTCGCTCCCCTTCACGGTCGCGAGGAACGTGCCGAAGTCCACCTCGATGGACGCGCCCCCCTTCGACACCCGCCCCTCGTACCGGTGGCCGTCGCTGATCCCGCGGCGGTCGAGCTCCCCCGTGGGCACGCGGGCGATCCGGCCGTGGACCGCGACGTCCGCCTCGACCCAGTCCCCGGGCCGGAGCCGCGAGTACTGGCCGTCCGAGCTGTACGCGACGATGTCGAAGTACGAGTTCCGGTCCCCCTTCGAGTACGCCCACCCGCCGCGGTTCATCTGGCGGCCGACTCGGATCCCGAGGTGGCCCTCCTCCTCGCAGTCGCACATCACGCTCTCCACGACCTTCCCCTTCACGCGGAACGTGGACTCGAATGTGAGCTTCTGCGGCGTTGCCACGGAGGGCGGGGAACGCGGGGGACGCTAAAAGGTTGACCGGGGCCCGCGGGAAAGGGGCATTCCTTATGCGTCGTCCCGCGATAGGGAACCGAGGAGATGCCCGGCCTCACGATCTCCGAGAAGATCCTTGCCCGCGCGAGCGGCAAGGACCGCGTGACCCCAGGGGACATCGTCGACGGGTCCGTCGACCTCCTGTACATGCACGAGATGCTCGCGATGGCCCTGATGCCGTTCCACGACATCGGCACGATGAAGGTCTGGGACCCGGACAAGATCGTCGTGACCTTGGACCACTGGGTCCCGCCCCCGACCCCGGAGATCGCGAAGATGCACCAGACGATCCGCGACTTCTGCAAGAAGCAGGGGATCAAGCGGTTCCACGACGTCGGGGACCACGGGATCATCCACCAGCTCATCGCGGAGCGCGGGTACGCGCATCCCTGGGAGCTCGTGATCGGGAGCGACAGCCACACGAACATGGTCGGGGCCGTCGGCGCGTTCGCGGCGGGGATCGGCGCGACGGACACCGCGGCGGTGATGGCGACGGGCCGCCTCTGGCTCCGGGTGCCGGAGACGATGCGGGTCGACATCCACGGGAAGCTCGGGAAGTGCACGGGCGCGAAGGACGTGATCCTCAAGGTCATCGGGACGACCGGGGACGATGGCGCCCGCTACGCGGCAGTGGAATTCACGGGGCCGACGGTGAAGGGGTTCCCGATGGACGAGCGGTTCGTCCTCTGCAACATGACGACGGAGATGGGCGCGAAGGTCGGCATGGTCGCCGCGGACGGGAAGACGAAGGAGTACCTCGCCCACTCGGGCCGCCCGTTCAAGGCGATCGAATCGGACGACGACGCCACGTTCGCGAAGACGCACGCGTTCGACGTGGACGGGATGGGCCCGCAGGTCGCGTGCCCGTCGAACCCCGCGAACCTGAAGCCCGTGGAGGACGTGGCGGGGACGAAGATCGACGTCGCGTTCCTCGGGTCGTGCACGAACGCCCGCATCGAGGACCTCCGGATCGCGGCGAAGCTCCTGAAGGGGGAGAAGGTCGCGCCCGGGGTGCGCTTCCAGATCACGCCCGCATCGCAGATGATCTACCGCCAGGCCCTGAAGGAGGGGCTCGTGGACATCTTCATGGACGCCGGGGCGATGTTCACATCGTCCACATGCGGACCCTGCTTCGGCGGGCACATGGGCACGTTGGCGGGGGACGAGGTATGCATCTCCTCGACGAACCGGAACTACCCGGGCCGCATGGGGTCGCCCACCGCGCAGGTGTACCTCGCATCTCCATGGACCGTGACCGCGTCCGCGATCCATGGGGAGATTACGGACCCACGAAAAGTCTAGGCCGTAACGTAGGCAATGAACGCGTCCCCCCGCTTCAGCCGATGGTTCTGCGGATCCACTTCTAGACCCAGTACCTCGAGGGCCGTTATTCCCAACACCGAGGCATCTCCTGGGCGACCGAACACAACGGGGGTGTAGGACTCCTCATCTTCGCACCGGACTCGGCAGTCCGCCACAGGCCGCTCGATGATACTGCCGTCAATCGTTCGGAACCGACGGACGCGTGTTGGTCTTATCTCGAGCCGGCCAATCAGTTCCTCCGGGATCCACGTGAAAAGAGACCGAGTGTCCACGATCAGCTCAACGGTCTCTTCGCGGGTCCGATCTTCGGAGAAGAACGTGACCTTGGCGTACACGGTTCCCATGCCGCCAGGCACCATCATGGCGAGATAATCGACCCTGCGCCTACAAGTACGTTACCTCGGAGAAACCTTATCGTCCCCGGCAGCTTCTGGAGCGCGATGCAGACCCGTTTCAAGGGCCGCGTGTGGACGTTCGGGGACGACATCTCGACGGACCACATCATCGCGGGGAAGTACCTCGGGACGACGGACTCCAAGGTGTTCGCGGAGCATGCGTTCGAATCCGTGGACCCGACGTGGGCGAAGAAGGTGCAGCCCGGGGACATCATCGTGGCGGGGGACAACTTCGGCTGCGGCTCGAGCCGGGAGCAGGCCCCGGTCGCCCTGAAGACCCTAGGGATCTCCGCGATCCTCGCGAACTCGTTCGCCCGCATCTTCTTCCGGAACGCGATTAACCTCGGGTTCCCAGTCCTCGAGTGTCCGGGGTTGAAGGAGAAGGTCAAGGCGGGAGACGTGATCGAGTTGGACATCGCGGAGGGGCAGGTCCACCTCGCCGGGGGTAGTCTCGTCCCGTTCAAGGCCCTCCCACCGAACGTCCTAGAGATCCTCGAGGCGGGCGGTCTCGTCCCAAAGTTGAGGAAGGAACTCGCGGCAAACCGCACCGCGTGAGAAGCCTCTCGGAGAAACCTTAAGGAGTCGCCTCCGCATCGCCGCCCGCCATGGCCCTCAAGATCGTCCTCCTGGCGGGGGACGGCACGGGACCCGAGGTGATGCGGGAGGGCGTGAAGGTCCTGAAGGCAGTGGAGTCCGCCTACGGCCTCTCCTTCGACCTGACCCCCTACCCCTGTGGCGGGCAGCACTACCTCGAGACCGGGGAGGAGTGGCCCGACAGCGCGTTCGAGTCCTGCAAGGCCGCGGATGCGATTCTCCTCGGGGCCGTCGGGATCCCGGAGGCCCGGCTCCCGAACGGGGACCTCGCGGGGGCGGGCGTGATCTTCGGCCTGCGGTTCGGGCTCGACCTGTACGCGAACGTGCGACCCACGAAGCTGTACCCGAACGTCCGCCACAAAGTCCACGATGCGTTCAAGCAGGTGTGGGAGCCCGGGAAGGTCGACTTCGTGATCGTGCGCGAGAACACGGAAGGCCTGTACACACCCGCTCGAGGGTTCCTCACCCGCGGCGGCGTCGACGAGCTCGCGGTGGACAGCCGCGTGATCACCCGCAAGGGCGCGGAGCGCGTGATCCGCTTCGCGTTCGAGCTCGCGAAGTCCCGGAAGGGCGCACCCGGCGACGGGAAGTCCCGCGTCACGTGCGTGGACAAGTCGAACGTCGTGGCGGGGGACCGGCTCTTCCGGAAAGTGTACGACGAGGTCGCGTCCCAGTATCCCAGGATCGGGAGGGACTACGCGTACATCGACGCGTTCTTGCAATGGCTCGTCCGGTCCCCGGAGGCGTACGACGTCGCCGTCGCGCCGAACGAGTTCGGGGACATCGCGACGGACCTCGCGGCGGTGCTCCAGGGCGGGATGGGGATGGCGGCGGGCGGGAACATCGGGGACGGCCACGGGATGTTCGAGCCGGTCCACGGCTCGAGCCCGAAGCACGCAGGGAAGGACGAGGTGAACCCGATGGCGATGGTCCTCGCCGTCCAGATGATGCTGGACTGGCTCGGCCGCCGGCGGAAGGAGCGGGCGCTCCAGGAGGCCGCGAGTGCGGTCGAGAAGGCGGTCGTGGACGTCCTGAAGGCGGGGAAGGTCCTCACATACGACCTCGGCGGGACCGCGAGATGCTCGGAGGTCGGGACCGCGATCGCGTCGCGGGTGAAGGCCGCTAGCTCGGCTTGACGCGCGGACGCCGCTGTCGGTTCCGTCCCAACAGATTGGGCGCGGGAGTCGCAAAGAGGGCCGCCCGGGCCGTTCGTGCGCCTTTAATACATGCCGCTTATCGCATACCTGTGCCCGACCTTGCCCCCGGAACCGCCCAGGCCCTGCGCCGAACCGCGCTTGCGATGGGTATGGGCGGGAGAGGGCTGGAACCTTCTCGAAATGGCCGTCGCGCTGTGGGCTGGAATTGCCGCGAGTAGCGTCGCCCTGATTGCGTTCGGGCTCGACAGCATCGTCGAGCTCTTCGCGGGAGCCGTACTGATTCGGCATCTGAGTCACGAATGGAAAGGGAGCGAGAACGTCGGGCGCGAGAGGAAGGCCCTCAGGTTGGTTGGGGTCACGTTCTTCCTCCTAACCGTCTTCATCGTGTTCCAGTCGACCGCCACGCTGTCCGGATGGCTCCCGAAACCGCGGGAAAGCCCGCTCGGCATTGCGCTCGTGATCGCGAGCGCGGCGGTGATGTTCCTTCTCTACCTCGGCAAGATGCCAATCGCGAAGAAGCTGGGGTCCCGCGCGCTTCGCGCGGAGGCGATCGAGTCCTTGGTCTGCGACGCGCAGGACTTGACCGTGCTCGTCGGCCTCGGCTTCAACGCCTTGCTGGGCTGGTGGTGGGCCGATCCGATTGCGGCCCTCGCCCTCATCCCGTTCCTCCTCAAAGAAGGTCGCGAGGCGTTCGGCGACTCGACGTAGTGCGTCATAAACGTCTCAATGGGCGACTCCCGCGGGGGCATCGCCCGACGAGGGGACAGGACGGCGGCTGGTAAACCTATTTATCGAGCCACCGAATCCATTCCCGGGGAAAGGAGGGGGTCAGCGTGTCCATCCGGGGTCCCGTTCCGGCGGTGGCCGTGGCGATCGTTCTGTTACTCGCGGGACTCACGGTCCTCGCGTCCTCCGTGGGGCCCGCCTCGCCCGCCCCGCCCGGGCCGGACGCGGGCCTCCCGCTGGGCCAGGGGAGGGTCCGCACGGACAAGAACTGCTACCTCCCCGGGCAGACGATCACGATCACCCTGAAGAACGTCGGCTCCGCGCCCCTCGTGTACAGCTCGCGGCCGGACTTCGAGGTCGAGAACGAGACGATCGGTACGGTCCGCATGGTCCGGGACTGGCAGATGGGCGGCTTCCATCTGAACCCCGGGGACTCGATGACCTGGACGTGGGACCAGAAGTGGCGGGCGTGGGACCCGAACGGCCAGGAGCTGAACAAGGGGATGTTCGTCCCGCGGGGCCTCTACATCGTCCTCGCGGAGGCCCTCGTCGGCTTCCCCATCAGCGACCTCGTCGAGATCGCCCGGTCGCGGTTCTCGATCGGCGATTGCCTCGCCCAGATCACGGCGGGGGACGACATCGCCGTCGGGGAGAACGAGTCGTTCCAGTTCCACCCGAGGATCGACGTCACCGGGGACGCGTCGATCACCTCGGTCACGTGGGACCTCGACCCCGCCGTGGATTCGAACGGGGACGGGAACCCCACGAACGACATCGACCTCGCAGGCCGGAACCCGACGTACGCGTTCGGGGACGACGGCGTGTACAGCGTCGTGATGAACGTGCGAGGCTTCGGGAAGGTCTCCGGGATGGACCGCCCCGCCCAGGACACGATCTTCGCGATCGACAGCTCGGACTCGATGCAGTGGCGGGACCCGTTCGACCACCGGAAGATCGCGGTGAAGGACTACGTCGACTGGATGGTCCCGGACGACCGCGGCGCGGTCGTGGACATCGACGCGGCGGCGCGGCTCGTCCGCGGGGACCACCTCGGGATGGACTACGCGCGGATCAAGTCGAACGTGGACATGATCGACAGTGCCGGCGGGCTGTACCTCGCCTCCGGGCTCTTCGTCTCCCTGTACGAGCTCCGGGACTACGGGGACGCGGGCCACCGCTGGATCATCATCTTCCTCACGGGGGCGGAGACGGAGAACTTCCGGGACCCGTTCTACATCCCCCGCGCGATCGACCTCGCGAAGGACGTCGGCGTCACGATCTATACCGTGGGGCTGAGCATCGTCGAGGTGGACAGCATCACGCTGATGCGGACGATCGCCTCGGAGACGGGCGGGAGGTACTTCAGCTCCGCGACCGCCTCGAACCTCCGGCAGATCTACGACGACATCGCCGCGGACGCGAACACGAGCCAGGGCTCGTACTTCACCGTGAGCGACGCCCTGAGCGTGATCGTGGGGAACCGTGTGCCCATCCTCTCCATCGACCCCGCGGCGCCCCTGAACGTCACCCTCGAGGCGGTGCTCCCTGCGAACGTCTCGGATCCGGGGACGGACGACGTGACCCTCGTTTGGGATTGGGGGGACGGCCGCTCGGACACCCGCACGGTCTTCAACGACGGCGTGGGGCCGGACCCGTACCCGAGCCCGTGGGGGACGCCCCCGGCGTTCCTGGACGTCGGCCGCCACGTGTATCGGCGGTCCGGGGACTACCTCGTCACCCTCACCGCGACGGACGACGATGGCGGGACCTCGTCGACGAGCGTCACGGTCCACGTCTCCTCCTCGGAGGGGATGAAGGAGGACGCGATCGCGCGCCTGAAGGCCCTCAAGGAGCAGGCCCTCGCGCGCGGCGACAAGCACCTGCTCCACGAGCTCGACGAGGCGGAGACGCACGTCTGGAAGAGCCTCGGGTACACGCATCCGTTCCGCCCGGATTCCGTCGCGGTCGCGCCCGCCGCGGACGTGAGCGTGCGGGTCCGGGACCACGACAAGGTCGAGGTTACCCTGGGCCCGTCGTGGGATTCAAGGCTCGCGTCGTACTCCTCTCTCCGGATCCTCTGGTCGAACGAGATCGTGACGACCCTCGACCTCCCCGCGAACTGGCCGGACAGGGAGGCGGAGTTCCGCGTGCGACCCTGGATTGACGCGAGGCACCAGGACGTGCGGGTCGAGTCGGAACGGGAGCACAAGCGCGCGGTGACCGTGGAGATCCATGCCCATGAGGCGAGCCTCGGCTTCGGCGTCTACTTCGATTCCGACGGCGTCGCGAACCTCTTCTTCACGTACGACACGCGGCCCCTCTGGCTCGACGGAGCCCACCTGAGCCCGAAGCTGGGTCAGAAGGTGTTCGATGAGGAGAAGAAGGCGGTGCAGGAGCTTCTCTGCGGCGGGGATCGAGAGGGCGAGGATGACGAGGATGACGACGCCGGGGGCGGGTTCCACGACCTTGGCGGCGTGGGGGACGACGATCGGGAGCACGACGGCCGAGACCGGGACGATGACGACGACGACCACGAGGGGTGCGGGGACGACGACGATGAGGACGGGGACCACGACGGAGACCGCGAGCACGAGGACCGCGGCGCCCCCGCCACGACGGGATGCCCGGCGGACCCGAAGAAGTGGAACGACACGGAGCGGGCCGCCCTCGACTCCGAATGCGACCTCATCGCGAACCTCCTCGTGAAGGCGGACGAGTTCCTCGCGCTCACCGCGATCCAGGACGCGAAGGACACCGCGATCCAGAACCCGAAGAACGCGAAGCACGTCGCCCATGAAATCGCGAAGGCGGAGAAGGAGCTCGCGAGGGCGTACAAGGAGTGGGACGAGCACGAGTACGACGACGCGATCCAGCACCTCAAGCAGGCGTGGAAGCACGCCCAGCACGCGATCAAGGACGCGATGCGGCGGTCGTCCCCGCACCCGTGAGGCGGGCTACTCGAGCCACATCCCCATCAGGACGTCGTCGACCCAGTCCCCGCGGATCCGGTACTGGCGGGGGCGGATCCCCTCGATCTGGAACCCGAGGTGCTTGTACAGGGAGATCGCGCGCCCGTTTGTCGAGAACACCTGAAGGCACGCCTTCTTGAACTGGCGGTCCCGCATCCACTCGAGGCACCGCTCCATGAGGGCCCGCCCCAGCCCGAGGTTCCGGTAGCCGTCGCGGACCGCGATCCCGAGGGTGCCGACGTGGCTCTCCTTCGGGGCGCGGCCCGAGTGCACGTCCGCCTGGCCCACGAGCTTCCCGTCCACCTCGGACACGAAGAGAACGGAGCTCACGCCGTCGAACTGGCGGATCCACTCCCGCTCGTGCTCGATGTCGTTCCCGACGCCTTCCGTGAGGATGAAGTCGATCTCCGCGCCGATCGCGTTGATGTTCTCCTGGAGTCGTGGGGCATCCGCCTCCGTGGCGGGGCGGATTGTCGCGGTCCGGCCGTCCCGGAGCCGCACCGACCCCCGCCGCATCAGGTCCTTCTGAGGTACGGGGTCCATCGCGGTCGCGACGAGAGGCGCGCTAAGGTTTTGGCTTTGTGGTGTCGTCCCCGTTCCGGGGGCGTCTCCGTCGGACGAGCACGAGGAGGAGAAGCCCGAGGATGACGGCGAGGATCGCTGCGGCGCCAATCCACGTGGCGTCGAGGCCAACGGCCGCCGCCCTCGTGGTGAACGTCCACGCGAAGTCAGCCCCGATCGCGTTCCCCGCCGCGTCCGTCAGGTTCGCGTCGAGTTCGACCCGGTACTCGCGGCCCGCTGCGAATGGGGTGTCCGAGACGAACGAGAACGAAGTCCCGCTTTCCGACCAGAGGAACGTCCCGTCCGCGGCGCGCCACACCCGCTCCCCGTCGGAGACGGAGAACGCCGCCTCGACCGACGTCTTGTTCACCGCCTCGGAGAACGTCACGCGGATTTGCTCCGGCGGCGAGGACCGTTCCCCGATCGGTGCCCAGAGGACCACCTCGGGTCGGGTCGCGTCGAGAGTGAACGCGTACGAATGGATCGCAAGGTTCCCCGCCTCGTCGATCGCTCCTACCGAGAACGAGTGGGCGCCGTCCGAGACCCCCGTGAGGGGGACGTCGTACGGCGGGGGAAGGACCGCCGAGGACCCCCCGTCGATCCTCAAGAGCGCCCCCATGAGATGGACATCGCTCACGTCGAAGTCCAAGGTCGATCCCGCGGGGAGGAGGCTATTGTTCCGCGGGGACACGAGCACGACGGCGGGGGGCGTGCCGTCGACCGTGAACGAGTACTGCGTGGTCTTCGAGTTGAATGCCGAGTCGGTGGCGGTCACCCGCAGGGTGTGGACCCCATCGGGCCAGCCGGCGGTGTCGACGTCGTAGGGAGGCGGGAGACCCCATGACGACGCCGAGTCCAGGGTGACGCTGACCTCTAGGAGGTCCTCGTCCGTCACCTCGAGATCGATCGGAACGCCTGGAGCGATCAGCGCGCCGTCCGGGGGCGAGTTCAGTGTGATCGTGGGTGCTGAGTTCGGGCGGGAATCGAGGTCCTGCAGGCTCCAGTAGTTGAAGAGGGTCGAGGCGATGAGCTGCCACCCGGTGAATCGGTCCGCCCGGTACGCCCAGAACTGCTCCCGGTAGTAAATCGGGATCGCGGGCAACCGCTCCGCCAAGATCCCCTCCGCCCACTTCACGACGCGCGCCCGGGCCGCGCCGTCGGACCGCTGAGCGGAGTCGAGCCGCGCGTCGAGGGGGCCGTCCGAGTACCCGGCGAGGTTTCGACCCGCGGCCACGTTCGAGGAATGGAAATGGTCGACGAGGTAGTCTGGGTCCCCTCGCATCAGGGTCCAGGGGTCGAGCGGGTGCACGTCGATCGCCCCCAGGATCACGACGTCGAAGTCCCGGGCGCCCACGGCGGCCATGATCGCCCCGAACGCTGTCGGCTTCGACACCACGTTCACCCCAATCGAGCGCGCCGCCGCAGCAATCAGCGCGCCCGAGGACGCCATGATGGGGTCGTAGTCCGCCTGCGGGGTCAGGATCTCGAACTGGGTGGTCCCCAGCCGCGGGAAGCTCCGGCAGTTCGTCCCGTCCGCCTGGCACGTGCCGGCACCTGTCTTCGGCCAGCCCGCGCCGTCGAGGACTGCGGCGGCCTGGGCGGTGTCGTATGCGTACGCGGGCAGGGACGTGTTGTGCCATCCGTTGTTCGTCGGCGCGATCATTCCCTCCCCGATGGACCCGTAGTCCTGGAGCAGGGCTCGGACGATCGTACCCTTGTCGATGATGTACTGCATCGCGATCCGGAGCGGGTAGCCCACGTCGTTCGTCCGGTCCAAGGGCGGGTACATGTCGTATCCGAAGGGCAGGCGTCGCGTGTTGAAGAACATCGAGTACGGGTAGACGCCGGGTCCGGATTCGACCGCGATGTGCGGGTCGTTCCGCAGGTCGGGGAGGAATTCCGGGGGCATCGGGTTGAACAAGAAATCGATATCCCCGCTCATGAGTGCGAGGACCCCGAGCTGCGTCGTCCGGTACAGCTTGAAGGTGATGCTGGTCACCTTCGGGACCCCGAACGCGTAGTCGGGGTTTACATCGAGCCGCACGAACGCCCCGTACACCCACGCGCCGAACCGGAAGTGTCCGCTCCCGACGACGTCGGGGTCCGTCATCTGCCAGGACACCGCGCAGACGAAGTTGTACGGCCGGTACGTCGCCTCAGAGATCGGGATCCCTTGTCCCGCCCGCGAATCGCCTTCCGGATAGATCGTCCGCCCCCAGTCCGGGTCCGGGCATCCCCCGGTGACGGGATGCCGGCCGCTCCCCGTCCCCTCCCACAGGTGGCGGGGGAGGATGGGGATCCCGAGGGTGGCGAACGCGAAGTCCTCGTACAGGAACTGCCGGGAGAACCGGAGCGCGGAGGTCGACGTGTTCCCGTCCCCGTCGTCCACGGGCAGGACCCAGAGCCAGCGATCCGTCGAGAAGTTCGAGCCCGGGCCGCGACCGCGGTCCATCAGCACCGACAGGGGGCCGCCCAACTGCGGGTGGAGGGCGAGGAGGTGGTAGGAGACCAGGACGTCCATAATCGTGACCGGGGTCCCGTCGTGGAAGCGGACGTTCGTGAAGTCGTAGAAGACGGTGGTGGGCGTGGAGGGTGGGGACATGTCGAAGACGCCGATCTCGTTGGCGTCCAGGGCGCCGTTCCCGTTCGCGTCCTCCCCGACCGCGACGCGGGGGACGATCTCCCCGGTCGTCGCATTCCGTTGGATCGCGGTGTCGTACACCCGCGCGAGGACCGCGGTCGTGTGCGGGTCGTTCGCGCCCGCGAGGACGTTGCGGGTTTTCATCTGGTCGTTCATCCCCAAGCTTAGGGGCAGGAGTGCTGTCGGGACCGGACCCGGGTCCGCGACGAGCGCGCCCGCGGGAATGAGAAGAAGAAAGACCACGACGACAAGCGCGAGCACCCCCCGTTCGCCCCGCATGATCCCCCAGCCGCGGCACATCCCGGGGTCGTTACTTAAGGAATCTGGTGCGGATTGAGTTCCTTTGCATCCGCGTGCGGCGGCTGCCGCCGGACACTCAGAGCGGGAACTTGTCGCTGATCTCCGGCCGCCGGCGCTCCCCGCTCTTCATGAACTCCTCCATCTGCTCCCGGAGGTGCGGGGGCATGTCCGCGTACACGTCCGTGAACACGGTCTCCAGGGGCGGAGGCGGGGTCTTCTCCGCGATCCGGATCGCGTCCGTGATTTCGTCGTCGAGCTCCTTCTGGAGATGCCCGTCGTCGATCTCGTCCCAGAGGTCCCGCTTCTCCAGGTACGCCTTGAACCGCGTGATCGGGTCCTTCCGCTTCCACTCCTCGACCTGGGCGGCGGGCCGGTACCGGGTCGGGTCGTCGCTCGAGGAGTGCGGGCCCATCCGGTACGTGACCGCCTCGATCATCGTCGGGCCGCCGCCGGCGCGGGCCTTGCCCACGGCCTGGCTCGTCACCTCGATCACCGCGAGGACGTCGTTCCCGTCCACCCGCACCCCTTCGAACCCGTACGCCTCGGCCTTGATCGCGAGGGTCTTCGAGGCGGTCTGCTGCTCCCGCGGGAGGGAGATCGCCCACTGGTTGTTCTGGCAGAAGAAGATCGTCGGGGTCTTGAACACGCCCGCGAAGTTCATCCCCGCGTGGAAGTCCCCCTCGGAGGTCGCGCCGTCCCCGAAGAACGTGAGGGCCACGATCCGGTCCCCGCGGATCTTCGCGGCCCACGCCGCGCCGACGGCGAGGGGGATCTGGGTGCCGACGGGGCTCGAGACGCTCACGAGGTTGATGTCCCGGTTCCCGTAGTGGCTCGGCATCTGGCGGCCCTTCGAGATGTCTTCCGCGTCCCCGAAGAACTGGTGGACGAGGAGCGGGAGGGGGGACCCCCGCCACAGGCCCGCGCCCGGCTCGCGGTACGCGGGGAAGACCCAGTCCTCCTTCTTCAGCGGGAACATCGCGCCGATCTGGCACGCCTCCTGGCCCGTGGAGGGCACGTAGAACCCGATCCGCCCCTGCCGCTGGAGGGAGAGCATCCGGTTGTCGAGGGTCCGCACGAGGAGCATCCCGCGGTAAATGCGGAGGAGGTCCTTCTCCGGGAGGCGGGGGTCGAGGGCCGCGTCGAAGCTGCCGTCCGGCTTCACGATGCGGAAGATCTCCTCCTCGACCACGCCGCTCAGCCCGCCGTCCCGTTGAGATTTCTCCGGTCGCGGATGACCTTGTCGAGGAAGTACTCGCCCGCGCGGTACGAGGACCGGACGAGGGGGCCGCTCGCTACGTACAGGAAGCCCATCCCCTCCCCGACCCCGCGGAACCGGTCGAACCGCTCCGGGGGCACGTACGCCTCGACCGCGAGGTGCCAGCTCGAGGGCCGCAGGTACTGTCCGAGGGTGAGGATGTCCACGCCCGCGCCGCGGAGGTCCCGCATCGTCGTCGTGACCTCGTCCTCCGTCTCCCCGAGGCCGAGCATGATCGAGGACTTCGTGAACAGGCCCTCCCGCATCCCCTTCGCAGCCTCCAGGACCCGGAGGCTCTGGCGGTAGTTCGCGCGGGGGTCGCGGACCTTCCCCTGGAGCCGCTCCACGGTCTCCACGTTGTGGTCGAGGACGTCCACCCCCGCATCGACGACGGTCCGGACCGCGCCGAGGTCCCCCTGGAAGTCCGGGATCAGGGCCTCCAGGATCATCTCCGGGCGGCGGGCCTTGATCTCCCGCACCGTGCGGGCGAAGTGGGACGCGCCGCCGTCCGGGAGGTCGTCCCGGTCCACGGACGTCAAGACGACGTACGTGAGGTCGAGCTCCGCGAGGGCGATCGCCACCTTCCTCGGCTCATCGAGGTCGAGGACGCCGTGCGGGTTCCCGGACGTCACCGCGCAGAACCGGCACCCCCGCGTGCACGTGTCCCCCATCAGCATGATCGTCGCGGTGCCGCCGCCCCAGCACTCCCACACGTTCGGGCAGTGGGCCTCCTCGCACACGGTGTGGAGGTCGAGGGAGCGGAGGAGCCCCTTCAGGCGGACGTAGTTCTCGCCCGCGGGGGGGCGGACCCGGAGCCACTCCGGCTTCCTCTCTTCGAGCATCGGGACGGGAGCAGAAAGGTCCGAGCACTTATCTACCTTCACTCCCGGAGAACGTCGCGTCCGCGAGCGGAGGACGGTTCACCCGAACCGGAACTCGACCCCGTGCCCGCCCCGCGGATAGCTCCAGCGGATCGCGCCCTTCCCGAGGTGCTTGCACACGATCCCGCAGGCCCCGAGCTCGATGCAGCCGTCCGTGTTGTACACGAGCTCCCCCTTGACCACGCGGTACACCTGGGAGGGGCACACATACAGGCAGGGCTTCGTGTCGCACGTCCGGCAGATGTCCGTGGCCACGGTGATGAACGGCTCCTCGTCCGGCTCGAACTTGTCCAGGGCGAGGCGTTCGTCCACGGTGAGCCGCGCGTCCGCGTCCGGCTTCGGGGGGTCGGGCATCGTCGTGCGGCGGGACCACCCGGGCGACGATATTTAAATCGTTGCTCCGAAACGGACACCCGCCGCCACACTCTCGTCCGCCGTCACAGTATCACACCCGAGAACGTGAGGGAAGGATTGACGTGCGCGGAGGGGCGTCGTCGCCCCGAACGGAGGTCGAGTCCGCTCCATGAAGGCGAAGGCGCCGTCGGCCAAGGAGGCCCCGGGGGACGGGACGGACGAGCTCGCGACGAACTTCCTCGCGAGCAACGTCCACCTCGACGTCCGGAAGGGCCACGTCGAGCTGATGGGCCACCGGATCATGCTGTTCCGGTTCGAGTTCCTCGTCGCAATCCAGAAGCAGCTCGAGACGACGATCGGGACGTCCGCGAAGGGCGTGATGTACCTCGCGGGGGAGCGGGCGGCCCAGGAGGTCCTGCCCGCGATGGCGGACCGCCTGAAGGACCTCCCCTCCGGGAAGGATTCCCTCCCCGCGATCCGGCGGATGTCCGACATCTGGGCGACGATCGGGGTGGGTCGCGCGACGGTCACGATGTTCACGCCGTCGGAGGGCCGGTACTCGTTCAAGATCGAGGAGGGCACGTACCCCGCCGCGTACGGCCCGTCCTCGAGGCCCGTGTGCCACCTCTGGGCGGGGTGGGCCGCGGGGGTGATCAAGCGGCTGTTCGGGCGGGACGTCCTCTGCGAGGAGGTCCAGTGCCGCGCGATGGGCGCCCGCTTCTGTGAGTTCGAGATCCGCCCGCACGTCGGCCTCCCGCCAAAACCCTAATACGGTCCCGGCCTCTCGCGACCCGGGTCTCCATGGCGGAGCGGTTCGACGCGGTCGTCGTGGGGGCGGGCCCCGCGGGGAGCGCCGCCGCCCTCGCCCTCGCGCGGGAGAAGTTCTCCGTCCTCCTCGTGGAACGAGGCCGGGCCGCGGGCGCGAAGAACATGTTCGGCGGGCGCGTATACGCCTGGCCGCTGTTCGACCTCCTCCCGGAATGGGAGAAGGACTGCCCCGTGGAGCGGTTCGTGACGAAGGAGTCCCTCGTGTTCCTCTCCGGGGGCGCCTCCCTGTCGATTCAGTTCGAGAGCCCGCGGGCGTCCACGGACCGCGCCTCGAGCTTCACGGCCCTGCGGCCGCGGTTCGACGAGTGGCTCGCGAAGAAGGCGGAGGCCGCGGGCGCGATGCTGATCACGGGGATCCGCGTCGACGAGCTCCTCCGGGAGGGCGGGCGGGTCCGCGGGGTCGTCGCGGGCCCGGACCGGATCCAGGCGGACCTCGTCGTCGTGGCGGAGGGCGCGATGGGCCCCCTCGCACAGAAGGCGGGTCTCCTCCCGGACCTCAAGCCGGAGAGCGTCTCCGTGGGCGTGAAGGAGACCGTGGAGCTCCCCGCCGCGACGATCCAGGAGCGGTTCAACGTCGGGGAGAAGGAGGGCGCCGCGGTCGTCTACGCGGGGGACGCGAGCATGGGCCTGCGGGGCGGCGGGTTCCTGTACACGAACAAGGCGTCCGTGTCCCTGGGCCTCGTCGTGTCCGCGGAGGACCTCGCCCGGAAGAAGGTGGAGGTCCAGGAGGTCATGGAGAGGTTCCGCCTCCACCCGAGCGTCCAGCGGCTGATCAAGGGAGGGAAGGTCTCCGAGTACTCCGCCCACCTCGTGCCGGAGCTCGGGCTCGGGATGAAAGCGCGGTACGTCGGGGACGGCGTGCTCCTCGCGGGGGACGCGGCGGGGTTCCTGATCAACAACGGGTACACGTTCCGCGGGGTCGACCTCGCGATCGCCTCCGGGATCGCGGCGGCCCGGGCCGCGGTGGACGCGCGGGTCCGCGGAGATTTCTCCGCGCGGGGCCTCGCATCGTACGAGCGCCACCTGCGGGCGCTGAACGTCCTCACGGACCTCGAGACGTTCCGGGCCACGGGCGGGTACCTGAAGAACGAGCGCCTCTTCGCCCTGTATCCCAAGCTCCTCCTCGGGATCACGGAGAAGGTGTACACCGTGGACGGGTCCGGGAAGGAGAAGATCTCCGAGATCGTGCTCGACGAGATGAAGGGGAAGGCCCCGCTCCTGAAGATGCTGAAGGACCTCCTCGACGGCGCCCGCTCGATGTGACGTGGGTGTGCCTCCCGAGACGGACCGCGAAAAGTAGATAGACGATGCGGGGTTCGTTCTCGATGAAATGCCCGCCGGCGGGCCCCTCCGGATCCTCGTGTGCATCAAGCAGGTGCCGAAGGCCCAGGAGCTCCAGGTGGACCCGAAGACGCAGACCCTGAAGCGGGTCGGCGTCCCGAGCGAGATCAACCCGCCGGACGCGAACGCCCTCGAGTTCGCCCTCCGGATCAAGGACCGGATGCCCGCGGAGATCGTCGTCCTCTCCATGGGGCCGACGTCCTTCGACGAGTCCCTCGAGCGGTCGATCGGGATGGGGGCGGACCGCGCGGTCCTCCTCACGGACCGGATCCTCGGCGGCTCGGACACCGTGCCGACCGCGCACGCCCTGAGCGAGACGATAAAGAAGATCGGCGGGTACGACCTGATCCTGTGCGGGGAGGAGACGACGGACGCGTCCACGGGCCACGTCGGTCCGGGGATCGCGGGCCACCTCGACATCCCGCAGATCACGTACATCTCGGAGCTCGACATCGTGGACGGGAAGGTGCGGGCCCGGCGCACCGCGGAGGACGGCTCCGAGTGGTGGGAGGCCGCGATGCCGTGCCTCGTCACCGTGAACTTCGGGTGCAACAAGCCCCGCGCCCCGACCCTGAGCGGGAAGATCCGCGTGAAGCGGGGCGGCGTGATCGTGCACTGGTCCTGCGCGGACGTCGGGATCGACCCGAACAAGGTCGGCCTGAAGAACAGCCCGACGATCGTCGCGAAGGTGGACACCGTCCACCTCCCGCCGCGGGCCCGGAAGCTCTTCCACGGAGAGCCGTGGGAGGCCGTCGCGCAGCTCCTGAAGGCCCTCGTCAAGGACGGAGTGATTCGCCCGTGACGATGCACCACAACCCGCTCGAGGGGAAGTCCCATTTCCGCGGCGTCTGGGTGTTCCTCGAGGGGAGGAAGGGGGCGCTGCGGGACGTCTCCGTCCAGCTGATCGGGGAGGGCCGGCGCCTCGCGGACCGGAGGGGCGTGCCCCTCACCGGGGTCCTGCCGGGGCACGACGTCGAGGTACTCGCCCGCCACGCGATCGGGTACGGGCTCGACCGCGTGATCGTCGTGGACCACCCGCTCCTGGAGATCTACCGCTCCCGCCCGTTCACGAAGGTGATGGCGACCCTGATCACCCGCCACAAGCCGGAGATCGTCCTCTACGGGGCGTCGAAGAACGGGAGGGACCTCGGCGGACGCCTCCACGCGGTCCTGGAGACGGGGCTCGCCGCGGACTGCGTGAAGTTCGACCTGGACGACGAGGGGAACCTCGACATGATCCGTCCGAGCTTCGGCGGGAAGTCCCTCGCGCACATCCTGTGCAAGCAGCACCGCCCCCAGATGGCGAGCGCGCGGCGGAACGTGTTCCTCGCCCCGCCCCACGATCCGACCCGCCATGGGGAGATCGTGCGGGAGGCCGTGGACCTGAGCGAGGCGGACATCGATGCGAAGCTCCTCGAGTTCAAGGAGTTCGTGCGGGAGGGCGGGACGCGGCCGGACGAGGCGGACGTCGTCGTGAGCGGCGGGTACGGCCTCGGGGACGCGAAGTACTTCGGGATGCTCCAGGAGCTCGCGGACCTCCTTGGCGGGGCCGTTGCGGCTTCCCGCAAGGCGGTGGACAGCGGGTGGATCCCGAAGGAGTTCCAGGTCGGGCAGACCGGGATGACGGTCCGACCGAAGGTGTACTTCGCGATCGGGATCAGCGGCGCCGTGCAGCACCTCGCGGGGATGCAGGAGTCCGACAAGATCGTCGCGATCAACCTCGACCCGAAGGCGGCGATCTTCGACATCGCGGACTACGGGATCGTCGGCGACCTGTTCCAGGTCGTCCCGGAGCTCATCCGCCAGCTGAAGGATCTGAAGGCGGGGAAGGGCCCGGTGGTCGCGCCCCTCGCGACGATCGCATGAATTTCGCTATCGCGCGGCGGGAGCCACGGCTTTGATTCTCTCCCTTGGAACCCGCTCAAGTTCAAGGTGGAAGACCTCTTCGAAGTCCCTGGCCACGCGGTCCTTGAAGGCCCCGATGTCGACGGCCCGCCCGAGCTCGCGCTCCATGGACGTCATCACCCGCCCCTCGTTCCCGCACGGGCGAATCCGCTCGAAGTACGAGAGGTCCGTGCCCACGTTGTGCGCGAACCCGTGGTACGTCACGAGATTGTGGACGGCCATGCCGATGGACCCGAGCTTGCGGCCATGGACCCAGATCCCCCGCTGGGCCTCGTTCCGCTCCGCCGGGACGCCGAACGCGCGCGACGCGCGGATCAGGACCTCCTCCAGGTCCGTGACGAGCTTCCGCACGTCGAGTCGGTCCCTCATCTTCAGGATCGGGTAGCCGACGAGCTGGCCGGGGCCGTGGTACGTCGCCTCCCCGCCCCGCTCGACCTCGAACACGGGGAGGCTCGGGTCGAAGACATCCTTCCGCTTCCCGCGCCTCCCGAGGGTGACGACGTGCGCGTGCTCCAGGAGGAGGAGGGTGTCGGGAATCTCTTCCGCGGCCCGCCGCTCGACCAGCGACTTCTGGAGGTCCCACGCCTCGCCGTACTCGACCGTGCCCAGGTCCACGAGCCAAGCGGTCATGGTTTCCTGTTCAGGACGTGAATCGCCCGCCCGAGGGCCGCCTCCGCGGTCTCCATAATCGCCTCCGGGAACGTCGGGTGCGGGTGGATCGTGAGGGCGAGGTCCTCCACGCTCGCGCCCATCTCGATCGCGAGGGCGAGCTCGCTGATCAGGTTGCTCGCGTCCGGGCCCACGATGATTCCGCCGAGGAGGCGCTTCGACCCCGCGTCCATGATCAGCTTCACGAAGCCGTCCG
>Ga0184623_10000139_pt1 | contig 28922 bp, 8 predicted proteins | sample PLM1_100_b1_FD_133138 | JGI IMG/M metagenome (GOLD analysis project Ga0184623, IMG submission 133138) | Groundwater sediment microbial communities from an aquifer in East River, Colorado, USA - PLM1_100_b1 | ecosystem: Environmental > Terrestrial > Soil > Riparian zone | place: USA: East River... | reverse complement strand
GATCCGCGGCTTCCGGGTGGAGCCGTCCGAGGTGCAGGCCGTGATCATGCGGCACGACGCGGTCACTCAGGCCGCCGTGATCGTGCGCGAGGATCGGCCTGGCGACAAGCGCCTGGTCGCCTACGTCGTCGGTGACGCCCCGGACCTGCGGCGGCACGTGAGCGCGTTGCTGCCGGACTACCTGGTACCGGCCGCCTTCGTCGCGCTCGACGCCTTGCCGATCACCCCCAACGGCAAGCTTGACCGCCGTGCCCTGCCCGCGCCGACGTTCGAGGCCGGCGCAACCGTGCCCCGCACCCCGCAGGAGGAGATCCTGTGTGGACTCTTCGCCGACGTGCTCGGCCTGACCTCGGTGGGCGTTGACGACAACTTCTTTGATCTCGGTGGCCACTCGCTGCTGGCGATGCGCCTGGTCAGCCGTGTCCGGTCAGCGCTCGGCGCCGAATTAGGCGTCCGCGACCTGTTCCAGGCGCCGACCGTCGCAGGTCTGGCCCAGCGCCTGACCACTAGCTCCTGCCCGGCCCGGCCGGCGCTCAAGGCCGCGCGCCGGCCCGACGAACTGCCGCTCTCGTACGCCCAGCAGCGGCTGTGGGTCATCGACCAGATCGAAGGGCCCAGCTCCACCTACAACGTGCAGTACGCGGTGCGGCTGGCCGGCACGCTAGACCGGGACGCGCTGGAGACTGCGGTCGCGGACGTCGTCGGACGGCACGAGGCGCTGCGGACCGTCTACCCGGCAACCGGCGGCCGTCCGCGCCAGCTCGTGCTGGCGCCGGAGGCGGTCCCGAGCCTGCTCAGGGTCAACGAGCCTGCGTCCGCTGAGGCGTTCCGAGCCGCCGCCGACCGGCGCTTCGACCTCTCCATCGAGGCGCCGATCCGGTTCGAGCTGTTCGTCGAGGGTCCGGACGAGGCGGTGCTGCTGATCGTGGCGCACCACGTCGTCAGCGACGGGTGGTCGATGGGCCCGCTGCTGCGCGACCTCGCCGACGCGTACCGCGCGCGTCTCACGGATGCGGCGCCGGAGTGGGACGCGCTGCCTGTGCAGTACGCCGACTACACACTCTGGCAGCAGGAGCTGCTGGGCAGCGCCGACGACCCGGACAGCCTGCTCGCGCGCCAGCTCGACTACTGGCGCGGCGCGCTCGCCGACATCCCGGACCAGCTGGAGCTGCCGACCGACCGGCCGCGTCCTGTCGAGTCCAGCTACCGCGGCGACTCGCTCGCGATCCATCTCGACCCGGAGCTGCACCGAGCCCTGCTCGACCTGGCGCGGACCAGCGGCACGACGCTGTTCATGGTCGTGCAGGCTGCGCTCGCAACGCTGCTCAGCAGGTTCGGCGCCGGCACCGACATCCCGCTTGGGACGCCGGTCGCGGGCCGGTCGGACGAGGCGCTGGACGACCTGGTCGGGTTCTTCGTCAACACGCTGGTGCTGCGTACCGATACGTCCGGCGACCCGACGTTCCGCGAGCTGCTGGCGCGGGTGCGCGAGGCCGATCTCGCTGCCTACGCCCACCAGGACGTGCCGTTCGACCGGCTCGTCGAAGAGCTGAACCCCGAGCGGTCGCTGTCCCGGCACCCGCTGTTCCAGGTGATGCTCGCACTCCAGAACAACGCCACCGCGAACCTCGACCTCCCGGCGCTGACCGTCATGCCCGAGCCGGTCGAGAACACCGCCGCCAAGTTTGACCTGACCGTCGCCTTGACCGAGACCGGCGACGGGATGACCGGCTACCTGGAGTACGCGACCGACCTGTTCGACCGTGCCACCGCCGAGCAGTTGCTGTCCCGTTTCGAGCGCGTGCTGCGGGCCATCGCGGCCGACCCGGACGCACGGCTGGGCGCCGTCGAGCTGCTCACCGCCGACGAACGTCACCGGATGGTGGTCGACTGGAACGACACCGCAGCGGCGTACCCGCACGACGCGACGATCCACGAGGTGTTCGCCGCCCAGGCCGCGCGCACGCCGGAGAAGACAGCGCTGTACTTCGGTGACGAGGAGATCACCTACGCCGAACTGGACGCCCGCGCGAACCGGCTCGCGCACCACCTGATCGGGCTAGGGGTCCGCCCAGGTGACCTGGTCGGCGTGTACGTCGAGCGCGGCCCGGAGCTGGTCGTGGGCCTGCTCGCGGCGCTCAAGACCGGCGGCGGCTACGTCCCGCTCGACCCGTCGCACCCGCAGCACCGGATCGCCGGCATCGTCGCCGAGGCGCGGCTGCGTGCCCTGGTGACCCAGCACGACCTGGTGATCCCCGGCGCCGACACCGCGCTGGTGCTGGTCGACCGGGAACGCCTGGACCACCTGCCCGCGACCGCGCCGGACGTGAGCGTCACCGCTGACGACGTCGCGTGCGTGCTCTACACGTCCGGGTCGACGGGACAGCCCAAGGGTGTGGCCACGCCGCACCGGGCAACGATCCGCACGTTCTTCGGACAGTCCTATGTCGACTTGGGCCCGGACCACGTGTGGCTGCAGTGCGCACCGGTCTCCTGGGACGGCCTGACGCTGGAGCTGTGGCCGTCGCTGCTGCACGGTGGATCGTGCGTGCTGGCGCCGGGGCAGAGCCCTGATCCGGCTGTCATCGCGAGCCTGGTCGCCCGCCACGGCGTGACCACGCTGTGGCTCTCCGCCGGCCTGTTCGCGGTGATCGCCGACGGATACCCCGAGGTCTTCGCCACCGCGCGGCAGGTGATGACCGGCGGCGAGGCGCCGTCGCTCGCACACCTCGTCAAGGTGCGGCAGTCCAACCCGCGACTGCGGCTCGTGCACGGGTACGGGCCGGTGGAGAGCATGGTCTTCACCAACGCCCATTGGATCGGCGCGGACGACGACAGCGCCACGGTCATGCCGATCGGCGGACCGATCGCTAACACGCAGGTCTACGTGCTGGACGGCGGGCTCGCGCCGGTGCCGGTCGGCGTGGTCGGCGAGCTGTACGCGTCGGGCCACGGGCTGGCGCACGGCTACCTCGCGCAGGCCCCGATGACGGCGTCCCGGTTCGTCGCTAACCCGTTCCAGGTTGCTACCAGGATGTACCGCACCGGGGATCTCGCCCGCTGGCGAGCGGACGGCAAGCTGGAGTTCGTCGGCCGTGCGGACCATCAGGTGAAGGTCCGCGGGTTCCGCATCGAGCTGGGTGAGATCGAGGCCGTGCTGACCCGGCACCAGGCGGTGACCCAGGCCGCCGTGCTGGTGCGCGAGGACCGCCCAAGCGACAAGCGGATCGTCGCCTACGTGGTGGCGGACGCCGACGCGGACGACCTCTACCGGCACGTCGCCGAGCTGCTGCCGCAGTACATGGTGCCGTCGGCGTTCGTTCTGCTCGACGCGTTGCCGCTCACCCCGAACGGCAAGCTGGACCGTCGGGCGCTCCCGGCGCCGGAGATTGCTACAAGCGGCCGGGCCCCGCGCACTCCGCGCGAGGAGATCCTCCGTGGACTGTTCGGCGATCTGCTCGGCATCGACGACGTCGGCATCGACGACGGCTTCTTTGCGCTCGGCGGCCACTCGCTGCTGGCGGCGCGGCTGATCAGCCGGGTCCGGGCCGTGCTGGGTGTGGAGCTGACCGTCCGCGACCTGTTCCAGTCGCCCACGGTCGCCGGACTGGACGCCCTACTCGACTGCGCCCAGGATGCCCGTCCGGCGCTGCGGGTTGGTGACCGGCCCGATGCGCTGCCGCTGTCGTACGCGCAGCAGCGGCTCTGGTTCCTCGACCAGATGGAGGGGCCGAACGCGACGTACAACGTGCCGGTGTCCGTGCGACTGGTCGGCGCGCTCGACCGGGACGCGCTGGAGGCGGCGCTCGGCGACGTCGTCGCCCGGCACGAGGCGCTACGCACGGTGTTCCCGGCCGTGGACGGTCGGCCGCAGCAGGTGATCCTGCCGCCGTCGCCGGTGCGGCTGGAGTCTGCGAACGAACTGGATACGCAGTACGCGTTCGACCTCATGTCCGAGGCGCCCGTGCGGGCCGTGCTCGCCCAGGCCGCTCCGGACGAGCACGTGCTCATGCTGGTGATGCACCACATCGTCAGCGACGGCTGGTCGCTCGCCCCGCTCATGCGCGACCTGGCTCTTGCCTACACCGCGCGGACTCAGGCGCAGGCGCCCGAGTGGGAGCCCCTGCCCGTGCAGTACGCCGACTACACGCTCTGGCAGCAGGAGTTACTGGACCGGGTACTGCCAGATCAGTTGGCGTTCTGGCGGGATGCCCTGGCCGGCGCACCCGACCAGCTAGAGCTGCCGACCGACCGGCCCAGGCCGGCGACCCCGAGCCACCGGGGCGCGCTGGTCGAGGCGGACCTCGACGCCGACCTGCACCGCGGCCTGCTCGACCTCGCCCGCGACAGCCAGACAACGCTGTTCATGGTGCTCCAGGCGTGCCTGGCGACGCTGCTGACCAGGCTCGGCGCCGGCACGGACATTCCACTGGGGACGCCGGTTGCCGGCCGGTCGGACGAGGCCCTGGACGATCTGGTCGGGTTCTTCGTCAACACGCTGGTGCTGCGTACCGACACGTCCGGCGATCCGACGTTCCGCAAGCTGCTGGCGCGGGTGCGCGAGGCCGACCTGGCGGCGTACGCGCACCAGGACGTGCCGTTCGAGCGGCTGGTCGAGCTGGTCAACCCGGAGCGGACGCTTGCCCGGCACCCGCTGTTCCAGGTGATGCTCGTCCTGCAGAACAACGCCGAGGCGCGGCTCGACCTGCGCGGGCTCGACGCGGAAATCCAGACGGTGAGCAACGACCGCGCCAAGTTCGACCTGACCGTGGCGTTCGTCGAGCAGCCGGACGGGCTCCGCTGCTCGCTGGAGTACGCCACCGACCTGTTCGACGGGTCCAGCGCCGAGCAACTGGTGGCGCGCCTGGTGCGGCTGCTGGAGACGGTGGTCGTCAAGCCGGACCTGCCGCTCGGGCAGCTCCCCGTGCTGTCGGACGCCGAGGCGCGGACCGTGCTGGTCGAGTGGAACGACACGGCCGCGGACTTCCCGTCCGACCTGTGCGTTCACGAGATCGTCGCCGCCCAGCCGCCGGAGAAGACGGCGCTGGTGTTCGGCGAGGAGCGGGTGAGTTACGGGGAGTTGGACGCGCGGGCGAACCGGCTCTCGCACAGGCTGGTCGACCGGGGTGTCGGGCCGGGGCAGACGGTGGGTGTGCTGCTGGAGCGCGGTGTCGACCTGGTGGTGGCGGTGCTGGCGGTGCTCAAGGCCGGTGGCGCGTACACCGTGCTGGACCCGCAGTTCCCGGACGATCGCCTCGCCGCGCTTACCCGTCACGCGGGCGTGGAACTGGTGGTCACGGCCGAGGCGCTGGCCTCCCGGGCGCCCGTGGTGACCGTGCTGGTGGACGCCACGGCTGGGATGCCGGCGACAGATCCCGGCCGGCGCGCGACGCCTGGCAATGCGGTGTGTGTGATGTTCACGTCGGGATCCACGGGGGTCCCGAAGGGTGTGGTGTCGTCGCACCGGTCGATGGTCGGCACCCTCACCGGCCAGTCGTATGTGGACTTCGGTTCCGGCGAGGTCTGGCTGCAGTGCGCGCCCGTCTCGTGGGACGGGTTCGCGCTGGAGCTGTTCGGCGCGCTGCTGCACGGGGCGACGTGTGTGTTGCAGCCGGGGCAGGTGCCGGAGCCGGCGGTGATCGCGCGGTTGATCGCGGAGCACCAGATCAGCACCGTGTACCTGTCGGCCAGCCTGTTGAACTTCCTGCTGGACGAGTACCCGCAGGCGTTCGCCGGTGTCCGCCAGGTCATGACGGGCGGGGAAGCGGCCTCGGTGGCGCACATCGCGCGGATGCAGGAGCGCTACCCGGGCGTGCGGATCGTCAACGGGTACGCGCCGGTGGAGTCGATGATCTTCACGGTCTGCCACACGGTGCGGCCCGAGGACACCACGCGCCAATCGATTCCGATCGGGCGGCCGATCAACAACAAGCGGTTCTACGTTCTGGACCAGCAGCTCAACCCGGTGCCGGTCGGCGTCGCCGGCGAGGTGTACATGGCCGGCGCAGGTCTCGCGGACGGCTACATCGGCCAGACCGGGCTCACCGCTTCCCGGTTCGTGGCCAACCCGTTCGAGCCGGGTCAGCGGCTGTACCGCACCGGCGACCTGGTCCGCTGGCGTCGCGACGGCGTGCTCGACTTCCTCGGCCGCGCCGACGACCAGGTCAAGATCCGCGGCTTCCGCGTCGAACCCGGTGAGGTGCGGACCGCACTGACCAGCCACGACGCGGTCACCCAAGCCGCCGTGATCATCCGAGAGGACCGGCCCGGCGACAAGCGGCTCGTGGCGTACGTCGTCGCCCAAGGCGACGCCGCTGACCTGCGGCAGTACCTCAGCCACCGCCTGCCCGACTACATGGTGCCGTCCGCGTTCGTCCCGATCGACGCCCTGCCCATCACGCCGAACGGCAAGCTCGACCACCGCGCCCTGCCGGCTCCGCAGGTCGAGGCCAAGGGCACCGCGCCACGGAACCCACAAGAAGAGATCCTTTGTGGACTTTTCGCGCAGGTGCTCGGGATCCAGGCCGTCGGCATCGACGACAACTTCTTCGACCTCGGCGGCCATTCGCTGCTGGTCACCCGCCTGATCAGCCGGATCCGGACCACGTTCGGCGCCGAGCTGTCCATCCAGGCCGTGTTCGAACAGCCCACCGTCGCAGCCGTCGCCGGACGGCTCGCAAGCGCCGAGAAAGCCCGGCCCGCCCTGCGGCGCCGCGCCCGTACCGAGGAGGCCCCGTGATCCCGCTGTCGTACGCACAACAGCGGCTCTGGTTCCTGAGCATGATGGAGCAGCGCCCGACGTACAACGTGCCGCTGGCGCTGCGGCTGCGCGGCCCGCTGCGGCCGGACGTCCTGGAATCGGCGCTGGCCGACGTCGTTGACCGGCACGAGGCGCTGCGGACGGTGTTCCCGGCCGTCGACGGCCAACCGCAGCAGCAGATCGTCGCCGATGCCCGTCCGGCCATCCTCACGACGACCGTGGCCGAGGCGGACCTGCCAGCCGCGCTCACCGAGGCGGCGCGGTACGTGTTCGACCTGACCACCGAGCTGCCGATCCGCCCGTACCTGTTCCGCACCGCGGCGGACGATCACACGTTCGTCCTGGTGATGCACCACATCGCCACCGACGGCGGGTCGATGGGCCCGCTGGTGCGCGACCTTGCGGACGCCTACACGGCGCGGACTCAGGACGAGGTGCCGCAGTGGGAGCCGCTGCCGGTGCAGTACGCCGACTACACGCTCTGGCAGCAGGAACTCCTCGGTGCGGAGGACGACCCGGAGAGCCTGCTCGCGCGAGAACTGCGGTACTGGAAGGAGCAGCTGGCCGGGATCCCGGAGGAGCTGGCATTGCCCACCGACCGGCCCCGCCCCACCGAGCCGAGCTTCCGCGGCGACGCGGTGCCGTTCCGGTTCGACGCGGCGACCCACAGCGGTCTCCAGGAGCTGGCGCGCACCAGCCAGACCACGCTGTTCATGGTGCTCCAGGCCAGCCTGGCGACGCTGCTGACCAGGCTCGGCGCCGGCACCGACATCCCGATCGGCTTCCCCATCGCGGGGCGCGGCGACGAAGCCTTGGACGACCTGGTCGGGTTCTTCGTCAACACGCTGGTGCTGCGCACCGACACCTCCGGCGACCCCACGTTCCGCGAGCTGCTGGGCCGTGTCCGCACTACGAACCTGGCCGCGTACTCCAATCAGGACGTTCCGTTCGACCGGCTCGTCGAGCAGGTCAACCCGGAGCGCTCGCTGGCCCGGCACCCGCTGTTCCAGGTGATGCTCGTGCACACCAGCGGCGGCGCGGGCCAGCCGGTCACGTTCGGCGACCTCACCGCCAAGGTCGTCAAGACCGGCACCGGATCGGCGAAGTTCGACCTCACGCTCGGCGTCGAGGAGACCGCCGACGGCCTGGCCTGCACGCTGGAGTACGCGACTGACCTGTTCGACCGGGCGACCGTCGAAGGGCTGGCGTGGCGGCTCGGCCGCGTGGTCGAGCAGGTGCTCGCCGCCCCGGACGCCCCGATCGGCCAGGTGCAGACCGTCGACGCCGCCGAACGGCAGCAGCTCCTGTACGGCTGGAACCCGCCGGCCGCGAGCGTGCAGGCCCAGGTGCACGAGGTGTTCGCCGCGCAGGCCGCACTCACACCGGACAGGACCGCGCTGGTGCATCGCGACCAGCGGATCACCTACGCCGAGCTCGACGCCCGCGCCGACGCGCTCGCACGCCAGCTGCTCGACCGTGGCGTCGCGCCCGGCGGGATCGTCGGCGTCCACCTGGAGCGCACTCCGGAGCTGGTCGTCGCGCTGCTCGCCGTCCTCAAGGCCGGCGCCGGGTACACGCTGCTCGACCCGACCTTCCCGGTGGACCGGCTGGCGGCGGTACTCGCCCAAGCCGGTGCGTCGCTGCTGGTGTCGAGTCCCGACCTGGACCCCGACCTGGGCGTCCCGTGGATCGACGTCGACGCGCCCCCTGCCGGGCCGGTGTCGGTCGCGGGCGACGTGGCCTGCGTGATCTTCACGTCCGGGTCGACCGGCGAGCCCAAGGGCGTCGTCTTGCCGCACCGGGCCATCATCGGCACGCTGCTCGGCCAGGAGTACGCGCCGTTCGGCGCCGACGACGTGTGGCTGCAGGCCGCGCCCATGTCCTGGGACGCGTTCGCGACCGAGGTGTTCGGCCCGCTCTTCCATGGCGGTACCTGCGTGCTGCAGCCCGGCGAGAGCCCCGAGCCGCAGGTGATGGCGGACCTCGTGCGCGAGCACGGCGTGACCGTCCTCAAGGGATCCGCGAGCCTGCTCAACCACCTGCTGGACGAGCACCCTGCGATCTTCGGTGAGTTGCGCGGCGCGCTGACCGGCGGTGAGCCGGCGTCGATGGCGCACGCCGCCACCGTGCTCCGCGACTTCCCGGACGTGACCCTCACCAACGGGTACGGCCCCGCCGAGAGCATGGGCTTCACCACGACCCACCACATCACCGCGCCCGACCTGGAGCGCGCGTCGATCCCGATCGGTGCGCCGGTCGCCGGCAAGCGTGCTTACGTCCTGGACGCGCAGCTCGACCCGGTGCCGGCTGGCGTCACGGGCGAGCTGTACGTCGCGGGCGTCGGCCTGGCGCACGGCTACCTGAACAAGCCCGGGCTGAGCGCCGAGCGGTTCGTCGCCAACCCGTTCGGGACGGGCGAGCGCATGTACCGCACCGGCGATCTCGCCCGCTGGACCCGCACCGGCGTGCTCGACTACCAGGGCCGCGCCGACGACCAGGTCAAGATCCGCGGGTTCCGCGTCGAGCCGGGTGAGATCCAGAACGTCCTGGTCAAGCACGATGCGGTGACGCAGGCCGCCGTCGTGGTGCGTGAGGACCAGCCCGGCGACAGGCGCCTCGTGGCGTACGTGGTCGGCGACGTCACAGATCTGAGGCAGTACCTGAGCGACCGCCTGCCGGACTACCTGGTGCCGTCCGCCTTCGTCGCCCTCGATGCCCTGCCGATGACCCCCAACGGCAAGCTGGACCGCCGCGCCCTGCCTGCTCCGCAGATCGAGGTCACGGGCACTGCGCCGCGCACGCCGCAGGAAGAGATCCTCTGTGGACTGTTCGCGGAGGTGCTCAAGACCGGGACCGTCGGCATCGACGACAACTTCTTCGAGCTCGGCGGCCACTCGCTGCTCGCCATGCGGCTGATCAGCCGGATCAGGACCGCCCTCGGCGCCGAGCTGACCGTCCGCGACCTGTTCCACGCGCCGACCGTCGCCGGCCTCGCCACCCGTCTGGCCAGCGGCGGCGTCACCCGCCTCGCTCTGCGCGCCGTCGCGCGTCCCGAGCGGCTGCCGCTGTCGTTCGCGCAGCAGCGGCTCTGGGTGATCGACCAGATGGACGGGCAGAGCGCGGTCTACAACTGCCCGTACGCGCTTCGACTCCGGGGCGTGCTCGACCGCGTGGCACTGGAGGCGGCGATCGCCGACGTGGTCGAGCGGCACGAGGTGCTGCGCACGGTGTTCCCCGTGGTGGGCGGCCACCCGTGCCAGCAGGTGGTCACGGCGAGGCCCGCGCTGGAGCTGATCACCGAGGACGCGATGCAGGACGCCGCCGACCGGCCGTTCGACCTGGCCACCGAGCCGCCGATCCGGGCATACCTGGCCGAGGTCGGACCGGACGAGCACGTGTTGCTGCTGGTGCTGCACCACATCGCGAGCGACGGCTGGTCGAGGGCGCCGCTCATGCGCGACCTGGCCACCGCCTACGAGGCCCGGGCTTCACAAGGCGCGCCACAGTGGACGGACCTGCCGGTGCAGTACGCCGACTACACCCTGTGGCAGCAGGAGCTGCTGGGCAGCGCCGATGACCCGGAGAGCCTCCTCGCCGAGCAGCTGGCGTACTGGCGCGACACCCTGACCGGCGCCCCCGACCAGCTCGAACTGCCCACCGACCGGCCCCGCCCGGCCGTCTCCAGCCACGGCGGTGACGCCGTGCGCGCGGAGTTCGACGCCGAGGGCCACCGCGCGCTGCTGGAGCTCGCCCGTACCAACCAGACCACGCTGTTCATGGTGCTGCAGGCCGGTATCGCGGCACTGCTCACCAGGTTGGGTGCCGGCACCGACATCCCCATCGGATCGCCGATCGCCGGCCGCTCGGACGAGGCCCTGGAGGACCTGGTCGGGTTCTTCGTCAACACGCTGGTGCTGCGTACCGACACCTCCGGCGATCCGACGTTCCGTGAGCTGCTGGCCCGGGTCCGGGAGACGGACCTGGGTGCGTACGCGCACCAGGACGTTCCCTTCGAGCGGCTGGTCGAGGAGCTGAACCCGGCCCGGTCGCTGTCCCGGCACCCGCTGTTCCAGGTGATGCTCGTCCTGCAGAACAACGCCGAGGCTAGCTTCGCGCTCGCCGGGCTGGACGTCGAGGCGGACCAGGCCGGTACCGGCAACGCGAAGTTCGACCTCGCCCTGGCGTTCGCCGAAAGGCCGAGCGGCGGCCTCGACGCCTACCTGCAGTACGCCACCGACCTGTTCGACCGCGGGACCGCAGAGTCGCTGCTTGCCGGCCTGGTGCGGCTGCTGACGGCGGTGGCGGCCGACCCGGATACGTTCCTGAGCCGGGTCGAGTTGCTGTCCGGCGAAGAGCGGCACCGTCTCCTCGTCCGCTGGAACGACACCGGTACCTACGTGCCCGCGGAGACTGTGCCGCAGCAGGTGGCCGCGCAGGCAAGGCGCACCCCGGACGCGGTCGCCATCGTCGCCGGGGACGCCACGGTGACCTATGCCGAACTGGACCGGCGCGCGAACCAGCTCGCCCACCACCTGATCGCGCTCGGCGTCACGCCGGGCACGCTCGTCGGCCTCTGCGTCAGCCGGCGCCCGGAGATGGTGATCGGCGCGCTCGCGGTGCTCAAGGCTGGTGGCGCGTACGTGCCGCTCGACCCGAACTACCCGGCCGAGCGGCTGGCGTACATGCTCGGCGACGCCGCCACGCCCGTCGTGCTCACCGAGCCCGACCTGCGCGACCGCTTGGCCGGCAGCGGCGCCACGATCGTGGACGTCGACCAGGTGCCGGACCACCCGACCAGCACGCCCGCCGTGGCCGTGACACCCGACGACACTGCGTACGTCATCTACACCTCCGGCTCGACCGGCGCGCCGAAGGGCGTCGTCATTGAGCACCGCGGGCTGACGGACCTCTGCACCTGGCACAACCGCGAGTACGCGATCAGCCCGGACGACCGGGCCAGCCAGGTCGCCGCCCAGGGCTTCGACGCGGCGGTGTGGGAGGTGTGGCCGTACCTGTGCGCGGGCGCGTCGGTCCACCTCCCCGACCAGGACACCTTGGACGACACCGACGCGCTGCTGCGGTGGATGATCCGCAGTGGCCTGACGATCTGCTTCCTGCCCACCCCACGCCTGGAGTCGCTGCTGGACGAGCCGGCGCTGGCCGACACCCGACTGCGAGCGATCCTCACCGGCGGCGACGCGCTGCGCCGGCGCCCGAGCCACGAGCTGCCATTCCGCGTGGTCAACCACTACGGGCCGACGGAGTTCAGCGTCGTCGCCACCGCCGCCGACGTGCCGGCCACCGGCGCGCACGCTGAGGAACCGCCGCCGATCGGCGGGCCTGTCGACAACACACGGCTCTACGTGCTGGACAGCAATTTGATGCCGGTGCCGCAGGGGGTCATCGGCGAGCTGTACATCGCCGGAGAGGGGTTGGCCCGCGGCTACCTCGCCCGGCCCGGTCTCACCGCGCAACGGTTCGTGGCCAACCCGTTCGGGACGCCAGGAGAGCGGATGTACCGCACCGGCGACCTTGTGAAATGGCGTACCGACGGGCACCTCGACTTCGCCGGCCGCGCCGACCACCAGGTCAAGGTGCGCGGATTCCGGATCGAGCTGGGCGAGATCGAGGCGGTGCTGGCGCAGCACCCGTCGGTGTCACAGGTCGCGGTGCTGGTCCGCGAGGACCGGCCCGGCATCAAGACCCTGGCCGCGTACGTCGTGGGGCGCGCCGCGCAGCCCGAGGAACTGCGGCGTCGCGTCGCCGAGTTCCTGCCGGAGTACATGGTGCCGTCGGCGTTCGTCCTGATGGACGCGCTGCCGCTCACCCCGAACGGCAAGCTCGACCGCCGCGCGCTGCCTGCCCCGGACGACGCCCAGGTCGGCTACCGGGGCCCGCGCACACCGCACGAGGAACTGCTGTGCGGGGTCTTCGCGGAGGTGCTCTGCGTCGCCGAGGTAGGAATTGACGACAACTTCTTCGACCTGGGCGGGCACTCGTTGCTCGCCGCCCGCCTGATCAGCCGGGTCCGCACCGCGCTTGGCGCCGAGCTGAGCGTCCGCGACCTGTTCCAGGCGCCGACCGTTGCCGGACTCGCCGGCCAGCTCGCCGCCGTGCAGGACGCCCGGCCGGCACTGCGGCCCGCCCAGCGAGGCGGCTGGGTGCCGCTCTCGTTCGCCCAGCGGCGGCTCTGGTTCGTCAACCGGCTGGACGGCGCGAACGCGACGTACTGCGTCCCGGTGGCGTTGCGGCTACGCGGCGCGCTGGACCGGACCGCCCTGGAGGCCGCCATCGGCGACGTGGTGACCCGGCATGAGGCGCTGCGCACGATCTTCCCCGAGGTCGACGGCGAACCGTGCCAGCGGATCGTCGACACGCTGCCCCAGATGACGGTCGTGGAGTGCGCCGAGACCGACGTCCCCGGCGTGCTGCAGGAGGCCGCGCAGCGCACCTTCGACCTCACCGTGGACCCGCCGATCCGGGTGTGGCTGCTCGCCGTCGCCCCGGCGGAGCACGTGCTGCTGCTCGCCATGCACCACATCGCCAGCGACGGCGCCTCGATGGGGCCGCTGCTGCGCGACCTGGCCGAGGCGTACGAAGCCAGGCTCGCCGGTGACGCACCACAGTGGACCCCGCCGCCGGTGCAGTACGCCGACTACACCCTATGGCAGCAGGAGCTGCTGGGCAGCGCTGACGATCCGGAGAGCCTGGGCGCGCGGCAGCTTGCCTACTGGCAGGACGCCCTCGCCGGGATCCCCGAGGAGCTGGCGCTGCCGGCAGACCGGCTCCGCCCGGCCGTCTCCACGTACGACGGCGGCATGGTGCCGCTGGTCCTCGACGCGGAGCTGCACCGGGCGCTGATGGACCTCGCCAAGTCCAGCGGCACGACCTTGTTCATGGTGTTGCAGGCTGGCGTGGCGGCGCTGTTGACCAGGCTCGGTGCTGGCACGGACATTCCGATCGGCGCTCCGGTCGCGGGCCGCTCGGACGAGGCCCTGGAGGACCTGGTCGGGTTCTTCGTCAACACGTTGGTGCTGCGTACCGACACCTCCGGCGATCCGACGTTCCGTGAGTTGCTGGCCCGAGTCCGGGAGACGGACCTGGGTGCGTACGCGCACCAGGACGTTCCCTTCGAGCGGCTGGTCGAGGAGCTGAACCCGGCCCGGTCGCTGTCCCGGCACCCGCTGTTCCAGGTGATGCTCGCGCTGCAGAACACGGGCCGGGCCAGCCTGGAGATCCCCGGTCTGGAGGTGAGCGCCGAGCCAGCCGGCACCGGGCGGGCCAACTTCGACCTGTCGTTCACCCTGCGCGAGGCCTACGGCGATGGCGGCGCCCCGGCCGGGATCGAGGGCGCCATCGGCTACCGCGCTGACCTGTTCGAACCCGGCACCGCTCGTCGCCTCGCCGAGCGGCTGGTGCGGCTGCTCCGCGCGGTCACCGCCGACCCCGGCGCGCCGCTGCTCGGCGTCGACCTGCTCGACCCGGTCGAGGAGTACCGGATCGTCAACGGGTGGAACGACACGGCGGTGCCGGTGGTCGCCAGCACGCTGCCGGAGTTGTTCGCCGAGCAGGTGGCGCGCACGCCGGACGCCACGGCGGTGGTGTTCGAGGACACCGTCCTGACCTACGCCGAGCTGGACACCCGCGCCGACCGGCTGGCCCGTGCCCTGGTCGACCGGGGCGCCGGCATGGAGCGGATCGTCGCGGTGGCGGTGCCGCGCTCGGTCGAGCTGATCGTGGCGCTCTACGCCGTGCACAAGGCCGGCGCGGCGTACCTACCGGTCGACCCCGAGTACCCGGCCGACCGCCTGGAGCTGATGCTGGCCGACGCCGACCCGGTGCTGGTGCTGGATGCGGACACGATCAGGCGGCTTGAAGCGCTGGACGCCGAGGCTGAACTGCCGCGGATCGACCCCGGCCACCCGGCTTACGTCATCTACACGTCCGGCTCGACCGGCCGTCCCAAGGGCGTCGTGGTGCCGCACGCGGGCATCGTCAACCGGCTGGTCTGGATGCAGGCCGAGTACGGGCTCGACGGGAGCGACCGGGTGCTGCAGAAGACCCCGTCCAGCTTCGACGTCTCGGTCTGGGAGTTCTTCTGGCCGCTGCTGGTCGGTGCGACCCTCGTGGTGGCCCGGCCGGGCGGGCACAAGGATCCGGCGTACCTCGCCGACCTCATCCAGCGCGAACGGGTGACCACCGTCCACTTCGTCCCGTCGATGCTGGAGGCGTTCGTGCTGGCGCCCGAGGCCGCGGGCTGCACCAGCCTGCACCGGGTGATCTGCAGCGGTGAGGCGCTGCCGACCGGGCTGGCGCGGCGGTTCGCCGCGATCTCCGGCGCCGGTCTGCACAACCTGTACGGGCCGACCGAGGCGTCCGTGGACGTGACCAGCTACCAGTACCGGGACGGCGACACGACCGCCTCGGTGCCGATCGGCCGGCCCGTGTGGAACACCCAGGTGTACGTGCTGGACGCGGCGTTGCGCCCGGTGCCGCCGCGCGTACCCGGCGAGCTGTACCTGGCCGGTGTCCAGCTGGCCCGTGGCTACCTGAACCGGCCGGGGCTGAGCGCCGAGCGGTTCGTGGCCAACCCGTTCGACGCCGGCACCAGGATGTACCGCACCGGCGACATCGTGCGGTGGTGCGGGGACGGTGTGCTGGAGTACCTGTCGCGCGCCGACGACCAGGTGAAGATCCGCGGCTTCCGGATCGAACTCGGCGAGATCGCCAACGTTGCCGGGACCCACCCGGACGTGGACCAGGCGGCGGTGGTCGTCCGCGAGGACCGGCCGGGCGACAAGCGCCTGGTGGCGTATGTCGTCGGCACGGTGGACCCCGCGGAGCTGCGCCGGCACGTCGCCGCGGCGCTGCCCGAGTACATGGTGCCAGCGGCGGTGGTGCGGATCGACGGGCTGCCGCTCAGCCCCAGTGGCAAGTTGGACCGCCGCGCGCTGCCGGCTCCCGAGTTCGGCGGGACGCCTTCTGGCCGGGCGCCGCGTACCCAGCGGGAGGAGGTGCTCTGCGGGCTGTTCGCCGAGGTGCTCGGCGTGCCGGCGGTGAGCATCGATGCCAACTTCTTCGAGTTCGGCGGCCATTCGCTGCTCGTCACCAGGCTGGTCAGCCGGATCCGGCGTGAGCTCGGCGCGGAGCTGAGCATCCGCGGGCTGTTCGAGACCCCGACCGTGGCGGAGCTGGCCGAACGGCTCGACAGCTACGCCGACCACGACCCGCTGGCCGTCCTCCTCCCGCTGCGGACCAGCGGCGGAGCCACCCCGTTGTTCTGCATTCACCCGGCCGCCGGGATCGGCTGGGTGTACTCGGGCCTGCTGCGGCACGTCGACCCGGAGACGCCGGTGTACGGCCTGCAGGCCCGCGGCCTCACCCAGCTGGACGCCAGACCGGACACGGTCGCGGCGATGGTGAAGAACTACCTCGACCAGGTGCGGATCGTGCAACCCACGGGCCCGTACCAGCTGCTCGGCTGGTCGTTCGGTGCGCGGATCGCGCACGCGATGGCAGCCCGGCTGCGGGGCGAGGGGGACGAGGTCGCGCTGCTGGCACTCCTGGACGGTTACCCCGCCGCCGAGGCCAGCACGCGCGACCTCCGCCCGGACGACCCCGAGGTGCGCGCCGCCCTGCTCGCCTCGCTCGGCATCGCCGAAGGCGGATCCGTCGACGGGGTGGACATGGCCGTGCTCGCGGAGGTGTTCGCGGCCAACCTGGCGCTGATGGGGGAGGCCACCGCCGAGCTGTTCGACGGCGACGCCGTCTTCTTCCGCGCCGCCGTCGACAAGCACGCCGGGTCGCCCCGCCCCGAGGAGTGGCGCGCGCACCTTACCGGCGACCTCGAAGTCCACGACGTCGCGTGCACGCACGGCGCGATGACCCAACCCGAGCCGATCGCGGTGATCGGCCGCGTACTGAACACCCACATCCGTTCCAAGGAGGCAGACCATGTCCGTTGATACCGGTGTCGACCGCGTCCACCGCTACTACCAGCTCGTCGACCAGGGCGACGTCCCCGGCCTGGTGAGCCTGTTCACCCCCGACGCCACCTACCACCGGCCCGGCTACGAGCCGCTGGTCGGCCACGAGGGCCTGACCAGCTTCTACGGCCAGGACCGCGTGATCAAGGAAGGCGCCCACACGGTGAGCACGGTGGTCGCCGCCGACGACCGCATCGCCGTTCACGGGGAGTTCCACGGCGTGCTCCACGACGGCCGCGAGGTCGGCCTTCGGTTCGCCGACTTCTTCACCCTCACTGCGGAGGGCCAGTTCTCCCGCCGCGACACGTTCTTCTTCGCACCGCTGGTCTGACAACTGTCTATTTAGGAGATGCAGCCATGACCGCCATGCTCGACGCCGCCCGCGCCGCCAAGATCGCCAACCCGGGCCACGGCGACACGTTCAGCGACCACATGTTCTCCTTGTCCTACTCGCCCGAGAGCGGCTGGCACACGCCCGAGCTGCAGCGGATGGAGAACCTGTCAATCCACCCGGGGATGATCGGCCTGCACTACGCGCAGGTCATCTTCGAGGGTCTCAAGGCGCACCGGCAGGTCGACGGCGGCATCGCCGTGTTCCGCCCGTGGGACAACGCCCGCCGGTTCCGCGCGTCCGCCCGCCGGCTCGCGATGCCGGAGCTTCCCGAGGAGATGTTCGTCCATGGGATCGAGCAGCTCGTCGCCGCCGACCAGGACTGGCTTGGCGACGACCCCGCGCACAGCCTCTACATCCGGCCGCTGCTGTTCGGCTCGGACACCTCGCTCATGCTGCGCCCGTCCAACGAGTACCGGTTCCTCGTGATGGCGTTCCTCGCCGGCGGCTTCTTCGGCGACAACATCGAGTCGGTATCGGTGTGGGTGAGCCACGAGCACAGCCGCGCGATCCCCGGCGGCACCGGCAACGTCAAGGTCGCCGGCAACTACGCGCCGTCGTTCGTCGCGCAGAAGCAGGCCAAGGACCACGGCTGCCAGCAGGTGGTCTGGCTCGACCCGATCGAGCGGCGCTGGCTGGAAGAGATGGGCGGCATGAACATGTTCTTCGTGCGCGGCAGCGGTCCGGGCGCCCAGGTGGTCACGCCGGAGCTCACTGGCACGCTGCTGCCGGGCGTCACCCGAAACACGCTGCTCACGCTCGCCGAGCGGCACGGGTACGCCCCGCGCGAGGAGCGGATCTCGCTCGACCAGTGGCGCAAGGAGTGCGAGGAAGGTGTCATCACTGAGGTGTTCGCCTGTGGCACGGCGGCCGTCGTGACGCCAGTCGGCCAGGTGAAGGACGAGGGCGGCGACTGGACCGTCGGCGACGGCAAGCCCGGCCCGGTGACGATGCAGCTCCGCAAGGCTCTGGTGGACGCGCAGCACGGCGTCGGCGGCGACCCGGACGGCTGGGCCCACCGCTGCTGACCCGCTCAGCCTCCGCTTTGGGCCCGTACTTCCGGTTTGGGCGACATTTTTGGGGCTATAGCCGCGAAGATGTCGCCCAAAGCGGTTAGTTAGCGCAGGGCCCGGACGGCGTACTCGGTGAGGGCTGCGCGGCTCGGCTGGTTCGTCTTCACAATCAGGCTCGCGACGTGTTTCTCGACGGTGCGCGGGGAGATGTGCAGCCGGGTGCCAATCGCCTTGTTGGGGATCCGCTCGACCAGCAACTGGAACACCTCGTACTCGCGCACGGTGACACCGAGCGCCCGCAGCTCCCCGGGCACCAGCTCGGCGCCGGCGCGCCGCTGCTGCACCGATGCGCCGATCTGGCGCAGGAGGGCGCGGCACGCGCTCGCCACCGGAGCCACCGCCGCACGGTGGAAGTACTCCTCGGCGCCTCGCAGCCATGCCTCGGCGTCGCCCCAGCGGTGGGTGTCCGCCTCCTCGGCGACCAGCCGCAGGCCGAGATGGTGCGCGGTGGGGAAACACCCGGCGGCGTCCCGCGCCGCCGCGACGGCGGCCTCGGCCTCGCCGATTCGCCCAGCCCGGCCGAGCAACACCGCCCGGGCCAGCTCGGTGAAGTGGCGGTTCCACCGCATTCGGCTCGCAGCGGCGGCGGAAACCTCGTGGAACTGCGGCCAGTCGGAGCGTCCCGCCAGCACGTCGAGCAGCAGGTACAGGCCGTGCCGCCCGGCGAGATGAAACGTGGACGGGTTCTCCTTCTCCACCACTGCGGCGTGGGTCAGTTCGCGCTCGACCTGGTCGGCATCCTCCTCCAGCAGGGCGCAGAACACGCGGGCCAGCCCGATGGCGAGCGGCAGCTCCGGGGACTGTTCGCCGTCCCACCGGTCGAACTCGGCGAGCGCGCGCTCCATCTCCGGCCGGTTCGCCTGGTGCGCCGCGAGCGTCGCCCGGGTTAGTAGCATGTACCGCAGGATCGAGACCAGGTGAAGCTTGGTGACGGCCTGCTCGACGTCCGCGACCTGCTGGTGCGCGGTTGCGTAGTCGCCGGTGAGGACGGTCTGCATGGCGAGGATCGCGTCGACGGTGTAGCCGGCGGTGATCGCGCCGACCCGGAACGCCTCCTGCCGGACCTTCTCCAGGTCGGTGGTGTCGCCGTCGGCGAGGCAGTGGTTGCCGGCGAGCCGCACCAGGGCGTAGATCCGCGAGATCGGCAGCTGGTGCTGCTCGGCGATGAGGCTGGCGCGGGAGAAGCACTCGTTCGACTCGTCCAAGTCCCGGCCGCGCGCCAGCGTGCCGAGCAGCTCCCACGCCTGGCAGGCGACCAGCGGCAGCGGTACGCGCTCGGCCGCGACGACCGCGCGCCGGGCGAGGTCGGCGGCGATCTGGGTGCGGCCGGGGCTGGGGGAGTCGAGCGCGAGGAACGCCGCGACCGTGTCGACCGGTGCCGTGTGCTCGTCGGCGGCGTCCGGACCGAGCAGCACGCGCGCCTTCCGGATCTGCGTCAGCCCATCCGGCCACCGGCCGGCCAGGTGCGCCACCTTCGCCAGCCGGGTGTGCAGGGCTGCCCGGCGCAGTACGTCCAGGCCGGCGCCGCCCAGCTCGTCGAGGGCGTCGGCCAGCTGGAACGCCCGTTCGAACGCGCCGGTCTCGGCGAGCGCCGGTAGTAGCGACTCCAGGACGTCAGCTTGCACCTCGGCATCGACGTCACCGGACGCCAGCTCGCGGGCGCGTTCGAGCAGCGTCACCGCTGAGCCGGCCGCGCCGGCCGCGAGCGCCCGCCGGCCGGCCTCGGCGAAGAGACGCGTCGCACGCGCCGGCTTGCCCGCAGCGAGCCGCAGCGCCGCGACCAGCGCGCACCATTGGCCGGCAAGCCCCGGGTGGAGGTCCTCGATCGCGTCGGCGGCTCGGCCGGACAGCTGGGCGCGGTCGCTCGGGGTGAGCTGGGCGAGCAGCGCCTCGGCGGTGAGCGGGTGCCGGAACGTGTACCAGTCGGGGCCTGGCTCGTCGGGCATGATCAGCTGCGCCGCTATCCCGGCCTGAAGGTGGGTGAGGAGGGTGCGGTCGTCGACGTCGAGGACCTTCTGCACCACGGAGAGCGGAAAGCGGTGGCCGAGGGTCGCGGCCACCGAGAGGAGCATCCGGCCCTGCGGGCCCAGCCGGTCGGTGCGGTGCGCGACACCGCGCACCAGCGCGGCCGGCACCTCGATGCGCAGCTCGCCGACGACCCGCCAGCCGTTCATGCCCCGCGCGAGCACGCCGTTGCTGACCAGCGCGTGCAGCAGTTCCTCGATGACGAAGGGGTTGCCTGCGCTGTCCTCCCATAATCGGTCCGCGACGGAGTCCGGCACCGCGTCCGGCTCGACCGCCAGGCAGGACGAGACCAGCTGGGCGACCTCGGCGCGGCTGAGCGGCTTCACGTGCAGGATGTCGCCGGCGTGGCGGCGGGTCGCGGAGTGCGCCAGGTCGAGCGCGGCGCATGGCTCGTCGCGGATCGTCGCCACGACGAGGATGGGCTGGTACTCCAGGTTGTCGACCACGTACTCGACGACCGCGAGCGTCTCGGCGTCGGCGTCCTGGAGGTCTTCGAGCACCAGCAGGCACCCGCCGTCCCGGCCCACCACGGCGAGCAGTCGCAGGACAGCCTCGGCGAGGACGACCAGCGAGTCGCCGTGCTGGCCGTCGGGCTGGCCCCACTCCGGGACGAGGCGTCCGAGCACCGGACGGTACGGGCCGAGCTCGCCGTCCTCCGGCAGCGCCCGCCCGCGGAACAGCGAGAGAAGCGCCTCGGTGAGCGGCCGGAACGGCACCATCGGACCGATCGTGCTGCCGCGCCCTCGGAGCACGCGCATACCGTGTTCCGCGGCCTTGTCGGCGGCGACCACCGCGAGCCGCGTCTTGCCGATACCCGGTTCGCCCACCAGGAATAACGCGCGGCCATTACCGCTATTGGCTTTGCCCAGCGCCCGCTTCACAATGTCGATCTGGTCGTCGCGACCCACGATGAGCGAGGCTCGAGTTTGCATGGGCTGAACCTTAGCTAGCGAACGTGATAGCCCGAACAACAGACCTTGTCAGTACACCATCGGTGAACGGCGAAATCCCGCCGGTGGCAATCGCTGCCCTTTCGGGCAACACCAACCGGCAGGACTTCGCCGCTCATGCTCGATTTAGAGCGTCTTGGCGCATCAGCCGAAAATCCCGGGCTTGATCGTGGTGTCCGGGTCGGCGGCGAGCAGCGCCAGGCCCACGCCGACGGCGAGACCGGAGAGGGCGCGGGCCCGCGCTCCGATCGTGCTGCGCTTCGGCAGCATCATCTCGCCCGCGGGGTGCTCGGCCGCCTCTGCGCCGGTCGCGGCCTGGATCTGCTCGTTGTTCTCCTGCATCGTGCTCTCCTCCGTCATGGGTTGTTCCGGTTGGAATGGGTCAGTGCGGCGGTGCGGGGGAAATCAGGGGGGCTGGCCACAGCGGCAGGAGCGACGGCACCTGAGGGCTGAAGCCGAGCCGGAGCAGGCCGTAGCCGATGCCGGCGAGGCCGGTGAGCAGGCCGGGCGACGGCACGCCACCGGGGGTGCCGCAGCGGAGTTGGCGGCCGAGGATCGTGCCGGCGCGGCGCCGCAGCTCCCGCCTCGCGTGGTCGTCACCGGCGTCCGCGAGGACGGTCAGCGCGTCCAGGACGCCGAGTTCACCGCGGCCGAGACTCAGATCGGGTCGCGGCGCCTCGCCGGCGATCCGGGCCGCGGCGGCCACCGGGTCGACCGTGGCTTCCGCGCCGGCGGCGCGGGCCCGCTCGGCCGCCGTCCTCGCGTGCCCGGCCAGCCCGGCGTCGTCGAGGAGGGCCGCTGTCCTGGTCAGGGCGTAGGCGATGCCGCCGAAGCCGTCGAAGCCACCGCCGACCACGTTCGTGAGCTCGGCGTCGGCGGCCACGTGGTCGACCAGGCGGGGAAGCGGCCGCAGGGCCGCGCGGGCGAGCGCGCCGTAGCGGTTCACCCCCGTGAGGGCGGCGAGCTGGGCAAGGAACAGTGCCACGCCCGGGTAGCCCTCGCCGAGCGAAGCGCCCAGCGGCGCGACCGTCCAGTGCCGGCCGTCGAGCAGCTCCAAACCGATCCAGTTCGCCCGCCGCCGGTCGTGGATCGCCTGATCAGCGAGGTCGTCGGCGATGCGTCGGGCGGCGTCGAGGAAGTCGGCGCCGCGGACCGTGCCCGTCGTGGTGCCACGACGGCCGGCGGCGCCCGGGCGGGTGGCTAGGGTCGCGGTGATCAGCCATTCCTGGGTTCGCTGGTCGCGCGCGCCCATCGTCCGCACCTTGGCGGTCGCGGCGGCGAGACTGGGCTCCCTGAGCACGTCCGGGATCCGCCGGCCGTCCGCGGACCACAGGTCGCGCGAGCGGGGTCGCGCGACGAACAGCGGGATGTCGCCGGCCCACAGGTCGTCCAGCTCGTGTGGTACCAGGCGCAGCCGGGCGTCGTCGTCCGCCACGTCCTCGACCAGCTGGCCGAGTGCCCCGTCGCGGTCGAGCGCGTCCCGCAGCACGTCCGGGTGGGTGGACTCGTCGAGAAAGGTCGCGTAGTACGCGGTGGGCCGGGCAACCACCCGGATCTCGTCGCCGGCACACGCCGTGAGCATTGCGGCGAACGCGTCGCGGTGCGCGACGATGCCGTCGTACCCGGCGCGGAAACCGGCACGCAGCGCGCCCTGGTGGTCCGCCGGATCGACCTCCCGCCCGTCGAGGCGCGGCCGGTTGTCGGCACCGGTGAACGGGGCCGCGCGGCGGACCAGCCGCATGCGATCGGTTCCGGCGGCCTCCCAGCCGGCGACATCGCTCGGGTAGACGGCGCCCTGGTCGCCGCCGAGGCCAGAGAGGTCGAGCGCGCCGTGCTCGCCGATCAGCACCCGCGGCAGCAACGCAGTGCGGCGCACCGACCGGACCAGCGCCTCCGTGGCAGGGTCGGGAATCGGGCCGGCCAGGGTCAGGTCCGGGTGGAACAGCGTCTCAACGTCGACCAAGACCGGCTGGCTACCGTGCGCCACCAGGTTCTCGCAGTGGATGTCGGTGCCGTCCACCGCGTAGAGCAGCGCGAGGAGCGCGCCCTGCCGGCGGTAGAAGAGCTCCACCTCGGCGGCGTTGGCGCACGACTCGCGGGTGACGAACTCCATCCACCCGTGGTGGGGCCGGTCCAGCACGCCGGCCGTCCGCAGGTCCAGGCCGGGCAGCTGCGCGTTGAGCCAGCTGACAAGCCGGTCGAAGCGCTGGTGCAGCGCCAGCGACCGAGGCTTGTAGACGACGGTGGCACCGGTCGCGAAGTGGAGCGTGGCCACCGCACGCCCGCGGCGGTGGGTGTCGCCGCTGCCGGCCTCGACCGTCGTCAGGAGCCCCGGATCGGAGCCGCCAAGCACGGTTTCCACGATGGACGCGCGGTCGGCGGCGAACCGCTCCACCAGCTCCACCAGCGCGTCGGCGGCGTACCCGCACTCCTGGCCGAGGAGCCGTCCTAGCACGGGATAGGTCGTGAAGAGCCCGGCCAGCCCGGACCGGTGGGCGACCATGCGAACGAAGTCGGTGAACCGCTCCTGCGGGGTGCCGCCGCTGAGCCGCCCCGCCGTGCGTGCGGTGTGCAGCTCCGACACCAGCGTGCGGGCGGCCAGTGCCGCGAGGCGGCGGCCGAGCTGCGCCGACCATCCGTCGCACACCGCTGCCACGTCGACCTGGCCGTCGTGGCCGACCTGCTCGACGACGCGGTCACGGGCCGCGCGGGTCAGCGGCGCCAGCGCGGCGGCGAACGCGACGTGCCACTCGACGTCACCGGCAACGGCCGGCCCCGCGGCGGGCGCCGCCGCGACGGCGTGCTCCACGAAGGCGGCCCACTCGGGGCGCGCCGGAGCGGACAGTCGTTCCCGCGCGCTGAGACCCCGCGCCCACCAGGAGGGGTGCAGCGCCCCTTCGGCGGGGCTGAGGATTTCGGCGGAGTTGCTCACGTCGAGAAGGTTGTCAGCGCCGTCAACTACGTACATGGGTAGTGAATGCCCAGATTCGGCCGTATCCGTAAATGCGCTGGTCGTGCAGTGTGCTGACGCCGAACTCTGCCCTAAAGGACATCGCCGCCACGGTGCAGTGCCGGCGAGACGAATGTGGGCACCGCATCCCCGCGCGAATGCGGGCATGCGGTGCCCATGTTTCACTGCTCGGCCGGTGCGACGCTCGTCCCGGATCCGGCGCGGGGAGCAACCGCCCGTGGCCATTCATCCGAGAAGAGGGCCGATATGGAGAGTCAGCACTTCGGTGAGCTGTTACGGCGGCACCGCACGAGGGTGCGGATGACACAGCAGCAGCTCGCCGATTTCTCCACACTCAGCGTGCGCGCGATCAGGGACCTCGAACGAGGACACGCACAGCGCCCGCGGCAGGACACGGTGCGGCTGCTCGCCGAGGTACTGCGCCTCGACGGCCAGCACCGCGAGGACTTCGAGTTGGTGAGCCGGGGTGTGCCGGGCGGCGACCTGGGGCCCGGCGTCGATTTGACCCGGTTCGTTTCGCCGGTACCGCCAGCCGCGATCGTGGGTCGGGACGCGGAACTCCGGGTGCTGACCGACCTGCTCACGGTGGATGGTCAGCGGCTGGTCGCGGTCGTCGGCGTGGCCGGGGTGGGCAAGACGCGGCTGGTGCTGGACGTCGCGGGGATCGTCCAGCGCGACGCCCGCTGGTCGGTGCTGTGGGTGCCGGCGGCCGACCTCGACGCGCTGCCCGCCGCCGAGCTGGCCGCCACGATCGGCGCCCGGGACACGTTGCTGGTGGTGGACGGGCAGGCCGAGGCGAGGATCCCGGCGGCGCTGGTCGACCTGCTCCACCGGTGCCCGCGCGTGCGGCTGGTCGTGACGGCCCTCGCCCCTGGCTCGATCACCGGCGCGCAGGTCTTCCCGCTCGCGCCGCTGGAGGTGCCAGCGCCCGGCGACGAGGACGATCTCGTGGCGTTCGCACAGGTCGGTTCCGTGCGGCTGCTCACCTCGCAGCTGCGCCGGTTCCGCCCCGGTTTCCGGCTGCGGGGCGACAACGCGACCGTGGTGGTCGGGCTGTGCCGGGCGCTCGACGGGATCCCCCGCGCGCTGGAGTTCGCGGCCGCCTGGTGCCTCGTGCACACGCCGGAGCAGCTGCTGGAGGACATCCGACGCAACCCGTTCGCCCTCCCCGCGCCGTTGATGACGGCCGACGACGGCACCGACCTGCGGGTGTCGATGCGGCGCACGCTGGACGCAGTCGAACCGGCGCTGCGGAACCACCTGACCAGGCTTGCGGATCTGGACGGCGCCTGGTCGATCCCCGAGGCGGCGCTCATCACCGGCAGCCGTACCGCCGAGCTGGCGCGGGCCGTGCACGCGCTGCTGATACAGGGCCTGGTCCGGTGCCGGGCCGAACGGTTCTCCGTGCTCAACCTCGTCCGGATGCTGTACGTCGAACCGGCCCGTCGCCGGGCCGACCTCACCCCACCGGTCGCCCGCCCCCGGCGCCCGAGCGAGACCGCGGGCCTGCTGCCGCTGTAGGCCGGTCCGACCCTGGAAGGAGACTTCGTGATCCCCCTGGCGTTCGCGCAGCAGCGACTGTGGTTCCTCGACCAGTTGGAAGGTCCCACCTGCCGGTCCAACCTGCCGTTCGTTCTGCGGCTCCGGGGCGACCTGGACGTCGGCGCCCTGCGGGCAGCGCTGGACGACGTGGCCGCGCGGCACGACGTGTTGCGGACCCGCTACCCGGCCGCCGCAGGCCGCCCGCACCAGCAGGTCCTGGGCCAGGTCGCGCTGGCGTTCACGGTCGAGTCGTGCACCGGGGAGGAGCTTGCGGGCGCGCTGGAGCGCGCGTCCGGCTACCGGTTCGACCTCACCGCCGAGGTGCCGGTGCGGGCCAGCCTGTTCGTCACCGGCGACGGCGAGTACACGCTGCTGGTTGTGGCGCACCGCATCGCGTGCGACGGCGCGTCGCTGGCGCCGCTCGTGCGGGATCTGGCCACCGCGTACGCAGCGCGCCGGTCCGGCGACGGTCCACAGTGGCCGCTGCTGCCGGTGCGGTACGCCGACTTCGCGCGGTGGCAGCAGCAGCTGCTCGACGGCGAGCACGACCCGGCGAGCACCATCGCCCGCCAGCTGCGGTACTGGACCGACGCGCTGGCGGGCGCGCCGGACGAGCTGGAGCTGCCGTACGACCGGGCCCGGCCGTACGTGCGCACCAGGCGCACCGCCACGGTCGAGCTCGACCTGCCGCCCGCGCTCCAGGCGCGGCTTGCCGACCTGGTCAGCGCGAGCGGCGTCACGTTTTTCACGATCGGGCACGCGGCGCTCGCCGTGCTGCTGACCCGTCTCGGCGCGGGCACCGACCTCCTCGTCGGGACGACCGTCGCCGCGTATCCCACCAGCGTGTTCCAGAATCTGGTGGGACGCTTCGCGAACCTGCTGGTGCTGCGCGCCGACGCGTCCGGCAACCCGACTTTCCGCGAGCTGCTGGCGCGCGTCGGCACGGCGGGCCAGGCGGCGCACGCGCACCGCGACGTGCCCTTCGACCGCATCGGCACGGCGCCACCCCAGGTGATGGCCGTGCACGGCGAGGCGCCGGTGGACGTGGCGCTCGCCGGACTGGACGGGTGGGCCGAGCACGTGGATCCCGGCGTGACCCGCGCCGACCTCGTGTTCACCTTTGACGAGTTCACCTTTGACGAGGCGCGGATCGGCGGCCGGCTCCGGTACGCCACTGAAATGTTCGACCGGCCGACCGCCGAGCGGATCGCCGGCTCGCTGGTGCGGGTGCTGGCGGCTGCGGCCGACGACGCCGACGTGCGGATCGGCTCCGTCGAGGTGATGTCCGCCGACGAGCGTGAGCAGGTGCTGGCATGGTCCGGTGCCGTGGTGAAGGTGCACGGCAGCTGCGTGCACGAGGAGTTCGAGGCGCAGGCTGCCCGCACCCCGGACGCGACTGCGCTGGTACACCGCCACGAGCGCCTCAGCTATCGGCAGCTGGATGCGCGGGCGAACCAGCTGGCCAGGCTGCTGGTCGAGCGCGGCGTCCGACCGGGCGATTTGGTCGGCGTAGGTCTGCGGCCCGGCCCGGACCTGGTTGTCGGCCGTCTCGCGGTGTTGAAGGCCGGCGCCGGCTACCTGGTGCCTGACCGGGCGATGCCCGGGACCCGGATCGTCGTCGGCACCGCCGAGATCGTCGCCGCCGCCGCGATGCCCGCCGGTGGCCTGGCCGTGGACGTCCGGCCGGATGACACGGCGTGCGTCCTCGCGGGCGACGGCCGGGCCGTGATCGTGCCGCACCGGGCGATCGTCGCGACGATCACGGCGCTGGGGCGTGGCCCGGAGGAGGTAGTGATCCCGTGCGCGCCGCCCTCCCGTGGCGGGCACCTGCTGGAGCTGTTCGGGACGCTGCTGACGGGCGGTACCTGCGTGCTGCCGCCCGGGCCGGATCCGTCGCTGGACGTGATCGCGGGGCTCGTGGCCGCACATGGTGTGACCCTGGTGCACCTGCCGGTTAGCCAGGTCGTCGCGCTGCTTGCTGACCATCCGAGCGAGTGCGTGACCCTGCGCCGGGTGGTGGTGCCCGGGTCCTGGTTGCCGGCGTCGAGCGTCGAGGCGGTCTTGGGGGACTTCCCGGGACTGACTGTGCAGCACGGATATGGCACGGTCGGGGACGCCGGGCTGACGACCAGCCATCAGGTCGGCCTGGACGACAGATGGCGGTGGGCGGCGCCGATCGGCGCGCCGCTCGCCGGAAAGCGGGTGTACGTCCTCGCGGAGGACCTGCGGCCGGTGCCGCCCGGTGTGGTGGGTGAGCTGTACACCGCGGGCGGCGGCCTGGCGCACGGCTACGCGGACCAGCCCGCGAGGACGGCCGAACGGTTCGTGGCGAACACCCTGGGCCCGCCGGGGGAGCGGATGTACCGTACCGGCGACCTCGCGCGCTGGTCACCGGATGGTGTGCTGGAGTTCGTATCTTGACACAGAGGGGTGCCAGAAGCGGACGTTGGTCCGGCTGAGGGCTTAGGCCAACTCGGAGAGCAGACCGGCGACAAGCTCGCGGGGAAGGCCGTGAGTGTCGTGCAGGTAGCGGTAGTCCTCGTCGCTGAGAGGTCCGCGGGATCGCTGCCGGGACACCAGCTGGCGTCCCTGCTGCAGCAGCGTTCTGAAGCGGTTCTCCTCGGTACGCAGTACCTCGCGCACATGTCCGATGTCCGATTCTGCTTGAAGTGCTCCAATGTGTGCTCGAGTGGCTCCATCGGCAAGTCGGTCAGTGTCCGGGTCGGGTCACTGCGCCACAAGGTCGTCAACACTCGGCGGGTCAGCCGTCGTAGCACGTAGCCGCGTCCGGTGTTCGATGGGCGGATCCCATCGCCGATGACCACGACGCCGGAGCGCAAGTGGTCGCAGGCGATGCGTAGCGACGGTTCGTCCAGCTCCCAGAGATCCGGAATGGTCCTTATCCATGGCTCGAACACGTCGCATTCGAATACGGATTGCTTGTTCTGCAAGACCGTGAGCATACGTTCCAGGCCCATGCCGGTATCCACGTTGTTCTGCACCAGGGATTCGAGGCTTCCGTCGTCGTGACGGCGGTAGCGCATCATCACGTGATTCCACACCTCCATCCAACGCGGGTCGCTGCCCGGCGTGCCCTGCGATGGTGTGTCGCCGGTCCACACGAAGATTTCCGAGTCGGGACCGCAGGGTCCCGTGAGGCCGTTCGACCACCAGTTCTCGTCGCGGGTCAATTCCACCGGTACGCCGAGCCTTTCCCACGTCTC
>Ga0184623_10000138_pt1 | contig 29162 bp, 26 predicted proteins | sample PLM1_100_b1_FD_133138 | JGI IMG/M metagenome (GOLD analysis project Ga0184623, IMG submission 133138) | Groundwater sediment microbial communities from an aquifer in East River, Colorado, USA - PLM1_100_b1 | ecosystem: Environmental > Terrestrial > Soil > Riparian zone | place: USA: East River... | reverse complement strand
GATCGCGAGCCGTTCGATCGGGCGGGCGCAGATCAGCTCGATGCAGCGCTCCCGCGACTTCGCCCGCGTCCGTGGCTTGTCGGCCGTTTCGACGACGCCGTCCTCGACCGCGATGATCGGCCGCACCGAGAGCAGCGTGCCGATCGCCGCCTGGGTGCCGCTGATCCGTCCGCCCTTCTTCAGGTACTCGAGCGTCTCGAGCGAGACGTACATCCGCAGGTCCGAGGCGCGGTCGTTCAGGACGCGAGCGATCTCCTCGGCCGACACCCCGAGCTTCGCCATGTCCAGCCCCATGAACGCGAGGATTCCCTCGGCCATCGACGCTCCCTGGGAGTCGACGATGTGGATCTCGCGATCGGGCAGCATGCCCGCGGCGATCTCGGCGCTCTTGATCGAGCCCGACAGCTTGCCCGAGACGTGGATCGTTACGATCGCGTCGGCGCCATCGGCGAACGCCTCATCGTAGATCGCCTTGAACTCGCCGGGGCTCGACGCGGCGGTCTTGGGAAACGGCGCGTTGGGAGCCGTCATCCGCGTCCAGAACTCGTCGGTCGAGAGATCGACGCCGGCTCGGAAGGATTCGGTGCCGAAGGTTACCGACAGGGGGACGATCCGGATGCCCGCGGCCTTGGCGACAGCGGGATCGAGATCCGACGCCGAATCGGTCACGAATGCGACGTTGGCCACTGCTTCCTCCTCAGGCCCCCAGTGTGCGACCGATGATACGGGTCGCGTCACCGGCGGGACGGGCGCCTCCGCAACAAGGAAGCCGCTACGCTTTCCGTGATGGACCGATCGATGTGGGCCGTGATGGCCGGCACCTTCACGCTGCGTTTCTCGACCGGCCTCACGGGGGCGATGCTCAGCGTCTACCTGGCGAAGCTCCCCGAGCACGGCGGTCCGGTGGTCGCGCCGACGACCCTGGCCCTTCTCGCCGCATCGTTCTACGTCTCGGAACTCGTCCTGTCGCCGTTCTTCGGCGTCCTTTCGGACAGGCTGGGCCACCACCGCGTGATGCTGTTCGGCCCGGTCTTCGGGGTGATCGCCGTGATCCTCACGGGGCTGACGACCAACCTCCCGATCCTGGGCGGCACCCGCCTGCTCGAGGGCGCATCGACAGCCGCGAGCGTCCCATCAATCCTGGGATATATCGCCCTCGCGACCGCTACGAGCGAGGTGCTTCGGGGCAAGGCGGCGGCCCGATTCGAGGGCGCGACCCTTGCCGGATTCGGTGTCGGGTTCGCGACGGCGCCACTCCTGTTTGCGGCATTCGGGCCCGTCGCGTTCTTCCTCAATGCCCTCGTCTACGGCGTCTCCCTGTTGATCTACAAGTTCGGGGTCGAGGATCGTGATCGGGAGGAGCGGGCGGCCGCTGCCACGACGCGCGCCTCACGGATGGACCTGAGCCGCTACGGCGCACTCCTGCGGACCTCCCACGTCTGGCTGCTCGCCCCGACCTGGATCGCGGTCAACGCATCGATCGGGCTGTGGTTCAGCCAGTCGATCTTCCAGTTCTCCCAGCCGAACGCGACGTTTCCCGACCAGTTCCTCCACCGAGGATTCGCCCCCGTCGAGATTTCACTGACGGCCGTCGTGGTCGGTGTCCTGTTCGGGGCCGGGCTGCTCTACTGGGGCAACCGGTTCAAGAATCTGCGGCGCACCACGATCATCCTGTACGGCATCGTCGGTGGCGGCATCCTCGTCGCCGGCGGCGTCGCTATCAACCACGGCGCCGGCCTGCCGTTCGTGGTGCCGCTCATCGGGGCGCTTGCCGCGGCGTTCGGGTTGTTCCTCCTGGCTGGCGCGACGCCAGCGGCGCTCGGTCTTCTGGCGGACATCTCCGAGCGCTTTCCGACCGATCGTGGAGCGATCATGGGCCTCTACAGCGTCTTCCTGGCAGTCGGCCAGATCATTGGCAGCCTGATCGGCGGAGTCGCGGCGGAATGGGGCGGCATCGACGGGCTCCTGATAGCAACGTTCGGGCTGTTGCTCGTTGCCCTCCTACCGCTCGCTCAGCTGCGGCGCCACGAGCATTACGTCGGCGGCCCGTCGCAGGCGGCGTCGTTCGACGATGCGGAGGCGACGCCTTGACCGGTCCGGTCCTGGTTCCGGCGCGGGTCGCTCGGGGAGCGCGCGGCGCCGTAGTCGCGCCACACCACCTCGCGACGGAGGCCGGCCTCGGAGTCCTGCGGGCGGGCGGATCCGCGGTCGATGCGGCCATCGCGGCGAATGCCGCGCTGGCCGTCGTCGGGCCGCTGTTCTGCGGCATCGGCGGCGATGCGTTCTGGCTCATCTGGGATGCGGCCGAACGCCGTCAGCACGCGCTCAACGGCTCGGGGCGAGCGGCCGCTTCCGCCGACCCGGCCGCTCTGCGAGCGGGCGGACTCGATCGCCTCCCGCTGGATGGGCCCTTGACGATCACCGTCCCGGGGGCAGTCCGTTCATGGTCCGACGCCCACACCCGGTTCGGGCGGCTCTCGCGGTCGGAGGTCCTCGCCCCGGCCATCGAGCTCGCCGGACGCGGCTTCCCGGCCTGGGACGGGTTCATCCGCGGCGTCGAGGTCACGGCGGCCCGGGTCGAAGCGGCGATGGGGTCGGGCTCCGGCTTCGTCCAGGTCTTCCGGCCACACGGCCGGCCGTGGCGGCCGGGTGAAATGATTCGGCTTCCCGCCCTGGCGAAGACACTCGAACGGATGGCCGACGCAGGATTCGACGACTTCTACGCCGGCGACATCGCTGCGCGACAGGCGCGCGGCCTAGCGGCCGCTGGGTCGCCGTTGACCGCGGCCGACCTCGCCGGCCACACCTCGACCTGGAGCGACCCGATCGCAACCGAATATCGAGGCGTTCGCGTCACGAGCCATTCACCGAATTCCTCGGGGCCGGTCGCATTGGAGGTCATCAACATCCTGGAGCGATTCGAGTCGCCGCCGGCCGCCGCGTTCGGTCCGGCGGGGGTCGCCGATGCCCGCTGGATCCATCTCGGCATCGAAGCATCGAAGCTGGCGATGGCCGACCGCGACGCCGAGCTGACCGACCCCGACTTCCGTGAGATCCCTGTCGAGCGGCTGATTTCGAAGGACCACGCGGCAGAGCTCGCGGCCAGGATCGATCCGCGGCGCGCCTCTTCGCCGGTTGCCTCGTCGGCGCCGCGTGGGGGCGGCACGGCGTACCTCGCGGCGGTCGACGGCCAGGGCAACGCAGTGAGCCTGATCGAATCGAACTACATGGGCTTCGGATCTGGTGTCGTCGATCCCGACACGGGGATCCATTACCAGAATCGCGGCTCCTATTTCAGTCTCGACCCGGCGCACCCGAACGTGCTCGCGCCGGGCAAGCGAACGCTCCACACGCTGCTGCCGGGCATGTTGTTCCGTGGCGAGGGTGGGCCATGGGTCGTGACCGGGGCGATGGGCGGAGACGCCCAGCCGCAGATCCACGCCCAGATCGTGTCTGCTCTCGTCGACGGCCGGCTGGACATCGCCACGGCAGTCGCGGCACCGCGCTGGTTCGTCGAGCCCGAGGAGCATTTCGCTCCGCCGGTCGAGGTCCGCGCCGAGCCCCGATTCCCGGACGGAGTCCTCGAGGCGCTCGCGGAGCTCGGCCACCCGGTGACCAGGAACGAGCCGCTTGACTCGCGCCTCGGTCACGCGCACGCGATCGAACTGGTCGAGGGCGGCCCGGCCGAGGGTGGCTCCCTTGCCGCGGCCACCGATCCCAGGAGCGCGGGCCTCCCGGCGGTCTGGTGACGCGTCCCCAAACATGCCAAATAATCCCCCGGAGACTATTAGGCGAGTAAGTCGCCCTGATTCGGGGCCTTGGCAGGATTCCGTTAGCCGCCAGAGTCGAATTCCTGCTCGCCTAGGCCCGCTGAGCGCCTCCAAACTGCGCGAATAGTCTGTGGGCGCCTATTTGGCCAAGTCCGAAGACGAGACCGCGGCCAACGAACCCGCGTACGCGCCCGAGTCTGCGATCGTCGCGGAGGGGCGACCACGGGAAGGCGGCGCCGAGCACCGGAGCGAGCGGGCTTGAAGGCCCGTGAGCGAGGAGCACAGGCCCCAACGCAGCCGTGGTCGTTCCTCCGCGACAGCTTTCGGGTTATCCTCGGAACCGCCGGTGGCGGGCTGCGCTCACACGACGCCGCCACCGGTCCCTCTTCGCCAGCGCGGGAGCCCCCTCGTGACCTCGAACGTCGGCCAGAATTACCCGTACACGAGCGAGTCCGAGGCAGAACGCGCCGCCGTGATCGCCAGGCTCGTGGCCGAGCGCGAAGGCCTTGCCGAGAAGCTGGCCACGGAGACGACGCCACCCGACGAGAACGACCAATGGTGGGTCTGGAAGTGCCCGACCAAGGGCTGCCCGGGCCTCCTCCACGTGGCCGGCTATGCCCACGACCTGCACGCACTGTACGTCGTATGCGATGGGACCTGCGGCAAGACGTTCCTGCGCTGAGCTGGATCTTCCGCGGATGAGCCGCGTGCCGGATCATGTCGACCTGGAGGGAGCCTCATGATCGCTCGCCGCTGGCGCGGCCGGGTGCGCGCCGCCGACTTTGACGCCTATCTCACCTACCTCGAGGAAAGCGGCATCGCCGCCCTCCGGGGCACCGCCGGCAACGAAGGCGTCACCGTTTTCCGCCACCTCGACGAAGCGAACGACAGCGCCGAATTCGAAGTCGTCTCCTACTGGCGCGACCTCGAAGCAATCCAGGCGTTCGCCGGCGACGACATCTCGGTTGCGCGCTTCTTTCCGGACGACGACCGCTATCTCATCGATCGCGAGCTGACCGTCCGCCACGACGTCGTCGCGAACTACCCCGCGGTCCGTGGCTGACCCAGGCGCCGCGGCGCTCCCGGAGGTCGAGGGCTCGCGACGGCGACTCGTGACCGAGGCCGCCGGCATCGTCGTCAGTGCCGTGGGGTTCGGGTTCGTCTACGGCCTCGCGGCTCGGGACGCGGGTTTTTCGCCCGTCGAGGCACTCGCGATGAGCACCTTGGCCTTCGGCGGGGCGGCCCAGTTCGCGGCCGTGGGCTACGTCGCCGGCGGCCTCGCCTGGCCGGGCGTGGTGCTCCTGACCGCGCTCCTCAACGCCCGCCACCTTCTCTACTCGGCGGCGCTGGCGCCGTGGCTCAGGGATCGACCGATCGTCGAGCGGGCGGTGGCCGCTCACCTGCTGACGGACGAATCGTTCGCGCTCACGATGGCCCACTTCCGGCGCCTCGGCCGGGCCGACATGTGGGGCTACTGGGTCGCCGGCATCGGGGCGACGTTCATCCCGTGGAACCTCGCGACGCTGGCGGGAGTGATGGTCGGCGGCTCGATCCCGGAGCCGGAGCAATTCGGGATCGACGTCATCTTCCCCGCAGCGATGATCGGGCTGGCCGTGGGGCTGATCAGCGGGCGACGCGAGGTCGTCGCCGCGATCAGCGGCGCTCTGATCGGCGTCGTTGTCGCGCTCGTCGCGGGGGCGCCGATCGGGATTATCGCCGGTGGGCTCCTCGGCCCGGCGATCGGCCTGCTGGTGCCTGCGGCGGCCGCGCGCGAGACCGCGCCGCTCGGGAGTCACGCGTCGGCGGAGCGCTACTCGATGCCTGGCACGCACGTCCACGCCGACGAGCCGCCCGCTCCGCCCGAGCCGCAGGAGCCGCCCGAACCGCCGCGTGCCGACCGATGAAGACCGAACTCGTCCTCCTCGCGGTCCTCATGCTCGCGGTGACCTACCCGTCGCGGGCGCTCGGCCTCCTCGCTCCCGGCATGGACCGCCTTCCTAGGCAGGCCTTCGAGTACCTCCAGCTCGTCGGGCCGGCCATCCTCGCGGCCCTCGCCGCCGTCGCCGTCATGGTCGTGACGACCGATACCGGGCCGACCTTCCATGTCGGACTCGAGTGGCTTGCAGTGGGCGCCTGCCTCGCCGTCGTCGCCTGGCGCCGAAACCTCTTCCTCGGCATCGTGACCGCGGTGGCGATCGCCGTCGTCGGCCGGCTGGCCGGTTTTGACGGTGTGTAAGGGCCGGGGTAGCGAATCGCGCACGACTACCATGCCGACGCGATGAACGATGACTGAGGGCCTGGTTCAGCGCGAGTCGAGTGCCGCTTTGCGCGAGCGGTCGCTGGCACGACTTCAACAGGGCTTCAGTCGCTACGTGCAGCGGGTGTCATCGGAGTCGTCCTGGGATCAACGGGACCTAATGGTCGACATGACGCCATTCATCGACTGCGCTCGACGGGACGGACGCGGGCCGGCCTAATCGGCCCCGAACGTGGGCCGGCGGGGGCTCAGCAATCAAGCGATGGCGGAGCGCCATCGAACATGCGTCGAGTCCGGTCGGAGGCCGTCAGGAGGCGCTTCACCCTCCCTCTTGATGGCCGAGCGCCATCGCCCCATCGTCTTGCGCGGTTACGTCGAGCCATCGACCCCGGATCGATGACTACGAGCCATCGGCCTGCGGCCGCTAGGGGTGCCTAGCCGCGCCGGGCGTCGGCCTCCACCTCCACGAGAAGGGACGGTTCCATGAGGCCGGCGACCTGGACCAGGGTGGAGGCGGGCCGAATCTCAGCGAAGAGCTCACCGTGGACGGCCGCAACGGCGGATGCGTCGTCGATCGAGACGACGTACATCCTCGTCCGGACGACGTCGCCGAGCGAGAAGCCCGCTTCGGTCAGCGCCCGCTCGACGATCGCCCACGCCGCGCGGGCCTGGGCGGCGGCGTCGCGCGGGTGTAGCGATCGACCCGCCGGCCCGGCATCGGTCGTGCCCGAGACGTGGCAGGTATCGCCGACCACGATCGCCCGGCTGTACCCGGCCGACGCCTCCCACGGGCCGCCCGACGAGATCCGTCGCCGCTCAGCCACGCCGCTCCCGGAACGCCGGGTCGCGTGCCACGGCGAGCAGCAGCCCGGCGAAGAGCGCGGTCCGCGGCACCACCGAACCGAGATCGAGGTACTCGGCGGGCGAGTGATCGTTGCCGCCGATAGGCCCGAGGCCGTCGAGGGTCGGAACGCCAAGACCTGAGGTGGTGTTCGCGTCCGACGCGCCCCCGGTCGCGGTGTCCTTGACCTCGAAGCCGAGCCTTCCCGCGATCGCCACCGCGTGGTCGACGAGCCGCCCGGAGCGCTCCAGCTTCTCCATCGGCCGATGGCGGGCGCGCCGCTCGACCTCGACGGTCGTGTCGGGCACCTCCGTGGCGGCGGCAAGGGCTCGGATGGCCGCCTCCGCCTCGTCCTGGCTGGCGGCATCCGTCGCCCGGACGTCCACCTCGAGTACGCACCGCTCGGCGACGACATTCGGCCGCGTCCCGCCGCTGATGACGCCGGCGTTGACGGTGACGCCCGGCCAACGGCCGTTGAGCGCGTGGAGGTCACGGACGATTCGGGCGGCCTCGAGGATTGCGCTTCGGCCCTTCTCCGGCTCGACGCCCGCGTGCGCCGCTCGGCCATGGACGGTGAGGACGAGGTCGATCGTCCCCTTCCGCGACGACACGATGTCGCCGTTCGCGCGGGCGCATTCGAGGACGAAACAGGCATCCGCATACTTTGCGAGGGCCCGGATGTACGGCGACGACGAGGGCGAGCCGATTTCCTCGTCGGGGTTGGCGACGAAGACGATGCGCTCGAAGGGCAGGCCACCGTCCCGTGTCAGTTCGATGAGCGCCCGGAGGCCGTACAGGCCCGTCAGCAGGCCCGACTTCATGTCGGTGACGCCGGGGCCGAAGGCCTGGTCGCCCGCGATCCGGAAGGGGCGTTCGGCTGCGGTCCCGGGATCGAACACGGTGTCCATGTGACCGATCAGGAGGAGGCTCGGTCCGGCTCCGGGCGCCCCGCGCACGGTCCCGACGATGGTCGGCCCGAGGGGCACGTCCGGATCCGGGTAGTTGGTCACGACATCCGCCCCAAGCCGGACGAGGAAGAGGGACACGAATGTCGCCACCTCCTCGACCCCGGCCGGGGTGTAGCTGCCGCAATCGATGTTCACGAGGCGTTCGAGATCGGCCAGGTATGCAGGCTCGGCGGCGCTGACCGCGACCTCAATCGCCGTCAGTTCGTCGGCCGTGACGCCGGCGCCGGGCGAGGCGATCGGCTCCATTCGGCCAGTCTACGAGGCCTGCCGCTTGCTATCCTCGCCGGATCGTGCGCCAGGTCGAGATCCGACTCCTCGAGGGTCCGAACGTCTACCGGCTCGAGCCGGTAGTCAAGGTCGAGGTCGCGATCGGCCGGCGGCGGACCTGGTACGGCAACCGCGCGCCCGGTCGCCACGCCCTCGTCCGACTCGCCGGCGTGATTCCCCGCCGCGGCTGGCCCGGACAGATCGAGGGAATCGTCGACTGGACGCGACGACTCCGGGTCGAGCACGGGGAGGGCCGCGGCGGGGTCGTCGTCCATCGCTCCTCTGATCCGGGGCACTGGATCGTCACGTTCCCATGGACCGGCGCGGAACGCGCTCACACGATCGCCGAGGCAGCCCTCGCCCTCGCGGGGCGCGACGTGTCGCCCTCGCGCCGGGCGCGGCTGACGGGAGCGCAGGAGCGCATTCTCGCCCGCTGGCAGGCCCGGATCGCGGAGGCTCGGGCGACCCCGCCGACGTGGATCCGCGACGCGGACCGTCGGATCCCCGTGGTCTCGATCACCGGGACCAACGGCAAGAGCACGGTCACCCGGCTCATCACCCACATCCTGGTCGGGGCGGGCCGCCGGGTCGGCACGACGACGTCGGACGGCGTCCTCGTCAACGAGCGCCTCATCGATCCGGGCGACTGGACGGGGCCCGGCGGTGCCCTCCAGATCCTTGGCCGCTCGGATCTCGACGTCGCGGTCCTCGAGACGGCCCGCGGCGGCCTCGTCCTCAAGGGGATGGGCTACGAGTCGAACGAGGTCAGCGTCGTGACGAACGTGACCTCGGACCATCTCGATCTCCAGGGCATCCATACCCTGCCGGAGCTAGCAGAGGTCAAGGCGACCGTCGCCCGGGTCACGAAACCGGACGGCTGGTCGGTCCTCAACGCCGACGACCCCCTCGTTGCCGCGACCGCCCGCCGGATCCGGAGCCATGTCGCACTGTTCTCCCTCGTGCCCGGTGGCTCGGCGGCCGTCAGGCGGAACGTGGCGGCGGGCGGACGCGGCTACGTCGTCCGGGACGGCTGGGTCGTGGAGCTCGGGCCGAAGGACGATACGCCGATCGTGGAGCTCGCCCGGATCCCGATCACGATCGGCGGGATCGCCCGCCACAACGTCGCCAACGCGCTCGCGGCGGCGGGGGCGGCGCGCGGGCTCGGGGCGTCGATCGCCGAGGTCGCCGACGGCCTCGTTGCGTTCCGCCCGACGTCTGATCGGTCGCCCGGCCGGCTGAACCTCTACCGGCTCGGAGCACGGATCGTCATTGTCGACTTCGCCCACAACGAGGCTGGCGTCTCGGCTGTGCTGGACGTCGCCGAGGGGATCGCCGGCGGCGCCGCGGGTCGGGCCGCGCCGATCACCGCGATCGTCGGCACGGCCGGCGACCGGCCCGATGACACGCTGCGCGGGATCGCCCGTATCGCCGCGCAACGGGCTCAGCGGGTCGCGATCAAGGAGACGCTGAAGTACCTTCGCGGAAGGTCGCGCGAGTCGATTGTCGGCGAGCTGCTCGCGGGCGTGAGGGAAGCCGGCATGACGACTTCCGATGTCCCGATCTACGAATCGGAGACCGTGGCGCTCAAGGCTGAGTTGGCCGACTCGGGGGCGCGCGTCGTCGTCCTCCTCTGCCACGAGGAGCGCGAGGAGGTGTTCCAGCTGCTCGAGTCGCTCCGCGCGCGGCCGATCGACGTCGCCACGGAGCTGACCTCGCTCGTGCCGCGACTCCAGGAGCGGCCGCGCAAGCATTGAGTTCCGAATTGATTTCCGCGGTCCGCGACCGCATCATCGAGACGCGAGCGCGCCGTTCGGCCGCCGCGGAGGATGGAGGAGCGCCCCCATGGAGACGGCAGTCGGCATCGCCCTCATCATCATCGCGGCCGCCGAGTCTACTGGATTATCCGCACCGTGACCGCGAACTCCCCGCGGGTGGCCTGACCGACCCGCCCTTGCTCCCGGCGATCGCTGCGGAGCAGCGAGCACGCGATGGACGACGCGCAGGTAGTCGGGCGCGGTCATCGAGCCACCGCGCGAGCGGATGACCTCGTCTGGGTCGGCTCCCATGCCCTGGCCACGCGCGACGTCCGATCTGGCGCCCAAGCCGCCGTAGCCGCAATCGCCAGGGCGCTCGACGAGGAATGCTCAGGCGTCGATGACCTGGTCCGCGTTGGCGTGTACTACGACCAGGCGCTCGACGACGCCGAGGTCCGGTTGGCGATACGAAGGGCTCTGCCCGACTCGGCCCGGCCGGTCGTCAACCTTCTCCCCGTGCGGCAGCCGACGCTACCCGGTGCGGCACTCATCGTGGACGCCGCCGCGGCGGTCGGGCCGCGCACATCCTTCGGCAACGAAGACTTCCCCGCTGCCGTTCGCGTCGACGACCGGATCTGGATGGGCGGCATGCGCGGCATGGGCGAGGGCATCCTGGCGCAGACGGGCGATGTGATCGCCAGGCTCGCGTCGACGACGACCGAAGCGGGCGCCTCAATCGACGATTGCGTGAAGATGAACATCAGCTACGTCGGCGACGGAACGGAGGCCGATTGGGAGCCGACCGCGAAGCTGCGTGGGGCGGCCTTCAGGGAACCCGCGGCGGCCGCGACGGGAATCCCCTACCCCCGCCTCCCGGACGGCATTCGGACCCAGTTCGAGACACTGTCCGTCGCCGGCTCCAGCGGAACACGGCGGCACGGCTGGCCCGAGGGCCACTGGGACTGGCCGATCCACCTGCCCTGGAAACACGCCTGCCGAATCGGTGACCTCGTCACCGTCGGCGGGCAGGTTTCGCTCCGCGGTCGGGGCGAAGTCGTCGATCCCGACGATCTCGGGCGCCAGACGGCGACTGCGCTCCGGAACATCGAACGAACCCTGGCGACGGTCGATGCCCGGATGTCGGACGTGACGCTCGTGACGGCGTTCTACGAAGGCTCGCCCTCCGACCTCGAGGCGATTCTCGCCATGACGCGGACGGAGTTCGGGGAGCGGCCGCCGCCCATCGTGCCGGTGCCGCTGCCATTCCTCGCCTATGCCGAGATGGTCATTGAGATCGAGGTCATCGCCGTGGCTCGGGGCAATCACCTCACGTCGGGAGCGCTGTCGTGAGTCGAACGATCGGCGTTGTCGGCGTCCAGGTGGCGCCCCGCCCATACGATATCGAGGCCACGTTCGAGAAATTCGCGCGCGAGGTCCGCCAGCTCGCCGGTACGTTTCCCGCCTTCGACTTGTATGTCTTCCCCGAGCTGTACCTCTCGGCCCTTGGATCGTTCGGGGACGAGCGCCCACCGGGCTACGCGGCGCGAGTCGCCGAGACGATTCCTGGGCCGCTGACCGACAGGCTTGGAGCGGTGGCGCGAGATGCCGACAAATGGATCGTCGCGGGCACGATCTACGAGCGTGACGGAGACAAGATCTACAACACCGCCGTGGTTGCGTCGCCCACCGGCGAGCTCGTCGCGACATATCGAAAGCTCTTCCCGTGGATGCCGTACGAGCCGTCACTACCGGGCGATTCGTACACGACGTTCGACATTCCGGATCTCGGGCGGTTCGGCCTTGCGATCTGCTACGACGGCTGGGTCCCCGAGATCCCGCGAACGCTTGCCTGGATGGGCGCGGAAGTCATCCTGCAGCCGACGGCGACACGAACGATCGACCGAGAGCAGGAGATCGTCCTGGCTCGGGCGAACGCGATCGCCAATCAGGTCTTCGTTGTCAATCCCAACAACGGGGCGCAGTTCGGTGCCGGGCGGTCGGTCATCGTCGACCCCGAGGGGCGAGTGCTCGCGCTCGGCGGCTCCGGGGAGGAGTTTCTGACGCAGATGATCGACCTCGACATGGTTGCGAGCACTCGTGAGCACGGGACCGCCGGGCTGAATCCGCTTTGGAAGCAACTTCGTGACGCGCCGCCGCCACTCCACGGGCCGTATCGGGACGGCTTTGCAGCCGGCGACGTGATGGCGGGCCTTGGCCCCCTCGGCAAGGTCGGCAACGGGCCTTCGCGAGCCGGATGACCTTCTCAGCCGGCCGGGTCGGCCACGAGGACGCCATCGTCGACTGACCAGGTCAGCCGGACGGCGTCGCCGCTCTGCCACTGGCGCTCTTCGTCGTCGCGCTGCTCGCGTACCGCGGCGCGCTGGCCGTCCGGCAACGTGAGTCCGTACTTGCGGTCCGATCCCAGGTAGAGCGCGTCGACGACCGTCGCCTCGACAGCGTTCGCACCGGCCGGGACCTCCTCGGCGGCGCCTAGGATCCGGATTCGCTCCGGCCGGACGACGAGCGCGGCATGCGCGCCGTTCTCGAGCCCGGCCCGCTCCGCCGCCCCATGGCTCACCCGCCAGCGCCACGCGCCGCGGACCAGGCACGAGTCGCCGGCGTCGTCCCGCTCATAGCGTCCGCGCAGGATGTTCGACTCGCCGATGAAGTCCGCAACGAACAGGGACGCCGGCCGGTCGTAGAGGTCCTCGCCGCTGCCGAGCTGCTCGATCCGGCCGGCGCTGAAGATGGCGATCCGGTCGCTCATCACGAGCGCCTCCTCCTGGTCGTGGGTGACATAGAGCACCGTCGCCCCGAGCTGCCGGCTGACGTGCAGGATCTCGAGTTGGAGCGCCTCACGGAGCTTCCGATCGAGCGCGCCCAGTGGCTCATCCATGAGGAGCAGCTGCGGCTCGAACACGACGGCCCTTGCGAGGGCGATTCGCTGCTGCTGGCCGCCCGACAGCTGGCGCGGGTAGCGATCGCCGAAGGCTTCGAGCTTGACGAGGGCCAGTGCGTCGGCGACCCGGCGCGTGATCTCGGGCCGCGCGGTTCGCCGCATCTGGAGCGGGAAGGCGATGTTCTGGGCAGCCGTCATGTGCGGGAACAGCGCGTAGTTCTGGAACACCATGCCGACGTCGCGGCGGTACGGCGGGACCCGCGTCATATCGCTACCGTCGATCTCGATCGACCCGCCGCTGGGTGCCATGAAGCCCGCGACCATCCGGAGCGTCGTCGTCTTGCCTGAGCCCGATGGGCCGAGGAGCGTGACGAACTCGCCGTGCCGGACCTCGAGGTCCACGCCGTCAACAGCCATCGCATCGCCGAAGGACTTCCGGAGTCCGCGCAGGACGAGCGCGGGACGCGCACCCGCCGAGCGTGACGCAGCCGGAACGAGGCTGGTAGCGGTCATCGGACGGGAGCCTGGCGCCGGACGACGAGCAGCAGCAGAAGCAGCACGGTGGTCACGACGAGGAGCGTCGTCGAGACGGCGGCGACGGTCGGATCCACGACCTGGCGGACCTGTTCCCACATCTCGACCGGCAGCGTCCGGAACCGGGCCGACGTCAGGAAAATCGCGACCACGACCTCGTCCCACGAGGTGATGAACGAGAAGATGGCGCCGGCCAGAACGCCGGGCAGGATGATCGGCAGGGTGATCCGCATGAAGGCCCGGCGTGGGTCCGCGCCGAGGTTCGCGGCGGCCAACTCCAGGTTCCGATCCATCGTCCGCAGGCTCGTCCCCACGTTCACGATCACGAACGGTAGCGCGAGGGCCGTGTGGGCCAGCACCAGGCCGAGCAGCGAGCCACTGATCCGCCATTGGACGAACAGCGAGAACATCCCGATCGCGATGATCACCACCGGGACGATCAGGGGCGTCAGCGCGACCGCGTTCACGAGGCTCCTGCCGGGAAACCGCCCGCGGGTCAGACCGAGGGCCGCGAGTGTCCCGAGGACCGTGGCGAGAATCGCCGTCAACACCGCGACCTGGGCGCTGTTCACCATCCCGGACGACCACTGCCGATCGGTGAACATCCGCTCATACCACTGGAGCGAGAAGCCCTCCGGCGGAAAGCTGAGAATCCGCGCCTCCGTGAAGCTCATCGGGACGATGACGAGCGTCGGCGCGAGCAGGTAGAAGACCGTCAGTGCCCCGAGAGCTGCCATCAGCAGGCGGCGCGGCTGGCGCCACGATTCGGTCACGGCCTAGTCCTCCACGGCGCTGCCGAAGACGTCGCGGAGGCGGACCGCGCGCGAGGCGATGAACAGGATGACCAGCGTGATCGCCATGAGGAGGACGCTCATCGCGGTGCCGAAGCCCCAATCCAGCCGCTGCTGGATCTGCTGGACGATCAGCTGGCTGATCATCTGGTCGCGGAGGCCGCCGAGCAGCGCCGGCGTGATGTAGAAGCCGAGGGCGAGGACGAACACGAGAAGGCAACCCGCAACGACCCCTGGCAGGCTTAGCGGGACGAAGACGCGGAGAAAGGCGGAGGCAGGAGACGCGCCAAGGTTCGCCGCCGCCCGTCCGAATTCCGGGTCGATCCGGCGCATGACCGCATAGATCGGCAGGACCATGAACGGCAGCAGGATGTGGGACATCCCCAGGATCACGCCGACCGTCGTTCGGATCAGCGTCAATGGCTCGGAGATGAGCCCCAGGTCGATCAGGAACCGGTTGATGATCCCCGTGTCACGCAGGATCACCTGCCAGGCGAAGGTCCGGACGAGGAGGCTGGACCAGAACGGGAGCAGAACGGCGATCAGGAGCAGCCCCGCGACCCGGCCGGGGACGATCGTCATGAGGTACGCGAACGGGTAGCCGACGACGAGGCAGGTGACCGTCGAGATGACGGCGATCCAGAATGTATTGGTGAGGACGCGCAGGTACGCCTCCTGGGCGAAGAACTTCTCGTAGTTCGACAGGCCGGCGCCCGCCGGATCGGTGACGCTCCGTAGGCTCATGAGCGCGAGCGGCGCGAGAAAGAAGACGGCGAGGAAGACCGCCGCCGGCAGGACCAGGATCGACCACCGGTTGGCCGCCAGGATACGAAGGCCTGGCCGGGGACGATCGCCGGGCCCGGCGGCGGTCGACATGACTTACGTGCGCCCGACCCTATCGGGCTATTGCGTCTTCCAGGCCAGCCAGGCGGCGTCGATCTCCGCAAAGTTCTCGATGAGGTACGCGTCGTCGAAGTAGGCCGAGTTCTCGTCCGCGTTCGTCACCGACAGGTCGTTGACCATGTCCGGGTTCGGCTGGGAGTTCTTGTTCGTCGGGCCGTACGGGATGAGCTCCGACGGCTTCGCATTGTTCGCCGCACAGGCCGTGTAGGCGATGAACTTCATCGCGGCGTCCTTGTTCGGCGAGCCCTTCGGGACGACCAGGTAGTCGGCCGTCACGATCTGCTGGTTCCACTGGATCTCGACGGGTTTGTTGTCGATGTTCTTGGCGCTCCAGGCGCGGCCGTTCCAGATCATCGTCATGGCGACCTCACCCGAGCCGATGAGCTCCTGCGATTCGGCGCCCGAGCCCCAGAACACGATGTCGTCCTTGATGGTGTTCAGCTTCGCCGTCGCCCGTGGCAGGTCCAGCGGGTACAGGTCGGCTGGGGCGACGCCGTCGGCCATCAACGCGAACTCGAACATGCCACCTTCGGAGTAGTCCCATGCTCCGCGCTTGCCGGGGATCTTGGCGGTGTCGAAGTAGTCCGCCCAGCCCTCTGGCACCTTGCCGGCCGTCGCTTCGGTGTTGTAGCCGAGGACGACGCCGTAGGTGATGTCGGGGATCCGATAGTCGCTGATGCCCAGGTCCTCGTTCAGCTCGTCCCGCGGGATCAACGAGAAATCGAGCGCCTCCAGCAGGTCGGCATTCGCGTCGAGCCCGAAGTCGTTGCCGACGTCCACGACGTCCCAGGTCACCTGGCCCGCCTCGACCTGGGCCTTGATGGTGGCGTTGGAGGAGTTCTCATCCTCCGTGAACTGCACGCCCGTCAGCGCGGTGTACGGCTCGAGCCAGCCTTTTCGCTGAGCCTCCTGGTAGACGCCGCCGAACGACACAAACGTGAGCGTCACGCCCTCCTGCCGGGGCGGGTTGCAGGCCGCGGATGTCGTGTCTCCAGAAGCAGGCGGTGCCGCGCTGGTGCCGGCACCTACTGACCCGGCAGGCGATGGCGCCGAGGCCGACCCGGTAGCGGCTCCGCCCCCCGTGCACGTGGCGACGATCGCGGTCATCGCGATGACCGCCGGGATTGCTGTCCAGCGACGCATGCTCGAACCTCCTCTTCGGCCGCAGTGCGGCCCGTCGGCAAGCTCCTCCATCAGGACCGATGCATCGTAATCGGCCGCGCAAGGCCGGAACAATGGGTTCTCCGACCGCGGACGGAATGCGAGGATGAAGAAGATGAGCGGGCTCGTCCTCGTCAACGGTCGCGTATTCACGGCACGGCCGGGGGAATCACCCTTTCCCGGTGGCGTTGCGATGGTCGCCGATCGCATCGTCGCGGTTGGAAGCGATGACGCGGTACGCGCGGCCGCTGCACCGGACGCCCGGCTCGTCGACGTGGGCGGCGGATCGATCCTTCCCGGCTTCGTCGACCCCCACAATCACCTCGCCTTCACCGGGGCCGAACTCGCCCAGGTCGACGTGCGGTTCCCGGACGTCGCTTCGATCGCGGATCTCGTCGCCCGAATCGCCGAGGCGGCCGAACGTACGCCGGATGGTGCGTGGATCCGCGCCGTTGGGATGAATCCGGCGATGTTCCGGGAAGGCAGGCTGCCGACCCGCTGGGACCTGGATGAGGCAACGGGGGTCCACCCGGTGCTCGTCCAGCACCTGAGCGGTCACCATGCGCTCGCGAACAGCATGGCGCTGGAGCAGCGCGGCCTGGCGGACGACGTCACGGATCCGGAAGGTGGACACCTCGTCCGCGACGACCGCGGTCGCCTGACCGGCTACTGCCTCGATGCGGCGCAGCGGCTCGTCGTGCCGGGTGGCGTCGACATCGGTCATCACGGTCCGGGCTTCCACGACGATGCGTCGCTCGACGAGGTGGTCGCCGACATCGACCGTGGGGCGCGAGCCTATCTAGCCGCGGGGATCACCTCGATCGTGGACGCGCAGGTGACGCGGCGCGAGCTGAGCGCCTACCGGGAGGCGCGCCGTAGAGGCCTTCTTGGAGTCCGCGTCACGGCAATGCCGATATCGTCGCAGCTCGATGAGTTCGAGGCCGTCGGGCTCGCGGGACGGTTCGGGGACGATCACCTCGCGATCGGGCCGATGAAGTTCTACGCGGACGGCGCGCTCACGGGTGGGACAGCGGCGTTCACGACACCGTACGGGACAAACGGCGAGTTCACCGGCTCCCTCTACTGGCAGTCCGAAGACGCGTTCCGCGCAGCGATCGCGCGAGCGCACTCGGCGGGCTGGCAGATCGGCGTCCACGCCCAGGGCGACCGGGCGATCGACCGGGTCCTCGACGCGTACCAGAGCGCGCTGCGGACCGAGCCGCGCGACGACCACCGGCATCGGATCGAGCACTGCGGCGGCCCGCGAGCCGATCAGATCGCGCGGATGGCTGGGCTTGGCGTCATCGCCGTCGGCCAGCCGCGCTATTTCTGGGACGCGGGCGATTCCTGGCTCGCAGCGCTCGACTCGGAACGCGCCCATCGGCTCCAGCCGTATCGCGAACTGACCGAGGCGGGCGTCCGGTTCGCGCTGTCGAGCGATGCGCCGGTCGCCTCGTACCGGCCGCTCGATACGATTGCGTCGGCCGTGCTGCGGGCGACCGTCTCCGGGGCCGTCATCGGCGCGGATCAGGCGCTCACGGTCGATGAGGCCGTCCGAGCCAGCACCGTCGACGCTGCGGCGTCCTACTTCGCCGACGACCATCTCGGCTCGCTCGAGGCCGGCAAGCTGGCCGACGTCGTCGTCCTCGATGGCGACCTGTTCGCGGCGCCGCGCGAGCGAATCCCGGATCTGAGTGTCGCGACCACGATCGTCGCGGGGGAAGTCGTCTTCGCGGCCTGATCGCTACGAGCGGCGCAGGGCTACGAGGGACAGCATCTCGTAGGCGAGGTTGGCCGCGAGGAAGGCGGTCTGGCCCGCGGGATCGTAGGCAGGGATGACCTCGACCACGTCGAACCCGACGAAGTCGATCCCCGTCAGCCGGCGGACGATCGCGAGCGCGTCGTGCGCCGACGGCCCACCCGGTTCCGGCGTCCCAGTGCCTGGCGCGAAGGCCGGATCGACGACATCGATGTCGAAGCTGATGAACGCAGTCGCGTCGCCGACCCGCTCCCTGATCCGGGCGGCGGTCTCCTCGGGCCCGATCGCGAGGACCTCCTCGGTCGTCAGGTAGTCGAGCCCGAGCTCGTCGCGCAGCCCCGACCAGTCGGTCGATTCGTAGACGGAACCCCGCAGCCCGACTTCGATCGAGTGGGCGACGTCGACGAGGCCCTCCTCGATGGCCCGGCGCATCCACGTCCCGTGGTTGTACTTCTCGCCGAAGTAGCTGTCCCAGGCATCGGTGTGCGAGTCGAAGTCGATGACCGCGACTGGCCCGCGCGAGCGAGTCGCGCGCAAATGCGGCAGCGTGCACGCATGGTCGCCACCGATCAGGAGCGGAACAACGCCCGCCTCGACGATCGGGGCGACCGTCTGCTCGATCGCCTCGTAGCTTCGCTCGATGTAGCCCGGGACGATCGAGACATCGCCGTAGTCGACGCACGAGAGGACGTCGAACGGCTTGACGTCGAGATTGGCGTTGTACGGCCGCAGCATGACGCTCGCGGCCCGGACGGCGTTGGGACCGAAGCGACCTCCGGCCCGGTACGTCACGCCCGTGTCGAAGGGCACGCCGACGACCGCGAGGTCGACGTCCTCCAGGGTTCGGACGTAGGGCAGGCGAGCAAACGTGGAGGGGCCCGTGAAGCGTGGCGACTGCAGGGAATCCTCCGGGACGTAACGCGGAGCCCCGGACCGGCTCATCCCTCCGGCGCCTCGAGCTCGCCCGGGTCGGCAAAGGCCGTCGCGCCACGTGACGAGCCGGCGGCCGCCATCGCGGCCCGGTAGACCCCAATCGCGTCGTCGACGCAGCAGACCACGAGATCGCCCGGTGCCGCCCGTCGAAGGGCCGTCCGGACGGCGGCCGTCTCCTCGAGGATCTTGTCCGCCTTGGTGGCGCGCGCTCCGCCCCGGCTCCGGGCGTCACGAACGCCGTCTATGACGTTGCCTGCCGCCTGACCGGCCGGCCGGCCACGGAGGTTCTTGTCCTCGCGAATGATGATCTCGTCGAACGCAGACGCGGCGATCGCGCCGTACTCCCGCTGATCGTCGTCGCGGCGATCGCCCGGGATGCCGATGACGCCGATAGCCCGGCCGCGTCGCGGTCCGGTCCCGCCGTTGCGCCCATCGCCGGACGGCACGGCGGCCACTCGGCCGGCCTTCGAGACCGGCTCGGCCATCATTCGCTCGACGAAATCGGCCAGCTGGCGCATCCCGTCGACGTTGTGGCAGTAGTCGATCACGACCCTGATGCCGCCCACGTCGAGGAGGTTCAGCCGCCCCGGCGACTGGAAGAACGACGTCGAGAACGTCCGCAACCCCTGGCGGATGTCGTGGAGATGCGCCCCGGCTGCCCACGCCGCGGCGGCCGCCGCCAGGCCATTGGCGACGTTCATCCGGGCCTTGCCCCCGAACGTCGCGGGGACGAGGTGGGTGTAGAGCACCGGCATCTTCCGCGGGCCGTGCTTGAGGACGATGAGCTCGCCTTCGGGCGTTCGTTCGAGGCAGAACGCGGCGTTGCCGCGGGATGTGTGGCCGTCGACGCGGTCGTAGCCGTCCTCGCCCTTCTCGGTCGACATGCTGAAGAGGACGACCCGGCCGGCGCAATGGCGGCCCATCCGGTACACGTGGGAGTCGTCGGCGTTTAGCACTGCCGTCCCCGACCTTGGCACGGACTCGACGACAACGGCCTTGACGTTCGCCAGCTGCCCCAGCGAATCGATCCCGCCGATCCCGAGATGATCGCCGGTGACGTTCGTCACGACGGCGACATCGTTCCGGTCGTAGCCGAGGCCCTCGCGCAGGATGCCGCCACGGGCGACTTCGAAGACAGCCGTGTCGACCTTCGGGTTCTGGAGGACCATCTGGGCCGACTTCGGGCCCGACATGTCGCCCTTCTTCGTCAGCCGGCCGTCGACGACGATGCCGTCGGTCGAGGTCATCCCAACCCGCCGGCCCATCAGCTTCATGATGTGGGCGATCATCCGGACGGTCGTCGTCTTGCCGTTCGTGCCGGTCACGGCGATGATCGGGATGCGCGATGGGCTGCCCGGCGGGAAAAGGCCGTCGATGACCGGCCGGGCGACGTACTGCGGCTCGCCCTCCGTCGGGTGGGTGTGCATCCGGAACCCGGGGGCAGCGTTGACCTCGACGATCGCACCACCCGTTTCGCGGACCGGGGTGGCGATGTCGGGACAGATGAAGTCGATCCCGGCAACGTCGAGCCCGACGATCTGGGCCGCGGTCTCGGCGATCTCGACGTTGTCGGGATGGGCCTCGAATGTCCGGTCGATCGAAGTCCCGCCGGTCGACATGTTGCCGGTGAGGGCGAGCTTCACCCGGGTGCCCATCGGCGGCCGATCGTCGAGCCCGAAGCCCTGGGCCCGGACGAGCTCCTCGGCAGCTTCGTCGAGCTTGATCCGGGTGAGGACCTTTTCGTGGCCGATGCCGCGGCGCGGATCCATGTTGGCAATATCGACGAGCTCGCGGACGGTGTGCTCGCCGTCGGCGACGACGCTCGCCGGCACGCGCTCGGCGATTGCGGCCACCTTGCCGCCGATGACGAGGCAGCGATAGTCGTTGCCGGCGACATAGCTCTCGACGACCAGATCGCCGGACCGGCTCTCGGCGAGTGCCGCGTGGAACGCCTTTCGGACGGCCTCGTCCGAGCGAAGGTCGAGGTTGACGCCCCGGCCGTGATTGCCGTCGAGCGGCTTGACGACGCACGGGTAGCCGATGCGCGTCGCGGCCGAAACTGCCTCGTCCTCCGTCCGGGCCAGCGCGCTGCGGGGGACGGGCAGGCCGGCCGAATCGAGGAGTCGGTTGGTGAGGCTCTTGTCCGATGCGACGTCGACCCCGATGGCCGATGTCTGCGACGTCATCGTCGCCCGGATCCGCTGCTGGTGGACGCCCTGGCCGAGCTGGACGAGTGAGTGGCGGTCGAGCCGGATGTAGGGGATGTCGCGGCTCGCGGCCTCGTCGAGGATCGCCTGGGTCGACGGCCCGAAGGCTTGCCGCTCGGCGAGCAGGATGAGCCGCTCGAGCTGCGACATGAAGTCGATCGCCACCGAAGGGTCGTTCGGCGCGACGAGGTGGTTGACGAGGGCGACGGCGATCTTGCCGGCCTCGATCCCGACGTTCTCCTCGCGGTACTCGTAGATGACGTTGTAGCGGCCGTGCTCGCCTGTGCTTCGAGTCTTGCCGTGGCGGACGTCGGTGCCGGCGAGGTTCTGGAGCTCGAGGGCGATGTGCTCCGAGATGTGGCCCATCCACGTGCCGTCGCGAAGCCTCGTGATGAAGCCGCCGCGGCGGCCGAGGCTGCAGGCGTGGTCCTCGAGACTCGGCAGCAGGCCGACGAGTGCGTCGGTGAAGCCCGGGACCTTGTCCGACGGGAAGTCCTCGAGCACGCCGAGGTCGACGACCATCCGGATGACGGGCTCACGGGCCCAGTAGTTCGGGCCTCGGAGGATCCGCGTTTCAATGATCTGGAGGGTAGGCCCTGGGCGCGAGCCGCCGGTCCGGTCTGACGCGCGGCGCTTCGGGACGGTGCTAGCGCCCGCAGGCGCATCCGCGCCGGCCGTTGCCGTCGCCACCTTTCTGGCCCGAGGTTTCGGTGCCGCCTGCGCCACGGAGCCCTCCTGCCGCGTGCTCACTCGCTCGTGAGCCCCGAGTGTAACGGCCTATCGTGTCGGCGGGTCCTCCGAGTCGGCCGCTCGAACGCCCAGCGAGCGTACCGACCAACGAGGTGCCTGATACGGCGTCGATCGCCAAGCTCGTTCGTCGATTCGCACGCGTGGCGTTCCAACTGGCGAGTGAAGGCACCAAATGCCACCGTCCAGCCCTCGCCCTTCGCTCGTACGAACGCTCAGCGTTCCAAGCGCCGCCCGTTCGTCCGGATCAGGTCGACGCGGCCTCGCCGCCGCCCTGGATCGCGTGGAGGTTCGGCGTGGCAAGCCGCAGGCGGCGGCGCAGGTCGAACCGATAGCCCGCGGGCAGCGAGTGCAGCACCACCCCGCTGATCATCAGCGGCTTGTGGCCGTGGACCTCCCAGGCGTCGGTCTCGGAGGCGGAACCGTCGACAACGGTGATCGACCCGCGGCCGATGACCTCCATGATGTGATCGGGGCCGACCACGCCGGCGGTGTCCTCGTCGACGCCGAGGCCGAGCAGCGACGGGTTCTGAGCGATCAGGGACAGTAGCCGCCCGAGGCGGTTCCTCTGCTGGAAGTGCTGGTCGATGATGACGCCCGGCAGCATCCCGAGGCCCGCAGCGATCTGGGCCATCCGGTGCTTCGGCGTCGCCCCGGACGCGCCGAACGCGATCATGTGCGACGACATCGCCGACGCACCCGCCGACGTCCCAGCGACGACCGCGCCGCCCCGGAACCGCTCGAGAATCGCATCCGCGAGCCGGGTCCCGCCGATCGTCGAGGCCAGCCGGAGCTGGTTGCCACCGGTCAGGAAGATGCCGGTGGCGTCGCGGACCGTGAGCGCCGCCGTCTCGTCATTCGCCTGCGGCCGCGTCACCGCGTGGAGCGGACGCACGTGCGCGACACCGAGCTCAGAGAAGACTTGGCTGTAGCGCCTGCCGGCCTCCGCGCCGAGACTGCTGGCCGTCGAAACGACGGCGATCGTCGCGTCCCTGCCGCCGGCGAGCGTGACGAAGCGGTTGAGGATCACCCGGTCACGGACCTTGTCCTCCGCCCCGCCGATGATGATGACGGTCCCGTCGCTCACTGCGTCGATCGTCTCCCAATCCGCTCGTTCGCGGAAGGATAGCCGACGAGGCGCCCGACGGACGGCGACGGACGGCATCGCACGGCCGAAGAAAAGTCGCGTGGGAGAATGCCCGGGCGATGACGCGAGAGGGTTCTCCCGAATCGGCCGACGGTGGCCTCTTCGGTCGGCTCGAGCGCCGGCTCGACGAGCCGACGCGCCGCCGGCTGGACATCCATCGCCGCGAGCTCCGGCGCGAGCTCTCGCGACTCCGCGACAGGCGCCGGCTCCTCGCGATGGGCCTGCTCATCCTGACGTTCGGATTCCTCGCCGCCGGCATCGTTGGACGGGGCGAACCGGCCGGCGCCGATGCTCGGGCCTATTGGGCCGGCGTGCGGATCTGGCTGAACGGCGGCGACCCGTACCACCCCACCGTGCCATTCCTGCCGTACGTCTACGCCCCGTGGATGCTGCCGCTGTTCGCGCCATGGGCGCTCCTGCCGTGGGACGTCGCCTGGTTCGTCTGGCGCGGCGGGACGATCCTCGCCCTGCTCTGGACGATCCACTGGGCGTATCGCCAGCGGCCTCTCGAAACGGCGATCGTCGTCGCCCTGCTCGGCTTCCCGTTCGGGGCGAACCTGGACACCGGCAACATCAACCTGCTTCTGACGCTGCTGCTGTGGGGCGCCCAGTTCACGGGCCCAGTGATAGCGGGTCTGCTCTGGTCGATCGCCACCTGGATGAAATGGGCGCCGCTTCTCCTGCTGCCGATTCTCGCCCCGCGCGCCCGGCTCTGGGGCCTCGTCTTCCTCGCCGCCTCGGCGCTCCTCAGCCTCGCGACGCTGCCGCTGACAATCCTCCAGCTCCAGGCGTTGTTCGGGTTCGGCGCACGGCCGCTCCGGCTCGACTATCTCGTCTTCCTCTGGGCGGTTGTGCCTGTCCTCTGGCGTCGGCCCGATCCGTTCGATTGGCTGCGCCTGTCGTGGTGGAAGCGTGCGATCGCCCGGCTCCGACAGGGACCGCAGGGCGTCGGCCTCGGGCGGCGGATGCGGGAGTACCTTGGGTTGGGCGCTGAAGGCTAAGCCGCGGCGTCGGCGACAGGTGCCGCCCCGCGATTCCGACGATTCGGTTCGATCACCGGCCGGAGCGTCAGCGCTGCGATGACGTAGTAGACCGCCCCGAGCAGGTAAGCCGCGCGGGGCCCGCTCCCGATCCCGGCGATGCCGTTGACGAAGTCGAGGACGAGCCCGCCCGTCGCGACCGCGAACACCGTGGAAGCGGTCGTCGCGACGTTCGAGAGGCCCATGTACCGGCCGGAGGAGGCGCGCGGGATGATGTCGGTCATCAGGGCCCAGTCGACGGCCAGGAATGTCCCAGCCGATGCGCCAAAGAGCGCCGCGCCGACGACGGCGATCGGCACCGCCGGAGCGAGAGCCGCAAGGACGATGCCGGCGAAGCCGATGGCGCAGCTCGCGTAGATGACCGGCTTGCGGCCGATCCGATCCGAGAGTCGCGAGCTCGGAATGATCGCCACGAGATTGCCGACGACGACGACCACCAGGACGATGAGATTCACCGTGTTTGACGACGCTTCGTCCAGGCCGTGCGACTGCTTGAGGTACGTGAGGAGGAGGTTGACGAGCATGGCGCCGGCCATGAGGAAGAAGAAGCGCGACGTCAGCAACCAGACGTAGGACCGCTCCTTGAGGATGTCGGTGCCCCAGGTCTCGCCGATGATCGAGCGCCACGAGCGACCGCCACGTTCCTTCGGTGGCAGGCCCGGGCTGACCCGCAACACGACGGCGGCCATCGTGAGCAGCTCGACGATGGCGACGGCGGCAATCGCCAGCTCGATTCGTCCCAGCAGGACTGCGAGCGTGACGGCGAGGAAGCCCGTGACGTTGCCGAGGATCTGCATCAGGCCGACCATTGCGCTGGCCATCCCGACCTGGCGCGGGTGGATGAGGTCCGGCACGTACCCCTGGAACGGCCCGCGGGCGATATTCGTGCTGAAGGCAAGGAGAGCAGCGAACACGCCGAGCATCAGAACAGAGTTCGACGTCGCGATTCCGAACAGGAAGACGAGGTCGAGGAGCGACCCGATGACGATGTAGGGCTTGCGCCTGCCCCAGCGGCTGATCGTGTAGTCGCTGATCGATCCGACCGTGGGCTGGATGAGGATCGACACGATCGCCATTGGGATCGAGAGCAGGAAGAGGATTCGGCCGACTTCGAGCTCGGGGACGGCCATCTCGCCGAAGTTCAGGCGATTCTGGATGAACAGGCCGACCGCGCCGTCGATCGCGGTCAGCCCGAGCCAGTAGAGGGAGATCCGGATGAGGTGGCCGATCGGCAGGGCTACCGTCGGCCTTCCAGAGTCGGCTTCTACGGCCGTGGTTGACGTGGTCATGGATCCCTCCGTCCCTCGATCCCCGGTCTAACGCATCCTACGACGCGCCAACGGCGATACCGTGACGATTCAGCGTGACCGCGCCGCCGATCCGGATGAGGCATCGGTCCGTCGCCCCCGCCGCGACGAACCGGAATAGGCTGCGATCGAGCGAATAGATCCCCGTGCAGGCGAGACCGATCCGCCCGAGGCGGAAGGTGAAGACGGGGTTCTCCGTGTTGCCGGCGTAGGCGCTCAGCGTGCCGTCGGCCGCGAGTAAGGCCAAGTTCGCCTGACCAGGAAACGTCTCGTGGAGCCTCGCCAGCAAGTCGACCGGTGCCGTTTGGCCGTCCCATGAGTCCTCGAGCCAGCGCGCCCCGACCTCGGTGTCAGCCCGGCCGTGGATCCTGCCGGCGGCACTGAAGCGATCCCGCCACGCGCGAACTCCGCGGAAGTCGCCGTTATGGCTGAACGAGAAGCGGCCGGCTGGGTCGTCGAACGGCTGAGTATCGGCCAGCCCGAGCGTGGAGAGCTTCGATGGCCGCCGGAGGTGGACGAGCGCCGCGGTCGTCTCAGTCGCCCCGATGTTCTCGCGCTCCGGGTCGTCACCGAACGCGCGCGTGTCGCGGTACGAATCGATCCGGCCATCCGACGAAATCCACGCGGCGCCCCAGCCGAAGCCGGCGATCCCGAACCGCTCGAGCCGCTCCGTGAACGGCCAGAGCTCGTCGAGTCGGAACGGCTCGTCGGCCCGGGCGATGTAGTGCTCGCACATGTCGGGGGATGATACGACCGCAGTTGAGCACGGCCGTGAACGTTTCGCGCCGACGCGTCGTCAGGTCATGGAGGGATGGATGGGCTCAACGAGGCTCCAGCTCGCGTTTGGCGGCTTGGCTCCGTGACAGGATCCGAGGCGTCGTTCGAGCGCCTCGTGGTCGATCATCTCGACCGTGCGTACCGGCTGGCGGCCGTGATCCTCGGCAGTACGGCCGACGCCGAGGAGGCCGTCTCGGATGCAGCACTCCTCGCCTGGCGGTCGCGGAGCGGGCTGCGCGATCCCGACCGCTTCGAAGCGTGGTTCTCTCGAATCGTCGTGAACACGTGTCGCGACCGGCTCCGGTCACGGCGACGTCGCCCGGTCGTCGAGGTCCTTCCCACGGCGCCCAACGAGGCGACCGAGCCAGGCGACTTTCGCGAGCTCATCCATACGCGCGACGAGCTCGCCCGCGCGTTCGAGCTCCTATCCGCAGACGACCGAATCATGCTCGTCCTGCGCTTCTGGGCCGATCTGTCGATCGAGTCCATCGCCGAGCGGCTCGGGATCCCGTCCGGGACCGTCAAGTCGCGCCTGCACCACGCGCTCGCCCGGCTGCGAGTCGGGCTGAGGGGTCCGGAGGTCGATCAATGAACGACGACGCCGTCTTCGAAGGCGAGATCCGGTCGATGCTGGGACGGCGCGACCCGGGGTCGTCGCCGGCGCACCTCGGAGAGGCGGTGGTCGAGCGCCTGGAGCGTGAGCGAGCTCGCACGGGGGCAGCCGGGCGCGGGCGGCTCGTCGTCAACGCTGCGGCCGGCCTGGCCGCCGTTGTCGTCCTGGCCGTCGTCGTCCTCGGCCGCCCGAGCGGACCCGGGGCGCGCCCCGGACTCCGGCCGACGCCGTCCGGCCCGTCGTCGCCTCTCTTCGAGGGAAGTGGTCTCAGGTCGAGCGTCGGCCCCCCGCTCCTGCAGCTTGCCCTTGCCGGCGCCGCTCTCGTCGGCCTCGCTGTCGTCGCGGCCCGAGCCAAGCGACGCGTCGTGGGCTACGGCGCGATCACGGTGATCCTCGGGATCGTCTGGATCGGGTCGATGATCGGGACGTCCGATGCCCTCGAACACACCGGGGGCTTCGGCGTCGAGCCATTCCTCGAGCGGCCGGCGGGCTTCGAAAGCGGAGTCTTCGTCCGCGCGGATGGCGATGACGAGTTCAGGCTCCTCGTGGGAATCACCAACCTCTCGCGCCTTCCGCTCGATCTCGTCGGCGTCGCTCCTGGGGCGGCCCAGATTCCGGACGCGGACCGACTTCCCCGAATCGTCGGCGTCGGCTACCTGCCCGATGACGACTGCTGCCTGCCGAGCCGTGCGCAGCCGTTCGCCCGGCTGCACCTCGATCCGGGCGAGTCGATCCACCTTGTCATCCTCGGGCGGGCCGGCCGCTGTGCGACCGCGACCGTCGAGGTCGGGGCGTCGCAGATCGATTCGCTGCCGCTCGTGTACGAACAGCTGACATTGCTCCACACGGCTGCCGTGCGGCTAGACGAGCCCGTCTCGGTCTTGAACGACGGGGTCTGCTGAAAGGCTCAGGCGCGGAGGCCGACGATCGTTGCCTCGTACTCCGGGAAGTAGCGGCCGATCTCCGTCAGGTCGAACTCGCGGAGGATCGAGGACGGGGGCTCACGGTCGAGGAGGAATGCGAACGAGCGACGGACGAGGTCGTCGGGCGTGGCCGCTCCCGGGTCGAGGCGGGCGAGGTCGGCGGCGGCCACCGACACCCGGTGCGTGGTGACGACCCGCTCGCCATCGCTGAACGCGACGTCGCACGTCCAGCCATCACCGGCCCGAGAACACGTGACCTCGGGCGTCACGACGGCGCCTGGCAGCGCGGGCACCAGTAGGCCGTCCGGGGAATCTCGGTCGCCAGCCGCCCCGACTTGATGAGGGTCCCGCAGCGCGGACACGGACGGCCACTCCGCCGGTAGACGTGCATGCGCTGGCGACCCGGCGCGAGCGACGCGCTCTCGACGAGGAGCCGCCGGGCGGTCCCGACGAGGCGCCGCAGGTGGGCGTCGTCCAGGGTCTCGATGCGAGCGAACGGATCGGTCCGTTCGGCGAACAAGGTCTCGTTCCGCCAGATGTTGCCGATCCCGGCGAGCGCCCGCTGATCGAGGAGCGCCTCCGAGATCATCATCGCGGCGCGGGCGGGATCGCGGAGGCGGCGCAGTGCCTCGGCGGCGGCATCCTCGTCGAAGGCTGGATCCAGCAGGTCCGGCCCGAGCGCCGAGATAGCCGGGTGCAACCCTTCGGCCCGCTGCTCGAACAGCTCGACGACCGGTGCGTCGAAACAGACCGCGACGGCTCCGGGCACCTCGATGACGAGGCGGGCACGGGCCTCGGGCCGGCGCCAGCGCTCGCCGGGCCGGTAGCGATGCCACGAGCCGTTCATCCGGAGGTGCGTCCGCAATTCGAGGCCGTTGTCGAACCGGATCAAGAGGTTCTTGCCCTGCGATTCGACGGCCTCGATCGTCGTCCCCACGACTCGTTCAATCTGAGGGCCCGGCCGTCGCGCCCGGGCCGCGGTCACCGTCCGCCCGACGAGATGCGCCCGGAGCCCCGCCGCCGTCCGGCAGAGCGTGTCGCCCTCGGGCACGAGTCCGGCTCAGCGCGGGCCGCGCAGCGTGAGCCCGCGGTAGGCGGGACCGAAGCCCGCGGCGGCGAGGCGCTCCCGGAACGGCGACTCGCCGACCGGGAGGCCGTCGACCTTGGTGATGACGAGGTCGCGCATTCGCCGGTCCTCGAGCAGGCCGCCGAGCGCGCGAACGGCCGCGTCGGCGACCTCCGGTTCGTCGGCCGCGGGCAACGTCTGAAGCGTCCCGCCGCCGCGCTCCAGGTAGAGCGCGGCCACGCCGTCCACCAGCACGACATACGCCCCGGCCGCCCGCTGGAGCGGTCGCCGATCGTCCTCCCCGCGGCGGGGCCAGGGGATGGCCGCGCCGTACGGATTGGCAGGATCCGCGGCGGCGAGGAGATGGACCGCGCGCTCCTGGGGCGAGCGGGCCGGCTCGCGGAGCGCACGCAGGCGCTCGAGTGCACCCGCCTGTGCGAACTGGGCGGCCCCGAGCCCGTCGACGAAGTAGCCCCGCCGGATCCGCCCCGCCTCTTC
>Ga0184623_10000137_pt1 | contig 29171 bp, 29 predicted proteins | sample PLM1_100_b1_FD_133138 | JGI IMG/M metagenome (GOLD analysis project Ga0184623, IMG submission 133138) | Groundwater sediment microbial communities from an aquifer in East River, Colorado, USA - PLM1_100_b1 | ecosystem: Environmental > Terrestrial > Soil > Riparian zone | place: USA: East River... | reverse complement strand
GGCGGCGCGGGTTTCCGGACCGATGGCAGCCTCCAGAGATCGTACGTCCACGTTGAGGGATGACGAATCCACGTCGACAGGGACTGGGACAGCCCCGATCGAGAGCACGGAGTCTACAACGGCATCGCAGGTGAGCGCGGGAACCAGGACTTCGCTTCCCGCACCTGCACCCAAGGCTTGGAGGGCGACTTGAAGAGCGCCTCGACCCATGTTTGTGGCAATTGCGTACCTGACCCCGACGTAACGTGCCAGATCCGACTCGAATCGACGGCATGCGTCGGGGCGACCGTTGACAGCGCTCTCGAGAACGTCTCCGTAGTCAACCCAGGGCCGCACTCTAGGAATCATCGGAAGCCCCTGATCCTATGTAGGCGTTGATAGGCGCGGTGCGTGACTCTCGCCGCCGTCGAAGAGTACCCTTTGAGGACGAGGTACGACGCCGTCTGAGAGGCGAAATGAGCCTTGAACCTCGCAACGCCCGGGACGTTTGCACCGACGAGGTCTAGCTCCCGTGGGCCTTTCCGGGAGAGGTCTTTCACAATCTCTTGGAGGAGAAGGTAGGATGCCCCCGTGGAGCGGAATGCAGAGCTGGTCGCTGCAAGCCAGTAGTAGTGCGCCCGCCTGTCATGGAGGATCACGGCTCCGGCCGCGACATCTTCCCCCCTGCGCGCAAGGTAGACCGAGATCCGGCCGCCGGGCCGGAGCTCGCCGTACAGTTCCAGGAACGCGGAAGCCGAGACGGGGGCGTCAAGCCGCTTCGCCCGGAAGGCATCACGCATGAGGTCAACGAAGACCTCCGGGTTCTCGGATGGTTCCACCCTCAGCTTGCTGCGTTCCGCCTTTCTTAGCTCGTACCGAACGTCCTTCTCGGGCGGCTTGTGACCAATTCCGTCGTTCAAGGTTCGCGTGTACGTCTTGCGCTCTTCGACCTCCCACCTCGGCGGGACATCCACCCTCCATCCGGGCACGTTCGGAATTTCCGCGTAGTGGACCTGCGTCAGGATTTCCGATGCGAGCAAGGCAACTGGGTTATTGGGGAGGTCCTGATGAGGCTCCGTCTGGAGCCCGGGCGAAATGACGAAGCCGAAATAGGGGCTGGCACCGATGGGCATCGCACTTCGGAATGGGCCTTTGGTACGGATTGCGAGGGGAACCCCGCACAGCCATTGACCATCCGATTCCGCAAGGAGGAGCCTAATCGTCAAGCCCGCGGGCCTGCGGAACACTGCGAGCCAATTGGAGGACGTGAAGACAGTCCCCGTAGGGGATCGTTCGTTGAACCGGTCCCACTCCGAAGCAATACGCCCTTCGAAGGGGAAGACCCGCGTCCTCAAGCCGGCGCCTCCCTGCGGACTGTCACTGAGCTGAGGGCTCGGAGCCCGCGGATGGCGAGGATGCTGAACCCGTTCGTCTCCTTGACCGACCACGCGTCTCGCGCCACCCCGTCCACGCTCCCTACCCGGCCGCCGTAGCATTGGAGAAGGAACTGCTCCACATCGCCGTGCGGAACGACTCCCCAAGTGTCAGGGTCATGGCAGAGAACCTCGGTGCGGTGCCGGTTCTCCCACCAGCGGGCGACCCGTTGCATCGTCCAGAACTGCCATCCCTTCGCCTTCAGGGAAGCAACCCACCACTCAAGGAGAGATTCCCGACTTACGAGCGCACCGTCCAGGTACTGATTATGCCAGATGGACACGAGGACACCTTGGCGGCGCGAGACGATATCCGCCAATGTCGTCAGCGATTGTTCCATCTCGGCCCGTTTCCCCCGGCAGGACTGGTAGATGCCGGAGTCCATCATCGCGAACGGGATCTCGAGGAGAGAGAAACCTTGTCCGGTTTCCGGATTGTAGGGGTGGTACGGGTGACACGCCCCGCTGCGGAACCCCACGAAATCCGAGTACCCCACGCTCGAGTCGTACAGAAGCCCACAGGACTCCTGTTCCCTCCATAGCCCGCGGTGGATTCGGAGGTAATGTTGGCGTGCTCCCGCAGGCACGTTCATGTCGGAAAGCCTGCGGGCTTCCTCTCGTAACCGGGAGGGCTCGTCCGCCGACTCATAGGTGGAGTGCAGGGCGAGTTCGTGCCCTTCCGCACTCAGCCGTCTCGTCTCGCGCTGCAGATATCGACTGCGGTAACTGTACAGGTTGCGTGGGTCACGATGTCCTCCCCGTTTCGCCATTTGGAGGAAATACGTGGCCCGAATGCCGTGGTGCATCTCGAGCCTGCGGATGTCGCCCAGGTTCTGATGCGGGTCCCGCACGGCCATCTCGGCGATTATGGCCCACATTGTTTTCGAGGGGGAGGAAACGTTGTGCCGCTTCGTCGCCTCGAAGGTGCGCGTTATCTTACTCAGCGCCCGCCGCACCGTCCACTTGCGGATGGAGTCTACGTCGTGCGTCACGCAGGCGATCCCGGTCACCTCGACCGGCCAAGGAGCCTTTACCACAAGGAAGGTCCCCGTCACCCCGCAGGCAGCTTTGATCGCCTTTCCGACGAGTAGCGCAGAATCTGTGGCAATCGGGTTGAGGCTGACGTTCTTGACGATGGGGAAGGTCATCTCTTGAGGGACTCGAAGGTGCGCGTCTCTGGCGCGAATCGAGTCCTCGTCCAGTTGACTTATCGTGGTGAAGAATGAAGCGATGGCATCGAATGAGAATTCCACGACCGCGAGTCCTTTGGATTCATGCAGTACGACTGAGGGGCGGAGGTCGTCCGTCCACCGTGCCAGCACGCGGCCCGCAGGGAGAGGGATCACTGGAGACCGGACGTGCAGTAGGGTGTCCTCGCCTTCCCAAAGGCAACTGCGGGGTTCCCAACCCTCCTGCCATAGGGGGGACGGGGCCTCTGGCCCGAGAAACGGGATGCGGACAAGGAAGTTTCCCTCGACCCGGTTGGGAAGAACAATCGATTGTCCGGGCCTGGCATACACCAGGTACCCGATTGCCTTGCTTCTGCCTTCGTCTTGACCGATGGAGAGTCCGCAGGTCTCCGCAATCCCGGCCAGCGCATAGCTCGCCTGACTCCGCCAGAAATGAGGGACCCGGATTACCGCCCTCATCGTCATCGTCTGGAGGGTCCCCCGTTTCCTGCTCGGCCGTTCATGAGAGGTACGACGAGATTTCGAAGTGCTTTCTCAGACAAGACTCGACGATCGAATCGCCTTGACGCTACGATACAGTTCGTGGACACTTCGGCCCATTCCTGCTGGTCGGTGAGGAGCGTGGTGGCCTGGGCTGCGAATTCGTCGGGACTCGACACGTAGAACCCAAGACGCTGAGACTCGACAAACTCTCGCAGTTCCGAGTTGCCAGGAGGGCCGAGGCACGCGAGGGGGACCCCGCACGCGATGTACTCGTACGTCTTTGCCCCAATCGCGGCTCGGAAGACATCTTCGAAGGAGAGGGACACGATCCCGAGGCGGGCCCTTCTGAGGATCCGAGGGGTGTTCTCGTGCGGTACCGATGGGACGAATCTGACGGTTTCGGGGAGGCCTTTTGCGAGGGCCATCGCTCGCACCTCGGCCGTCCCGGGGACATCACCCGAGCCTGCGAAATGCGCAGTTATCGGCCGGTCCCGCAGTCGAACCCTTGCGAGGCTCTCGAGGACCTGCTCGACGTTGCGATATTTCGACAGCGAACCTAGGAAGACGAAGTCAAGATCTCGTGGGACGGGGCCCGGGTGGAAGAGCGAGAGGTCTGCGCCGTTGGGCACCACCTCGACTCTCCCGGAGGGAAGCGAGTATCGGGACACGAGCCTGTTCATGAGGGCGGGCGTCACGCACAAGACTCGGTCCGCGGACCGAGAGCAGAGTCGTTCCAGCCGCTCCTTTACCCAATTTCGCAACCTGCCTTCGTGGGTGACCGATTCCATTTCCCAAGAGTCCCGGACGTCGAGGACAAAGGAGATTCCGAGGAGCTTAGCCGCAAGAAGGGCTTGCATAGGAATGAAAGGTGCTGGTGTGCTCGCCATGACACACGACACCTGCTGGCCCTTCAGGGTGCGGGCGAGCTCCACCGTCGATGGCACCATGCGCAACAGGTCCGGCAGGAAACCCTTTCCGCCCGCGGCCGAGGAGCCGTACAGAGGTAACGGGATGACAGGAACCCCCTCCCATCTCGAATCGATCGGGCCGCGTCGGGGCACAATGCTCGTTGCCTGCACGCCCAGACGACCTGCGGCTCGCTCGAACCCGAGCAGTCGGATGGCGGCCGCCGTGGGGGCAGAAGAAGGCATCGGCCACACGAAGGCGAGGCGGCTCACGAGCTATCTCCCCGGAACCCTCTCCAAACCGCGAGGAGGGTCGAAAACGTCGCAATAGGGCGAACGGCAGAAAGGAATTCCCGAAAGGCCGTCAGATCGGGGGAGCATGCACGCGCGTAGCCCTCAGGAACCCGGGGATAGTAGGACTTGATGTCTATGAGTTCCCATGGATGGACGAGAAAGACGATTGTCCGCGCATCCATTTCTTTGAGCGTCGTCACCACCGCTTCGGTCCCGTAGACGTTCAGTGCCCCCAACCCGAGGGGCGCGCCCGGCCGCAGGGGGTTTTCTGTCACGGGGATTTCGAGCAGTCTCGCCCCTGACGAGCGCGCTCCTGACGGATTCGGAAAGTGGGGCTCGCGGCGCGCGCCCCGATGGTCATAGACGGGGAGGATTCTGAACCGGCGTGCGAATCTGCCGGGCAGAATCGAAGAATCGATGACATATCCGAGCCCCTCGAGGGTCCTCAGGGTCACGGCGTCCGCGGAGAATCCTGCTGCCCGGAACATTCGGGTCGCCTGGGGGGCGACGTCTTCGAGGATTCGGGTCGACTCGAGAATCTCCTGCTTCTGGACCTGGGGCGACTTCGCACAGAGGAAATCGTGGTTCAGTCCGTGGTTCCCGACGCCATGCCCCGCGTCTGCAAGTCCCCGCACTAGGTCAGGGTAGGCCTTTACGATCTCCGAGAGAAAGAAGAAATCGGCTCTGACTTCAGCTTCGTCGAGGAGCCGGAGCAGACCCGGGAGGCCGATGTCGATGCCTCGAGTGCCACGCGGTACGAATCCAGGCAGGTCCTCTTCCGCATCTACGGAGATGCAGATTCGCTTCTCTTTCATAGAGCACTGACCAGTTCCATGTGCCTCGTTGCGACCTTCTCCCAAGCAAGCTCCTTCGAGACCCACTCTCGCGCGGCGTCGCCGAGTCGTTTTCGTTGGGCTTCGTCGCCGATGAGCTCTAAGAGGACAGACGCGATGGCCTCTACCGATGGCGGGACCAAGCGGCCAGTGATATGATCAGCGACGACCTCAGGCATCCCCCCGACAGCGGTCGCCAAGACCGGTTTCCCCATAGCCATCGCGTTAAGAAGGGAGAGCGGTAATCCCTCCTGCAGCGATACATGAGCGTAGACCTCCGCCGACGCAATCTCGTCGAAGACGTTGTCGACCCTGCCCATGAACGATGCCTTGTCATCGAGGCCGAGGCGCTTCGCCTGATGTTCCAAGTAGGATCGGAACGGCCCTTCGCCAATGACGATGAGTCGCCATTCAGGGTAGGATCTGGCCACCCTCGCGAACGCTTCGACGAGCCGCAACACGCCAGCGGCCTTCCCTGGCCACACCAAGGGGCCGATGAACAGGATTGAAGGTCGCCTAGGCGTGCGGCTATCGGCCGGGAAGCGCTTGGCTTCCCGCTCGGGCGCAGGATGGACGACGGCTTGGCGGATGGACCGGGGTAGCTGGACGGCCTCCATGAGATGTCGGCTCACGAACGTGACTCCGTCGCAGAAGCGGAGCATGCATCGCAGCATCCTGTAGCCGAGGCCCGCATCACCGTCGGTCGGCATCGTGTGGAAGGTGAAGAGGAGTCGGGTCCCGGGCCTCACCTTCCGGAGGAGGACCCCCGGGACGAGAACGTACCAGTGGGAATGGGCATGGACGACATCCGGTTTGGTGTATGCGAGCCTCAGGAAGGCACGGATCGAGAATCCGGTCTTCGAGGGGCCAAGCACCAGGAACCTCTGGTTTGTGCGACCCTCGACCGCGAGCCCGTCAGCCACCATCCCCATGTCGCGGTACGTGTCGATGAGTTCCCGGGTGTAGCTGGATATCCCCCCCTTGACGGGGTCCGTGTAGGGGGAAAGGAGGGCGATCCTCATTCACTTACCCTAGCCGAGGAACCAGATTGAGTGCGACGGTGAATCGTAGACCTTGTACGAAAGTCGTTGGACATCCACGACAAAGGGCGAGTCTCGCCAGATGTACGATTGGAACTGGCTAAGGTGGCCATTGTCGAGGAGCACATAATGCACATCGTATCGCGCCAGGACCCGCTGTACCCGCAAGTCGCCGAGGGAGTTGTAGAATATGGTTTCATAGTCGTCCTTCGCGTTCGGCACATTCACAGGGAAGTAAATCGCGTCCGTGTGGAAGGATATCGCGGTGATAGGAATGGCTTCGACAAATACCCGATCGCTCCTCACGAACCCAAAGGTTAGCTGTTGCGGTCCGTACCAGTGAATGGATGCACCTCCGATTGGTAAGGTTGGGCTCCCGGAGACCGCGGTGACGCGACCCGCTGATAACCCTTCGTTCGACAGCAAGGTGCCCATGATCTCCCCATCAGTGTACACCGAAGCGCCGTATAGTTCATCAGGAATTGGAGAGTCTGTGTAATATTGATTCCGCCAATAATCCTTCATCACCCAGGAGAAACCTAGAGCGCCTCCCAGTAGAAGGAGAATCGTCAAAACCGCAATGACTTTCCTCCTCGGAACGGCACCCCGCGGAATTACAGACAGCGCGACAAGTAGGACGAAAACGTATACTAGGAATTCCGCAATGTAGTCTCGGAGCGATAGAAGGGGGATCATCAGGAACACTGCAACGAGAAGAAACTTGTCCCTTCCCTCCTTGGGCCGGCGCCACGCATGTCTGAGGAGGCCAACCAGCGCCAGGGGCAACAGAATCCCTACCTTCCCGGTCAGACTGATTGCCATGTTCACTGCAATTATGGGAAATGACTCACCCACGAGAAGGACGCCCGTTCCGTACTGTTGCGCAATGTTCGCGCCGGCGATTCCCGGGAACAAGAACTGGAGATACAAGACGACAAGGAAGCCGGAGACGGAGGCGCCGGTCGATCCGATTCGGAAGGCCCCTTCATATCGGACCAAGGCGAACCGAAGCTTCTGCGTCAGCCGATGAAACGGAAGTGCGAAGAAGTAGGCGATGAGGATGAGGATCGCGAGCGAGCCCATCCGATGGATGGCCGCCATCGAGAGGACGAGTAGGACCGCCAGTGCGGCGTACCTGATGTCACGAGATTTCAAGTGCCGTAGAAGCAGCAGGAACACGGCGGGGACAAGAGCCGTCACGAAGCCACGGGACGAGCCCACCCACATCGTGTCCTTGACGTAGAAGGGTGCGATGGAGAAGAGGAGCGCCGCGAGCAGGGCGAGGCGATCGCCCTCGCTTGCCAACCTCGCCGCCAAGAAGGCCGCGAGAGTACCCGCGACGGCGAACGCAATGCCCAGAAAGAGCATCGCGCCTTCGATTGGAATGTCCCCAATAGCCGAGAGCGATGCAAGGAGGAAGGGGATTGCGCTCGGGTAGGACAAGGCATATAAACCGAAGTACGAGGTAGGGTTGAGAATCCATGCGGCCCGCCCATCGGAGAGGAGGGAATTTCCTAAGGAATGGATGAACGTCGTATCCGAACCCAGCTCATGTCCGACCCCAAGGGGATATCGGAAGAGCAGCGTAATGACGAGCAGTACCATTACTAGGCAATGCGTCACCCTACGAGGAAATCTCACGGTAAACCTCCAAGATGGCCGGTGCTATCTTTTCCCATCCGAACATCGCGACAGAAGCGCCGCACTGCTCTCTCATCCATGATGTTTCGTATAAGGCTTCCTCGATAAGAGCTCGAAACTCGTGCTCTGAATGCGCGATGAATCCGTTGACACGCGACTTGACGATGTCGGGGAGGATTCCTACAGGCCACGCCACCACGGGAGTGCCGCAGGCCATCGCCTCGAGCGCTACAGTAGGAAGCCCTTCGTGCCTGGAGGCAACGACCAATAAGTCAGACGCGCCCAAGTAGCGGGCGAGAACGTCCTGAGGCACTGAGGACTGAAGGGAGACGGGATCGCCACTGGTGCTGAGTTTTCCGCGAAGCGCTCCCGCCATAGAACCCTCACCAATCATGACGAGTCGAACGTCCGAATGGCTCCTCCGAAGTGACCTGAACTCGTCTAGAACCCAGTCTGGTCTCTTCTCCGGCTCAAAGCGGCCGACGAACGCAATTAGCTTTCCGTCCTCCGGGAAGCCCAGCAGCCGCCGTGCTGCCTGGGTGTTCTGGACTTTGAATATCCTCGTATCGATTCCCGCGGGGATCATGCGTAAGCGGCCGGCCAAGTGAGGGTAACAGTGCTGAAAGTGGTTTAGGGTAGCAGGGGAGACGCAGAGAATGGCGTCCGTACGGCGGAGTGAGTAGCGTTCCGCCAGCCGATAGAGGGCAGCAGCCGCGGGGCCTCGCCTGGCGGCGACGTGTACCCCATGCACACCATGGAGCGTAACCACTTTAGGCAAGAATTCGCAGCGAAAGTGGAAAGCGAGCAAGTCATCCGGCCTCTGCGCGTGTACAATTCCATCAATTTCGCGTCGGCGCCGAAGGAACCTAGCGAGCGCCCACACGAATTCCGCCGAGTTCCGAATGTGGCCAGTAACCGGAATGAATTCGACATTCGGGATTGTCCCCCCTCCGGAACCGAGCCCAAGGACGCGCACCTGCTGCCCGAGGAGGGAGAGCTCGCGCGCGAGCGAGATGACGTATGTTGTGATTCCACTGGCCCTTGGCATCGACGGATCTACGGCAGCCACCAAGTTTATCCTCAATGCGTCTGCCCCCGCAATGATACCGGACGTCCCCATTGGGACGCGGGTCGACCTTGCGGCCAGTTGTCAACGAGGTCGACCATGAACCGTGTTACGTCGCAGGTATCCCCTAGGAGCCGGTCCCGGCGTCGAGACCACTCGCCCCGACGGAATCCCTCGGACCACGCGTCGGCAAGCGAGAGGGCTTGGTCGATGGAATCGATTGTTGTACCCAGGGAGAAGCGTTTCTCTTGGTCGTCGAGGTACCCGCGGCGCGATGTCGAGAGGTAGATCCAGGGAACGCCCAACACCCCCGCCTCGGAAGCGACGGTCGCGCCGTCGCCGACGTAAAGGGAGGCGAAGGAAAGCAGGTCGTGGAACCGCTCTGGCGGCAAGCTGAGGCGGAAGTTAGCCAGTCCCTCAGGTAGCCCGGACTCGCTCGTGACGAAAACTCGGAGCCGTTTCGCGAGTTCGGTCACGAGGCGGGATCGCTCGGCGTCGGACTTGAGAACTCGTCGAGTCGTTGGCAAGTCGTGACTGGAGTCCCCAGATGAAAAACGCACAATCGCGAACGGCTCCCCGGTCGCCAGTCCAACGGCGGCAAGGACCGAAGGATCGGGGGTGAAGTACTTCGGGTGAAGATACATGAGTTCCAAATACCCATCAAAGGGGATGTGCTTCTTGGACGGAATCTTGCCCGCAAAACAGGCCGGGGTGCAGATTACGTCGGAGAAGGGCTCAGTGAGGAGGCGTCCCAGGGTTGCGATTTCTGTGTCTATTAGCGCGACATGAGGGATTCCAAGGACGCGGCTGGCGTGGGCCGAGCCCGGGATTCCCGTGCTAAGCATGAATTCGACCCTGTTCCTTCGTGCTGCACGGAGAACGTGAATGTCGTCCACGAATATCCCGAGTCCCTTTGAGATCAGGTCGGGTCTGCTCTCCCCCACAATCTCGAACGGGATGCCGTAGGCATTCAGGAGCTGCAGGGTGATCTCCTTCCTCCTTGCGAATACGGCAATCTCATGTCCTCTCGAGGTGAGAAGTCGGATGAGGTTGCGCCAGTAGTGGACATGGGCAGGATGCCCCACCTCGATTGATATTCTCATCGCGGCGCCTCCAAGGTGCGAAGGGAATTCGCAATCCTGTCCACTTCCTCGTCTTCTAGGTGCGGATGGCAGGGCACCGTCAGCACGGTTTCGGCCACGGCCTCCGAGGTTGTGCAACTCCCGGAAGAGTACCCATAGCGGCGGGCGACCTCGGCAGACTCTTCGTAGTACCGAATCGAGTCCACTCCGCGTTCGGCCAGTTGAATCGCTGCATTCTTCCTCGCCTCCGCGTCTTTGAACCTAATCGCAAATTGATAGAATGAGTGGAGGGCCCATGGGGCCTCGTAAGGAGGAGCGAGACCCGGAGGCAGCCTGCGTCGCAGAACCTCGGCGACTTCGCGGGATCGTTCAACCCGACCCGGGATTTCTTTCAGTTTCGCCGCCAACACCGCAAGGGACCCCTCATTGGCTCGGTAGGGATCGAATCCCTGCTTTTCCATCAGATCGAGCTTGTCATCGACCGCCCTGCCAAGAGGAAGGGAAAAGAGGCCGAACCACGGGCGTTTGTAGAAGGTGGCGCGTCCAAAGTTCTGCAGGGCACTCAATGTGTGCCGGGCTCTTGTGAGTCTGCGTAGTCCCGTCGAGATTCCCCGTGCGCGTTCGAAAGTCTCGGTGTCGTTGCATAGTAGCATTCCGAGATTCCCGACCGATAGTGGCTTTCCCAACCGGAACGAAAAAAAACTGACGTGGCCCAGCCCGCCGGTCAACCGATTCTTGTAGCGTGTCCCTACCGCATGCGCGCAGTCCTCGATGATGGGGATGCCTCCCGCCACGCCGCTTAGAGCGTCGAGGTCTGCCGGGTGCCCGAAGGTGTGTATCGCGACCAAGCCATCGAGCCGGCCCGAGACCTTCGCCGCCGACTCCGAATCGACCGTGTAGGTGGTGGGATCAATGTCAAGGAACTCCGGGCGACAACCTGCGCGAACGATTGCCTCGAAGACGGCCTCGCAGGTGTATAATGGTACTCCAATCCTCGCCCCGGGCCCGAGACCAAGGGCTCGAAGCGCGACGTAGAGCGCGCTCCGCCCGCTGTCTAGAAAGAGTGCCTGTGATCGGGGCCAGAATTGCCGTAGTTCATCTGCGATGGCCCGCTGCGAATGGGCCCAGTGCCCCAGACTGAGCACCAGATCGTCTATCCCGAAATCGACGTCCAACCTTGGGATTAGGTTTGGCTTGAGCCTCATCTTGCGTCCTCGATACGTCTTACCACCCGGGCGGGTACGCCAACAGCGACGGAGTGTGGCGGGATGCTCTCCGTAACGACGGCACCGGCGCCCACGACCGTCATCGCTCCAACGGTGACATTGGGCAGAAGAATCGCTCCGGCGCCGATCCACGCATCTTCCTCGATGACGACTGGACCTCTCGTTGTTCCGACTATCGGCAGTAACCGCGAGTCGTTCGGCGACGAAGCGGTAACGATCGTAACCCTAGGACCAATAGAAACCCTGTCCTTGATGATGACATCGTTCCCACTATCGGTCAGTTCGTCGGCAATTATCAGTCCGGGACCCACATACACATGGGCGCCCACTCGGTAGCCACAGGCGCGTAACAGCGAGAGGCGAAGCTCGTTCCCGGGAGCCCATGTCGCCAGCATCTTCATGAGCTTTCTCAGCCGAACACCCAATCGATTCGCCTCCCCAGTCTCATCGCTGCTTTCGCGACCTTCAGGGCGACCGGCTTGTAGATCTTTTGAAAGCGGCCGGGATTGACCGTCGCCCCTCCAAACCGACGTTTGAACTCGCGCGGACCATAAGGCTCATCCGGTCGACCCGCCCCCCCGAAATCGAACCTCGTGCATCCCCTCTCTATGCCCTCGCGGAGGGCCTGCCACACGAGCCACTCGTCCGCATGGAGGTGTCTCCCCAAGGCGGAACCTGCGTACCAATCGTATAAGGTCGCGCCCCACTGGAGCACGAACCTCACGGCCCGCAGCTCGCCGTCCTTTTCAGCGCCGAGCGCAATCAGGTGCTCGGGTGCAAGCTCACTGACCGCATGGTCGAAGAGGCTCCCGTGTGCGAGTGGGACCTCCGCTCGCAAGTACGTCGCCTCGAGGAGTCCGTACGCGACCGGGAGATCCACGAGGCGCAGCTCGCGGAGCTTGAGGCCCACCCGTTCCGCCTGGACGATACCCTTCCGCCGTGCCTTCGACATGCCGGCCAGCAGAGCCTCCTCGCCCTTGTCGAGGTCGATGAGGAAATTCAAGTGGTCCTCCCACGAGTACCCCGCGGTTTCGAACGGCCGCGGGTCCGGAGGCGTCGTGAGGTTACGGACTTGGGTGAGGAGCGCCGCCTTCGACGCCTCCCGGTCGTGCGCGGCGAGGAGCGCGGGGAAGTGCGAGATGTCCCCCAAGGGCCCGCCGGTGACGACCGCGCGCGCGGAGAGAGAAGAGAGTCGTCCCGGCGTGTACGAGATGATTGCTGAGGCCATCAGGGCCCGAACGCGCCCGCCGGACTCTACTGCCACGACGTGTGGGCGATACCCCTCCGCCTTCCCGTACACCCGCATCAGGTTCGGGCTCTGGAAGACGTTTGAGCCCGGAGTCTCTGCCAGGAACGCCCGCCACTCCGCCTCAGAGATATCCGAAAGGATCTCCGCGATCATCCCCCCACGACCCTCCGGGCGAAGTCCCCGAGGGACACGGCGTCGAGGTCCCCCGTGACCGCGAGGGCCATCGGATGGCTCTTGGGCCATCGCGTCGCCTTCGCAGGGTTCTTCAACACCCATGCCGCGACCTCCGAGAGGGACGCGCACCACGCCCCGAGGTCCTGGGCCCTTGCCAAGACCTCCCCGAGGGGCTCCGAGAACAGCGGGAACCGCTCCGGATGGATTTGGAGCACGAGCAGGCCGCCTGCGTCGTTGGTCGCCGTCATCATCCTCTCGAGGACCTCTTGGAGCTTCGACGCGTTCCGAATCCCAAGGCCGTCCGCCAGGATCTCGTCGTCGGGCAAAGCGACCGGGAGTTCCGCGAGATCTCCTTCCATGCGGGGGAATGCGCCTCCCCGTTGTACCCGCCCGTAGCGGGTCTCCGCCAGGCGGATTGCTACCTTCGACAGCGGGTCACTCTCGGGGAGAACGAACCTCGTCTCGCTCGAGTCGAACGTGAAGGCCCGCTCCCGGAGGAGCCGGAGCGTGGTGTCGCTTGCACTGAGATACGGGGCGCGGAATCCGCGCGCGGGGAGCCCGTGGCGGGCGAAGGTCGCCCGCGCGGCATCGAGGTCCTTCGCCTGGTCCGCGGCCGGAAGGTCCGCATACGGAACGTGGCGGTGGCCGTGGATCGCGGGGTCCATGGCGGCGAGCTCCTTCGCGATGCCCGGGTGCCGGTCCAGGATGATCGCCGTGGCGGGGACCGTGGGCGTGATCTCCCACCGGGCCGTCAGCGCGGCCATCTCCCGCAGGCGTGTCCGCACCTTCTCCGGAGAAAGGCCGTACCGCTGAGGAAGGAGAGCGGCCCTTCGGACGGTCCCACCGAGTCCCTTCCCGGACTTCCCGCCGGTCATTTCACAGCACACTCAGGACGATGGCGGCGACCCCACTTAACGCGTAGAGACCAAGAACCGTCCGCACGAGTTTCGGCTCCGTCATCGGCTTCCGCGAGAGGATCCGGTAGGCCAAAGTGTACCGTTCTGCGCCCTGTGGCGGGGAAAGGGTTCCATCCTCGTGGATTACGGGATTGTGGCACGCATGGCGGCGGTCCGGGACCTTCTTGATCAGGGAGTAGTACGCGGTCGCGCCCGCTTCGTAGAACGCGGGGATGATCGCGATTAGACCATAGATCTCCACGTGTGCAAGTATGATTACGGCGGCGATCGCCGCGCCCAAGCCCAGGGTTCCGATGTCCCCGACAAAGACCTTCGCCGGGTATCTGTTGAATGCGTAAAGGCCAAGCGAGGCTCCGAGGAGGCTGCCGACGGTAATCACAGAGAATTCCTGTCCATGACGGATGAAAAGGACCGCAAGCACCGAGGTCGATACGATCGCAATCTGTCCGCTCTCTAGACCATTGTACCCCGCGCTCATGTTCATCGCGTTGGCAACTCCGGTGACCCCGAGCGGGACGAGAACGAGCCAAAACAAGAAGTACGTCCAACCAACGAGGGGGATGGACTGACCGAAGGGAAGCTGGATGGCAGACCCCAAGTGGACTAGCATTAGCGGGAGGGCCGCGAACGCGACTGCCACCACCTTCAGCCTCTGCGGAATATTGGAGATGTCGTCGATTAGCCCCACCATCGCAGCTATGAAGAACACGCTGATCACGGCGAGGTACGGGGGCTCCTCAAGGTTCCCGATGAGCTTTTGGATCCCCACGACCACTGACAGCGAGATTGAGAAGGCGAAAAGGGCCGCTATTCCGCCGAGCTCCGATACGGTTACGCCGCCACGCTTGTTAACATCTCGTCCGACCATCCCGCCTTCACGCATCTTTCTTATGAGTCCCGGTAGCGCAAGGATTACGATGGCGAGGGAAAACGTGAATGCCATCCCGACCGCGAGTCCAAGCATTTGGAACTCGGGGGACAGAATGTTCTCTAGGAGCCCGATGTTCATCCCTTCGACTCAGCCAGCGCCTTCTGCTTTAAGGCTGATGACCTCGTTTTCGCCATTGAGAATGCCGAGGTCGTAATAAGCGTACCCCAAGGAAGAGTACCACGATGGGAATGGGCCTTCCCACATTCACTACCGTCCAATAAGCCTCTTAGACGCGCGCAGCCCCTCGCGCACCCGTTCCCATGGCGGGACGGATGGAGCGGGAGCAGCGGGAGCGGCGGTTCGGCCGGCGGTTCTTCGCCCTCGTCGGCGGGGTCTGGATCGGCACCCTCCTGATCTTCGGCGCGACGACGGTGAACTGGTTCCAAGGGATCTCCCTCGCCCAGTTCGCCCTCATGGTCGTCTTCCTGTTCAGCTTCGCCTTCGTCTTCTCGAAGCGGGTTCTGTCCCTCGTCCTCCCGCCGTTCCGCCTCCCCGCCCTCGAGACCCTCGCCCGCGTCCCGAAGGTCGCGGTCCTGTACACGACGCTGAACGACGTCGTCCCGGACTGCCTCCGGGCCGTCCGCCAGGACGTCCCGATCGACGTCTTCGTCCTCGACGACTCCTCGGACCCCGGGAAGCGGGCCGTCGTGGACCGCGTGGCGGGGGAGATCGGCGCCACAGTCCTCCGTCGCAAGGACCGGAAGGGGTTCAAGGCGGGGGCGATCAACGCGTGGCTCCGCGTCCACGGCCCCCAGTACGACTACTTCGTCCTCCTCGACGCGGACTCCCTCCTCCCGGGGGACTGGGTCCGCCACGCCCTCCGGTACGCGGAGCACCCGGAGAACGCGGACCTCGCGATCTTCCAGGGGATGATCAACATCTGGAACACGGACGTGCGGTTCGCGGGGGCCCTCGCCCCGGCCCACGTCCTGAGCCACGACGAGTGGGAGCGGAAGCTCGCCGGGTACCTCGGCGCCGTCGTCTGCTACGGCCACAACGTCCTGATCCGCACGGCCCCCGTCCTCGAGCTCGGCGGCTTCTCCGAAGGGTACGTCTCCGAGGACTTCGCGACCGCGGTCGCCCTCGCCTCGAGGGGCCACGGCTCCGCGTTCATCCCCGTCCACTCCTGGGAAGCCCTCCCGGAGAACGTGCGGGGGTTCGTGAAGCGGCAGAACAAGTGGACCCGGGGCTCCATGGAGTTCTTCTCCTTCGTCCCGCGGGCCCGGATCCCGGTCCACAAGAAGGTGATCCTCCTGATGATCCCGTGGGGCCACCTCGCGTACGTCGCGATCATGGCCGCGATCCTCCTCGCCGTCTTCGGGCGGGCCTCCTCCCTGAACGCGTTCGTCGCATTCGGCGCGAACCTCCTCTCCGCGCCGGTCGAGTACATCTGGTCGATCCCCCTGTTCCGGTTCATCATCGTCCTCACCGCGATCACGTCCGCGTTCGCGGCCGCGAAGCTCGCCCAGGTCCGCCTCGGCCTCTGGGCGTTCTACCGCTCCCGGACCCTCGGGAAGGCGATCGGGGCGATCATGCTCCCGCACGAGGTCCGCTCCATGCTCGTGTACCTCGTCGACCGCACGCGGCGGTTCCCCGTGACCCCGAAGGACGAGCCCCCGATGTCGATGCGGGAGATCCTGGGCACCGCCCGGGGCACCGTGGCCCTGATCGCCCTCGTCACCGCGGGCCTCGTCCTGTGGAACCCCGTGGGCTTCTACTACAACCTCCTCTGGCTGATCCCGTTCTACACATCCCCCATCGTGATCCACCACTACTGCGGGCCGGGCTCGAGGCCGACGCTCGCGGCGAACGGCGGGCACAAGGACCTCCTCGCGGACCCCCGCCTCCGCACGTCCTTGGACCTCCACCGCAACCGGTGGCGGTGAGCCTAACCCTCCCGGGGAGGGACCCTGCCGCCGGAGACCCATGGGGAAACTTTATCTATTTTGTAACGATTATCACTCCAGAAGCGATGACCGTTACAAAACAGGTAAGACTCGGTCCGAGGGAGACCGCCCTTCTGTTCGGGCTGGAGTCCCAGGGCCGCTCTGTGTTCACGTTGCGCGACGCTTGCCAGATCCTCGGCCGGCCTCCCCGCCCCGTTGCGGACATCCTCTACCAGCTCCGGCGGAAGGGGCGGGTCGTCGAGGTCCGGAAGGGAGGGTATCTGCTCGTCCCCGCGCGAGCGGGCGTCGAGGGCGCCTGGTCGGAGAGCATCTATGCGGTCCTTGGGTCCATGCTCGACGCGCCGTACTACGTCGGGTTCTGGAGCGCGATGAATTACTGGGGCCTCTCCGAGCAAGTGCCGCGGGTCGCTCACGTCGTCGTCCCCGCCCGGAAGCGCGGCTTCGAGTTCCAGGGCCAGCGCGTCCAGTTCGTCGTGACGAAGCGGGATCGCATCTTCGGCGTCGTGTCCGAGCCCGCAGGTCCCGCTTCGTTCCTGATCTCCGACCCGGAGCGCACGGTCCTCGATGGGCTCCTCAGGCCCCGCTACTGCGGGGGCATTCTCGGAGCGGCGAGGGCCCTCGCGGACGCGCGGTCAACGCTGGACTGGGGAAAAATCGGGCGCTACGCGCGGCACCTGGGCGTGGACGCCGTGGACCGCCGCCTCGGCTACCTGCTCGAACTCCTCGACATCCGGGTCCCCCTCCGGTCGCGCCTGAGGAAGCCGTTTCGGGGGTTCCGCTGGCTCGATCCCACGGGTCCCCCGGCTCGGCTCGGTTACTCGCGACGTTGGGGGCTGATCCTCAATGTCCCGCGCGAGGAACTCCTGGCCGGGGGGCGCACGTAGAATGGATCCGACAGGGCTTCGCCGCCTCTCCGGCCGCTGGCGGATCCCGCTCGGGGTCGTCGAGAAGGAGCATGCGATGACGGTCGCGTTGGGCGTTCTTTCATCCCTCCAGTGCACGGAACACCTCGTGTTCAAGGGCGGAAGCGCGCTACGCACCGTCTACTTCGAGGAGCACCGGTTCTCGGAGGATCTCGACTTCACGGTCCGGGCGGACGTGGCCGCCGAGATCCTCGCGGCGGAGGACCGATTCCTCGAAGCCGGCCGCCGGGCGGGTGTCCGCATCACGAGGGTGCATGCCGTCCGCTCGCGGCGGTCCTCGAGTAACTTGGCGCTCCGTTACGACGACATGAACGGTCACGGAAATCGGATCCGCCTCGATCTCAGCCTTCGCGAAACGGTGATCCTCCCCGCCGAGCCCCGTCCGATTCGGGACCCGTATGGAGTCCTCGACGGACGGCCGCGGGTACCGACCATGGATCTTCGCGAGATTCTCGCCGAGAAAATCCGAGCGCTGTGCATGCGGTCGGAGCCTCGGGACCTCTTCGATCTCTGGGTCCTGGCCCGCCGGGACGTCCCCCTGGACGTTCCCCTGGTCGACGCGAAGCTCGCGTCGTGGGGGCACGGCATGACGTACGCCCCGCCCGCCGTCCGGGAGCGGATCGAACGGCTGAGATCGACATGGGACCGGGACCTCGCCCCGCTCCTCGCGGAGGTTCCACCGTTTTCTGAGGTTGCGGAGCGGACCATCCGGGCATTTGGCTCCGACTAGCCGACTCCTCTCGCCGCGCTGTCGGTCACGGCCGGTCTACAGGGCCTCGAGGACCGTCGCGAAGACGATCGGGATGCTCGGCCTGGCCCTCGTGAAGCCATCGGGCTGTACTTCAACGTCCTGTGGCTGATCCCGTTCTACACGTCCCCCCTCGTGATCCACCACTACTGCGGGCCCGGGTCCCGGCCGAAGGTCGCGGCGAACGGCGGGCACAAGGACCTCCTCGCGGACCCCCGCCTCCGCACCTCCTGGACCTCCACCGCAACCGGTGGCGGTAGTTCTCGGTTCCCAGACATCCGACGCCCATCCACTCCCGGGCCGAAAAGTTGACCGTGTGGGCGCACATGGTGGGCCGTCATGCCGAAGATTACCCTCGTCCTGTCGAAGGCCCTCCATAGGAAAATGAAAGCCCATCGGGCGGTGAGCTGGAGCGAGGTCCTCCGCCGCGCGATCGCACGGACCGTCCGAGACCTCGAGCGGATGGATGAGATCGCCCGCCGAAGCTCGCTTCGCGCAACGGATGTCGAGAGGCTGGACCACGTTGTCAAGGAGGGTGTGCGCCGCCGATACGAGGCCGCGGGACGATTCGCGGGACGATCCGCCGCTGATGGCCCCGTTGCGCCACGGCGCAAGCCTTAAATGACATACAGACATATCGACATACATGGGCTCCCGAACGATTGCGATCTCGGACGAGGTGTATCTCCGACTGTCCGCCCTCAAGCAGAGGGGGGAAAGCTTCTCGCGCCTTCTCGGGCGCCTCGCCAAACGGCCCTCCCTTCTTGACTTCGCGGAGGCCCTACCGAAAGAACGGGTCAACCTCCTCCGTCGGTCTGTGGAGGAGGGTCGGGCTCGCTCCCGCGCGCGTCGGGACCGGGGGGTGCGAGGATCCTCCTCGACACCTCGTTCCTGATCGACCTGATGGACAGGGACATCGCCGCCCTTGAGCGGGCGAAGGCGCTCGACCGGGACGGTGCGGACGCTCGGATACCCACCCCCGCGATGTTCGAGTTGTGGCGGGGCGTCCACCTCGCGGCGGAGTCCGAGACGGAGGCGGACCGCGTCGCCGGCCTCCTTGCCGCGTTCCCGACCGCGTCGTTCGACGCCCCCGCCGCGGCCCGTGCGGGGGAAGTTGATGCCCGTCTCATAAGAGAGGGGACGCCGATCGACCCCGAGGACGCGATGATTGCAGGGATAGCGCTATCTCTAGGAGAGGTCGTCCTCACGCGCAACGTGCGGCACTTCTCCCGGATTCCGGGCCTGCGAGTGGAGGGATACTGAGTCCATGGCGACCCGGATTCACCCGACCGCGGATGTCTCCCCGGAGGCCTCGATCGGCGACGGCACCCAGATCTGGCACTGGGTCCAGGTCCGGGAGGGCGCCCGGATCGGCCGGGACTGCAAGATCGGGAAGGACGCGTACATCGACGCGGACGTCGTCCTCGGGGACGGCTGCAAGGTCGAGAACTTCGCCTCGATTTACAAGGGCGTCACGATTGGGGACCGGGTGTTCGTCGGGCCCCACGCGTGCTTCACGAACGACCTGTACCCGCGGGCGGACTCCCCGGACTGGGAGGTCGTTCCGACGCGGGTCGAGGACGGGGCGTCGATCGGGGCGAACGCGACGATTCTGTGCGGGATCACGATTGGCCAGAACGGGATGGTTGCGGCGGGGGCCGTCGTGACGAAGGACGTGCCCCCCCACGCCCTCGTTGCGGGCGTGCCCGCGAAGGTCGTCGGGTGGGTGTGCGACCGTGGGCATCCGCTCGACGCGCGAGACCGATGTGCCCGCTGCAACCGGACGTACGACGTCCCCCGTCCCCGCGCGAGGGCGCGGTCGCGGAAGGCCCGCCGCTCCCGCAGGTGAGGAGCTTCCCCTGTAGCGGAAGGCGTGGGAAACTGCGTCGCTCGCTCGAACGATTTCCTCCCATAGGGCGATGGTGGCCACGGAGCTTGGCCCCCTCTCCGAGGTACGACTCAACGATGGCCTCCTTGGATCGGGTTCTCGATCCTCTTGCGGATTCCTTCTTGTCGACCGCGTTGGCCGATCCCCGAACACCGTCCACGGGTGTGCGTCCGGTAGAAAAGTCTACTACCTCACGGATTCTATCGTCTCTCGTGGCGACCGTCGTCAAACTCTCGAAGCGAGGAAAGGACCGTCTCGACCGCCTGCAGGCGCGGCTGCTCCATTGGTACGGGCGGAAGGTGACGAAACAGGAGACCCTCGAAGCCCTCTTGGACCTCTTGGGCGGCCGCGAGGAGGAACTCGTGGCCCGCCTGGTCGGCGTCCGGTACCCGATCCCCGATGCGGAATGGCGCCGAATCCTCGGCCGCATCGAGGACTGGGGCGTGGAGACCTCCCCCGAGGACGTCGACCGCGTGCTGTACGGGGCGCGTCGGACGTGACGCTCCTCGTCGATACGAACGTTATTGTCGCCTTTCACAATCCTCGGGATGCGACCCATTCCCGCGCCCTGGAACTTCTTGACGCCATCCGTCGCGGCTGATTCGGGCTTGCGGTGACGACGGACTTCGTGTTCGACGAGGCCGTGACCCTGGCCCTAATGCGCACCGGCAGCCACCGTTTCGCCCTACGGGTGGGGGAGTTCCTTCTGCCGCCGGAGGCCCCCCGGCTCTTCCAGCTCGAGCCGGTGGACGACCGGGCCTTTGCCGAGGCCTGGCAGCTCTTCCGGAAGCACAAGGAGCGCCGGCTGAGCTTCACGGACTGGACGTCCGTGGCGATGGTCCGCGGGCGCGGATGGGACGGCATCGCGAGCTTCGACGCGGGGTTCGATGGGCTCGTCGCGCGGTTCGACACGCCTTGACGGACGGATCGCAGTGCGGTCCACGACGGGGAGCCTCTCCTTCGGCGGCTCCAAGTTCTCAGAAAGAATCGGTAGCGGCGTGCGACCTGCCGGCCGAAGGTTTCGGCCTCTCGTCTGGGCCGTGGTCAAAGGGAAGGGATGGGGTCCGTTTTCGGGTGATGGCCCTCACCTCGAGTACTTTCACCCACCTCCCCGCCAACCGTTCATACGGACCGGGGCGTGTCGGACGTCAGAACCCGGGCCTCCGGTGGGAGACCGCCGTCGAGAGGCCTGTCCGGCATGACGCGCACTGCGCTGAACACGGACGGGCCCGGGGTGCGACGATGGGGTCGCATCTCGGAGATGAACAGACAGCGGGTCAACCGGCCTCCGAAAGGAGGCCAAGGGGTGTACGGTTCCACCCCGGTGCCCTCCGCGGTGATGTCGTGATTCCCCTCTGCGACCTCCTGGCGAGGCCAGGAGGCGCACGGGAGGAGCGGATGCGAAGTGGAGTCCGTTGCGGGCGATGGCCGAACTGGCATTATCACCCGCGATTGGGACAGAACCGAGATGCTCCATACCTCGACGATGCCCTCGTCGCGAATCCGGTCGAAATGCCGGTCGTTTGTAATCGAGATGGCATCCTCCTGGAGGATGTGGCCGCGTGGGCGAAGTCCGCGGGGTCGGGCGTCGCCATGTATTGGGCGCACAGCTTGACGCACTTCGGCGCGATCCGGACGAGCCGCGCCCGGCCCAAGAGGGCACCCGCGAGCCACGTCGCTGTCTCGGATCGAAACTCCTCGGTGTACCGGAGGAGTTCCTCGGCCCAGTACTCGTCTCCCACGAGCTCGACCTCCTCCCTGCCGAGCAGGCCGATGAGGAGGCGGGGGGTCGCCGTTTCCCTGCGCGGATCCTTCACAGCGGCCACGAAAACGTTCGTGTCAAGCAAAAACGTCCGGGTAGGCCTTTCGGATTCGGGCATTCACGTCCTCCCGGACCTTGCGGGCGATCTCCGTCACGTCCTTTCCCGCGAGCTCCTTCTCCAGTCGGGCCGCGATCTCCTTGACGTCGAGTTTCTGGAGGACCAAGCGGCCGTGGCCCGCGCTGGCGATGAGGAGCTTCGCCCGTTCGTCGATTCCCGCGGCATCCCGGATCGCCTTCGGAATCACGATTCGCCCGGCCTTGTCGACGGAGACGACTTCCGCCACGGGGATGTGTATGCCATTATGCCATACAATCCTTCTCGTGGCATTCTACCGTGAGCGACCCTTCCCGACACGCGGGCAGCACCAGCATGCAGGGCCAGGCGTTGACCGGCTCCTCACCCGCGCGCTTCGAGCGCCCGCAGGACCCCGTCGTACAGGTCCGCGGTCATCCGAAACGAGCTCTGAGCGAGCTTCTGGAGGATCTCCCGCGCTCGGCCAGGGGGGATGGCTCCGCGGTCGACGCCGGCGAGGAGGAGCCCCAGGAGGCCGACGTATTCGCGTCCCTCCGCCTCCGCCACCGTTCGAGCGGGGATCTCGTCGAGGACGAGGTGGTCCGCCGCGGGCGTCAGGAGCAGGGAGGCCTCGCCCTCCCCCAGCCCGACGGACGTCCATGGACGCAAGTCCCCCCGCACCTCGACGACGTCGATCCACGTCTCCCGCGAGTGCCGGAGGGCCTGCGACTCCCGCCCCGTGAAGACCTCCTCCGCCACCTGCGTCGTGATCACGACCCGTCCGAGAAGGTCCCGAAGCACATCGACCTCGCCGATTGCGTCCAGGGCGATGATCGCGGACGCGTCGACCCAGGTCCGCATCGACTAGCCCTTGAGCCAGCCGGCCCCGCGCTCCCGATCCCGACGGAGCTGTTCGAGGGAATACCGGAAGAAGGGGATCCCCCGGGCGCTCGCGAGATCCGCCATCTCCCGGATCGACACCCCCGCGTACCGTGCCGCCCGGCTCAGGGTGAACTCCAGGTTGAGGTAGCGCGTGAGGGCTTTCTCCATCCGGAGCCGGCGGAGGCCCGCCCGCAGCGCGGACCGGGCGAGCTCCGACCGGGAGAGCCTCATCTCCTCGGCGAGCGCGTTGAGGTCCTCGATTTCGTCGTCGTCGACCCGGACCTGGAGGTTCTTCATATGACAATGTAATGAATCGTCATGTATATCACGCTGTCGGCCCCGCCCGGCACATCCGTGCCCCGAAACGCCGCTCGCGGGGGGAACCGCGCACCGACGGCCCGTTCTCAACCCTGGAAACGGCATGTTCATAAGGTGCACGCCGTTCCCGGGGCCGGGGGGATGCCTCCGGGCGTCCGGAGGGTAGGCTCCCCGAGGGGAACTCCGTGGAGGGACGGAGCGAAGGAGGGGAAGTTCGTGGCTTTTGAGACGAGAATCGCTCGACGCGTGTCTCTAGCGGTGGAACGGCAGGCGACATCCGCCTGGATTCGGCGCGGCGGGCGCGCCCGGTTGCGGGGGGTCCCCGCATGGGCGATCATGGCGTTGCTCGGGGTCATCGCACTGTCCCCGATCGTAGCGTCCGCACTCCCCCCGTCGGGGACGGTCGTGGTGTCGACGGCCCAGATGGCGGGATGGACGGTACAGCTCGACACGTCGACACCGAATCCGCCCACGGCCGCCACCGCGTTCGTCGCAGGACCCGACGTCGCTCCGAGCGGAGCGGGCAGCGTCCTCCTGGGAGTGGGATCCGATGGCGACGGCGGAGTCCAGCTCCGCAATCCCGGATACGTCGGGACCCTGCTCTCGGACGTGACGGTCCTCTCGTACAGCACCTACGTCTCCGTGTACATGGGGTGTCAGGCCCCGTACATCATCCTGAGCCTCGACTACACGGGGGACGGGGTTGTTGATGACGCCCTGTTCTTCGAGCCCTGTTATCAGAGCGGGACGTACGGTGGCGACCCCATCCCCGCCCAAGGGGTCCCGGTCCTGAACACGTGGCAGACGTGGAACGCACTCGAGGGCGGCTGGTGGGCCTTCAACGCGTTCACCTTCGGCCCTCCGCTGACGACGATCTCCAGCTACATCGGGTCACACCCGGAAACCCGCATCGTGCACAGCTTGAGCGGCGCAGGTGGCGTCCGGATCGCGGCGGGCTACGGGGCGGGCGCATGGGACAACTTCGTCGGCAACGTGGACTCCTTCACGATCGGCGTCGGGGCGGCGGTCACGACCTTCGACTTCGAGCCGAGCCCGGGTCCCGCCCACCTCGACATCGGGAGCAACGGGGTCTACGACTTCGACTTCCCGACGATGCAGGGCGCCGTGAACGCGGCGAACAGCGGGGACACCGTCCTCGTCGATGCGGGGACCTACCCCGAGCTCGTCGTCGTCATGAAGACGATGACCCTCCTAGGCGCGCAGCACGGGCATCCCGGGTTCGCCCGGGGCGCCGGCGGGGAATCGGTCGTCGGCACGCCGGATGGCGCTTTCCAGATCCTCTCCGACAACGTCGTCATCGACGGGTTCACGATCACGGGCGTGGACAGCAGCCTCGGTACGGGCCTCGGGGCCGGGATCCACACGACGGGTACGTATTCCGGCTACGAGATCCGGAACAACATCATCACGGGGAACACGATGGGCCTCTACCTGAACAGCGATGGCGCATCCCCCACCGTCGTCGAGGACAACCTGTTCGACTCGAACAACGCGGGGGGCGCCGCGAGCGGGAACGCGATATACTCGGACCAGGGCGCGAACGACATCGCGATCGCGGACAACCGGTTCACGGACCACCTCAATACGGCGATGTTGTTCGTGGGAAGCCCGCCGTCGTTCTCGCAGTCCGACATCACGGTCTCGGGCAACGTGTTCGAGAGCGGGGACGCCGGATCGGTCGCGTTCATGTTCACGACCGGGATCACGATCCAGGGCAACAGCTGGACGGGCTCCCTTGGAAGCTCCCTGTTCCTGGGAGGAGGCGTTCACGACGTCCTGATCACGGGGAACACCTTCCGAACGGCGGACTTCCGCGGCATCCGCATCGTCGCCGGAGCTTTCGGGCCGGACACGGAGAAGGACACGGGCATCACCGCCCGGTTCAACAACTTCGTTGACAACACGGAAGAGGGCCTCCGGGTGGACGCGGACTCGTACACCGGGACGCTGGACGCGGAGTGCAACTGGTGGGGGGACGCGACGGGTCCCGCGATCTCGACGAACCCCGCGGGCGTCGGGGACGGAATCTTCGACCCTGAGACTCACGTGGACTTCACCCCGTGGTTGGGCTCCTCCTTGCCAGACCCCTGCAGCGGCCCCGTTCACCTCGACATTAACAGCGACACCACCATCGACGTGAACTTCGGAGCGATCCAGCCCGCCGTGACGACGGGGGGCGACGGGGACACCGTCCTCGTGGACCCCGGAACCTACACGGAGCAGGTCGTGATAGACGCCGGAATCCGGCTCCTCCCGACCGTGCCGGGGACTCACCCGACGATCCGGGCCCCGCCGTTCGCGAGCCGGACCACGTTCACGATCCCGTCGAGCGGGCGGACTTGGGACGCGATCGTCGAGATCAGGGCGGACGACGCCTCGATCGAGGGCTTCAACATCGACGGGTTCGGGCGGGGAGGCTTCTGCTCCGGCCGCTCCTTCACGGGGATCATGATGCACGGCGGCCTCGACATGCGGGCGGAGCGGAACCACGTGACCGGAATCCGTGACACGCCGTTCAGCGGCTGCCAGGCGGGCCTCGGGATCGTCGTGTACCCGGACACGGAGGGCATCGCGACGAGCGCGGAGATTGCCTTGAACACGATCGATGACTACCAGAAGGGCGGCATCGTTGTGAACATCGAGGGCGCGACCGCGGACGTCCGCGACAACGTCGTGGAAGGGGTCGGACCCACGGACGTCATCGCGCAGAACGGGATCCAGTTCGGGTTCGGCGCGGGGGGGTCCGCGACGGGGAACGACGTCCGCGGGCACACGTACACGGGCGGGTTCTGGACGTCCGCGGGGATTCTCCTGTTCGAGGCGGATGACGGGGTCGTCGTCTCCGGGAACAACCTCCTGGACAACCAGGCGGGGATCTATGCGTTCGACTCCGACTCCGCGGACATCTCCGCGAACGTCCTGACGGGGAGCGCCCTCGGCATCGTTTCCGAGGGGAGCGCGGGTGTCTCCATCGAGGGGAACGAGCTCGGGGTCCCCATGGCGGTTCCGAACCAGAATGAGATCATCGGGATCTGGGCAATCGCCTCGACGGACGTGTCCGTCATGGACAACGTCCTCGAGTTTGGCGGCGCCGTCGACCCCGTCCCCACCCTGTACGGGATCTCCTTCGAGGACTCCTCCGGCCTCATCGATGGCAACGACGTCATCGGCGTATCGATGCCCCCAGGCTTCTTCGGCCTCCAGACGGGGGTCGGGATCGTCGTGACGGGCACGGGGGCGGTCGACATCCTGGACAACGACATCGAGTCGTACCAGAAGGGCGGGATCGTCGTCGGCCGGATCGGCAACGGGCTCGGGAACGACCCCGTGGACGCGTTCATCTTCCGCAACACCGTCATCGGCGTCGGGCCCACGGACCTGATCGCGCAGAACGGCATCCAGGTCGCGGACACCGCCTCCGGTATCGTCGCAGAGAACTTCGTCTCCGGGAACACGTACACGGGCGGCTTCTGGACCGCGACGGGGATTCTTGCCTACTCCGCAGGGAGTGGCCTCGAGGTGGTCGGGAACGTCCTGACGGACAATCAGGTCGGGGTGTACCTCTTCGACACGGACGGCGCAGTCGTCAGGGAGAACGCGATCGGCGGGAGCGCGCTCGGCATCGTCGTGGACACGAGCGACGACGCGGTCGTCTGGGCGAACGCGATCCACGACCCCGCGGTCGTCCCGAACGAGGACGAGGTGATCGGGATCTGGGTGATCGACTCCGCGCGGACGACCGTCTCCGGGAACGAGCTCGACTTCGGCGGCGCCGTCTCTCGGGTGGCGAGGCTCGAGGGGATCAGCTTCGAGGACTCCTCCGGGACGATCCGGGACAACCTCGTGCGGGGCGTGCGGATGGCGGGGGCAGACTTCGCCCTCCTGACGGGCATCGGGATCGTCGCGACCGGACACGGGGACCTGCGGATCGAGGAGAACACGGTCCAGAACTACCAGTGGGGCGGGATCTTCGTAGGACTGCCGGACTCCCCCTACTCGGGTCACATCGACGTCGTGAAGAATTACGTGCGGGGGGTCGGTCCCACAGAAGTGATCCGGCAGATCGGGGTCCTCATCAGCGGCCCAGGGGTCTCGGGCGACGTCCGGCGGAACTTCATCGCGGACAACTGCTTCATCGGAAGCCAGCACGACCGCAATGACCACGACGACGATGACGACGACGACCATGACGAGCGGGACCACGACGACGACCGGGACGGGAAGCACGGATGCCGCGGCGAATCCGACGTGAAGGACAAGGACAAGAAGACGTGCCCGCCCGGGGTCGCAGTCGGCCTGCTCCTCTGCAACGTGGACCGGCACGCGCTCGAGGTGAAGAAGAACGACTTCCGCGGGAACCAGGTGGACATCCTCCGGGTTCGCACGTGATTCCGCGGGTGAAAGGGGGCCGAGGCCCGGCCCCCACATTTCCCTTTCGGATCCGCGCGTCGCTCGTCGTGGTGGCCTAGCCGCCGAGTCCCCAGCGCCGTCCAACCCAGGCCTGGGCCCCGGAGAACACGAGGCGATCGAAGACCACCCCCAGGACCAGGATCGTGAGCATCATCCCGACGACCTGGGCGATGTCTAGGAATTCCCTCCCCTGGTTCAGGAGGAACCCGAGCCCCGCGGTCGCGAAGATGATCTCGGCCCCGATCAGGGAACGCCAGGCGAACGACCAGCCCGCCTTCGCCGCGGAGATGAGATGGGGGAGGCTTGCGGGCACGCTCACCCGAGCGACGAGGTCGAACCCCTCGACGCCCATGTTCCGGGCGGCCCGAAGGTACGAGGGGGGCACGGTCCGGAGGGCGTCCGCGAAGGACACCGTCACGGCGAAGACGGAGCCCATGAGTGTCACGAACAGGAGCGCCGCCTCGGAGAACCCGAACCACAGGAGGGCGAGGGGCACCCAGGCGATCGACGGGAACGTCTGGAGTCCGAGGATGTAGGGGTGAAGGCCGTGGGCCAGGGCCGGGACGTGCGTCAGGACCATCGCCAGGATTGAGCCGAGCAAGAGGCCGAGGCCGAACCCCACGCCAAGGCGGTACAGGGTCACGCCAACGCCGCGAAGCAGGAGGGACCTGTCCCAGAGGTCCCCGAGGGCGGTCGCCACCTCCTCGGGGCCCGGGAAGAGGAACGGAGGCCAGAGGGCCGCCCAGATCAGGACGTACCACACGGCGAGTCCCGCGAGGGCGACGACCGCGAGGGGCAGTCCCGCGCGGAGCCGCCTCGCCCCCCATCGAAGGAGGGTCAGTGCCGGAGTTCTTGTTCGTGGCTCCATCGGATCTCCTCTGCGACCAGGCGGTTCACGTCCCGCACCCGCTCCATGACCTCTTCGTCCTCGATCCGGCGGGGCCGGGGGGCAGAGTTCGCCACGATCCCCTTCACCGTGCCGGGTCGGCGGGACAGGACGACGACGCGGTCCCCGAGGCACGCGGCCTCGCGGATGTTGTGCGTGACGAACATGACTGTCGCCCCGGTGCCCCGCCAGAGGTCCTGGAGGACCCCGAGGAGCTCGTCCCGCATCTGGGCGTCGAGGGACGCGAACGGCTCGTCCAGCAGGAGCACCTTGGGCCGAAGGACGAGGGCCCGGGCGAGGGCCACCCGCTGCCGCATGCCCCCGGAGAGCTCGTGGATCCGCGCCCGGGCAAACCCTTCGATCTGCATCGTCCGGAGGACCTCCAGGGCCCGCTCCGCACGTTCGTCCCGGGGGACCCCGGCGATCCGGAGGCCGAACTCCACGTTCCTCCGGACGTCCAGCCACGGGAACAGGGCCCCGTCCTGGAAGACCATGATCCGGTCGGGGCCGGGGCCGAGCATCGGGACGCCGTCGAGCTCCACGGTTCCCGTCGTCGGTTCCTCCAGCCCGGCGACGAGGTTCAGGAGGGTCGACTTCCCGCACCCCGATGGCCCCACGACCGTGACGAACTCCCCCGGGGCCACGTTCAGGTCGATCGCGCGCATCGCCTCCGTGGGTCCGGTCTCCCCCCGGAACGTCTTCCCCAGTCCGGCGATCCGGAGATGGCCCGTCCGCATCTCAGGCCACCGGGGGAAGGCCGCGGCCGGTCAGGACCGCGTTCAGCGTCACGAGGTCGTACAGGATGTCCGTGCGGGGCACGTCACGGATGAAGCCGAGGTCATGGGACCACTCCACGTACGTCCCCATGGTAGACCGGAGGGGGTCGTACGTGAACGCGAGGTTCCCCATC
>Ga0184623_10000136_pt1 | contig 29263 bp, 24 predicted proteins | sample PLM1_100_b1_FD_133138 | JGI IMG/M metagenome (GOLD analysis project Ga0184623, IMG submission 133138) | Groundwater sediment microbial communities from an aquifer in East River, Colorado, USA - PLM1_100_b1 | ecosystem: Environmental > Terrestrial > Soil > Riparian zone | place: USA: East River... | reverse complement strand
GCGAGCCGCTCCATCGCTGTGACACCGCGATCCCCTCGTCTCCGCGCCATCGGCAAGCCTCCTCGATCGAGCCTTCACCCCGTCGCTCGTCGAAGAGTGTTGCGTTGATCGGTGGAGACCGCCGTGTTCTTCCCGCGCAGGTTGGTTGACGTGCCCGATTGGGAATAGACCCAGTCCGACGGACAAGCTACGATCGGCGCCCGACGAGGGTCTTCGGAGGCCATCCGTGTCGCTCGAATCGTTCGCTCGATACCCGCTCACCTTCGGCCCCTCGCCCGTCCATCGGCTGGACCGGCTCACGAAGCACCTCGCCGGCGCGGCGATCTGGGCAAAGCGCGAGGACGTGAACTCGGGCCTCGCCTTCGGCGGCAACAAGACGCGCAAGCTGGAGTACCTGGTCGCCGATGCGCTGGCGCAGGGCTGCGACACCCTGGTCTCGATCGGCGGCGTGCAGTCGAACCATACCCGCCAGGTCGCGGCGGCTGCCGCCGTGGCCGGCCTGAAGTGCGTCCTCGTCCAGGAGAGCTGGGTGGACTGGCCGGACGTCACCTACGATCGGGTGGGCAACATCCTGCTGAGCCGCCTCATGGGCGCCGACGTCCGGCTGGTCAAGGCCGGCTTCGGGATCGGCTTCAAGGAGGGCTGGGAGCAAGCGCTCGCGGAGATCACGGCCGCGGGCGGCAAACCCTACGCGATCCCGGCGGGAGCGTCCGACCATCCCATAGGAGGCCTGGGCTTCGCATCGTGGGCCCGCGAGGTGGAGGCGCAGGAGCGCGACCTCGGCGTCTTCTTCGACACGGTCATCGTGTGCGCGGTCACGGGCTCCACCCAGGCCGGCATGATCGCAGGCTTCGCGGACAGGCCGCGGGAGCGGCGGGTGGTTGGGATCGATGCCTCAGCTAAGCCGGCAGAGACCCATGCGCAGGTCGCCCGGATCGCCCGGTTCACGGCACAGGCCATCGGCGTTGGGCGCGACCTCCGCGAGGACGAGATCGTCCTCGACGACCGCTACCACGCCGGCACCTATGGGATCCTCGACAGCGCGACGCTCGACGCCATGCGCCTCGTCGCCCGCCTCGAGGGCATGATCACGGACCCGGTGTACGAAGGGAAGTCGATGGCCGGGCTCATCGATCTCGTTGGCCGTCGCGAGTTCTCGCCGTCGTCGACGGTCCTCTACGCCCACCTCGGCGGCCAGCCCGCGATCAACGCGTACGCGTCCCTGTTCACCTAGGCGCCACTCGCCCGGCGGAGTGCCTGGACCGCCGACAGCTGCTCGTGGAACTCCGCCCGCACGGCGTTGACCACGTCCCGCTCGACGTCGAGCTCCCGGGCGATCTCGTTCACGGTGGCGGCTTCGTCGGCCGTGATCGTCCCGTCCTCTGCCCCGATCGCGAAGCAGCAGCGCAGGAGCGCGACTCGCTGCTCAAGCGTCGAGATATCCCGGAACTCGCGCGTGACCACGAAGTCCTCCGTGGCGCCGTGGACGCGCGCCTGGATCTTCGCCATCTGGACGACGAGGACCGCCTGCGCACTATCGAGGCCGCCGAACTGGATGGCGAACTGCTCCATCAGCGCCGTCTCCTCGTCGCTGATGTGGAAGTCGGCGGCTGCTGCCCTGCTCATGACGTAGGCGAAGCAGGCGAGATAGCGCGCTTCCTCAGGCGGCAGCGCGTCGAGGCGGGCGACGATCCGGCGGGCCGTCGCGGTCTCCGCCGAGGATCCGGCCAGCGGCGCCTCGTCATCACCGACGGGCAGGCGCGGATCAGCCTGGGGTTGACGGTCGAGGCCGAGGAAGCGGCGGAACATTGAGAGGTTCTCCTTACCAGCGATCGTAGGCGGGATGGCCGGGCTTCACGGCGACGAACGTCCCGCGGCACGTGGCGGTGACTTCGCCGCCTGCCGCCAGTGTCGCCTCCACCGTGGCCCGGTCGTCGTCCCACTCGACCACCCGCGCGGCGAGATGGACCGGACCGCTCGATGGGGTGGGCCGCCGCATCCGGACCGCGTAGTCGAGCGTGACGGTCGTCGGTGGCCGGTCGGCGCCGCGTCGGCGCATCAGGTGACGGGTCGCGGTCCAGTTCGAGTGACAGTCCAGCAGCGAGCCGATGATTCCGCCGTTCAGGACGCCGTCGAACGCCTCGTGGTGGGGGGACGGGGTCCAGTCGGCAATAACCTCGTCGCCGTCCATTTCTGATGGAAAGCTCCGGATCCGCAAGCCCTTTGCGTTGGCGGGTCCGCAGCCGAAGCAGCGACCCTCAGGGGCGTATCGCTCCTGGAGGCTCAGGTCCATCCGCTCGGTCATCGGCCGGAGTATCGCAGCCTTCCTCGCTCTCGGCCGGGACCGCGGGATCGATGCCCCGCCGAGTTGCTCGACGGATCGCCCCGGCGATCCGGCTCCGGAAGAAGAACGGAACCGCGATGAGGGTCGCCTGGGCCATCGGCACGACCATGCTCGTGGTCTGCGGGTCGACCATGCACGCGACGCAGGCGAGTTCGGAAGCCATTCACGAGGAATACCTGACGAAAGGTATCTCCGTCAAGCGTACGGACGTCCCGGGACCGCCCAAGTCTTGGTGCCGAAGGTGGGATTCGAACCCACACGAGCTTGCACTCAACGGTGTTTGAGACCGTCGCGTCTGCCATTCCGCCACTTCGGCGCGGCTAACAATCGTAATGGACGCCGCCGAGGGCCCTCAGCTGCAGGGATCGGGCTCGCCCGGGAGGAGTGGCCGCACGATGGCGCCGAACACCGCGTCCGTGCCGTCCGTCCAGCGGCTCAGCTCGTTTGCGGCACCGAAAGCCGCTAGAGCGGCCTTGAGGCTGTCGCCCTCGATGACGCCGCAACGCGCCGGGGGCGGGCCGGCCAGCGCGACGCCGAACTGCGTCATCGGGACATCGAGGGGCCACATGGCAAATGACGGCGGAAGCGACGCGTCCTCCACCGGCTCGACGAGGAGAACGGCGAAACGGTCCGCGATGTAGGGCGACTCTGGGCCAAGCTCCGTCCCGAGCCACGATCCGATGTCGTGGATCCTTGCCCAGAACTGGCCGAACCCCTCCGGCGTGCCGGGTGCGCCGTCGCATGGCGTGGTCACGCAGACGATCTGGCGCGTCGGGTCGCCGAGGACTTCTCGCTCGACGCCGCCAATGACGAACATGAGGTGGGCCGTCTGGGCGCCGGGCTGGAGGCCGCCGGTCAGATCCGTCGGTCCGTCGAGCAGGCCGGCCGCTCGAGCAGCGGCGACGAGGGCGTCGACTCCCGCCTGGCTCAGCGGGCGCTGCTGGAGGTTCGGCAGGAGCCGGCCTGGGTAGATCGCCATCTCGGGGCCGTGAACGATGAGCCTGCCCTGGTCGATCGCCAGGTCCGGTCCGGCAGTGCGGAACGCGCCGACCGGCGGAAGCGCCTGGCTGACCCAGGCTCGAAGGGCGAATGCCGTTGTCGGGGCAGAGGGCGACGGAGACGATCCCTCGCCGGCGCACCCGCCGGCGAGGAGGAGACCCAGGACCAGGGTCGAGATTCGGCGCATTGGTGACGCTCCAAAGCTGGGCGGAGGATAGAACCTGTCGGGTCGTCGGGACGCCAGAGGCCGCGGCGAAGTTGCCGTTGCCGCAACGCACGAGCTGCGGAACCGCCTCCTGGGCCATGACGTCTCCGCGCGGACCGATGCTAGACTCGCCCAGCCTCAGAATCGCCGTCCGGAGGGGCCCCCTGAACGTGGAGGACCTTCGCTCGACCACGGTCGCCGACGACCCCGTCCAGCGCCGAGACCTCATCCTCGTCGAGCGTGCCCGTGCGGGCGATCTCGATGCATTCAACGACCTCGTCACGTGCTACCAGGACCAGCTGTTCGCCCTGGTCGTGCGGATGGTGCCCGATCGCGACCAGGCCTCGGACGTCACTCAGGAGGCCTTCTTCTCGGCGTTTCGGAACCTTGGCAGCTTCCGTGGCGGCAGCGTCAAGTCGTGGCTCAACCGAATCGCCGTCAACGCCGCCATGGACACCCAGCGCGCGAAGAAGCGCCGGCCTGTCCAGCCGTATCCGGAGCTCGAGGATGAGAGCTGGCAGCCACCGGCGCCGGCGGATGCGGATCCGGTTCACACCGCACTGACGATGGAACGATCGCACGCCCTGAACGTCGCCCTTGCCTCGATCACCGGCGACCAGCGCACGGCGATCGTCCTCTTCGACGTCGAGGGCTATGACTACGCCGAGATCGCCGATATGACCGGCGTCTCACTCGGTACCGTGAAGTCCAGGATCCACCGCGGACGCCTCGCTCTCCGCGACCGCCTGGTGGACCGAATGGACCTGTTCCGTGGCTGAAGGGAACCTCGTGCGCAGGGAGCTCGTCTGACGACCATGCCCAACCAGTCAGAGCAGCATGCTCAGCACGACCATCTTCTCGTGGTCTCGCTCGCCGCCGGTGACCTCACCGCCGCCGACCGCGACCGCGCTACCTCCCAGGTCGCCACATGCGCCGAGTGCGCGATCCTCCACGACGACCTTCTCGCGATCGCGCGGGCGACCGCGGTCCTCCCAGCCGCCGTTCGCCCGCGCGACTTCCACTTGAGCCGCGAACAGGCTGCCCGGCTCCGGCCCGGGGGCTGGCGCCGATTCGTTGCCGCGTTTGCCTCGCCTCGCTTCGCGATGACGCGGCAGCTCGGCATGGGCCTCACGACGCTTGGCCTGGCCGGCCTGCTCGTTAGCGTCATCCCGACCCTCCAGCTCGGTGGGAGCGGGGCGGCGAGCGCCCCCGGTCAGCAGCAGGACCTCCGGTCGATGAACGAGTTCAGCGCAGGCGGCGAGCCGGCGGCATCTCCCGCGGCTGCGGCGGCGGCCCCGTCCGGCGCGGCTGCGTCGGCTGCGGTCCCGGTCGTAGGCGCTGGTGGGACATCGGCGAGCCCTGACAGTCTGACTCCCTTGGTTACGGTCCTCCCCGACGCGACCTCCCGGCCTGTTCGGACGGAGGCGACCGACCGCGAAACGACCGGTGTCGCCCAGGTGCCACCGGCGCCCACTCGGGGGACTCCGGCTCCGGACGCGAAGCGCGACCTTTCCGCCGAGGTAACCGCCGAGGAGCCGGGTGTCCCGTTGATCCTCGTCGCGTCGGCGATCCTCCTTGCGGCTGGCATCGCCCTCCTGCTGGCCCGTCGCGTCGGTCGGAGGATCACGACCGGCTGACGCCACCCGGCGGTCCGGTTCCGGGCGGTCCCCGGCTACACTTCTCCTCGTGCCCACCGAACGCCTCATGCTGCTCGACGGCTATGGGCTCGTCTATCGCGGCTACTTCGCACTGCCACCGCTGACAACATCGCGGGGCGATCTCGTCAACGGCGTGTTCGGGTTCGCAAGCATCGTCCTGCGCGGGCTCCAGGACCTCCAGCCGGACTACCTCGCGGTGTCGTTCGACCTTCCGGGGCCGACGTTCAGGCACGAGCAATACGCGGACTACAAGGCCACCCGGACGAAGATGCCGGACGATCTGCGTGACCAGTTCCCGAAGGTTCGCGAGGTCGTCAAGGCACTCCGTATCCCGATCTACGAGATGCCCGGCTACGAGGCCGACGACGTCATCGGGACGATCACCCAGCAGCTCGACCCGCGGGAGGATCTCGAGACCACGATCGTGACCGTCGACCTGGACATGCTCCAGCTCGTCACGCCGCGGGTCCGCCTGATGACGACCCGATCCGGCGTCGAGAACACCGTTATGTACGACGTGGCCAAGATCGACGAGCGATACGGCCTTCGGCCGGACCAGATGATCGACTACAAGGCGCTCAAGGGCGATCCAACCGACAACATCCCGGGTGTCCCGGGAGTGGGCGAGAAGACCGCCGCGAAGCTCATCCGCGAGTTCGAGACCCTCGACGCGCTCTACACACGCCTCGACGAGGTGACGCCGGAGAAGCTCCGCGACAAGCTCGGCGAGTACCGCGACCAGGTGTTCATGGGCCGGGACCTGTCGACCATCGTTCGCGACCTGCCGGTCCAGATCGACCTGGAGGCGGCCCGCCTCGGCGACTACGACCGCGACACGGTGGTCCGCCTGTTCCGAGAGTACGAGTTCCGGACTCTCATCGAGCGTCTGCCACCGATGGCCGGCGAGTCGGCAGAGGAGCGAACCGAGAGCCTCCGATCCGTTGCCGAGAGCGGGTACGTTCCGGCGGCCCGCGTTGCCGGCCGACCCGAGGGCTGGGGACCCTCCCGCTCAGGCACCAGGCCCGAGAGCGGAGAGCTGCAACTCCGGCTCGACTTCAATGCCGTCGGCGGCCGCCAGGGCCCGGTCGGGGCGGATGGGGCATCACGGAACGGGGAGGATGCGGACAGGACCGTGGTCCCCGACGATCTGCCGTCGGCGCTCGCGGCGGCGATTCTCGACCCCGGCCGGATCGAGGTCCGCGGCGCCGACGAGATCGGCGAGCTGGAACCCTGGCTGGTGGCGCAGTCGGCCGTGGGCGTGGCGCTCCTCGCGGACGACCACCGTCCGCGTCGGGGCATGCCGCTGGCCCTGGCCGTCGCCGGAGCGGACGGGCGGGTCGTCGCGGCCGAAGGTCAGGCGGCAGCGGACGGGCTGCGCCACCTGCTCGAGCGGCTGGCGACCCCGCTGGTCGGGCACGAGGTCAAGCAGGTGCTCGTCGCGTCCTTCGCGGACGTACAGGAAGGGTCGCCGCCGCCGGTCGCCTTCGACACGCAGATCGCGGCTTACGTCCTGAACGCCGCGCTGCGGAGCCAGACGATCGCCGACGTGGTCGCCGAGAACCTCGATCAGATCCTGCCCCCGACGACGGACTTGCCGGCGACGGCACAGGCGGGCCTCGAAGCCCTGTCGGCGATTGCGGTTCGCGAACCGCTCGAGCGCCGGCTCGCTGACGTCGGGCTGGACAGGCTCCTCAGGGAAGTGGAGCTGCCGCTCATCCCGGTTCTCGCCCGGATGGAGGCCGTCGGTGTGGCCGTCGACCTGGAGGCGCTGGCCGTTCTCGATCGCGAGTTCGGCGCCGAGATCTCGCGCCTCGAGCGTGAGATCTACGTCGACGTCGGCCACGAGTTCAACCTCGGCAGCCCGAAACAGCTCGAGCAGATCCTGTTCTTCGAGCTCAACCTGCCGAAGGGCAAGCGGACCAAGACCGGCTACTCAACGGACGCATCGGTCCTCGAGGAGCTCCGCCCGGCCCACCCGATGATCGACAAGCTGCTCGAGTGGCGGATCTACACGAAGCTTCGCTCGACGTACGTCGAAGCCCTCCCGAACCTCATCGCCGCCGACGGCCGTCTCCACACGACCTTCCACCAGGCCGTCGCCTCGACCGGCCGCCTCTCCTCTTCGGACCCGAATCTCCAGAACATCCCGATCCGGACGCCGCTCGGGCGCCGGATCCGCCGGGCGTTCGTGGCCGGTGCGCCGGACCTGACGCTGCTTGCCGCCGACTACAGCCAGATCGAGCTCCGGATCCTCGCCCACGTATCGGGCGACGAGCACCTCAAGGACGCCTTCGCGCGGGGCGCAGACATCCATCGCGAGACGGCCGCCCGGGTCCTCCACAAGGCGCCCGAGGAGATCACCCACGGCGAGCGGTCGATGGCCAAGATGGTGAACTTCGGCCTGGCCTATGGCATGAGCGACTTCGGGCTCGCGTCCCGGGCGAACATCCCGCGCAAGGACGCCCAGGAATTCATCAGCAGCTACTTTGCGGCGTACTCGGGCATCAGCTACTACATGATGGCGATCAAGGAGCAGGCGAAGGCCCAGGGATTCGTCGAGACCCTCCTCGGGCGTAAACGGCAGATCCCGGAGCTGCGCGCATCGAACCCGGCCCTTCGCGGAGCCGGCGAGCGGATGGCGATCAACATGCCGATCCAGGGGACCGCCGCCGACATCCAGAAGATCGCGATGAACCGGGTCGCCGAGCGCCTTGCCGGAGCTGGCATGCGGGCGAGGCTGCTGCTGTCGGTCCACGACGAGCTGCTGTTCGAGGTCCCGCGCGACGAAGTCGAAGAGCTCGCTGCCCTGGTCCGCGAGGTGATGGAGGGAGCGTTGCCGCTGTCGGTGCCGCTCATCGTCGACGTCAAGGTCGGCGACGACTGGGAGTCGATGACGCCGCTGACGCGGGCCGATGAGATCGCCGCCGAAGCCGACGAGCTGCCGCTCGAGGCGCCGATCGCCCCGCTGGCCGGGTAGGCCTCGGCCAGTGCCCGAGCTTCCCGAGGTAGAGACGGTCGCCCGCGACCTCCGCCCATTGATCACTGGCGCCACGATCGTCGACGCGACGACGCTCTGGGCACGGACGCTCCGCGGAATCACACCGGAAGCGTTCGCGATCGGCGTCGCGGGTCGCCGGATCGAGGGCGTATCTCGGCGCGGCAAGCAGGTCGTCGTGTCGCTCGATGGCGACGCCTTCCTGACGATCCACCTCAAGATGACCGGCCAGCTGTTCGTCGTGCGCCAGGGGGCTCTGGACGATCCCTACGTCCGACTCGTGCTCGAGCTCGAGGATGGCCGCGAGATTCGGTTTCGCGACATCCGCAAGTTCGGTCGGGTGGGCCTGTACATCGCCGCGGATGACGATCCGTTCGCGCAGACCGGCCCCGAACCGTTGGCGGACTCCTTCACCGTGGCAGCATTTCGGCGCCGGATCCGCGGGCGGAAGGGCCGCCTCAAGCCGCTGCTGCTCGATCAGTCGTTCATCGCGGGCGTCGGCAACATCTACGCCGACGAGGCGCTCTGGGCAGCCCGCGTCCATCCGCTCCGGACGGCGAGGACGCTGCGGCCCGCCGACGAGCGCCGACTCTGGCTGGAGCTCCGGCGGATCCTCGCCGAGGCCGTCATCCGGCGCGGCTCGTCGATCGATGACTACACGGCGCCCGACGGCGACGGCGAGATGCAGGACCACCTGCGCGTCTACCAGCGGAGCGGCGAACCGTGCTTCCGGTGCGGTCGGCCGATCCGACGGATCGTCGTCGGGGGCAGGGCGACCCACTACTGCTCGTGGTGCCAGCGCCTCTCCGCCGCCGACCGGGCGGCCGCCCGGACGATCCTCCGGTCGACGGCCACGCCCGACCGGCTGGGCCGGCGCTGGTCCGAACTCCCGGGCGGGGAGGGGAGCGTCGGGCTCACCCGGGCGGAACGGACGCGGAAGGCCGCCGCGACGCGCCGCGCCGCCGCGCGCGCCTCGGCCGGGGGCTAAGCGTGTCCATTCTCAGGCTGACCGACGTCCATCGTGAGGTCGGGACGTTCGTCATCCTCGACGTGATCACCGCCTCGATCGCGGTCGGCGATCGGATCGGCCTCGTCGGAACGAACGGTGCCGGCAAGACGACACTGATGCGGCTGGCCGCCGGCCGCGACGAACCCGATGCCGGCGAAGTCCACCGGAAACGCGGCCTGACGTTCGGGCTGCTTGCCCAGGAGTCGCACTTCGACGACGAGTTCATGGCCGCACCGGATCTCCGCGCCGCGGTCCGCCAGGGTGCCTCGCACCTCGACCGGATGGCCGACTCGCTCGCCGACTTCGAGCGCGACCACCGCGTCGAGGAGCCGGCCTACGCCCACCTGCAGCACGAGTTCGAGATCCTTGGCGGCTACACGCTCGATCAGCGCGTCGACGAGGCGCTGTCGGGCCTTGGGTTCAGCCGGGCGGACTGGGACAAGCCGCCGGCACGCCTGTCGGGCGGAGAACAGACCCGCGCCGCGCTCGCCCGGCTCGTGATCGCGGATCCCGACCTGCTGCTTCTCGACGAGCCCACGAATCATCTCGACATCGCCGCTCTCGAGTGGATCGAGGAGCATCTCCGTCGCCGTCGCGGCTCGCTGCTGGTCGCCTCCCACGACCGCGCGTTCCTGGACGCGACCGTGACCCGGATCTGGGAGCTCCGGGACCGTCGCCTGACGGTCTTCCGCGGTGACTACAGCGCCTATCACCGGCAGCGCCTCGAGCGCGACGCGCGGGCGGCCAAGGATGCCGAGGGCCAGGCAGGCTCGATCGAGCGCGAGAAAGAGCTCATCCAGCGCTACCGATCCCATCGCAAGTTCAGCAAGATGCACGAGCACGAGGCGCGTCTCGAGCGCCTTCAGGCCGAGCGCGTGGAGGCGCCGAAGAGCTCGCGGAGGCTGCGGTTGCCCGGCGCGGCGCTCGCCGGCGGGGGCCCGGCTCGCTCCGGCGAGGTGGTCGTCCGGATCGAGGACATGGTCGTGGGCTATCTGCCCGGCCGCGGCGCCGTGACGGCCGACGGCTCGCCCTCTACCGAAGCGAAGCGAGTCGCGCGGGCCCCGTTCCTCGCGGCCCAGCGGGGCGACCGGATCGGGATCGTGGGGCCGAACGGAGCGGGCAAGACGACACTCCTTCGGACGATCGCCGGCGACCTGCCGCCGATCGATGGACGGCTGACGTTCGGCAACGCGATCCAGATCGGCTACCTGGCGCAGCTTCGCGGCGCGGCGATCCCCGGCGCGACCGTCATCGACGCGCTCCTCGAGGCGATTCCGATCACGGCCGGCGAGGCGCGCGGCTACCTGGCCCGGTTCCTGTTCCGCGGCGACGATGGATTCAAGGAGGTCCGGTCGCTGTCGGGCGGCGAGCGGTCTCGGCTCGAGCTGGCCCTCCTCGGCATCATGCCCTCGAACCTGCTCCTTCTCGACGAGCCGACGAACCACCTCGACATTCCCGCTCGCGAGGCAATCGAAGCGTTCATGACGGAATCGCCGGCGACCCTGCTCGTCGTCAGCCACGATCGCCGCCTGCTCGAGACGATCTGCACGAAGCTGTGGGTCGTCGACGGCGGTCTGGCCGCCGCGTTCGACGGCGGCTACCGGGAGTGGCGGGCGGCGGTGGCGGCTGGCTGGACCGTCGCCGAGGCGGCTGCTCGTCCGCCGGCGGCGAGCGGGCTGGGCGGGCGAGCGCAGATCGGCGCCGCGGTCGGCACTCGGATCGCACCGGTAGCGGCGCGCCCGTCGACGACGCGGCGAGCGAGGCGCGACAAGCTCTCCAAGGACGCGTATCGGCGCCAGAAGGCCGTCGTCGACGCTGACCTCAGCCGGCTCGGGCTGCGCAAGAGCCATCTCGAGTTCGCAATGGCCGATCCGACCGTGGCCTCGAACTTCGTCGAGCTGCGGCGCATCTCCAGCGAGCTCGTCGACGTCGACCAGGCCCTGGCGAACGCCGAAAACGCCTGGCTCGAGCTAGAGGAGCGAGCGCCATGACGAGTCCTCGGGCGGATGCCGTCGCGGAGCTCCGCCTCCGACCTCGGAGGGCAATGACGTGACTCGCAGGACCGTCCGCATAGGGATTACCGGCCCGATCGGCTGCGGCAAGTCGACGGTCGCCGGCTGGCTTGGCGACCTGGGTGCCACGGTCATCGATGCCGACGAGCTGGCGCGCGAGGTCACAGCACCGGGTGAGCCGGCCCTCGACGACGTGTTCGACCATTTCGGCGAGCGTTATCGCCGGCCAGACGGCTCGCTCGACCGGGCGGCGCTGGGTAGGCTGGTGTTTTCGGATCCGGCCGCCCTCGCGGAACTCGAGGCCATCGTCCATCCTGCCGTGCGCGCGCGAATCGAGATTGCCATCGAGGTGACGGAAGCGGCCGACGCACCGGCCGTCGTCGTAGAGGCGATCAAGCTCGTGGAGGGCGGCCTGGCCGAGACATGCGACGAGGTCTGGCTCGTCACATGCGACCCGGAACGCCAGCTCGAGCGATTGCTGGCGCGGGGCTCGGACGAGGCGGAGGCTGCCCAGCGGATCGCGGCGCAGGACGATCCCGCCCGCCGGCTGCGGCCGGCCGCGACGCGGATCATCGATACGTCCGGCGATTTCGAACGGACCCGGCGTCGGGTCCTCGACGCCTGGACGGCCGCAGGGGCCGGGTAGCCGCCGGCCAACCCGGAAAATCGGAGGGCCACCCGGTTCGCACGAACGAGCCGGGTGGCCGGGAGGCGCGCCGGGTCAGCGGCGCAGGAACAGGCGACGGAGCGACGCGGCTGCTCGGCGTGCCGGGTCAGCAGGTCAGGGGGCCGCGCTTGGTGCGGGTGAGCCGGACGGAGCGGGGCTAGACGACGGCGACGGGGTTGGCGTCGGCTGCGGCGTCGGGATCGGTCCCCGGCTGGGCGGGAAGTTCTCGGGGACCGGCAGGCCGTACTTGGAGATCAGCATGTTGGTCGTCTCGCCGAGTGTCGACGCGTCGACGAGCCGGACGTCCGCCTCGGGGCGCATCGCCAGGCTGAACGTCGCGTTTCCTGAGGCCTGGAGATGCGAGATTTCCTCGGCAATCCCCAGCGTGGCCTTGACGACATAGAAGGTCCCAGCGCGAGCGAGAATCACCATGTTCTGGTAGGTGATCTTGGTCGACTTGTCCGTGTAGAACCTGCCGGCCGTGAGGAGATCCTGCGGTACGTTGACCGTTGCGCTGGTGAACACATCAACGGTCATACCGGGCTGCAGCAGCCCACCGACAGCGCGGTCGTCCGGCACGGTCAGGGATACCGCACGCCACGCCTCGGAGTCGGGGGCGATGGTCTCGCCCGGCTCGAGGATGGAGAACTGCCCACCGGTCGCCGTCGACGCGAGCATGTTCAGGGTGATCATCTGGTCCTGGAGCACGGAGACGGCAAGAACCCGCCCGATGACCTGATCGGGCTGCTTGACGATGATTGCGTCGGAATTCGTTGGGTCAAGCGGCACCTGACGGACCGTGAGGTCATCGGCCTCGACCGGCTTGCGGGCGGGGATCGGCCGCGCGGCGACGACGACGCCGACCGTCTTGAGGCCGCTCTGTCCTGCTTGCTGCTGGGCCTGGTTGATCAAAAAGAACGCGGCGCCGCCGGCTGCCAGGGCGAGGACAACGCCCAGGATGACGATGAACTTGCCCCGCTTTGACGGGTCTCTGTATTCCATTTCCATTGGTCAACTGCCTCCCAGGTCGGGTCGCCGCGCGCTATGACGCGCCGCCCGGAAAAGTCGGTGTGCCGTGCCCGGTCCGGCTAGTTCCAGGGCACCAGCCGCGCCACCTGACCGCGGCGCAGCTGGGGATCGTTGGGATCTGCGATGACTGGTGTGAGGGCGTAGGCGCTGATGGTGTTGGAGTCCATCGCGGCGATCCGCATTACTGCGAAGCCAACGATATCGATGTAGTCATCGTTGCCGCCTCCGCCGGTCGCAACGTCAACCCACAGCTGAAGCAGGTGGGTGACGGACCGCGGAGTCGGGTCGCCGTTGAGGCCGGTCGCCCTGACGACGAGCCGGTGGCGCCCAGGCGTCATCGTCCCGGTGTTTATCGTCAGGGTGGAGTTCGTGCCGCTGCCGCTCGTCGGCGTGACGGCGCTCGGGCTGAAGGTGGCCGTTCCTATCCCGAGGGGAAGCGGACCGTCGAGCGAAAGGTTTACCGCGGCGCCATACGCGGACCCGATGCGCTTCAGGGTTAGAGCGAAGGTAACGCTGTCGCCGACGGCGGCCGCCGTTTCGATCGACGAGCCCGAGGTAATGGTGAAGTCACGGTTGACGGTGCCAACCTTGATCGCCGCTGGTTCCCACTTCGTCGTCAGGTACGGGCTGCCGGCCTGGCCCTGGATCCAGAGGGTGTAAACGCCGGGCGCCGCCGACGCCGTCGTCATGTTCGAGAGCGTGACTGTCTGGCCTGAGCCAAGGGAGGGTGTGACAGGATCCGGGGAATATGTGATTGGATCGGCTCCTACGAGCGTCCCCAGGACCATCGGATTAAGCGGATCGAGAGTGTCGGCGAGGGTCGACAGATCGACGACGCCGGTGAATGACTGGTTGCGGGCGACCTTGATCGAACCAGCGTTAGCGAGTGTGCCCGTCGTCGCCAGCGCGATGGTCGACGGAGGCGTCATCGTGAAGTCGGGGATCGCCATGACGTTGCCGGGGTAGACCGCGATGAGGATCTCGTCGCCGGGGATGAACCGGTTGAGCATTTCGTCGATGACGATGCCGGTCGAGTTGCCACTCATGGTCGCGACCTGGTCGTTAGGATCCGGCGGTGTCACGGTCACGGGGAACATCGGCCCCGGATAGCCGCCGACCGTGACCCAGTTCGCCTCCATCGCCTTGAGCGTGTTGTCGTTTGTCGAACTCGTAACGCCGTTGTAGTAGAGCTGTGTGCCCGCCGCCTGGAAGTTGCGGATGTCGAGTGAGATGAAGCCGCGGAAGTCGGCGCCGTTGTTCGGCTGAGCGCCCTGGCCGAGGATCGCCACGACCGGTCCGTGGTTGGTGCCGTCGCTGCCGGGTGTGGTCCCATCGAAGTTGCTGCCGGCGTTGGGGGACGTCCGAAGCGATGCATCCGTCTCGGTGCCGAGGCAGGAGGTCTGCGCCGTCGCGAAAAAGTCCATGAACTCGTTCTGGTCCTCGGGGCATGGGCTGATCGCTCCAGCGTTTGGACCGGGCAGGTTCACGTAGCGCCGGACCGCGATCGGCAGAATGTTGCCGTTCGTCTTGACCCTCGCCTGGCCTCCGATCGTGTTCCGGTCGAGGCCGATGATCCGCCCGAACGTGTAGCCGACGGGGTTCTGGACTGCAACCCTGATCTCTGGACCAGAGATCAGGATCCCGTTGATCAGGTACTCCGGATCGCCGGCATGGCCGGCCTCGTAGACGGGAGTTGTCGGTGGCAGGCTCGGAACGACCCCGGACGGCGAGTGGGCGAAGTTTGCTGTCAGCACCTCTCGGGCCCGCGCGTCCGCCTGGGCGACCGTTTCGCCTCGGATCAAGGCGTTGCCGGCAGCGAGTGCGGCGGCATCCGCGGAGTTCTGGAGGAATCGCCGTTCGCTATAGAACCTGCCGATGTCGAACGCGAGGCCGGCGGCGGCCATCAAGACGGTAATTGCCAGGGCGAAGATCACGAGCACCTGGCCGGGCTCTCGGCCGCGTATCCCGGCCAGCGCCGTCAGCGACGCTCGCGGGCGCATCAGTTGAGGACCATCGTGACTTCGCCGGTCAGGGGCAATCGGCCGTCTGCATCTTGCGGCAGAAATGTCGAGATGAGCGGGATCACCAGGTCCTGGTGGTACACGGCCTTGACCGTGATCTCCTCGCCGGTTCGAGTGTCGCTCGCCGTCACGCCCGTGGGCAGCACATAGGTGATCACGAGATCGCCGTCGGTGAACGTCTGGCCGCTCTGTGTCCACGTCCCGCTCGTCGAGAAGTGCGGTGACGTCTTCGCCAGCATGTTCATCGAGTTGAGCACGGCCGTCCTGATCGACTCGTTACGGGCCGCGTCGTTCACGGACTTCACCGCCGTGCGGTCGTAGACATAGACCGTGCCGAGCCTCGCGGCATCTCGCGCCGCGTTCGTCATCGTCACGTACGTGTTGAAGATGAAGCCGAACTGGATGATTCCGAGCAGGATGAAGAAGAGCGGCATGAGGACGAGCGAAAACTCGACCAGGCTCTGACCGGACTCGCCCGAGGCGGACGTCCGTCGGTCCGTATTGCGGCTGAATGTTCTTGCGCGCACCGAGGGCGTGCGACCTCCAGATATGTATCTCTGAACTGCCGTGAGTGTCCGTTGCGGGGTCGCCCTCTGGTATGAGTCGTTGGTCCCACCGTTCGTACCCCTCTGCCGTACGTAACGAGGGTCCTGGCGACCGCGCCGACTACCGAACGCCCGTTCGTTATCGTCCACGCCGTGCTATTCTTGGGACCCCATGCCTGACTTCAAGTTCGTCGCCCCATTCCAGCCGACCGGCGACCAGCCGCAGGCGATCGACAAGCTCACTGAAGGCCTGAAGCGGGGCGCCCGCCACCAGACCCTTCTCGGGGCGACAGGCACGGGCAAAACGGCGACGCTGGCGTGGACGATCGAACGGATCAACCGGCCGACACTCGTCCTCGCCCACAACAAGACGCTTGCCGCCCAGCTCTACGCCGAGTTCCGGGAGTTCTTCCCGGACAACGCCGTCGAGTACTTCGTCAGCTACTTCGACTACTACCAGCCGGAGGCGTACCTGCCCCGGAGCGACACCTACATCGAGAAGGACTCGAGCCGCAACGACGAGATCGATCGGCTGCGCCACGCGGCGACGCACGCGCTGTTTGAGCGCCGCGACGTGATCATCGTCGCGTCGGTTTCGTGCATCTACGGCCTGGGGGCACCGGTCGACTACGGGGCGACCGTGCTGCGCCTCCGAAAGGGCGGGCAGTACCGCCGCGACTCCGTGCTCCGCCACCTGGTCGATCTCCAGTACCAGCGGAACGACCAGGCCCTCACGCGGGCAAAGTTCCGGGTCCGCGGCGACACCCTCGAGTTCCAGCCCGCTTCGGAAGAGCACATGGTCCGGGTCGAGTTCTTCGGCGACGAGGTCGAGCGGATCACGGAGCTGGACCCGCTCACGGGCGAGCTGCTGACCGAGCGCAACGAGGTCAACATCTATCCGGCCAGCCACTACGTCACCCCGGCCGACAAGATGAAGCTCGCGATCGTCGCGATCGAGGCCGAGATGGAGGAGCGGGTCGGCGGCCTCGAGGCGGAGGGGCGGGTGCTGGAGGCCGCCCGCCTGCGGCAGCGGACGACGTTCGACCTCGAGATGATGCGGGAGCTCGGGTTCTGCACCGGGATCGAGAACTATTCGCGGCACCTCTCCCAGCGCGAGCCGGGATCGCGGCCGTGGACGCTCCTCGACTACTTCCCGCCGGACTGGCTCCTGGTCGTCGACGAGTCGCACATGTCCATCCCCCAGGTCGTCGGGATGTACAAGAACGACCGGACTCGCAAGGAGATCCTCGTCGACTTCGGTTTCCGCCTGCCGTCCGCACTCGACAACCGGCCCCTGACCTTCGAGGAATTCGAGGGTCACCTCAACCAGGTCGTCTACATGAGCGCGACGCCCGGCCCGTACGAGCTCGAGCGGAGCGAACAGGTGGTCCAGCAGCTCATCCGACCGACCGGTGTCGTCGACCCGACGATCGAGGTCCGCCCGACCGACGGCCAGATCGACGACCTCCTCGAGGAGATCCGGCTGCGAGTCGAGCGCGGCGAGCGCGCCCTGATCACGACGCTGACGAAGAAGATGGCCGAGGACCTCGCGGACTACCTGCGCGAGCTTGGCATCAAGGTCCAGTACCTCCACAGCGAGGTCGACACCCTCGAGCGGGTCGCGATCCTCCGCGACCTCCGCCTCGGGGTCTTTGATGTGCTCGTCGGTATCAACCTCCTCCGCGAGGGAATCGACCTGCCGGAGGTAACGCTGGTCGCGATCCTCGACGCCGACAAGGAGGGGTTCCTGCGGAGTTCCTGGTCGCTCATCCAGATGATCGGGCGCGCGGCCCGGAACATCGGCGGGAAGGTCGTCATGTACGCCGACCGGGTGACGGAGTCGATGGCGGCCGCGATCGAGGAGACGGATCGCCGCCGATCGGTCCAGGAGGCCTACAACGTGGAGCGCGGGATCGAGCCCACGACGATCGTCAAGGGCATCCACGACATCAACGAGCGTCTCCGCGCGGTCGCCGAACGAACCGTCGTCTACACGTCGGAGCGAGACGACCTGACCGGTCGCGCCCTGACCCTCGAGAACACCAAGGCGATCGAGAAGCTCGTGGCCCGGATGGAGGCGGAGATGAAGGCCGCCGCCAAGCAGCTCGAGTTCGAGCGGGCCGCCGCGCTCCGCGACGAGATCCAGCAGATCCGGCTGCGGGTCCTCGAGCAGGACCAGTCGCTGGTCGTCGCGAAGGCAGCCGAGCGCGCCGCGCGCGTCGCCGGGCCCGGCAACGACGGGCGAGGCCGCCGCTCCCAGGAGCCGACCGGGCCGGCTTTCGAAGTCACCAGCGTCACCGTTTTGCCGGCCGATGACGAGCCCGCAGACAACCTCGACGGGGTCCCGGCGATCGACGAAAATACCGCCGCCGACTGGCTGCCCGGCATCCGCGACGAGCATGACGACGATCCGGGCTGGCAGGCCCGCTGGCTCGATCGGCCGACCTGGGACCGGACCGTCACCCCGAATGTCCGCCGCCGGACCGGAACCCGTTCGGGCCGCCGCCGGCGTTGAAACCAACGGCCCGATGCGCTAATGGAGGGTGCGATGCGATCCAGGATTCTTCGATCGGCAGTTATCGTCGCTGCGCTGGTCCTCAGTGTCGTGGGGTGTGGCGGCGGTATCGCCAACCAGTCGGATCCGGCGGGCGCTGTCAAGGCCGCGCTGGACGCGACGCAGTCGGGCGGGATCGCCAAGCTGGCCGATTACGCCTGCGCCGCCAAGAAGGGTGACATCGCGAACCTGTTCGGAGGTGAGAGTGTCAGCTCCCTCACGGCGCTCGGCGTCGATCCGAACGAAGTCTTTGGTGCTGTCAAATTTGAGTTCAAGGATGTCCAGACGTCCGAAGTGAGCAGGTCCGGCGAGAGCGCCGTCGTTCGCCTCAACGGCACGATGAACGTCTCGATCGACGCGACCAAGATGCGCGATGTCATGAAGAAGGTGATGGAAGCCCAGGGCCAGCCGATCGACGATGCCACGCTGGACATGGTGATCGCCGGGATGACGTCGCAGCTCGGCCAGCCGCAGCCGATCGACGAGGAGGTAACGGTGGTGCAGGAAGGCGGCAGGTGGCTGATCTGCAGCTGATCTCCGGCTGATCTCCGGCTGAGCCGGGATCGAGGGTCCGGGGGCGTCCTGGCCGAGCGTCGGCGGACACGAGGGTCTATCGTCGGAGGTGTGGATCGCATCTCGGCGCGGTCGCCCAGCGCGCCGTCCAGGACGAAGCTCGTCTGCACGATCGGCCCCGCGACACAGATTCGGACCGATGAGCTCGTGGCGGCCGGCATGGATGTCGCCCGGCTGAACTTCTCCCACGGCTCGCCGGCATCCCGTACCGCGGCCGCCGCGGCGGTCCGGACGTCCGCGGCCGCGGCCGGTCAGCCGGTCGCCATTCTCGCCGATCTCGCAGGCCCGAAGATCCGTCTCGGTGAGCTGAGCGGCGGCGCAATCGTCCTCGCGCCAGGCCGTTCCTTCAAGCTGGCGGCCCGCGGCCGCGGCAAACCCGGCGGGACCAGCGGAGCCACAGTGAGCTACCGGCGCATCGCCGACGATGTCCGGGCGGGCGATCGGGTCCTGCTGGCCGACGGCGCCGCGGAGTTGCGGGTAACGGCGATCAACGACGGTGTAGTGGAGACCGAGGTCATCCGGGGCGGAACCGTCCGATCGCGGGCCGGGGTGAGCATCCCTTCCGAGCGCCTGACGACGTCGGCATTGACCGCGATGGACCGGGCCGACGTTCCGCGGGCGCTCGCTCTCGAGGCGGACCTGATCGCCCAGTCATTCGTCCGGCGCGCCGAGGACGTCCATACCCTTCGCAAGCTGCTGGGACCGGACGGGCCGCTGATCGTCGCCAAGATCGAGACGCGCGCCGCGGTCGACGACTTCGACCGGATCCTCGACGCGGCCGATGCGGTGATGATCGCCCGGGGCGACATGGGCGTCGAGCTGCCGTACGAAGAGGTGCCGATCATCCAGAAGCAGCTCGTCCGGCGCGCCCTCGACCGGGGCGTGCCGTCGATCGTGGCCACACAGATGCTCGAATCGATGCTTGCTTCGCCGCGTCCGACGCGGGCGGAAGCCAGCGACGTCGCGAACGCGGTCTTCGACGGCGCGGACGCGATCATGCTGTCCGGGGAGACGGCGATCGGCGCATATCCGATCCTGGCCGCGGAGGCGGCCGTCAGGATCTGCCGGCTGTGCGAGGAGCGCGGCAGCGAGCATCTCGCTGCAGGAGCTGCGCCCTCGGGCGAGTCGGATGCCGGCGCGCTGGCCTTTGCCGCGGTCGCCCTGGCCGCGGCCGAGAACGAGATTGTCGGGATCGCCTGCTACACGCGTACGGGCTCGACAGCCCGGATCCTCTCGTCGCTGCGACCTCGCGTGCCGATCTTCGCCTTCTCGCCCGACGTGGCGGTCGTCTCGAAGCTGGCGCTGGTCCATGGCGTCGTCGGGCGGACGTGCGTCGCGGAAACGGGCACCGCCGACCGGCTGGCCCTCATGGCCTGGCTCCTGAGCGAGTCGAGGTCGGTGCCGGCCGGTGCCGCCGTGGTCCTCGTGGCGTCAACGGCCGCCGCCGGCAGCGGACCGAATCTGCTCGAGGTCCATCGGGTCCCGGCGTGACCTGACCCCGCCGGTTTACGCGGGGTCGAAGGCGAGCATCTGCGTTCGGAGGCGGCCGCGCGAGCGGCACAGCAGCGTTCGGGTGGCGAGTTCAGATCGACCCAAACGCGCCCCAATCTCGCCGGCCCTGTAACCCTGCGCCGCGAGGACCATGGCCTCGCGCTCGACCGGTCGGACGCCGGTCAGGGCCTGCCGGACGAATTCGTCCCGCTCGCGACCGATGACCGCGTCCTCCGTTGACGGGTGATGATCGCCCTCGGTGAGCCGCTCGAGCGTCCGCTCCCTCGTGCTCTTCCGGCGCGCCGAGCTCACGACGATGTTGTGCGCGACTCGGTGCATCCAGGCCCCCGGTAGGTCGGGCATGCGCCCGTCGCGGGCGATGACCAGCAACCTGATGAAGACCTCCTGGCAGACGTCCGCGGCTTCGTCCTGGTCGCGCGTGAGCGAGCGGGCATATCGTTCGAGCGAGGGCTGGTTGGCAAGGAAGACCGTGGTGACATCGCTGTCGACCGGCTGAGTCTGTGCGTCCATTGGATCCCCTCGAGGCTTGCGGCCGTTTGGCCGTCTTCGAGAGGTATCGGTCGCCCGGTGTCCCGAGCACATGAGGCCGTTGTCCCGAGTGGTCGGGCGAGCGATCGGGCAAAAGGGCCGCCCGACGGCGGCGTCAGCCGGCTCGGTCGGCGGTGAGGTGCCGCGGTCAGCTCGTCGAGCTGTCGCGCCCGAGGCCCGCCTCGCGCGCCCGGACGATCGCCTGGCCGCGATCCGCGACCTGCAGCTTGTTGAAGACGTTCGCGACGTGATTGCGGACGGTCTTGGACGTGATCCCGAGACGTCCGGCGATATCGCCGTTCGAACGGCCCTGGGCGATCAGCTCGAGGATCTCGTTCTCGCGCTCCGTTAGATCGGGGAACGGCTCCGCGGCGGGCGAGCGGGGCGCGGCGAAGAACTCGGCGACCCGTCGGGCGATGGACGCTCCGAACACGGCCTCGCCGACCGCCGCCGCGCGGATCGCGGAGAGGATCTCCGCGCGCTCCGCGTCCTTCGGGATGTAGCCGCGCGCCCCCGCCCGCATCGCCGCGAACAGCGACTCGTCGTCCTCGGACATCGTCACGATGAGGATCCCGACCGTGGGGTCGACTTCGAGAATCCGTCGGGTCGCCTCGATCCCCGACAGCTCCGGCATCCGCAGGTCCATCAGGACGACTCCGGGCTGCCCGCTCGTCGCGAGGTCGACCGCCTCGGTGCCCGTCGTCGCCTCGCCGACGAGCTCGAGATCCGGTGCGGTCTCGACGAGCGCGCGCAGGCCATCCCGGAACACCGGGTGATCGTCCGCGATCAGGACGCGGATGCGCTCCGTCATTGGTCCTCCGCAACTCGGTCGCCCGTATCATCGTCCGTCAGCGGGAGCCTCGCCCGGATGATCGTGCCGCCACCCGGACGGGCGTTCAGATCGACCTCGCCGCCGACCTCGGCTGCGCGCTCGTCGATGGAATGCAGGCCGACACCCGCCGGCGCCTCGGGGTCGATCCCGACGCCGTCGTCGGTGACCTCGACGACAAGCACATCTCGGTCGACCGCGAGGCGAACCGTGCACGACGTTGCCTGCGCATGTCTGACGGCGTTCGTCATCGCCTCGATCGCAATCCGGTAGGCGACCACTTCGACGGCGGCCGGAAGCCCGGGCAGCGGTTCCTCGACCTCGACGCGGATCGACGGTCCGGATCCACCGGTGAGCGCCGACGCTTGCTGGCCGATCGCGCCAACAAGTCCCAGGGAATCGAGCGTCGGCGGCCGGAGCTCCCGGGCGAGCCGACGGACGTCCGAGATGACGCTCCGGATGTCGCCCCGGATCTCGTCCAGGAGGGGACCAAGCTCGGCCGAGTCGGTTGCTGCCCGCTCCCGGGCGAGGTCGACCTTCAGCCCGACCGCCGCGAGCGTCGGGCCGAGCCCGTCGTGCAGGTCGCGCCGCAGCCGTCGCCGCTCCTCTTCGCGTGCCGCGACGATCCGGCCGCGGCTCCGTGCGAGTAGATCGATCTGGAAGAGGCGATCGCGGATGACCGCGAGCGCGAGCGCGATCGGGACGGGCAGCGCGAGCAGGGCGGTTGTATTGCGCTCGGCCAGCGGGTGGCCGGTCAATACGATTGGAAGCGTCAGCAGTCCCATCGTGGCCACCGACGCGAAGCCGAGCGCCAGGGCGATCCAGCGCACCTGCCGCCGGCGGGGCTCGCGGGTCCGCCCGTAGCCGGCGACCGTCGCCGCCATGATCACCACGATCATCCCGCTGGCAATCGCCGCCTGGACCGCGGCCCACCGACCGATCCAGTCGAGGACCGTCCCGCCGGCCAGCCGCGCGACCACGAGCCCGAGAACAAGGGCGGCGATCGGTGCCGCGTAGAGAGCCGGGATCAGGAATCGGTTACGGGCGGCCAGCTCGCTCCGAACCGGGTAGATCGTGAGGATGTGGGCGATCGACGACCAGAAGATGAGATTGAACACCGCGGCCGCGCAGAATGCGAACAGATACGGCGTCTGGACCGCGAGATCGGTCGGCTGGAGGTCGAGCTCCCAGGCGACGATGTCGGCGAGGTTGGCGGCCGCCCCGACGAGCAGCAACCGCAACGCCGTCACCCGCGGCCGCCGGACGACGAACACGAGCGCCAGGACCAGCACGCTGACCCCGAAGGCGACGAGGCCGATCGGAGCTCCACCTGCCCGGTTCGGCGGGAACGTCAGACGTGGGGCATCGACGGTCAGCAGCTCGCCCGCGCGGCGGACCTCGAAGCGAACCGTGTCGTGCAGATCCGGGGCGGCGTCCAGCGGCACAGCCGGAGCAACCCACGGCAGCCTGAAGGCGTCGGCGGCCCACAACTCGAGGTGGACGCCGTTCATCGCGACGACCACGTTGCCGCGCTGGATGCCTCCGCTCGGGCCGGCCGGCTCGACGACCACCCCATCGTGCGTCCAGACCCAGTTCGAGCTCGGGATCACCACCTGCTCGGATGGCACCAGCAGCCGCGTCCCGGACAGGACGACGGTCACGGCCAGCGCGCCGCCGACCGCCAGGAGGGTCAGGATCCACGGCAGGTCGCGCCGTGGACGCGTCACCGCCCCGCCCGGATCGCGAACGTGGATGCGCACGGCGGGCAACCTCCGATCCCCGGGGCGACGGACGAACGACAGCATAGGCGGCGGCCGTCTCCGGGTGTCTGCCGTGACCGAAGGAGCAGACCCGCACCGCCGAACACCCGTTCGATTTGGTGAAGTTCGCGTACACTTGGGGCGACATGCCCCAGGATCAGCTCGTCGTTCGCGGTGCCCGCGAACACAACCTCAAGGACGTCACGGTCGCGTTTCCGCGCGACCGGCTCGTCGTCATCACCGGGCTCAGCGGCAGTGGCAAGAGCAGCCTCGCGTTCGACACGATCTACGCGGAGGGCCAGCGCCGCTACGTCGAGAGCCTGTCGGCCTATGCCCGGCAGTTCCTCGGCCAGATGGAAAAGCCGGACGTTGACCAGATCGACGGCCTGTCGCCGGCCATCTCGATCGACCAGAAAGGCGCGAGCCGGAACCCCCGATCGACCGTCGGAACGGTCACCGAGATCTACGACCACCTTCGGCTCATCTTTGCTCGAGTCGGGCATCCGCACTGCCCGACCTGTGGCCGGGAGATCGAGCGGCAGTCGGTCCAGCAGATCGTCGATCAGGTGCTCGCGCTGCCAGAGGGAACGCGCCTCCTCGTCCTCGGACCGCTGATCAAGGACCGCAAGACCGAGGGCGACCGGGTCTTCGAGGGCGCCCGGCGGCAGGGCTTCGTCCGGGTCCGCGTCGACGGTGAGATGTACGACCTCGCGGAGGCCCCGACCCTCGACAAGTACAAGCGCCATTCGATCGAGGTCGTCGTCGACCGGTTCGTCGTCCGCCACGCCGAGCTGCCGGAGGGCGCGACCCGAGGTCCCGACGGGCGGCCGATCGACCCTGAGACCGGGCTTCCGATGCCGGACCCCGACGCCTCCCGCCTCGCCGACTCCATCGAGACCGCACTCCGGCTTGGCGAGGGCGTGGTCCTCATCGCGCCGGCATCGACGCCGTCGGGCGACGAGGCACCGGACTTCGAGGAGCGCCGCTACAGCGAGCGCTACACCTGCCCCTACGACGGCACGACGATCGACGAGCTCGAGCCGCGCAGCTTCTCGTTCAACTCGCCGCACGGAGCGTGCCCGGCCTGCACCGGCCTCGGGACGAAGCTCGAGATCGACCCCGACTTGGTCATCCCGGATCGCTCGAAGAGCCTGGCCAAGGGCGCCCTCGTGCCGTGGGCCAAGATGCCGACGGACGCCTCATGGCGCCTGAAGATCCTCGAGTCGATCTGCAAGGCTCACGGCTGGTCCTTCACTGTTCCGGTCCGGGACCTGGCGAAGGAAGCGATCGACTACCTCCTCTACGCCTCGAAGGAGGAGAAGGTCCTCGTCCGCTACAAGCACGAGCGCGGCGAGAACACGTACAAAGCGACGTTCGAGGGAGTCGTCACGAATCTCGAGCGGCGGTATCGCGAGACGGACTCCGAGTACATCAAGACCGAGCTCGAGAAGTACATGGTCACCCGGCCGTGTCCGGTCTGCCAGGGGCGGCGGCTGAAGCCGGAGATCCTGGCCGTCACGGTCGACGGCAAGAACATCTGGGAAGTCTCGGTGATGTCGATCACGGAGGCGCTGGCGTGGGTGGCGGCGCTGCCGAAGAAGCTCACTGAGCGCGAGCGGACGATCGCCTACCAGGTGCTCAAGGAGATCAACGCCCGCCTCGGGTTCCTCGTCGACGTCGGGCTCGATTACCTGGCCCTCGACCGGACGAGCGTGACGCTATCGGGCGGCGAGGCCCAGCGGATCCGCCTTGCGACGCAGATCGGGACGACGCTGATGGGCGTCCTCTACATCCTCGATGAGCCGTCGATCGGACTCCACCAGCGCGACAACGCCAAGCTGATCGCGACGTTGACGCGGCTTCGCGACCTGGGCAATACCGTGCTCGTCGTCGAACACGACGAGGAGACGATCCGGACGGCCGACTGGGTCGTCGATATCGGACCGGGGGCGGGGGAGCACGGCGGCGAGATCATCGCTAACGGGCCGCTGGAGACGGTCCTCGCGGAGCCTCGATCGATCACCGGCGCCTATCTCCGCGGCGAGCGCCAGGTCCCGATCCCCGCGAAGCGGCGGAAGGGCAACGGCAAGAAGCTGGTCGTACGCGGCGCGCGCGAGCACAACCTCCGGAAGGTCGACCTGCGCCTGCCGCTCGGGACGTTCACCGCGGTCACCGGCGTGTCGGGCAGCGGCAAGAGCACGCTCGTCACGGACGTCCTCTACCGGGCGCTGGCACGCGAGCTCAACGGCTCACGCGAGCCCGTCGGCGCGCACGACAAGCTTGAGGGTGCCCAGCACATCGACAAGATCGTCGAGATCGACCAGAGCCCGATCGGCCGGACGCCCCGGTCGAACCCGGCGACCTACACCGGGTTGTTCGGCCCGATCCGCGAGATCTTCGCGGGCATCCCGGAGTCGCGCGTCCGCGGCTACGCGCCGGGCCGTTTCAGCTTCAACGTCAAGGGTGGTCGCTGTGAGAACTGCAAAGGCGACGGGATCCTCAAGATCGAGATGCAGTTCCTGCCTGACGTCTATGTCACGTGCGAGGTCTGCAAGGGCAAGCGCTACAACCGCGAGGCGCTGGAGATTCACTTCAAGGGCAAGTCGATCGCCGACGTCCTCGAGATGACGATCGCCGAGGCCCTCGAATTCTTCTCCGCCGTCCCGAACGTGAGGACCAAGCTCCAGACGCTCAACGACGTCGGCCTGGGGTACGTCCACCTGGGGCAGCCGGCGACGACGCTGTCGGGCGGCGAGGCGCAGCGGGTCAAGCTCGCGACCGAACTGTCGCGACGGGCAACCGGCCGGACGCTGTACGTCCTCGACGAACCGACGACCGGGCTCCATTTCGCCGACGTCGAGAAGCTGCTCGAGGTTCTGCATCGGCTCGTCGAGGGCGGCAACACCGTCCTCGTCATCGAGCACAATCTCGACGTCATCAAGACGGCCGACTGGATCGTCGACCTTGGGCCGGACGGCGGTCACCGCGGCGGGCAGATCATCGCCGAGGGAACGCCCGAACAGGTCGCGGCCGCGGCGGGATCCGCGACCGGCGAGTACCTCGCCAGGGTCCTGCGCGGCGAGCCGCTCGTGCCGCTGTCGGACGTGACGTTCGCCGAGGCCTCCGGTCGCGGCAATTGGGCGGGGAACGGACGCCGGGCTGCCGAGAAGACCATCCCGCTCACGCCGAGTCGGAAGCGCGCCGCGGCCGTCGTGAGCGGAGGCGCCGGCCAGGACTAAAGGGCACCGGTCCCGGCGGCCGGGCGAGGCCGACGGCGATCGAGGCGACGCGTACGATTAACGCGATGCCCGACATCGAGTACGCCTTCCTTGCCGACGCCGCGGAGGCGCCTCCAGGCCAGAAGTTCCATGTCCTCGGCGGCGGCGTGGCTCGGATCGGGGGCCGCACGTTCCCTCTCCGGCACCCGCACATCGCCCTCGTGATGGGCCTGCTCGTGACCGCGCCGGAGACGGAACGCGAACACGAGATCCGCTTCGTCCTCCTTGACCCGGACGGGGCCGAGGTCGCAGGCGCGACCGGCAGCCTGACCGCGCGCGGCTCGCACGACGGTCGCGACAGCATCCTCACGTTCTCGATCGACCTCTGGAACGTCACGTTCCCGGCGCCCGGCGACTACTCGTTCCGGATCCTCGTCAACGGCTCCGAGCGCAAGCGGCTGCCGCTGCTGATCGCCGGGCCGGATGCCTGACGCGGCGCGGCCGATCGGGCCCTGGCGTCACGAGGTTCCGGCCATCGACGAGGCGGCGCTGGTCGCGGCCCGTCACGCCGACCGGCTGCTCGCGATGGCGGAGGAACGCGGGCTCAGCCGATGGGCCGCCTACCTCCAACCTCTGCCGGACCGGCTCCGCGACGGCGACCTTGGAGACGTCCGGCTCGCTGCGATGCGGGCGAGGGCGGCCTACGGCCCGAAGGACTCGATTCGGGATGCATTGCCGGCGGAGCTGACCGAACCCTTCCTCGAGTCGGTCGATCGCCTGCTCAAGGCCCTCGCCAGGCGCGAGCTCAGAGGCGAGGCCTAGCCGATCTCGGCGGGGCCGGTGTCACCCGCGCCAGCCGCGGCCGACCACTCGTCGCGGAGCATCGCCATCCGGTGGACGTCGACGTAGCGACCGTGGCGGAAGAGGCCGCGGCGGAACGTCGCTTCCTGGACGAACCCGAGCCGCTCGTAGACATGCCGGCCGCGGGCGTTGTCGTCGTACACGTCGAGCCAGATCCGCTCGAGGCGCAGCTCCCCGAACCCCAAGCCGAGCAGCGCCCGGATCGCATCAGAGCCATAGCCGTGCGACGTGTCCGCGGGGTCGCCGATGAGGATCCCGAGCCCGGCGCTGCCGTTGGTTAGGTCGAGCATGTGGAGGTCGATCGAGCCCACGGGGCGATCGTCGTCGAGTCGGGCGATGACGAAGAACCAGCGGTCGCGCCCGTGGTGGTCGAGCATGTCCTCGAACCAGCGCTCCTCCATCGCCTGCCCGATGGGACTCCGGATCGCGAGATGCTCGGCGGTCCTGGCGTCGGACAGCCAGCGCACGAAGAGCGGGATGTCGGAGCGCTCGCCGGGCCGGAGAAACACAAGGCTTCCCCGGAGCAAAGGCTCCCTGTGTGCTCGATCGGTGGACACGGCGGACATGCCGGAAGTCTACGTCGGGCACCGTCACCCAGCCGCTTCGACGCCGAGCTCATCCGCGCTGAACGCCTCCAGCAGGAACTCCGACGGCGCGAGCGGGTCGTAGACAAGCGTCAGGGAGCGTCGGGCACGAGTCCACGCGACGTACGCGAGGCGGCGCTCCTCCTCGAGGGCGCGGGCCGGGTCCTCGGACTCGGTGACGGAGCGGCGGCTCGGAAACCGCCCAAGATCGAGGCCGATCACCGCGACGTGATCGAACTCGAGGCCCTTCGTGCCGTGCGCCGTGGCCAGGGTGAGGGCTGCATCGTCCCGGCAGAGCTCCGCCAAGGCCGCCCGCCGGGCAGCGATCGCGTCTCGGAACGCTGCCAGGCTGGAGTAGGGGACAGCCCAGGCGACGACCGCGGCCGCGATGTCGGCCGGCTGGGGGCCGTCGGGATCGCGGTCCGTGTCTCCGTCTGCCGGGGGCGACGCGCTCCATCGAGCGCGGACAGCCTCGAGCCTGGCGAGGAGGCGGAGGCCGGGATCGGTCGAGCCGTCGGCCTCGGCGACGACGGCATCGACGAGCGGGGAGGAAACGAGGAGCTCGATCGCCGGCGGCCGAAACGGGATCCGTCGGTCGAGGGCGACTGAGATCGCCGGCAGGAGCTCGCGGTTCGTCCGGGCGAGGATCGCCCGGGTCGCGTCGTCGGCCGGCCAATTGTCGAACACCCGCCCGATGCGAACGGTCTCGTCCGACGAGTCCGGCGCGAGGACGATCGGACCCGATGCCGCCGGGCCGGCGCGGATCACTTTCGCGAACCTCTCGCGATTGTTCTCGACGAGGCGGACCGCGCGGGCGACCACGGTCGGTGGGCAACGGTAGTTCACCTCGAGATCGACGCGCCGGAGCTCGGGCAATGAGGCATCGAGCGACAGCACCCGGCGCACGTCGGCCAGCCGCCAACCGTAGATCGACTGGTCGTCATCGCCGACAAAGAAGACCCGATTGGCGGGCGCGGCCAGCAGAAGCGCCATTCGGAGCTGGGCGCGATCCAGGTCCTGCGCCTCGTCGACGAGCAGGTGCGCGCAGCGACCGCGCCAGCGCTCAAGCAGCACGGCATCCGCCTCGAGGGTGCGGAGGGCCCGCGCGACGAGATCGTCGAAGTCCAGGCCGCCAGCCTCGGTGATCGCGGCTTCGTACGCGACGAAGGTCCGGGCGATCGAGCCTGCTTCCGGGTCGGCCGCGACGGCGGCGGCATCGACCCCCAGGTCCAGCTTGAGCCGCGAGATCGCGGTGTCGAGTGCCCGCCACCCGGCCGGGCCCGCGTCCGGCGCAACACGGCGGAGAAGGGTCATCCGATCGACGAGCGGCTCGACCGTAGCTCCGGAATCGCGCAGGATC
>Ga0184623_10000133_pt1 | contig 29365 bp, 27 predicted proteins | sample PLM1_100_b1_FD_133138 | JGI IMG/M metagenome (GOLD analysis project Ga0184623, IMG submission 133138) | Groundwater sediment microbial communities from an aquifer in East River, Colorado, USA - PLM1_100_b1 | ecosystem: Environmental > Terrestrial > Soil > Riparian zone | place: USA: East River... | reverse complement strand
CTCGGTGGGCGAGCCGTCCGCGTCCGAGTCCTGAGGGCGCCGGCAGTGGGCTGCCCGCGCCGATCCCGCCCGCATCACGCTCGCGGGTGTCGGGCGCGGGGGTCTGGGCCGGTTCGCGCCGCGCGGTGGGTGTGTTGTCGGCGGTCAGGTGGCCGCCCGCGGCCCGCAGCGGTCCCGCTGCGGGCATGCCCGCCTCCAGCCATAGTGGAACACTCGGGGAAGGAAACCCTCCGAGCCACCCCGTGACGTTTCGTTCCCCGAGTAGCCCCACATGGGCGGTTCCAGCCGGGGAGCGACCCAACGGTTTCGGCCCTCACCACCCAACAGTTCGGCTAACACTGAGCGTCCTGCGAACCCCGATTCGGGCAAAAGCCCACCGGAGCGCCGCTCCTGCATCCTTAAGTCACTGGCATTGAGTCAGGCTCCGCGATCGCACCACAGAACACAGGAGCAGCCGTGAGTCGCTGGACCTGCCCGGCCTGCGAGCGGGAGTTCGCCCGCCAACACCAGTCGCACCTCTGCGTGCCCGGCTGCTCGCTCGACCAGTGCTTCGCCGGCAAACCCCCGGTGCAGCGGCCGATCTATGACGCTCTGCTCGCCCACCTGGAGACGCTCGGTCCGATCCATGCGGATGCCGTCCAGGTGGGCGTCTTTCTGAAGTCCGAGCGCAAGCTCGCCGAGGTGCGGCCCAAGGCGCGCTGCCTCTCGCTTGCACTGGTGCTGCCACGCGCGATCGAGGAGCCGCGGATCGCCCGGCGGATCCGGATCTCCGCCGATCGGATCGTGCACGTCATCAAGCTCACCACCCTCGACAACGTCGACGACCAACTCCGCGACTGGCTCACCGAGGCCTACGACGCGGCCACTGACTGATCAGGTGTGTGAACTTCTGGCTGCTATCCGTAGACAGCTAACGCCGTGAGCGCTTTCACGGCGGATCCTGTGAGCACGGGACGAGGTTGCACCCGAGCGAAAAGAGCGGAAAGGTAGCGTGCCGCCCCCCACCGAAGGTGAGATCAGGAGACCGCATGAGAAGCGGGAGCGGCCTGTGAACAAAGGCGTGCACCGATCCCTCGTCTGGTTGAAGGACGCCGGCGCAGAGCTGGTCGACGTCGAGCTGGTGGAGGGACGCCTCACGGCGGTTGGCACGGCGATCGGCGCCGACCCGGTGCCGTACCGGCTCAGCTACTCGCTCATCACCGGCGAGAACTTCGTGACCCGCTCACTGCGTGTGCGCGCGACGGGCGCCGGCTGGCGGCGGTCGCTGGAGTTGCGTCGCGAGCCGGACGCCAGCTGGCGCGCGGACACCGAAACCGAGGGCGAGCTGCACGCGCCCCCGCCGGGCGGCGAGCTGGCCGCCTTCCAGGGTGCGCTGGACTGCGACCTCGGCCTCTCGCCGATCACGAACACGATGCCCGTGCTCCGGCACGGTCTGCTCAGCGGTGGTGAGTTGGAGCTGGCGCCGCCGTGGATCTCGGTGCCGGATCTCTCGATCCAGCCGCTGCCGCAGCGCTACACGCACATCCAGCGCGATCTCGGCGTGAGCGTCGTACGGTTCGAGAGTGAGGGATTCAGCGCCGATATCGTGTTCGACAGCGACGGCCTCGTGATCGACTATCCCGGAATCGCTCGCCGGCCTAACGGCCCGGTCTAAGGCCGCCTAAGGAGGACCCATGTGCCGGAGCATCAAGACGTTGCGCCCACCGTTCACCCCGGAGGTGGGGGAGGGCGACGTCCGCGCGGCGGCGCTCCAGTACGTCAAGAAGATCTCGGGCTTCCAGCGGCCGGCGCCGCACAACGCGGAGGCGTTCGAGCGTGCGGTGGACGCCGTCGCGGCGGCCACCCAGGAACTTCTCGACCAGCTCGTGGTGCGGGGTAAGGCCGCGAGCTAGACCCAGCTGTCGAGCCACATCCGCGCCTGCCATTGCGCGTAGGTGATCAGCTTGCCGGTGAGGATCGGGTAGAAGTACACGAACGTCATGCCGACGATCAGCACGTAGACGCCGCTGAGGATCCCACCCGCGAGCCGCCGGTCGAACGTGGCCGTGGCGGGCCCGAGCACGACGCCGAGCGTCAGGGTCACGGCGAGCACCAGGTACGGCAGTGTGGGCAGCGCGTAGAAGAAGAACATCGTGCGCTCGGGGTAGAACATCCAGGGCACGAAGCCGGCGGCCACCACGAGCAGGATCGAGCCCGCCCGCCAGTCGCGCCGGGACAGCCAGCGCCACGCGGTGACGACCAGCGCGGGGATGAAGCTCCACCACAGCGACGGTGTGCCGAGCGCGATCACCTCGGCCGAGCACGCCGACGCGCCGCAGTTGCCCTTGCTCTCGTAGTAGTACGCCACCGGCCGGCCGAGGAAGAGCCAGCTCCACGGGGTCGACTGGTACGGGTGCGCGGTGGTGAGCGTGCTGTGGAACTTGTAGACCGCCTGCTGGTAGTGCCACAGGTTCTCGATCGCGTCGGGGATGAACCTGCTGCCCTCGCCGGTGCTCTGTGCCCATTGCCGGTCCCAGCCGGTGTCGGTGACGAACCAGCCCGTCCACGTGGCGAGGTACGTTACGACGATCAGGACGCCGAACAGCGCGACCCAGCCAAGCTGCGTGGCGATCGTGTCGAGGACCCAGTGCCGGATGCCTGCCGACCGCCGGCTGCCCACCTCCCAGACGAGGATCAGAAGGACGAACGCGCCGATGTACCAGACCGCGCTCCACTTCACGCCCAGCGCGCACCCGGCGAGGACACCTGCGGCGAGCCGCCACCACGGAACCGTGCGCCAGGTCAGTCCCGGAGAGCCGCGGGTGAGATCGGCGCCGTCGTCGATGGCACGTTTGAGCGCCGCCCGCCGCTGATCCCGGTCGACGACGAGGCACGCGAACGAAGCGAGCAGGAAGAGCATCAGGAAGACGTCGAGGAGCGCGACCCGGCTGGAGACGAAGTGCAGGCCGTCGAGGCTCATCAGCACGCCGGCGACGCAGCCCAGCAGGGTCGACCCGAACATGCGCCGTGCCAGCCGGATCAGGATCAGCACCGAGATCGTGCCGGCGACCACGGCCGAGATCCGCCAGCCGAAGCTGTTGTACCCGAACAGCTGCTCGCCCAGCGCGATGCACCACTTACCCAGTGGCGGGTGCGCGACGAAGCCCGGGCCGTCGTTCTTCTCGTTCAGCTCGACGCCGTGGTCGAGGAGGCTCTTGGCGTCCTTCGCGTAGTACATCTCGTCGAAGATGACCTTGTCCGGGTGCGCGAGCCCGATGATGCGCAGCACGAACGCCACCGCGGCTACGAGCAGCGCCCATAGCCAGGACGACCAGCGGTCGGTCGGGAGCGCGGGAGCCAGCCGGGCGGCCGTCTCGGGCTTCGGCACCTCGGCGGCCGCCTCGGACGGGGGCGCGGACTCGGAGAGGGTGGCGGACACCCCGCGATCGTAGGCCCAGCCCGCACGGTGTCGCAGGTCCTGCCCGCAACCACGGGTACGGTTTGCACCCGTGGCCACTCCCGCCGCGGCCGGCAGGCTGCTTCTCGCCGGCGTCCCGCTGGGCAATCCCGGTGACGCCACCCCCCGGCTGTGCGCCGCGCTCAGCACGGCCGACGTCGTGGCCGCGGAGGACACCCGGCGGTTGCGCCGGCTCGCCGCCGACCTGGAGGTGACGGTCACCGGACGGGTCGTTTCCTACTTCGACGGCAACGAGCAGCGCCGGACGCCGGAACTGGTCGAGGCGTTGCTCGGCGGCGCCACCGTGCTCCTGGTGACCGATGCGGGCATGCCGAGCGTCTCGGATCCCGGATACCGGCTGGTCGAGGCTGCGGTGTCCGAGGACGTCGCCGTGACGGTGCTGCCCGGGCCGTCGGCCGTCACCACCGCGCTTGCCCTCTCCGGACTGCCGTGCGACCGGTTCTGCTTCGAGGGCTTCCCGCCGCGCAAACCCGCCGACCGCCGGGCTACTTACGCCGCGCTGGCCACCGAGCGGCGCACGCTCGTGTTCTTCGAAGCCCCGCACCGGATCGCCGCCTCGCTCGCTGACCTGGCCGCCGCGTTCGGCGCCGACCGTCCGGCGGCGGTGTGCCGCGAGCTGACCAAGACGTACGAGGAGGTCCGCCGAGGACCGCTCGGCGAACTGGCCGAATGGGCGGCCGGCGGGCTGCTCGGTGAGATCACCGTCGTCGTGGCCGGCGCACCCGAGGTCGCGGCGGCGCCCGCGGACCCCGCTGAACTGGCGGCCGCCGTAGAGACAGGCGAGGCGAGCGGCCTCTCCCGCAAGGAGGCCATAGCCGCCGTCGCGAAGGCCCTGGGCGTGCCCAAGCGGGACGTTTTCGACGCGGTCGTGTCCGCCAAGCGCGGCTAAGGCGGCGGCCGTCCGAGCAACTGTCGGGGAAATTGGGGTATCCGCTGCCCGCTTATTGCCCGGTTGCCCGGACAGTCCGGTTCGAGGGGGGCGGGGAGCGGGCGGAGGGCTGGGCGGGTGCGGCTGGACGGGCGCAGGCGGGTGGGTGCGCAGGCGGGTGGGCGCGGGCGGGTGGGCGCGGGCGCCGGCGGTCAGATAAGTGCGGCGGCCAGCATGCCGCCGAAGATCGCCAGCGGTCCGGCAATCCCGAGCAGCCGGAGCATGAAGCGCCCGCCGCGACCGGCCGACCGGAGCCGCCCCACCCCGGTGACCAGGCCGATCAGCACACCACAGAGCAGTACCGCCACCGTGCCGAGTTGCCACCGCAGGTGCAGGCCGCTCACCGGCCCGGCGTACGCCCACCGGCTCTGCTCGTCCAGCATCCGCGCCTGGAAGCGGGCGCCGCGCTCGCGGGACCCCTCCGGAACGCCGGACAGCCGGACCGTCTCGGAGGTGAACCGGTCGGCGCTGAACTTGCCGACGCAGCGTTCGTCGAGCCCGCCCGGCCGGCAGGACGTGACGGTGACGGTGCCGTCCATGCCCCGTCCGAGCGCGAGCCAGAACGGTTCGGCGCTGACCCAGCCGAAGAACGTGGCGACGAGCGTGGTGAGGATCAGCGCGGTGAGGCCGATGATCGGGCGCCGGGTGGCGTGTGGATCGCGGTGCCGGCGACGCTTGGGCAACGCCGGCTGAACCTTCGGCGGGACTGGGGCCGACGCACCCCACGGCGGCTCGTTCGCAGGCGCCAGCCCACCGATGCCACGTTCAGGGATCGCCGGTTCGCCGACCGCGCCCATGCCCGGGACCAGCGAGACCTCACCTACCGGTGCGGCCTGCTCGGCATCGCTGAGATCGTGCGCCACGGTCTGTATTTCACACCTGCGCAGGACGTCATCGCCGGATTGCGCTGTTGTCGGCGCGCCGCCGGTACCAAATCGCTTCGGCGACCTCACTAGGCTGGTGCGCATGACCCGCAATGTGCTCACTGCCGTCGCGTGGCCGTATGCCAACGGCCCGCGCCACATCGGCCACGTCTCCGGCTTCGGTGTCCCCTCTGACGTGTTCAGCCGGTACCAGCGCATGGCGGGCAACAACGTCCTGATGGTCAGCGGGACGGACGAGCACGGCACGCCGATCCTCGTCCAGGCCGACAAGGAGAAGTTGTCCCCGCGCGAGCTGGCGGACCGGTACAACCGGGTCATCGCCGAGGATCTGCGCGCGCTCGGCCTCTCCTACGACCTGTTCACCCGCACGAGCACCCGTAACCACTACGCCGTTGTCCAGGAGCTGTTCAAGGGCCTGCACAAGAACGGGTACGTGTTCCCGAAGGTGACGCACGGCGCGATTTCACCCTCTACGGGGCGTACCCTGCCGGACCGGTACATCGAGGGCACCTGCCCGATCTGCGGCTACGACGGCGCCCGCGGCGACCAGTGCGACAACTGCGGTAACCAGCTCGACCCCACTGACCTGATCAACCCGCGCAGCAAGATCAACGGCGAAGCGCCGAAGTTCATCGAGACCGAGCACTACTTCCTCGACCTGCCGGCGTTCGCGGACGCGCTCGGGTCGTGGCTGCAGACGCGGACGGACTGGCGTCCGAACGTGTTGAAGTTCTCCATGAATCTCCTCGCGGATCTGCAGCCGCGGGCGATCAGCCGTGACCTCGACTGGGGCGTGCCGGTGCCGCTGCCGGGCTGGGAGAACCGTCCGGACAAGCGCCTGTACGTCTGGTTCGACGCGGTCATCGGGTACCTGTCGGCATCGGTGGAGTGGGCGCAGCGCTCGGGCGACCCGGACGCGTGGCGCGCGTGGTGGCAGGACACTGGGCAGGACCAGCCGCCGTCCTCGTTCTACTTCATGGGCAAGGACAACATCACGTTCCACTCGCAGATCTGGCCGGCGATCCTGCTCGGCTACAACGGCGAGGGCGAGAAGGGCGGCGAGCCGGGCGAGCTGGGGAAGCTATCCCTGCCGACCGAGGTCGTCTCCAGCGAGTTCCTGACGATGGAGGGGCGGAAGTTCTCGTCGTCGCGCAGCGTGGTCATCTACGTCCGCGACTTCCTGGAACGGTACGACCCGGACGCGCTGCGCTACTTCATCTCGGTGGCCGGCCCGGAGACCCAGGACACCGACTTCACCTGGGCCGAGTTCCTGCGCCGCAACAACGACGAGCTGGTCGCCGGTTGGGGCAACCTGGTCAACCGGTCCGTCGCGATGGCGGCGAAGAACGTCGGCGCGATCCCGAAGCCCGGTGTGCTGACCGACGCGGACGTCGCGCTGCTGGACCATTCGAAGTCGGCGTTCAAGGTCGTCGGCGAGCTGCTGGAGCGGTCCCGCCAGAAGGCCGCGATCGGCGAGGCGATGAAGGTGGTCGCGGAGGCGAACAAGTACCTCTCCGACCAGGCGCCGTGGAAGCTCAAGGACCCGGTCGACCGCGAGCGGCGCGACACGGTGCTGCACGTCGCGCTCCAGGTGGTCGACGACGCGAAGACGCTGCTCACGCCGTTCCTGCCGCACAGCGGCCAGCGCGTGCACGAGCTGCTCGGCGGCACGGGGACGTGGTCGGGGCTGCCGGAGATCCACGACGTCACCGAGGACGGCAACCCGTCGTCGCCGTACGCGGTCATCACCGGTGACTACACCGCCGCGCAGGCCCGCTGGCAGTCCACGCCGATCGAGGCCGGCAAGCCGCTCGCGACGCCGACGCCCGTCTTCCGCAAGCTCGACCCGTCGATCGTGGACGAGGAGCTGGCCCGCCTGGAGGCCGAGTGATCAAGCGCGCAACTCGACGTGGGGGCAGCCGTGGGTAAGCGCGCCGCCGCGCAGCGGCCGAACCCGAAGCCGCCGCCGGCCCCGGAACCGTTGAACGTGCCGGTCCTGGACAGCCACACCCACCTCGATCTGCAGGACACCGACGTCGCCGCCGCGCTCACCGCGGCGGCGGCCGTCGGCGTCACCCGCGTCGTCCAGGTTGGTATCGACGTGCCGTCCTCGCGCTGGGGCGCCGATGTCTCCGCCGCGCACGAGGCGGTGCTCGCCACCGTGGCACTGCACCCGAACGAGGCGCCCCGCCTGGCCGACCTGGACGCGGCGCTCGCGGAGATCGACGCCCTCGCCGCGCTGCCGCACGTCCACGGCGTCGGCGAGACCGGCCTCGACTACTACCGCACGGAAGCGGACGGACGGGCAGCCCAGGAACGCTCGTTCCGGGCGCACATCGACATCGCGAAGCGGCATGGCAAGGCGCTGGTGATCCACGACCGGGACGCCCACGACGACGTGCTGCGCGTCCTGGCCGAGGAGGGCGCGCCGGAGCGGGTGGTGTTCCACTGCTTCTCCGGCGGGCCCGAGCTGGCCAAGGCGTGCGCCGAGCATGGGTACATCATGAGCTTCGCCGGCACCGTGACGTTCAAGACCGCCGAACCGTTGCGTGAGGCGGCCCGCATCGCCCCGCGCGAGCTGCTGCTGGTCGAGACCGATGGCCCGTTCCTCACGCCGATGCCGTACCGGGGCCGCCCGAACGCGCCGTACCTCATCCCGATCACCGTCCGGGCGCTGGCCGAGGTACGCGGCGACGACCTGGACCAGCTCTGCGCCGACATCTGGGCCACCGGCGAGCGCGTCTTCGGGTAACTGGATTGGCCTGCGGGCCGTCCGACCCCGTATCGTGTCGCGGTTGAGTAGCCGGGATGGGCACGGCGCCCCTGCCCGGGACGTGCGAAGACAGGAGCACGGTGAGTCGCACCGCCACCGCGGTACGCGTGGTCGCACTGGCGGCAGTGGTCGTCGCCGGGGCCGGCTGGGTCGTCACCGACCGATCGGTCACGCTGCGAATCGACGGCGTCACCCGCACCGTGCACACCCACGCACCGGACGTCCAGGGCATGCTGCGCACGGCCGGAATCGAGGTCGGCGACCACGACGTACTCACCCCGTCTCCCGACACGTCGCTGAGCCGCGGCGCCGAGGTGGTCCTCGACCGTGGCCGCCAGCTGACCCTGACCCTCGACGGCAAGATGCGCCGCGAGTGGGTCACCGCACGCACCGTGCAGGACGCGCTCCAGGACCTCGGCCTCGACCGTGGCCGGCTCCGGCTCTCGGCGTCCCGGCGCGCCCGGCTGCCGCTCACGGGCATGGCGGTCAAGGTCAACACCGAGAAGAGCGTCACCCTGGTCGCGGATAAGAAGCGCGACAGCGTCACGACATACGCGGCCACCGTCGAGGAACTGCTCGCCGAGCGCGACGTGACGCTCGGCGAGAAGGACCTGACCGAGCCTGCCCGGGACGCGAGCGTCGTGCACGGCGGCACGGTCACCGTGCGGCGGATCACCGTCAAGACGGCCACCGAGAAGGTCGACGTGCCCGCGCCGGTCACCAAGAAGGCGGACGGCGACCTGATGCTCGACCAGAAGAAGGTGCTCGACGACGGGCGCGGCGGCCGGGTCGAGCGCACCGTCGAGTACCTCTACTCCGACGGCCTGCTGGCCAAGACGAACATCCTCTCGACGAAGACGATCGTCGCGCCGAAGCCAAAGGTCGTCGTCGCCGGCACGAGGCCCTACCCGGCCGACGACACCGGCCTGAACTGGGCCGGGCTGGCGAAGTGCGAGTCCGGCGGCCGCCCGAACGCGGTCTCCTCCGGCGGCACCTACCACGGGCTTTACCAGTTCAACGTCGACATGTGGCACCGGATGGGCGGCATCGGCCTGCCCAGCGACGCCACGCCGCGCGAGCAGACCTACCGCGCGATCAAGCTCTACAAGGCGGCGGGCCGTGACCAGTGGCCGCACTGCGGCGTCAACCTGTGACCGAGCAGCGAGGTCGTCCTGTGACCGAGCGCAGCGAGGTCACCAGCGAGTACAGCACCGTGGTCGTCCTGTGACGGACGGGCTGCTGGGGCCGGCGGACGTACGGGCGCTCCTCGCCGAGCTGGGCGTTCGCCCGACCAAGCAGCTGGGCCAGAACTTCCTGCACGATCCGAACACCATTCGCCGGATCGTCCGCACGGCCGAGCTGGCGCCGGACGACATCGTGCTGGAGGTCGGTCCGGGGCTCGGTTCGCTGACGCTCGGCCTGCTGCCGGCCGTCGCGCGGGTGGTGGCGGTCGAACTCGATCCGGTGCTGGCCGGTGCGTTGCCGGGAACGGTCGCTCAGCGGCTCCCGGAACACGCCGACCGGCTCGACATCGTCCACGCCGATGCGCTGCGGATCAGGGAGATCCCCGGCGCGCCGCCGACGGCGCTGGTCGCGAACCTGCCGTACAACGTGGCCGTGCCGGTGGTGCTGCACCTCTTGGAGCTGCTGCCGAGCCTGCGGACCGGGCTCGTCATGGTCCAGGCCGAGGTGGCCGACCGGCTCGCCGCGCCGCCTGGCTCGAAGACATACGGCGTGCCGAGCGTCAAGGCGGCCTGGTACGCCGACGTGCGCCGCGCCGGCCCGGTGCCGCGTGCCGTCTTCTGGCCGGTGCCGAACGTCGACTCGGGGCTGGTCCGGCTGGTTCGCCGCGATCCGCCGTCCGGTGCGGACCGCAAGACGGTTTTCGCCGCCGTGGACGCCGCGTTCGCCCAGCGCCGCAAGACGCTGCGCGCCGCGCTCGGCGGCTGGGCCGGGTCGCCGGCCAGGGCGGAAGAGTTGCTGCGGGCGGCCGGTGTCGACCCGCAGGCGCGCGGCGAGGCGCTGGATGTCGCGGCGTTCGCCCGGATCGCCGCGGCCGTGGCGGGCGTGGAGCCGGCGGGCGGATAGCATCGGGAGGCGCGACCCGGGCATTCCCGGGCCGCCCCGACCGGCCCGGCTACCGCTACCGCCCGGGCAACCCCGAGGAGCTTGTCCTGATTCACCGCGTACGCGCGCCCGTGGGTGTACCCCGTTCGGTGCGGGTCAGGGTGCCGGCCAAGATCAACCTCCATCTCGGCGTCGGCCCGGCCCGCGATGACGGCTTTCACGAGCTGGAGACGGTCTTCCACGCCGTCTCGCTCTTCGACGACGTCACCGCCGCGCACGGCGACGGCCTCTCGCTGACGATCGAGGGCGAGGGGGCCGGCGAGCTGCCCACCGGCGACGACAACCTGGCGATCCGGGCGGCGCGGTTGCTGGCGGAGTACGCCGGGGTGCCGGCCGACGCGACGCTGCGGCTGCGCAAGGGGATCCCGGTCGCGGGCGGCATGGCGGGCGGCAGCGCCGACGCGGCGGCCACCCTGGTCGCCTGCGATGCGCTCTGGAGCACCGCGATACCCCGCGAGGAGCTGCACGAACTTGCCGGCTCGCTGGGCAGCGATGTCCCGTTCTCCCTGGCCGGCGGCACCGCGCTGGGTACCGGCCGGGGCGAGCTGCTCAGCCCGGTGCTGGCCCCGCGGCGGCGGCACTGGGTCATCGCGGTCGCCGACGGCGGCCTCGCTACGCCGGAGGTGTACGGCGAGCTGGACCGCCTCCGCGCGCTCCGGCTCGGGTCGCCGGTGGCCGCCGGCTCACCGGAGACGCTCGTGGGCGCGCTGCGGGCCGAAGACCCGGGCGTACTCGGCGACGTCCTCGCCAACGACCTGCAACCTGCGGCGCTCTCGCTGCGCCCGAGCCTGCGTCAGACCCTCGCGGCCGGTATCGAGGAGGGCGCGCTCGGCGGGATCGTGTCGGGATCGGGCCCGACCTGTGTCTTCCTCGCCGGGGACGCCGACGACGCGGTGGCGATCGCAGCGGCGCTGGCCGGACGCGGCGTGTGCCGTACGGTCCGCACCGCGTACGGGCCGGTGCCGGGTGCCCGGATCGTCACCGACGCCGAAACGGAGTGACATGGCAAACCTGGTGAACCTGGAGTCGGTGTCGAAGGCGCACGGCACCACCGCGCTGCTCGAAAGGGTGTCCCTCGGCCTCGACGACGCCGACCGGGTGGGCGTCGTCGGCCTCAACGGCGCCGGCAAGACCACCCTGCTCAGGGTGCTGACCAAGGCCGAACCGACCGACTCCGGGCGGGTCACGCACCGCTCCGGCCTGCGGATAGGCGTCCTGGGCCAGTCCGTGACACTGCCAGCCGGCGCCAGCGTGCGGGACGTCGTCCTCGGCACGGCCTGGCTCGACGAAGGCTTCGGCGCCGAGCACGAGTGGGCCGGCGACGCCGGGATCCGCGAGGTGCTCGACGGCCTCGGCCTGCACGCGATCGGGCTGGACTCGCCGATCGGGCCGCTTTCGGGCGGGGAGCGCCGCCGTGTCGCGCTGGCGGCGTTGTTCATCCGTGAGGCCGACCTGCTGGTGCTGGACGAGCCCACGAACCATCTCGACGTCGAGGGCGTCGCGTGGCTTGCCGAGCACCTGGTCGCGAAGCGGTGCGCGCTGCTCGTCGTCACCCACGATCGCTGGTTCCTGGACGCTGTCTGCACCCAGACCTGGGAGGTGGCGGGTGGCCAGGTGAATGCGTACGAGGGTGGCTACGCCGCGTACGTGCTGGCCCGCGCCGAGCGTTCCCGGCAGGCGGCGGCGAGCGAGGAGCGCCGGCAGAACCTGCTCCGCAAGGAGTTGGCGTGGCTGCGCCGTGGCGCCCCGGCCCGCACGAGCAAGCCGAAGTTCCGGATCGACGCCGCCCAGGCGCTGATCGCCGACGAGCCCGAGCCACGCGACACCATGCTGCTCAAGCGGTTTGCCACGACCCGGCTCGGTAAGCAGGTCTACGACGTCGAGGACGTGTCGCTGAGCCTCGGCGGGAAGCAGCTCCTCGACCAGGTCACCTGGCGGATCGGCCCTGGCGACCGGCTCGGGCTCGTCGGCGTGAACGGCGCCGGCAAGACCACCCTGCTCCGGCTGCTGACCGGCCGGCTCGAACCGGATACCGGCAAGGTGCAGGTCGGCCAGACCGTCAAGGTCGCCTACCTCTCGCAGGAGGTGGTCGAGCTGCCGCCGGCGTTGCGGGTGCTGGAGGCGGTGCAGGAGGTCGCGCTCCGGATCCGGGTCGGCGACCGGGAGCTGACGGCCGGCCAGCTCGCCGAGATGTTCGGCTTCGGGTCGGCGCGGCAGTGGACGCCGGTCGGCGACCTCTCCGGCGGCGAGCGGCGCCGGCTCCAGCTGCTGCGGCTGCTGATGGGCGAGCCGAACGTGCTGCTGCTGGACGAGCCCACCAACGACCTCGACATCGACACGCTGAACGCGCTGGAGGACCTGCTCGACTCGTGGCCGGGCACGCTGATCGTGGTGAGCCACGACCGGTACCTGGTCGAGCGGGTGTGCGACAACGTCTGGGCGCTGATGGGCGACGGCAAGGTGACGATGCTCACCGGCGGCATCGAGGAGTACCTGGAACGCCGCCGGACCACAGCCGCCGCCCCCGTGCCGGCCAAGACAACCGCTAAGCAAGGCGACTCCCGGGCGGCCAAGAAGGAACTGGCGAAGCTGGAGCGTCAGGTGGCGAAGCTGGAGACGAAGGAGGCGCAGCTGCACGCCGCACTCGCCGAGCACGCCACCGACTACGAGCGGGTCGCCAGCCTGGACGCCGAGCTGCGCGACGTGCGGGCTCAGCGCGATGAGCTGGAGGAGGCCTGGCTCCACCTGTCTGAGCAGGTGTGATCCCGGCGCGCGCCGCCGGTACCCGGTGCGAGAGAATCGCATCCGCAACGAGCTGACCTGAACGAGAGGACCACGATGTCCCACCTTCCCGTCGACCACCCGCTGCGGGGCCTCTACCGTGGGCTGGCGCTGCTGACCGGCGTGCTGCTGGTCGTCTTCGGCATCGTCGGCTACGTGCAGACCGCGGACCTCCCGTTCTTCGACCAGGACGGCCAGCGGGTCCTTGGGCTCACCACCAACCCGGCCTTCGCGCTGCTCTCGCTGGTCTTCGGGGCGGTGGTCACGGTGGCGGCGCTGCTCGGGCGGAACCTCGCCGTCCGCGTCTACCACGTCGTCGGCTGGATCTTCATCGTCGCCGGGCTGGTCATGCTCTGTGTGATCCGGACCGACGTGAACTACCTGGCGTCGTCGATAGCCAACGCCAACGTGTCGTTCGTGGTCGGACTGCTGCTCGCCACCGCCGGCCTGTACGGCACGGTGTCCCGGCAGCGCACGAAGGCCGCGGCGCCGGGTTCGTCGAAGGCGAAGGCAACGGCGAACGCGTAAGCCGACTGATGGGCCGTGCCCGTCCGGGCACGGCACGCTATCGAGGTGCGGCCCGCTATCGAGTGCGGCCCACCAGGTGGGGCTTGGTCTCCAGGTTGGACAGCCCGTTCCAGGAGAGGTTCACCAGGTGCGCGGCGACCTCTTCCTTCTTCGGCTTCCGTGCCTCCAGCCACCACTGGCCAGTGAGCGCGACCATCCCGACCAGCGCCTGGGAGTAGAGCCCGGCGAGCTTCGTCTCGAACCCGCGTGACTTGAACTCGCGGGCCAGTATGTACTCCACCTGGCTCGCGATGTCGTTGATCAGGCTCGAGAAGTTGCCGGTGGTGCTGGTGACCGGCGAGTCCCGGACCAGGATCCGGAACCCGTCGGTCTCCTCTTCGATATAGGTGAGCAGCGCCAGCGCGGCCTGCTCCAGCAGTTCGCGCGGGTGGCCGGCGGTGAGTGCGCTGGTGACCATGTCGAGCAGGTGGCTCATCTCCCGGTCGACGACGACCGCGTAGAGCCCCTCCTTGCCGCCGAAGTGCTCGTACACCACCGGCTTGCTGACGTTGGCGCGGGATGCGATCTCCTCGATGGAGGCGGCTTCGAATCCGCGTTCCGCGAAGAGGCTCCTGCCGATGTCGAGCAGTTGCTCGCGGCGTTCCTTGCCGGTCATCCGTACGCGGGCGGGGTTCCGTGCGTTGGGCTTGCGGGCCTCAGTCACCCGTGCATCTTGCCAGTAAGCGGCGTTCTCACGCGGCGTCGATCCGTTTCGCGGCGATCCGCTCGGCCTTCGGCCAGCGCGCGTCCCAGGCCCAACCGAACTTCTCGAAGATCCAGATCAGCCGTGCGGACGTGTCGATCTGGCCGCGGAGCACGCCGTGGCGGGCGGACGTCGGGTCGGCGTGGTGCAGGTTGTGCCACGACTCGCCGAAGCTCAGCAGCGCCAGAGGCCAGAAGTTGGCGGCCTTGTCGTTGGAGCGGAACGGGCGCTCGCCGACGATGTGGCACACCGAGTTGATCGACCACGTCGTGTGGTGCAGGAGCGCGATCCGCACCAGGCTGCCCCAGAAGAACGCCGACAGCGCGCCCTGCCACGACCACGACCAGAGGCCACCGATGAGGGCCGGCGCGAGCAGCGAGACGAGCACCAGCGGCGCGAAGTTCAGGTCGACCCGGCGGATGTCGCGGTCGGCGAGGAGGTCCGGGCAGAATCGGGACTTGCTGGTCTGCTCGATGTCGAAGAGCCAGCCGATGTGCGCGTGGACGAAGCCCTTGGTGAGCCCGCCGACGGTCGCGCCGTAGCGCCACGGCGAGTGCGGATCGCCTTCCTTGTCGCTGAACGCGTGGTGCCGGCGGTGATCCGCCACCCAGCGCGTCACCGGACCCTCGATCGCCATCGTGCCGGCGATCGCCAGCGCGATCCGCAGCCACCGCTTGGCCTTGAACGAGCCATGCGTGAAGTAGCGGTGGAAGCCCACCGTGATGCCGAGGCCCGTGACGTTGTAGAACACCAGCGCGATGACGGCATCCCGCCAGGTCATGCCCCAGCCCCAGAGCGCCGGGACAGCGGCGATCAGAGCGATGAACGGCACGACCACCATCGTCCAGAGGATGACGAGCGCGATCGGGTGCTGCCGATCCTCGGTGAGCGGTTTGGGGGTGCGGGCCGGCGGCGGTGCCAGGGTGGCGGCGCTGGGTAGTGGCGTCATGGGCTTCCTTGGAGGTCCGTGCGTCGCGGGCCCCGTTTCCCGGCCGACGCGAGAGCTGCGGCTACGCAACCGTAACTTACGGACGAGTAGGTTCCAACTCTGCGCCGGTTTCCGACAGATGAACGCCACCTGGCCTCGGACCCGCCCGCGGCCCCGCGCCTCCACGTGCGAAACGGACTTGCGGGGCTTCCGTGCCTAAGGCGGGCGGGCGTAGCCACGGATACCCCGCAAGTCCATTTTGTTCCGAATGTAGGCCAGCACGGCCGGCGCGGCGGGAACCGTGCGCGGCGCGCGGTGGGCGCATGCGAGAATCGTGGCGCAGTCGGCCGTGGTGTAATAGGCAGCACAGCGTCTTTTGGTGTCGCTTGTCCAGGTTCGAGTCCTGGCGGCCGAGCTCTGCCCCTGGTGCCAGGGCGCTGCGCAGTGTGGGCAGCGTCTCGCCCCGGTGGTAAACGGGGCCGTGAACGCCTGGTTAGCATGGTGTGACCCGTCGCCCCCGAGGGGAGAACCCTGTGACCAGCGCGGCCGATCCAGTCCGCCCAGGTGCAGTTGTCGTCCTTGCCGCCGGTGAAGGCACCCGGATGCGCTCAGCCACCCCCAAGGTGCTGCACCCGCTCTGCGGACGAACCCTGCTCAGCCACGTGCTGGCGGCCGCCCGCGCCCTGGAGCCCGAGCACCTGGTGGTCGTCGTGGGCCACGAGCGCGAGGCCGTCACCGCCCACCTCGCCGAGGTCGCGCCGGACGCCGTCACCGCCCACCAGACCGAGCTGCTCGGCACCGGCAACGCGGTCCGCCGGGCCCTCGACGTGGTGCCGGACGTGGTCGGCACGGTGGTCGTGCTCAACGGCGACGCCCCGCTCCTCACCGCCGAGACGCTGCAGGCGCTAGTCGGCACGCACGCCGACGCCGGCAACGCGGCGACGGTCCTGTCGGCGACGGTCCCGGACCCGACGGGCCTCGGCCGGATCGTCCGCGACGCCGACGGCCACCTCGCCGCGATCGTCGAGCAGCGGGACGCGACCGACGAGCAGCGCGCGATCACCGAGATCAACTCGGGCATGTTCGCCTTCGACGGTGCGCTGCTGCGTACCGCGCTCAAGCGCCTCACCACCGACAACGCGCAGGGCCAAGAGTACCTTACGGATGTGGTGGCGCTGCTTCGCGGCGACGGCCACCCCGTTGACGCGCTGGCCGCCCCCGACTACCGCGAGACGCTCGGCTGCAACGACCGGGTCGAGCTGTCCCTGCTGCGCGCCCTCCTGCGTGACCGGCTGGTCGAGCACTGGATGCGCGCGGGCACCACGGTGATCGACCCGGCGACGGTCTGGCTCGACGTGGACGTCACCCTCGGCCGCGACGCGGTGATCCACCCGAACGTCCAGCTCCACGGCGCCACGTCGATCGGGGCCGGTGCCGAGGTCGGCCCGGACTCCACGCTTACCGACACGGTGGTCGGCGACGGCGCGAAGGTGGTCCGCGCGCACTGCGACGGCGCCGAGATCGGGGCCGGGGCGAGCGTCGGCCCGTACGCGTACCTGCGGCCCGGCGCGGTGCTCGGCCCGAAGGCCAAGGTCGGCACGTACGTCGAGGTGAAGAACTCCGAGATCGGCGAGGGGTCGAAGGTCCCGCACCTGTCCTACGTCGGTGACGCGACGATCGGCGAGCACACGAACATCGGCGCTGCCAGCGTCTTCGTGAACTACGACGGCGTGAACAAGCACCGCAGCACGATCGGCAGCCACGCCCGTACCGGCAGCGACAACATGTTCATCGCGCCGGTCACCGTGGGGGACGGCGCCTACACGGCCGCCGGCTCGGTGATCACCGAGGACGTGCCGCCGGGCGCGATGGGCGTCGCGCGGTCCCGCCAGCGCAACATCGAGGGCTGGGTGGAGCGGCGACGCGCCGGCACCGCCGCAGCCGAGGCCGCCGCCCGTGCGCGCGCCGCCGCACCAGACGAACCGGCGGACGCACCGTCCGCGGGTCAGAACGACTGACGCACCGCACCGAAGGGGCCACGGGCACCGATGAGTACCAACATTGAGGTCGAGAACCGGAAGAGCCTCATGCTCTTCTCCGGCCGGGCGCATCCCGGGCTCGCTGAGGAGATCGCGTCGGAGCTCGGGACCGGCGTGACCCCGACCACCGCGTACGACTTCGCCAGCGGCGAGATCTACGTCCGTTTCAAGGAATCGGTCCGCGGCTCGGACGCGTTCGTGATCCAGAGCATGACGACGCCCATCAACGAGTGGGTGATGGAGGCGCTGCTCATGGTCGACGCGCTCAAGCGCGGTTCGGCCAAGCGCACCACGGTCGTCCTGCCGTTCTATCCGTACGGGCGCCAGGACAAGAAGCATCGTGGCCGCGAGCCGATCTCGGCCCGTCTCCTCGCCGACCTGTTCAAGACGGCCGGTGCCGACCGGATCCTCACCGTCGACCTGCACACCGCCCAGATCCAGGGCTTCTTCGACGGCCCTGTCGACCATCTGTTCGCGCTGCCGCTGCTGGCCGAGCACGTCCAGGGCACGTACGCCGGCCGCGACCTGACGGTGGTCGCCCCGGACTCCGGCCGGGTGCGCGTGGCCGAGCGGTGGGCGGACGAGTTGGGCGGCACGCCGCTGGCGTTCATCCACAAGACCCGCGATCCGCTGGTGCCGAACCAGGTGGTCGCCAACCGCGTGGTGGGCGAGGTCGAGGGCCGCGTCTGCATCATCGTCGACGACATGATCGACACCGGCGGCACCATCTGTAAGGCCGCCGACGCGCTCTTCGACGCCGGTGCGGCGGACGTGGTGGTCGCGGCCACCCACGGCGTGCTCTCCGACCCGGCGACCGAGCGGCTGAAGAACAGCCGGATCAGCGAGGTCATCCTCACCAACACGCTGCCGATCCCGCCGGAGAAGCAGCTGGACAAGCTGACGCTCCTGTCGATCGCGCCGCTGGTGGCCCGCGCCATCCACGAAGTGTTCGACGACGGCTCGGTGACCAGCCTCTTCGGCGGCGCGAGCTAACCGCCGTCCACCTGAACCCGTTCAGTTGTGGAGTTTCGAGGGTCGGCGGGGCGCCGGAACCCTCGAAACTCCACAACTCAAAGGGGTGGACGGGGGCGGTTCGTCATGTCAAGGGGGTAAGAGCTAAACTGGCGAGGTTGCCCGGCGAGGGAGGCCCTCAAGGCTCCGTGATCGACGAGGTGTTCACGCGACGCGTGGTGCCCGTCTAGCGGCCCCGCCCGGCATAGCCGTCGACCGCCACAACGCTTTGTTCGAGGAGTTTTCGCCGTGTCCGAGGTCCGTATCGCCGCTGAGCCCCGCACCGAGTTCGGCAAGGGTGGCGCTCGCCGCACGCGCCGGGCCGGAAAGGTTCCTGCCGTCCTGTACGGGCACGGCACCGCGCCCCGTCACATCGCGTTGCCCGCGCGTGAGTTCGCCCAGGCCATCAAGCACGGGATCAACACCCTGCTCACCATCGAGATCGAGGGTGGCTCCGAACTGGCGCTGCCCAAGGCGCTCCAGCGCGACCCGCTGAAGGGCACGTTCGACCACGTCGACCTGCTGCTGGTCCGCAAGGGCGAGAAGGTCACGGTCGAAGTCCCGGTGACGCTGGTCGGCGAGGCGAGCAAGGAGGGCATGGTCAACCAGGACCTCGCCTCCCTCACCGTTGAGGCCGAGGCCACCAACATCCCGGACGGCGTCGAGGTCAGCATCGAGGGCCTCGAGGTCGGCGGCCACGTGCTCGCCGGCGAGGTCAAGCTGCCCGCGGGCACCACGCTGATCGGTGACGCCGAGGCGCTGGTCGTGAGCATCATGGCCGCGCCGACCGCGGCTCAGGTCGAGGCCGAGCTGGCCGAGGCCACCGGCGGCATCACCACCGAGCCGGCCGTTGTCGAGGGCGAGCCGAAGGTCGAAGCGGGCGCCGCTTCCTGACCGCACGAGCACTGAAGCAGAGGGCCGGGGTTCGCCATGGCTGACGACCAGTATCTTGTCGTCGGGCTGGGCAACCCCGGCCCTGGCTATGCGGGCAACCGGCACAACGTCGGGGCCATGGTCGCGGACCTGCTCGCCGAGCGGGCCGGCGGCCGCTTCAAGGTCCACAAGGGTCGTGCCGCGGTTCTGGAAGGACGGCTCGGCGGGTTCCCCGGCCACAGGGTCGTGCTGGCGAAGCCGACCACATACATGAACGAATCGGGCGGTCCGGTCAGTTCGATCCGTGATTTCTACAAGATTCCGGTCGAGCGGATCGTAGTGATTCATGACGAGCTGGACATTTCCTTTGGGGCGCTCCGTTTGAAGTCCGGCGGGGGCGACAACGGGCATAATGGATTGAGATCCATCACCCGGTCATTGGGGACTCGCGAATATCTCCGGGTGCGATTCGGAATCGGGCGACCACCAGGTCGACAGGATCCTGCCGATTTCGTTCTGCGTAATTTCTCCCCGGCCGAGCGGAAAGAACTCCCATTTCTGATTGATCGGGCGGCGGATTCGGTCGAATCGCTCTTGCTCGGCGATCTCGCCGCCGCGCAGAACACGTATCACGCCGGCTGACCAGCGGCGTCACGCACTGTTCTCCCAGCGTAACGCAGTGGTGTAAATCTTGCGGTCGCGTGACTTTCCCACTCCGCTCAGTAACCGAAATGATTCTTCGACTGTGCCGTTGTCGTCGTGTGATTACGCTCCGTTGTTTACCCCCCACGCTCGGTTCAAGTGAGCTACCGTAACGCGGTGCGACCACCGTGGGGGCGGTGGGCAACGCTCCCTGGACGCGAAACTGGAGCCGGTGGTCCGCGGCCCTGACATACCAGTTCGCATTGCGCGGGGCGCTGCTGAGCGGTCGGTGGAATTGGGCCTCGTCCTTTTGGTCATTGCTTGTGGGGTAACGGCAACTCAGCAAGCGTGCTCGCTGTAGGTGCCTTAATCTCGGAGTGAGCCTCGGGGGGCGGCACATAGGGGCTGAAGTGCGGATCCCGGCAACGCAGGGTCTCCGCAGAAGGGGGTGACCCATGCGGTCAGTCGACGTTGACCGGGTGGTGGCGGCGGCGGTTGCCGGTAGCGACAGTGCTTGGGGGAGCATCGTCGACTCGAATGTGGACCGGATGTGGCAGCGGGCGGTAGCCGAAGGGCTCTCCGCGTCCGACGCCGCACAGGTCTGCCAGTTAGCCTGGCTGCGGCTGGGGCAGCGGCTGCACACGCTCGCCTCCCTCGCGGAGGTGGCGCAGTGGCTGGGTGAGCAGGTCGCACGGGAGGCCGCCGCGCTGGCGGCCCAGCGGGAGGCGCGCGAGCAGCGAGCCGTCCCCGACAATGTGGTCCACCTGAGGTCGGGATTCGTCCCGGCTCCCCGCGCCGAGACTCCGGCCGACCGCGGCGTGGCGTACGTGGCCACGGCCCGCCAACCCGTCTGCGACGTCCGGGCCGGATCCGCCGACGCGTCGTCCGCGCCCCTTTGAACGGACAACACCCATGAGCCTCGCGCCGGAGGATGCGGCGTTTCTGGTCAAGGGTGCAGCTGGCGGTGACCGTGCCGCGTGGGAAAGCCTGGTCGACGCCTACGGCGGCCTGATCTGGGCGATCACCCGTAACCACCGGTTGCTGCAGGGCGACGCCGCTGACGTGAGCCAGACCACCTGGCTACGCCTGCTGGAGAACATCGACCGCCTCAACGACCCCGGCCGGGTCGGCGCCTGGCTCGCCACCACAGCCCGCCGGGAGTGCCTGCGGCTCACCGCGCGCCGCAAGCGGACCGTACTGGTCGCCGACGAGAACGACCTCGAACTCGACCCCCTCCATACCAACACTCCCGAACTGGACGACCGCCTGCTCCTCGCCGAGCGCGACGAAGCGCTGCGCGCCGCCTTCGGCACCCTCAACCCGCGCTGCCGGGAATTGCTCCGGCTGATGCTCCTCGACCCCGCCCCGAGCTACGAGGAAATATCGGCGGCGCTCGGCATGCCGGTGGGCAGTATCGGGCCGACGCGCGGGCGGTGCTTGGACAAACTCCGAGGTCTCGTCAAGGATTCAGGTATTGAATCGGGCAGTGCGCGCTCTCTTTAGAGGAGGTGAGAGGTATGCCGCCGGAGGCGCTCGGTGTGGAGCGGGACAAATCCGGGGCTGAGTATGTGCATCCACAGACGGCGCGTGACGTGAATGCCGTGCCGGACGCTGTCCGCGAGGCGGCCCGGAAGGCTTTCGACGCTCGTCCCAAGGACGTGCTGGTAGCGGATCTGGTCTTCGACTCTCTCCTCGACGGCGACCGGCGTGCCAGCGTCGACCCCGACCGCCGGAGCCTGCGCTTCGGCGTACCCGATGCCGGTGTCGACGTCACGGTCGTCGAGGTCGACGAACGGTTGAACATCCTGGTCCAGGTCCTGCCCGCGCAGAAGTGCGAGGTGGAGGTGCGGCTGAACGGACCGGCCTTCACGCTGAGCACGGACGATGCCGGTCGGGTCGAGTTCGACACCGCGCCGGGCCTGATGAGCCTGCTGGTCCGGCCCGCGGGATCCCCGCAGTCACGGCCGCTGCAGACCGCCTGGGTCAGAGTTTGATCACGGCACCGGTCCGCCCGCACGGCGGCACGCTCGTCGATCTGCTCGCCACCAGCGACCGCGCCGACGAGCTGCGGAAACTGGCCCTCGAATGGCCGTCCTGGGTGCTGACCCCGCGACAGCTCTGCGACCTCGAACTTCTCGGCAACGGCGCGTTCTCGCCGCTTCGGGGCTTCCTGGACTCCGCCGACTACGAGTCGGTCTGCACGGCGATGCGCCTCGCGGACGGCACGCTGTGGCCGATCCCGATCACGCTGGACGTCGGCGCCGACGTGGCGTCCCAGCTGGAGCTGGGCCAGTCGCTCAGCCTCCGCGATCCCGAGGGCGTGTTACGCGGGGTCATCGAGGTCAGCGAGCTGTTCGTGCCGGACCGGTACGCCGAGGCCGCCGCCGTCTTCGGCACGTCCGAGCCCGCCCACCCTGGTGCCGCGACGCTGTACCGCACCAACCCGTACTGCGTCGCCGGCCGGCTGGAGATCGTGGCGCCGCCGGAGCACTACGACCACCGCGCGCTGCGGCACACCCCGGCTGAGCTGCGCGCCGAGTTCGCCCGTCGTGGCTGGCAGCGGATCGTCGCGTTCAACACCCGTAACCCGATGCACCGCGCGCACGTTGAGCTGACGCGCCGCGCCGCCGCCGACGCCGGAGCCGCGGTCCTGCTCCATCCGGTCGTCGGGGTGACGGTGCCGGGCGACATTGACCACTTCACCCGCGTCCGCTGCTACCAGGCGGTCCTGCCGAGCTACCCGAACTGCGGCGCGATGCTCTCGCTGCTGCCGCTGGCCATGCGGATGGGCGGGCCCCGCGAGGCGCTGTGGCACGCGATCATCCGGCAGAACTACGGCGCCACCCACTTCATCGTGGGCCGTGACCATGCCGGGCCGGCGTCGCGCGCTGACGGCTCCCCGTTCTACGCGCCGTACGCCGCGCAGGAGCTGCTCGCCCGGCACGCCAAGGAGCTGGACATCGTGCCGCTGGCGTACGGCGAACTGGTGTACTCCCCGGACCAGGACGCGTTCCTGCCTGCCGCGGAGGTGCCCGAGGGCGGTGAGTCGTGGTCGATCTCCGGGTCCGAGCAGCGCCGCCGGCTCGTCACCGGGGAGGATCTGCCGGAGTGGTTCACGCCGCCGGAGATCGCCGCCGAGCTGCGCCGCCGGTACCCGCCACGGCAGAGGCAGGGCTTCACGATCCTGTTCACCGGGCTGTCCGGCGCCGGCAAGTCGACCGTAGCCAACGTGCTCCGGATCAAGCTGCTGGAGCATGGTGGCCGGCAGGTGACGCTGCTCGACGGCGACGTCGTCCGCCATCATCTCTCCAGCGAGCTCGGATTCTCCCGCGAGCATCGCGACCTGAACGTCCGGCGAGTAGGGTTCGTCGCCTCCGAGATCACCCGGAACGGCGGGGCCGCGCTCTGCGCGCTGATCGCCCCGTTCTCCGAGCCGCGACGGGAGGTGCGCCAGATGGTCGAGGCGGTCGGCGGATTCGTGCTGGTGCACGTCGCCACCGGGATCGACGTGTGCGAGCAGCGGGATCGTAAGGGGCTCTACGCCAAGGCCCGCGCCGGAAATCTGCCGGGTTTCACCGGGGTGTCCGATCCGTACGAGGTGCCCGACGACGCCGAGATCGTCGTCGACACGGCTGAGGAGAGCGCCGGGGAGGCTGCGGACCGGATCCTGGCCCACCTCACCGAGCAGGGCTACTTCCGTGCCTGACCCTGGTTCGGAACCGGCGGGCGCCGCCTCGCGGGCCGCGACGGTGAGCGCGGAGTCGTCGCGCGGTCCCGAAAGCCCCGTCACGTCACGGCTGAGCTGCGAGTCCGACCCGGAACTTGCCCGGCTGCTGGCCACGCACGCGGGCGTGATCCTGCTCCGGCTCCGTGGCACGTTACGGGCAGCCCCGCCGGAGCGGCTGCGCGCCGAGGGTGACCAGCGCGCGCACGAGTTCCTCACGGCGGCGCTGCGCCGGCTGCGGCCGGGCGACGCGGTGCTGTCGGAGGAGGGAGCCGACGATCCGCGCCGCTTAGAAGCGCACCGGGTGTGGATCATCGACCCGCTCGACGGCACCCGGGAGTACGCCGAACCGCACCGCAGCGACTGGGCGGTCCACGTCGCGCTCTGGGAACGCGGTGCGGTGGTCGCCGGTGCCGTGGCACTGCCCGGGCTGGGCCCCACGTTCAGCAGCGAGCACCCGCCCACGGTGCCCGGCCAGCCGCACAAGCCGCTGCGGATGCTGATCAGCCGGAGCCGGCCGCCCGCCTACGCGGCCGCGCTCGCCGAGCGGATCGGTGCCGAGCTGGTGCCGATGGGGTCGGCCGGTGCCAAGACGATGGCCGTGGCGCGCGGCGAGGCGGATCTGTACGTCCACGACGGTGGCCAGTACGAGTGGGACTCCGCGGCGCCGGTCGCGGTGGCGCTCGCCGCCGGGCTGCACGCCTCGCGCGTGGACGGGGCACCGCTGCGGTACAACAACGCCGATCCGTACCAGCCCGATTTACTCGTCTGCCGTCCGGAGCTGGCAGAACGGACGCTCGCTGCGCTCGCGGCGGTCCGGACCTAGCTGGCGGCCCGCGCCGGTCGTTAACGGTCCCAGTCGACGTCGAGGCCGAGCTCGGCGTTCAGCGCTTCGTTCCACAGGCGGTAGTAGGCGACCAGGTACTCGCGGGTGGCCTTCTTCATCGGCGGTACCGGCAGCTTGTTGTGGTGCGGCAGCGCCGGCGGGTCGACCACCGGCAGGCCGAGGAACTCCTGGATCCGCCGGTACGCGCGGTTCGTGTCACGGGTGATCGCCTCGAACGGCAGGACCAGCAGCTGGTCGTCGCCGAAGATCCGGCGCCAGGGGGAGAGGTGTTCCAGGTACCGCCCGCGCGCGAGGTAGCTGTGGCTGTCGTGGTGCGGCGAGTAGTAATGCGGGTCGGCGGCGATCCGCTCGGCCTCGCCGGCCAGGCGTCCCTCCTCGGCCTCGATCGCCGCCTCGAAGGTCGGCAGGGTCTCGGCGTGCGATCCGCGCCGCTCCCAGTAGTTGGAGTACGCGCGGTCGACCGGGTGGCGCAGCGTCACGATCAGCTTGACCTTCGGCATCACGGCCGCGACCCGCTCGGCGACGAGTGGGTGGAACACGTAGTACGGGCTGGCCTCGCCGGTGAGCGGGCGGAAGCCGGTCCGGCGCCAGGTGCGGACCAGCGCGGCGCGGGTCGGGAAGTGCGAGCGGTACCAGTCCAGACCCTCGGCATAGTTGATGTCGAAGAAGTGCGGGCTCTTGATCTGCTGCGTCGCGGGGAACATCGGCGCCACGTGGGGATGTCGTACCAGCCAGTTCCAGACCGACGTGGTGCCGCCGCGCTTGACCCCGATCACCAGGAAGTCCGGCAGCACCCGGCGGCCCGCTGTGCGGACCCCGTACTCCCGCACGGCGGACCGGGCGGCCTGTTTCAGCGACCGGGGCAACCGGCGTTTCACCGAGCGCAGCGTGCTCGGTACCTCGACATGACGGACGGCGTTCATGCTCCACTCCTCTCTGACGCGGCTGGTCGCCGGAACAGCCGGTCTAGCCGCCCCGGCACCACCGAGCGGGCGGCGGCGAGTTGGAAGGTCTCGCGCAGCCGCCAGCACGCGGCCAGGTAGGCGGCCGAGCCGGCCAGGATCATGAGTGCGGCGGTCGTCAATCCGTTGGCGCCGACCGCGTGCAGCGGCAGCGGCGGCACGCCGAAGCAGACCACCGCGAGCCCGGCGGCCTGCCATACCGGGCGGCACGACGTGCGTACGCCGATATCGAGCCAGACGGCGAGGGCTACTGCGAGGTTCTCGAACACCACCGACGTCGCCTTCGCAATCGCGGCGCCGATCACCCCGTACGCCGGTGCGAGCACGACGGTGAGCGCGATCCCGAGCCCGAGCGAGACAGCCGTGATCGCCAGCGTGAGCGCGCTGCGCCCGTTCATCAGCAGGACGGTGGCCACGTTGCCGGTGGCGAGGTTGACCAGCAGCGCGCAGGCCAGGATCGTCAGCGCGACTGAGCCGTCGCGGAACTCGGGGCCGAACAGGGCGAGCACCTGCCCCGGCCACGCCGCGAAGACCAGATACAGCGGGAACGAGAGCAGCACGACCCAGGTGGTCGACGCCTGGTGGATGTGCTCGACGCCGGCGACGTCGCCGCTGGTGAGCATCCGCGATATCCGGGGCGCGACGGCGAGCCGTAGTGCCTGGAGCGCGAGCGTGCCGGCCAGTGCCACCCGGATCACGGCGTTGTAGACGCCCGCGTCCTCGGCACCGGCGAGCGCACTGGTGAGCACGATCCCGGCGTGCATCCCGGCGATCTCGAACAGCGACGCGACCCCGCGCGGGCCGGCGAAGACCCACAGCTCTTTCCAGGTACGGCGGGAGTCCTTCGCGATGGGGCCTTTCGCCGGCACCCGCCGCAGCACGCGGCGCAGGCTGACGGCGGCCAGCGCCGCGCCGAGCGCCATCGGGAGTGCCCACGCCACGGTGGTTCCGTAGACGCCCGCGCCGGCGAGCAGCGCCACCGAGACGAAGACACAGCGCGCCGCCGGCTTGACGATGCTCTCGATCACGGTGAGTGGCACGACCGAGCCGAGCGAGCGGGTCGCGGCGAGCGCCACCCAGCTGCCGGCCCCGAGCGGTACCAGGGTCGACGAGACGCGCAGGAGCTGGGCGGCGTCGTCGGTCCGGTAGCCGTTGAAGAGCAGCGGCGCGACGACGGGCGCCAGCCACCACATCGCCGCGGCGAAGATCGTGGTCGCTACGCACACCGGCAGGAGCGCCGCGAGGACAGCCGTGCGCACGTCGGCATCCCGTCCCAGCTCGCGGAGCCGGGCCAGGGCGCGGACCAGGGCCGTGTCCGTACCGAGCCGGCCGGCCACCGTCAGCGTCATGGCGACGGCGGCGACCACCGAGAACACGCCCGCGCCGGCCGCGCCCAGCCCGCGGCTCACGAGGACGACTAGGACGAACCCGAGTACCGAGCTGGCCACCGAGCCCGCAAGGCTGATACCGCCGGACCTGGCGACGCGGCGGAGCTGCTCGGTGCGCGCGGGTTCGTGCGCCTCCGCGCTGGGCCTACCGTCCGGCCGCGACCCGCCCGCAGCCTTCCGCCCGTCCTTGATGAAGGTGCCCTTCATTCGGCTACCGCCCTATGAGGGGCACCTTCATCAACAGCGGCGCTGGGCTGGCCTGCCGCGTAGACGGTGACGGTCCGGCTGCCGCGGCGTGGTGCCGCGGGGATCGCGGTGGCGGCGAGGACGACGCCGACGACCGCCCACACCGTCACCATCAGCACCGGGTTCCGCAACGGGTAATCGACGACGAGGTGGCCGGCGAGCGCTCCCAGCGCGGCCGCCCCACCGGCGAGTACGCCGAGGTCCTCCCAGCGTTGGGCGGCGCGGAGCCGGCGGGCCCGGCCATGGATCGCCAGCACGAGCGTCACAACTATCCCGATCAGCGCAAGTGCCCCGATCGACCCCATCTCGGCGGCGACTGTGAGCAGCCCGTTGTGCGCGTGCTGGCGGGGGTAGAACTGCAACGCCGACGGGGACTGCGCCGACAGCACGCTGAACGAGCCCGGTCCGTTGCCGACGATCGGCCGCTCGCCGAACTCGCGCAGGGCCTCCCGCCAGGTGATCGGCCGGACGTCGTACGGGTTGCCGGCTGGGTCGCTGACGCTGGTCAGCCGGTTGAGCACCACCTCGACCGGACCGCTGGACGGGAAGAGCAGCAGCGCCGCGAGGGTTGTGGTGATCCCGCCGAGCGCGACCGCCGCGACCGGTCGCCGCGCCTTCGGGTGGATCGCGACGAGCACGATCAGCCCGATGCCGGCGCCGAGCCACGCACCCCGCGACAGCGAGAGCGCGAGGGCGGCGACGGAGGCCAGGGCGGCCGTGGCGGCCACCGCACGCTCCCGGCGGCCGCGCGCCGCGATGAGCCAGCCCAGCGCGAGCAGGAACGACATGGCCGCGTAGCTGCCCAGCTCGTTCGGATCGGCGAACGCCGTGGTCGGTCGGTTCTTCACGATCGCGCCGCCGTACACGGCGCTGAGGTTCTTGGCGTCGGCGAGAGCGGGCACCGTCACCAGCAGCGAGCCGAGGGCGGCGACGGCGAGCAGGATCCGCAGCTGCCGGCCGGTGCGCCCGACGACGATCACGGCCACGGTGATCAGCAGCCCCGTCGCGAGCGTCGCCGCTGCCTTCCCCGACTTCTCGGCGCTGATCGACGTCGCGCTGGAGAGCACCGCACCAAGCACCAGCGCGGCGCTGAACAGCAGCGGCAGCCGCAGCTCCGGGCGGCGGATCCGGTCGGCCGGTGCGCCGGCGATCACCGAGAAGAGCACGGCGCCGAGCACCAGCACGCACACACCGTGCACGATCTGCAGCCCGAACGGCGCGCCGGGAAGCTCGCGGTTGCCGAAGACCGTGGTGGCGAAGATCAGCGCGCACGCCCACAGCGGACGGAGCACGATCGCGGCCACGACGACCTTCGCAAACCGGACTTGCGGGGTATTCGTGGCTACGGACGCCCGCTTTAGGCACGGCTTCCCCGCAAGTCCGGTTTCGGTGGCAGGTGTCGGTGCAGCCCTCACCCGGTCAGCTCGCCAGCGCCTGACTCGACCGACGGTGCGGGGTGTCTTGCGGCGCTGCGGGGGCCGCCGGCCGTGATGTGCCTCGCGGGCCGGGAGGCTCGGGCGCTTTCGGGAACCGGCCTGACTGGTATCTCCTGGCGGGTGCGACGGAAGAGCAGCGATTCCGCCGTGCCCACCACCTTCGCTACGTCCTTGAGCAGCAGCGCGGCGGGCAGCAGCGGCAGGATCAACGGCGACTGGCCCCGGCGGATCACCCGGCTCGCCGGCAACGACAGGTACGCGGCCACCCCCGCAGCGGCGAGCACCTTGCCTGTCACGCCGCCCTTGGTCGCAGCGAGGCCCAGTCCGGCGTAGGCGAGCACGCGAGCGGCGTCGCGGCCCAGCAACTGCGGCGATCGGGATGCGCCGCCGCCCTTGCCGTACCCGCGGAACTGGCGGAACGTCGCCGCGACGGTCCCGCGCTGGTGCCAGGTGACCTCGGCGTCGAGCGTCAGCGCGGAACGGCCGCCGGTGGCTACGACGGCACGGCCGAACGCCTCGTCCTCGGCGGTGCACAGGTGCTCGGGGAAGCCACCGGCGGCGGCCCACGCGTCCCTGCTGAACGCCACCGACCGCCCGTCGACGCGGCGCGGTGAGAAGGCCCGGCCGAAGAGCTTCCCGTACAGGGTGCGCAGCGGCGTGGGGCGGCGCAGCTCGGTCGGATCGGGCCAGCTCACGGCGGCCATCACCTGCTCGAACGGCTTCCCGGGACGGATGCCGGCCCGGTAGACCCCGACGTACAACGCCGCGGCGGGTTCGGCATCCGCTGCCGCGGTTTCGGCTGCGGCGGCGCGGAAACCGGCGACCCAGTTGGGGCCGGGGTCGCAACCGGCGTCCGTACAGGCGATGAAGTCGTTGCGGGCGACCGCGATACCCTGGTTCCGGCTGTTGGCGATCGTGCCGCCGGGGGAGCGGATCAGCCGGATCCGTGGGTCGCGCACGCTCCACGCCTCGATCAGCTCGGCCGTGCCGTCGGTGGACGCGCCGTCGACCAGCAGGTATTCGTCGTCCGGAGCAAGTTGGGCGCTGAT